>Ga0307508_10004741_pt1 | contig 13155 bp, 14 predicted proteins | sample 9_EM_MG_FD_203089 | JGI IMG/M metagenome (GOLD analysis project Ga0307508, IMG submission 203089) | Populus trichocarpa ectomycorrhiza microbial communities from riparian zone in the Pacific Northwest, United States - 9_EM | ecosystem: Host-associated > Plants > Roots > Unclassified | place... | reverse complement strand
CGCAAGATACTCGAAACTGTTAGGGGAGCCGACTCTTTCGTTTTGCAATAAAAATGGCTAGTGTGAGGATGTACGAGCAATTTTTCAATTTATCATCCTGCTTGACTTACGTGGCTTGCCATCAAGTGCCCTCCAACCGCCTCCCAACGTCGACTTTGTAGTCGGTGAGTTTATTGCACTCCTGGGTTTCAGCAGAAACTGACCTTTTGGATGGTACCCGTTTACTTCTACGGCTCCGTTGGACAACGATTTTTAACCTCGCACTATGTTTGGGGTTGGTGATGACGTGACTGGCTTGCGACACACGGCCATCATCAGGCTATCCTGGAATTCCGCCGGGTGCGAGGGACCGACCGCAGGCTGCTGTCAAAGGAGTATGTAGTCTTTCTTGATAATCTTCTGTGCTTGCTCCTGACCCGTTCTCTCTTTCCACGTTATCCTGCCCTGATTGCAATTTACCAATCATCTAACCACGCAACAATCTGACACGCCGAACCTTTGTTCCACGACGCGTGGTTAGGCTGTCGAGGTCCGCGTGGGCCCTGCAGGCGCCAAAGCAAAATGGGTGCGCGTCGAGCTCAAGAAGATCGAGACGCTCCCGGGTGGAGGACAAGCGAATTCGTACTTTGACCATGTCGGTCCCAGCCCAATTTCGCTTTGGCAGTCGAGTGAGGATTACTCAGTGCTACAATCTGTGCGTGATGATATTCGTTTCCGTGTGTGGGTGTTGCTGATGGTGGTGGCGGCGCTGACAGCAAGATCTCCCCTTCTTGATTCGTATTCCGGAGTCCATACCACCTAGCATTGCATTGGAGAGAGGTGGTAAGTCGATTTGTCGTGTGACTTCCATGTCATTGAAATGCGTCCCTCAGCTGGCATTCGATACGAACTTGTTGCAACAGTATGCACACTCGGCAAAAAGTGAGTCTTTTTCCTTCAAGTCTATCTCATCTTCTCTAACCACTGTTAGGGGTTTCTTTCACCGTCGAAAAACGGCCGTGATATCACAAGCAACAACAATTATAATCGACAAACATGAGCTACACTCCACATGGCCCGTCTACTCCCAACCCGAATCACGTTCTGTCCATCAAGACGGCGTCCACCTCACCGTTGACCGCGGACGAACATGCTACGGCCCTGGCGATCGTGTCTCCGTCATGGCAATTCTCAAATCCGACGCCGTCCACCCCGTTGTACTCCGTGGATTTGAGTTCACATTGAAAGAAACCACCATCTTTCGTGCCGGTCCACAGGCAACTTCGAAACGGAGTGGACCCCAAGCCAAGGTAGCCAACATCGGGGAACAAAAAGTCCCACTGAACGTGACATTGTACAATGGCACGCAGCATAAAGCCGAGTTGGGGTGTTTAATCCCTAATACACACACGACGACAACGTTGAATGCAGCGAGACATATTGACATTACTTATGTCATCATCGTGAGGGCGTGGATTGGGTCGATGCAGAGTGTTATGATGGAGTTGCCTGTCATTGTATCAAACTGGCCTCGGTGAGTAGACTCCGCTAACAACATAATCTGACTGGCTGAAGTATTGCCTCGATTGTAGGAACGTCTCGGAAGAAGCTATTAGGTACGTTGTCGGGACTCCTGCCCCCCCGTATTTAGTGTCGATTAACCTTTTTTACTATCTGTTACAGACGGATTGGCCCTGCACCTAGTCTATGCTTAACTTCGCCCTCAAGCCCGGCAGCAACTGTACCCATCACCACTTCTGTCACTCGCCCTCTGACAGCCGACTCCTACAACCAAAATGCTAGCCGCGTCTCTGGTTTCGGGGACTTCGGCGGCAACTCTCGACCCCCTCCTGCACCACCCAAACAGTCCGTTCAGTACAGCACCGCACCCACGGGACACAATGGGACTGCGAACCCACAACTAGATGTAGATGAACTCGGAGCACTTGGAGATGGTTCTGGAGCGAAAGTGGCGGGGACCATTGACCATCCAGGATACGGTTCCTCGAAACGACCAACTTCCCGAGGTGGACTGGGAGGTATACAAGAAGATTCGGGTGATACAGGTGCAGAGGGAGGTCACGGTGTCGCCGAGCCGCGGACCCCCGTGGGACGAAGACGGCCGAGTGCAAACGCCCAGAACCGGTTGACGATCACGAATATCAGTGAGAAGGATGCTGAGGAGGGGATCAATCCTCAGGTATTCGGAGCGACGACGCCACCTACACGCACAGGGCAGAAGGCGTGGCCTACTGCTGAGAACGAAAAGAAGATATTGTATGAGAACGCCGTGTTAAGAGTGCAAAAAGTGCAGGGGACAGCTGCGATGGCGAGTGCAACGGCGGCCAGCGATGTGAGATCGATATGTCCATCATTTGATCTTGGTAACTGATGGATGATCAGATCCCGTCCACCGCGACTTCTACCCCCACTGCCACCACACCCAAGAAATCATCCCCTTGGCCGACGGCAGAAGTAGAAAAGGTGCGATTGTATGAACATGCTCAGGCGACTGCGAAACGTACCCAGGCGTTCGGAGCCTCTCCGCCATCTATCCATAGCCGCAGTAGCTCAGATGCGAACTCCCCGGGTCCCCGCGACAAAACATTCCCGTCCAGCGTCGTGCCGGGCCCCTCCATCTCAGCCGGGGCTGCCTTGTATCAACAAGCGGTCTCCTCAATATCGCCCAATGTCAACAATGGTCCTAACGCGCCAAACAGCCGGGCTACGCCACCCTCTCCTCCGACTTCTCTCTCGCGAGTACCCCACTATCCTTCGGCCGAAGAAGAGAAAGCGGCGCTGAGACGTTACCATGAGGCCAAACTCGCTGTAGATCGAAATCAGAACACACAATTTGCGTACAAGGAGGGTATCGGTGCTGGCTCATCTGCTGGGGTTGCTGCACCTGTGTCTTATGACAGTCTGTACCCAGAGCCTGACGGATCGGGTAGTGCGGGCGGGTCGGACATGCCTCCTCCGTTTGATTCGTCGGGTAGTGGCAGTCGACCTCACTACTTGAACGAAAAAGAGAGATTGAGGAAACAGTACGAAGCTCAGGATGCTGCGGCGCTGGCTGCTCAGGCACAGGTACCGGAGCGAGAGCCCCCTTCATTCCCATCGCATACGGAGAGGGCACCCTCGTATTCTGGCCCGCCGCCTGAGGAGAGTGGGTCGTCGGAAAAGGAGATTTTGAAAAGGAGGCTCGAGGAGCAGGATAGAGTTGCACAGCTTCTGCAACAGCAGCAGCATGAACGACAGGAGCAACTGATGCCCCAGACCCCTCCACTTATGAACGGTTCCCGCGCCCCGCCTGTTCCTCCGACGCTGAATGGTTTTAGGCCCTTGACAGCAGCCGAGGAGAAGGCGCAACTACGCGCCAAGTACGAAGCCGAGCAGCAGGCGGCTGTCAATGGCCACGCACCAGATGCACCCCCGCACCCCCGTCACCCATATGCCACTGCGACCCCCACCTGCGAGGCACCACTACCACCGCCGCCACCACCACCATTGTTGCCACGTCCTCCCGTAGAATATATCCAAGAAACACAAGAAGCCGATCTGCGTGGACGGTACTTCGACAGCCTGGGTGTAGGCTTGGCTAGCGCACTCGATACTCTGACGCCTGTGCCGGCGCGAATAGCCTCTCCGGTGACCAACGCTCGCCTGGACATACGCCCGTTTTCGCCCTTTAATGCTGGAGTGGGGTACGATTCGCGGCAGGCATTGGTGTCGCCCACGGCTGTGCATGGGTATGCTCAGCCTCCGCCCCCGCCGCCACCAACATCGCAATACTAGCATTTCCATGTGTCATGTTTTTCCTCGTATTTCATAACATATTACGTCCTTTCCCTCCTTTTCTGTTCTTCACTGAGATCCTTTTTTGCTGCCCGTCGGTACGCTAGTCATGCTCATTAGCCATCTCCACGTCACAACTCTTTTTTGTATATATATTCTATTCCTTCTTCCTTCTTCCGCCAATCCCTCCATTTTTGGTATTCCCGGTGCGACTCACCCTTCCTCTTCTTCACTGACATGCTCTGCCCACTATGTGATCCGTCCATCTATTCGCGCTTGCTTATCGTTTTCATGTGGATGCGTGTTACATTACTGTTGCATATGAGCCGCTTACTATATAAGACTCTTTGGCTGTTTTGTAATGTCGGCCGCACTTGCGTCGTTGTCTGACCTGTGCTGTGTTTGCTTTGTTCCACGTACATGTTTCCGTGTAATCCAGGAGTCCGTGACTGTCGGTCAGATACATAGAACGCATCGCGTCTTGATGAAATGATTATCCTACACACATGCACGACCCTGCAAATGTACAACCGTCACATATGCCTACCTTCAGGCTTCCGATCGTTACTCTGTCACATCCTCCTCGCCAGTATGGTGGACTGGTCCGGGGAGTAAACCCACCGGTCAAACTCATCCTGTCTTTAGGATCGTACTTCCTCATCAGTGTTTTCAACTTCTCGGAGTTAACTCTGTAAGGATCCTCCAAGTTAGCTTCGTCAAGATCCCCCTCGAGGTTAGCTCCGTAAAGATTCTCCATGAATTTCTCCTTCTCGGGGTCGGGTCCGCGAACGACGTACTGGCCAGACCATTAACAAAATGTGCGTTTTTATGGAGGGAGATGACGAAACAGACTTTGATACCGTCGGGATTATTGTGATATCTAGTAAACGTAGCTTCGATGTCTGCTTTGTTATCGGTTTTCTTGGCGAGGTCGTCGGGACCATTGGCGTTTGACTGCTTTGTAGCGCTTTTCTTTGTATGTGAGCAGGAGATCCTGTATAAAATACATTAGAAGACATCAATCAGGGGTACGAGAGAAACGTGCATACTATTTCCCCTGGTCATGCACTTTGAGCGTAAATTCGGTGATGATGCCAAAGTCGTTGCCTCCTCCCAAACGAGAACAAGCCCAAGCTCAGCCAAGGTAGCATTCCAGCTGAAATTTTGCACCATACCTTGATGGCGTAAAAAAAAATTGGCACATTCTCCGCGGGGACCACTTTGGTATCTCCATGAGCCTCACAGTCGCAATGTTGTCTATACCTAACCCATATTGACTCATCTCGGTTGAGTACCCACCACCTAGCATCCATCCTGCGACCCCACCCCCGCGACGCCCGAACCACAGACAATGTTGAGGCGAGGTTTTTATACCCTGCTGACCTGTCTGATATCTATGACGTGCTAAGCGGAGGCACGTGACTCAGGTTATGTTCGGACGATGGTTGGTTCGGAAAATTCAACTCAGCGACTCTCTGTGCCCAATCCCAGGTATGTAGCACAGTCGCTCGTGAGCCCAAGTTTCATGCCACTGATTACCGAGGCTTTTTGCATCATCGCGCCGTTCATGGTTCATGCCAATTGGTTTGGACGATTCCAATCTGCCTATTGTCAAAGCTGTCTCGAAGAGTGCAGTTGCCAAGGTACGTATGTTGTTGTGTTAATGAGATCTGTGGTTGTCCGTGGACAGTACAGAACTTCGATGATGCCCCAGATTGCTACCGGTTGTTCGTGAATGGCAAGTGAGATCACCACTCTGAGTCCTTCAGAGGGTAAGACCAGACTTTCTGCTGTTGTCATTGGTTGAGGGCAGTCCCGCTTCCTCTGACTCATATGTGTGGTACATCTTCGAGTTTCCGGACGGGTATTACTAGTAGGTGGCAGAGCTCCGAACTACAGCGCGTGGTGGTTCCTGGTCCACAGTATACTCACTCGTAGGGCACGGAAATTGAACGGAAATTCCGTTTGATTTTCGTCCCCAAAAAGCTTCGTTCTTCCCCCTCTATTCTTGGTATTTCCGGTGCGACTCGCACTGCTTCTTCACTGACGCGCTTTGCCCACTATGTGATCCATCCATTTATTCCCGCTTGCTTATCGTTTTTTTCATGTGGATACGTGTCACATTACTGTTACATCTGAGCTGCTGCCCTCGCAAGCATCTCTTGCTCATGCACGACTCTTTGGCTAGGTTGTAATGTCGGACCCGGGCGTCGTTGCTGGATCTGTACCTGCTTTGTTCCACGTTCACATTCACGTTTAATTCAGGATGTCAGATACACAGAGCGCATCGCATGTTGAGAATGGAACATGAAATGATTATCCTACACCCTTACATACATGCACGACCTCGTAAATATACAACCACCAGCTTATATGCCTACCCTTCTCGTTACGCTGTCGCATCTGTTTGGTCCTCGCCAGCACTGGTGGACTGACCCGGTGGAGGGAGAGGGATCTTAAATCCACCAGTCAAACCCATCACATCATTTGGATCGTACTCCTTTCTCAGCTGTTTCAACTTCTCGAGATGAGCACCGTAAAGATCCTCCACGCTCGTCGCCTCCGCGAACGCCGTACTGATGAAGTACGGGAGCGCTTTCGACTGCTCACGCTCCGAGTGGACCTTGTCCCTGAGTTTCTTCAAAGTCGACTCCATGGTTCCTGTCCAGTACTTGTCGTGTTCCTTGCCCTCCCAGGTGAAGTAGACGATGATCGGGCAGTTGGGCTTGTCTTTTTCGTGCGGCCAGGCAGATTCCGTCGCCCTGTCAAACATGGCCTTGGTAAAGGGCCACATGCCAATGCCGGTACGCGTGCCCCCATGTTTTTCCATATCTTTGGATGCCTCCTGGAACGGGTGGGGAAAGTAATCAGTACGGATCGCGAATCCGGGTGCGGGTTTGTCCACTTGCGTTGGATTGCTTCTCAATTTCTTCAATGATACCTGGCGTGAATTCGTCGACCATCACGTTACCCCACCGACCGCTCAACGAGACCGTCAATTCATGAATTCAAACACGCTGTACGGAAATATCATACCGTGGATACTGGCTAATACCAGCCATGGGTCGCTTGGGCCTCTCTGCACGGATACGGGCCTGTTGCGGTGAGCCATCAGCGATGAATTCGGTTATCGGGAGAAATTGCCGGCTGTTGATATCATCGACCATATCTTGGATAAGACTACTAAACAATGTCATGACGGATGCAGAGGAACGTACCTCATGTAAACAGTGAATTTGACTTCATCGTTCCTGTTCGGTATCACGTCTACTGGCAGTTCCTCCAAATCATAGGTATAGTTGCCGAACGAGCGGAGCGTGTCGGCCTTATGGAAGGAACTAGTCTGAGTGGAGGAGTCAGGCTGCTCGAAGGAAAAATAAGCAGTCTCGACCGGTCTCCGTGAGGGTAACGTGTCGCCATAGTTATCAATAGTGTGTTCGATCCCCGTCAGTTCTTTGAAAGGGTCTTCGGTAGGATAGACGCCATCATACACGCAATGGACTGTCAAAAGTTTCTGCAGGACGCAGGCCAAGCAGCCAAACAATCAGCAAAATTTGCGCCTTATAGAGGGGGATGACGAAACAAACCTCGAGACCATCGGTATTATTGTGGTATCTAAACGTAGCTTCGATGTTTGCTTTGTTATCGGTTTTCTTAACGAAGTTGTCGATTGCCGTTTTGACTGCTTTGTAGTGCCCCTCTTTGTATGCGAGCTGGAAATCCTATATAAAATATATTAGAGGACATCAACCGGGTGTCAGAAGAAATTGTGTACGTAGTATTTCCCCTGGTCGTGCGCTTTGAGCGTGAATTCGGTGATGATGCCAAAGTTGTTGCCTCCTCCCTAACGAGAACAGGACAGCAAGCTCAACCAAGATAGTATTCTAGGTGAAAGTCCACACTATACCTTGATGGCGTAAAACAAATTCGGCTCGTTCTCAGTGGTGACCACTTTGAGATCTCCATTCGGAAGGACGACCCTCGCAGCCGCAATGTTGTCTATACCCAACCCATATTGACTCGTCTTGGTTGAGTATCCACCACCTAGCATCCATCCTGCGACCCCGACCCCTGCGAGACCCGAACCACCGACGATGTTGAGGCTGTGAGGTTCCAGTGCGCGGTATAATTCTTCAAAGAGACATCCAGCTCCGACGTGCACAAGTTTCTTTGGTGCATCAATCTTGATCTTGTTAAAGCGAACCAGGTAGATTTGGATACCGTCAGTGGAGCTAAACCCGGGATTAGTGGCATGACCACCGCATTTAACCTAGGGGTGAGATGAGAATTTCTCCCAACGTTGAGTTGTTGAAAAGCAAAGGAACTTGCCGCGAATTTAACACGGTTCTCTGCGATGACTTTGACCTAGTAACATATTTGCATGTTCATTTTGCTGCCAGATCGCACCCGAAGAGTATCTATGGACTTACAATCTTCTGCAGATCCTCCTCTGATCCAGGTTGGACAGCACATGTTGATATCTCCGTGCTACTATTGAAGTAATGAGTTACGCTGGCTTTGTACCCACTTCCGCCTGCGGAGTAAAACACAAAGCGATACATTGCCAATCAAAACTAGACATTCAACACATAGAGCATAGAGCAAGAGTATATCTCCGTACCGAAAGGAAAGAGCTGAGATCTGCCTTGGCTATCATCACAGATTCTTTGGATCTTTTCGATGGCATCTTGCAGCGCAAGGTTGGGGAGCTACACAGAGTAAGAAAGCGAGAAATGTTGTCGTATCTAGATCAGAATTCGCATGGATGGCGAAAGCGAAGGAATGCTTACCGGCCCTGGCATTTTGGTGGGTCTAGGAGGTTCGCGCGAGCTACAGTTAATCGACGAGGGATGAGAGACGTTCGCTGGCCGTCCTAACTTCGAAATCCGGGAAAGCGAGCAGCATCTTTACACGCTTGCTGAACATTCTACACAGGCGCCTGGCGATTACCCGGATCGATAACCGTACCCGGAACCCACTGCTGCGATCCAGGGACGGGTCCGGGGGTTCCTGTCCGCCACAGCGCTGACTCGATCGATAAGAGTCAGGTGGAGCTACCTTCAAGGACCCCATCAATCCAGGAACTAGGAGAATAGTGACAGCCGAAGTTCCGATCAGGTGCCAGTGGAGCAACGGGTTGAGTGGAGTATGAAGCATGTTGTGTTGAACGTCGAACAGCAGTGGCAGCATCGCACAGTTTGTTTTCGATGACCCACAACCGCCCTCAAATGCAGGGTGTTTCGAGGTCAAGTTAGTGCTGAGACAAATGCATCCGAACCGAAGGGCTAAATATGGATGTGGATGTTCGCCCGCGTTGCGTCCGCGGCGGTCCGCCCATATGTACGTTCTGCGCTGGGACCCCCCTAGTTATAGCAGTGTGAAATATTCATCTTCGCGAGATTTCCAGGCCTCTTGAAGTCCGAGTCATGGTCGTACTAATCTGCAAGCTTTCTCTGTCTCCAAGGTAGTAACTCTTTTGTTCCATGAACTTCAATTGATGGGCGCTCAAGTTTATATGATGGATTACGGTGCCAGAGGGTAGTAGTCCAGAATCTCACGGCTTATCGATCGCTGCCATATTTCCGAGGGGCCAGGCATCATATCATGATTGAAACCATTCTAAGACTAGTGTCTCAGAGTAAATGAGCAGAAGCATTTACAGTAAATAACTCTCAATCGAGTCGGTTCATCCCGGATAACCTCCTTCTTGCTTGTGCCATTTAATCATAGCTGATATGAGCAAAGTTGAGCGGCGTTAGTGCCCCAAATTCGATCCCAGTTTCACAACCATGCCACTGATTACCGAAGCTTTTGGCACCATCGCGCCGTTCAGTGGTTCATGCAAAATTGGTTTGGATGGTTCCAGTCCGCCTATTGTCAAAGCTATCTCGAAGAGTGCGATTGCCGGGGTACGCTGGTCGTGTTAACGGAATCTGAGGTCTTCCAAGTTTAATGTATTTTCGTGCACATTCCAGTGGACAGTACAAAACTTCGATAATGCCCCAGATTGCTACCGATTGTTCGTGAACGATGGCGAAAGAGATTACGCTCTGAGTGCTTCGGAGGATAAGACCTGTGTTTCTGCTTTTGAGGGCAGCCCCGCCTCCTCGGACTCACATGTATGGTACATCTTCGAGTTTCCGGACGGGTATTACCAGTAAGTGCCAGAACCCCGAATTCAGCGTATGCTGATCCCTAGTCCACAGTATCCAAGATATACTCACGCGTAGGGCATGGAAATTGGACGGAAATTCTGTTCGAGTCTCGTCCCCAAAAAGCATAAAGTGACTCGCTGACGTAAATCGTCTAGATTGAGCTTGCGAGCCTCCCAGTTGGCAATGACGGACTCAAGCCTTTCAAATTCAGGTTCACATTTTGAAACTGGCTGAAGCGCTGAAAGGCTGAAGGGTGGTCTTACGGATATGGTGACAGATTTGGAACATGTACGTCAGCGTAAGACTACCACTATCTGACGCCAGAATGGGACCATTTTTGCTTCCGAGTCGGTGTCGTCAAGCTTACTAACCCAACACTCGGCAAAAAAAAGTAAACCCCTTACCGTCTATGGCTTTCAAGCTGTCCCAGTTTCCATTGGCATCGGAATCTTGCTCATGTCGCAATCAAGTGAGCCTTGTGGCACGATCACACCCTTCCGTGGTTCACACAAAATTGGACTGGACGTCGTTAGTTCATCTGTCATCAAACCTATCCAGAAGTGTGTATTTGCCAAGGTACGTTTGTTCTTGCTCGATTGAAACTTCCGCGTTCCCGCCTGGGTTCAACGTATTTTCGCATATTCCAGTGGACAGTGCAGAACGTCGATAGCGAAAAAGATTATTACCGGTTGTACGTGAACGACGGCCAAAAAGACTACGCTCTCCACGCATCAGAAGATGGAACAACCGTAAATGCCCATGAGGCTAAACCCAGTTCCTTGGACTCGCACGTGTGGCTCATTCCTCACCTCGGGGGAGAATTTTTCGGGTGAGAACCTGCCAGTGGCCCCACGCATATATACCGTGCTGAAATCCAGTCTTCAGCATCCTGGATCCAGTTACTATTAGAGCATGGAAACTGAACGGAACAACCGTTAAGTCCCTCCGTGGATCTGGAAAGCATTTATTTTCTGACGCAATTTGTCGTGTAGATTGAGCTCGTTGAACCTCCTGTTGGAGAAGATGGGCTCGAGCCGTTCAAATTCAAGTTCTCGTTCGCCGGCTGAGCGGAAATCTAGTACTAGACACAGAGTAGATGACGTAGTTAATGTATGTAGCTTGTAGAAACCTCAGAGACACGCTCAATGCACGTGCGTAATTGTCCAAGCACAGGAATTGGGAACCATTTCCTCGCTCTGAGTGGAAAAGTGTCACAGACTCCCAAGTTGGTTCGAGACGATTTACATAAATTCAACTTACTGGTGACACCAACAGTGCGGATGCTCGGTATTTGTTTTTCTGTTTTATCCTGCCGCTCTCTTATTTTCTTCCAACCCACAGTCGTTGGTCTCACGGGTGGTATTGCAACAGGAAAATCGACCGTAGCTGCGCTCCTCGCTTCTCATGACATCCCGATCATCGACGCAGACCTAATCGCGAGAAGAGTCGTCGAGCCTGGTACTCGCGCACACAAACAAATTGTCAAGGCTTTCGGAAAGGGTGTACTCTTGCCTTCTTCCGTGAATCCAACCCACTTTGGCTCAGACCTAAACTCAGACGAGCAAGACTGGTATACCCGTCCCATCGACCGCAAGAAGCTTGGCAGCATCATCTTCAATGACGAGAAGCAGAGGAAAATCCTGAACAGGATCGTACACCCCGCCGTAACCCGAGCAACTGTTTGGGGCGTTCTCAAGGCTTGGGTGAGAGGCGAAAAGGTGGTTGTGGTAGACGTTCCGTTGTTGATTGAAGGGGGCCTGTGGAAGTGGATGGGTAGGATTATCGTGGTGTACTGGTACGTCTGGATTTCGCTCGTTCGTTTCGTGTGCTGCTTCACCACCTGTCTTTGCTAGCTCCCCGGAACTCCAACTCCAACGCCTCATGGCCCGGGACAAATCTGCTCGTGCTGATGCGTCTTCCCGACTCAACTCGCAGTTTCCGATTGTTTCGAAGGTCTCATACGCCGACTTCGTTATTGATAACTCGGGCTCGCTGACGGATCTTGACGGAGAGGTGATCTCGTGTGTCGGAAAGCTAGAGAGGGTGGTGGGGTGGGGGTGGATGGTGAGCTGGCTACTCCCGCCAGTGGGTTTGCTGAGTGCGCTCTGGTGCTTGTCATGGAGGACGTTCAAGAGGAGGATGTGAGGATTGCACAGAGCAGTTTGTTCAATATGTTACCAGGTAATTTCATACTCTTGTCTGGAGGCTCGAATCTTGCGTGATAACATGTAGCTCATGCGTGGTCGAAACAATTTGATTTTCAGGGGCTGGGTCTAAAGAGACATCGTGGTCGAACGCTTCTGGATGATAATGATATTTCCAAAGTACGGGTCGCCGATAACAGTAAGTCGTCACTGATCATCCGACTCTATGTGCATGACCCTCTCGCTACTTCGTTGTGTTCTCATTCATCCTACCCAGGGGGATCATAAACTCACCTATAAGATCCATCATATTATGTAAATGATGCTTCGTTCTCCGCACCTTCAACCTCGATGGGGGACGTTCTTCAAGGACCTTTGCTCTGATTGTGTCCAGGGTGTTCTTCAGGGTGCTAATCCGATACTCATCGTTTCTTCGCCTTCCCAGGAGAAATTTACGGTGATAGGACAGCCTAACCAGCCTTGTTTATGTGGCCAGCCAGGGAATGTCGCCTTGCAAAAAATGACCCTTGTACTGCGAGGGCAAAATCGTTCACTCGTTGTCGCGACGAAATCCGGAGAAGCACTGGCATCTATCACTTATCCGCATGCTGAACATTCCACAGAACTTATCGTGTATTCGGATCGATAAGGGATAAATGGTGTCCCTGGGACGGGCGCAAGCTTCCTATCAGTCGGAGCAATTTCCCAAGTTTTAACGTTGTGTGGCTGATTCCGTACACTTTATCGTCACCCTGTCGCCCCACCTTGATGGGACAAGGATGGATCAAAAGCGGCTTGTTAAGCTGACATCTACCATGACATATATGCTTCAATTAATGGTTCGTTGTCCTGGTACAATGTAACATTACCGCCGCACTCCCGCACTCCCTCCGGCATGATGGCGCAAGTCACCGGATTCCAATGCTGTGTGCTGGATGCCGTCTCTCCTGGGTCTGGTGTATTGTCAACGTTTGTGTTCGCGGACCAGAGGGGGACAAGGGGGACACTGGCAGGTTCTTCCATCATACGTCACTGACATTCGCGCCCCGGCGCAACGTATGATGGGGGACGCGAAATCCGAA
>Ga0307508_10004740_pt1 | contig 13157 bp, 20 predicted proteins | sample 9_EM_MG_FD_203089 | JGI IMG/M metagenome (GOLD analysis project Ga0307508, IMG submission 203089) | Populus trichocarpa ectomycorrhiza microbial communities from riparian zone in the Pacific Northwest, United States - 9_EM | ecosystem: Host-associated > Plants > Roots > Unclassified | place... | reverse complement strand
CCCCGCAACCTCACCCGTCAAGGCTTACACATGCTGTCAAGCTAGCTACCGCAGTTTGCGTCGAGTACTCGGGCCAGCTGGCGGATGAGCTGCGATCCGATCCTCAACAGGGCACTCCGCAAGCAAAACCGAAGCAACTGCTTGTCAGTCCTGAGGTAGATAATGAGTGGAAACTCTCGCTCACATATCGCCGAGACGCGGATCTACGCCCTCGGAAGGGCGATCATCTTCGCATCAGAGACGTCAGCACTGATTCAAAAATTCGCCCGGACATTCTCGATTGCGTTGTAACTAGCGCATTGGAGGGGAAAGCAATGCTTCAGGCGTACCAAGTCCCGTTTCCGCAACTGTCCGAAAGGTCTTGGAAAATATACCTTTGTGGGCCCACAGCAACTGTCGAAGCCGAGCTGGAAGCCATCAGAAAACTGACTGACACAGAAGAAGACGTTCCTCTTGGGGATATCATGTGCGGCATGTCCAACCCCTCATCAGACGCTCCGGAACTTGTAGAGCTTGAGGCTCCTCCAGACAATTTAAACCTTAATGAAAGGTAAATCGAGTATTGGCTGGTCCTGCAGCTTGCACGGCAACCTAATTATGTGTCACTTCCAAGTCAAAAGAGTGCACTACATGCTGTGCGAGCTCATCGCTTAACGTTGATTTGGGGGTGAGTCGGTCGAGGTCACGCCGCGTTAGCATACGGCACTCAATTCTCGTTCTATTTCTTTGTGTAGCCCTCCTGGTACAGGGTGGGTCGATTGCGCGCGGATATGGAGCTAATTGAATTAATATTTCGATGTAGCAAAACATCTGCCGTTGCGAATATTCTCTTCTACTTACTTGGGGCTTTGGATGAAGACGAAAAAATACTCCTGGCTGCATCTACAAATAATGGCGAGTATTTGCCTCCACGAAGCCGAATCATGGCTGATCCTTAATATACAGCCGTCGACAATGTTGTCGAGAGACTTTTGGCATTCCCTGGAATTAACTCAGAATTGCTAATAGTGAGCCAATCTAAGTTGAATAGTCGCTTTACTTACGATTGTACGAAGCGGGCCGCAACCGACGAGTCCAAAGTGTCGTCCTCGCTGCATCACGTTACAGTGTCTGCACTTGAACATGATACGCCACGGGGCCGAGAGGAGGCTAAAAAGGCACTGAAGCGAATCGCCACAGCTCGAATTGTATTTACAACCTGTGGTTCGTAACTACTTCCCGACTTTGCTCCCAGAACTTACGCCCCAATTTTAGCGGGTGCTGGACTAGGGCTCGTCCGAAAGCTGAAATTCTCTGTTGTGGTAGTCGATGAAGCTTCCCGTACATTGGCAGACCCTACAAATTTATAGACCCAATTCTGACTTCATTCAAAGAAATCGTCGAATCTATTGCGCTTATTCCTCTGGCCAAGGGTCCTCAGCGGGCAGTTTTAGTGGGGGACCAGTACGTCTTATGGTTGTCAACGGGAGACAATCCTGATCTCGATCATGACCTAGTGTACAATTGCGACCTAATGTTACCCCGGCAGCCGGCGAGCTTAAGCACGATCGGTCTCTGTTTGAGCGATTGTACACGGAGTACAATGGGCCAGAAGTAGCAAAATGTATGCTTGAAGTAAGTAGTTGTCAACCGCCACCACCATTATGGTCTTAATCTCTACATAGATACAATATCGATCACCAGCAGAGCTAGCCGCCTTTACTTCTCGCCGATTCTATGATAACCGACTCTCTTCTGGCCTTTCGCAACAGCGCCGCATCCACAAGAGCCAATTTCCTTGGCCGATGACTCGGAATGGACGAGCCCGATCTCACCCATACCCGTGTGTCTTCGTTCAATGTGATGACATAGAGTCTTTCGGAGGTCAATCAAAACATAACAACGGGCAGGTGGGACTATGTCGAACAATCGTCCAGCTTCTTCACGCAGCCCCTCCCTCAAATGAAACAACCCAAGACCAAAACATACCAGACCGCCAGGTACCCCGCAATACACCTTCAATTGCGCTCCTGACGCCATACTCGAAAATGAGAATGGCGCTTGACGCTCTTCGTTTACCCAACACGACGGCTTTGACCGTCGATGGCGCACAAGGCAGAGAATATGACTACGTCATCTTTGCGACAGTGCGGTGCAATGCAGACAATGAGCTTGGGTTCTTGAAAGACGAGCGCCGCCTAAATGTTGCTTGGACGAGAGCGCGATACGGGAGGATTATCATCGGTGATCGCAGGACTCTTGAGGGGGCGGATGACGGTGGAGCGCTGTGGCGCGAGGCTCTTGCGGATTGTGAAGAAGTTGACGCCGCCGCTTTTAAACCCAAGTGAAGGTACTGTAATCAACCGTAGATCGCGCAATGTCTATAGTTCTTGGAGGTGACGCGGGGGCGGTTGAGATTTCCTTAGTCACGACCGTGCGGAGTCAGAGTCTACGATGCAGCCAACATGCATATTTAATAGTTGCTATTAATAGGACACGCGGCTGACGAGTCACGTGCACACAAGTTGCAGCGATGCCATCGCTCAAGCAGAGCGCATATACTTCAGCAATCCTGGATAAAAAGTTTGGTTGATGCAGCGGCGAATTGCCGGGGACGACGGGTGGGCGTTTGTACATTCAGGCATCGCCTTTTATAGAAGGTGGGGGTGTGACTAATCTCCCTAGCCGGAACCGTCAACGATCATGTCCAGCAATACTCGGGGTGGGCGGCATTTTTACTCGTTCTCCTCCACATTCTCCACATATTTATCGTGTTCCCTGGGGCAATCTTTCTGTTTGCAGGCGAGACAAAGGCAGCCGCTGGCGCTCTTGCCACTAAAGCGGCGAATGGCAAAAAGTCTGCCATATACGTCTGTGAGATATGCCGCAGCCAAGGTCTCGATGCACGATACTCCCGCATAGAGTACCTCAATCGGCACGAACGAACGGTGAGCGTGTCGATGTCCATCAACATAATGTTGCTCACCGCACACTCGGCAGCACACCGAGACTAAACCATTCCAATGCGAATACTGCAATAAACGCTACGCACGAAGGCACGCCTACATCTACCCATCCCCTCTCCCATCAGGGTCTTATTCACGTATTGCAGTGATGTTCTATTTCGACACCGACGAAAATGTGCACAAGAGGTGCAAAATGCCAAAAGCGGCGCTGCCACTGGCGACGGTCCTATAAACGACTCTGCGACGTCTTCATCCAGGCTAAAGACCCGCACAGATGCAAGGCCCTATCCTGCTCTCAACTCTGAAGCTGAACCTTTGCCAAACCCGAACAAGGTGCCGGCAAGCAGACCCTTGAGCGGAGTCGGGTATCCGTCCTCCGTCGTATTCAAAATTTTCGACAAACCGGATGCAGATACCGACACTTCACTCCCGGCGTCGACTGATTTATCAATACCTTCTGAACTCCTCCCGTCGATGAATGGCAACGTTCTGTTGTACCAACAGGCACCTCAGGAGCCGCATCCTTTCTATCCCTCGACGCTTACCGATACTCGTCAAATCCATGACATGCTTGATCATGGCCTAAGCTTCTCTAATTCGCCTTTCTTGAGGTCTTCCATTCCGAAACGGCCCGATCGGTTTGGTGTGGTGGAATCTCAACCACGGCAAGACGAGAAGAACCAGACAGGCAATCTCATCGCTCCTGAACAAACATTACTTTCTACCGAAATTGACATATGCCGCCGGAGATGCGGTGTGCAAACGGTTGACGATCGCAACCCTTTCTAGTACGTTTCAATGAAATTATGCTCTGTCACGCAGAAGCCTTGATGCAAGCTGATAAATTCCCGATTCTTTTCGAAAGCTTTGATCCAGGCCGCATGATGTATTGTTACATGATCGACAAATGGAATATGCCCACATGTACAAAGATGTCCGCGCTGGCGTACAGGACTTATAATTCTATTCTTGAACATCTTGGTGTATTCCACATGCCTACTTTCCGCTTAAACGTTTGTGGCTTGAATCTGCATTCTACCGCGTGCGTTACTCATTGAGCCTCTATTTCATTTTCAGGACGCACACGTCTGGGTTAGCTTTGCCATGTGCACCACCGACAGCGTTGATCCTGATTTGCGGAAAACTTCTGTGACGGAGTTTGGCAATGACCCAACAATTCAAACTGAGTTGAAGGAGCTTGGTGCGGATTCTCAGTGGGTGAAAGGGCAGAAAGTTGTCCAAAAAGAGGTGCGCTCACATATTTTCACCGTGTCTGCTTTCTGAGTTTCTTGTGTGCTATAACATTGTCATTCATTGCACCTTCCCAGAAAACGGAGATAATCGTTAGAGCCATCTACAACAGTCAAAAATTGACTGAGCTTACCCCGGAACACGCATTACCTCTGATCCATGCATTATTATTGTATAATTCTAAGACATTCCTCGCAGAGAACCGAATCGAACGGTTAAGCGGGGAAGTTTACCTAGCGACCATCATATCCGTAAGCACTCGCTAGGTCACAGTGGGTTCGAACACTGATGAGGGATGGTCCTCGTGTTTCATCTTCAGATCGCTCGCACGTGTGGCATCCTAAATCCCGGGACTGAATGTACAGCTCCTGGCAATGCACCTACAACAGATTGGGAATCAAAATGGAAATCATGGATCGGTTTTGAGAGCTGGCGGAGGTAAGACATCGTTACAAGGTCTCTGCAGATTTCTTGTAGCATCTTAACTTCCCATTGTGTACAGAACAGCTTGGCTCGTTTACATCCTCGACACAATTGCCTCCCTCGATAAGGGCGCAAAAATACAAATGGCCACACGTGAAGTTCGGCACATTCCGCTTCCTTGCTCTACTGCTATCTGGCACGCATCTACAGCAAAGGAATGGTGGGATGGGATGATGGGCCTCGATTTTCGTGGTGCCACACTGGATGACGTCTTCACTTGCATGGCCAAAACACCGCTGCAAGGAACTCACATCAAGTACAAGTTATTGTATAAGCGGGAAATTGGCCCTTATGCCCGGCATATCCTGATCCTCACCCTATTGCGCGGAATAATTGACTATGGGATGGGTAGACCTCGAGGTGGATACATAACGAAGCGCTGGATCCTTCCGCAGATTGGTGGTAGTGACTCGTTACCGATGGACGTCCTTGGATTGCATAGCGCCATCATTTCAATTTACACCGCGATGCTGAACAATGTAGGTTTTTTGCAATTGCTGCGCGTCCGTGCCCTACTGACCGGCTTAATACTGGCTTCTCACTGGGCGTTCTACTTTTTTCAGTGGCGACAAGGCTGGGATCTTGATGGGCAGTGCCACACTAATTACCGTGGAACACACTTCATAAATGACGCTCTCCCGCCATACTGGCTTTGTCGTGCTCTTCTCGACCGGCTCGCACCACCGCCACCTATACATGTGCCTAGCGTCGTTTATTGCCCAGAAGACGATGTATTCGAAGAGGATGGCCCCAATCGACTACGGGACTTGGACCTGCGTGAAATGTTCCAGGCGTCTCGGCAGTTTGTTTCTCATGGCGAAGGCCTTGGTGTGCCATTATCAACATACATGTATGACCCAGTACCTGGAGGACCAGGAACAACGGAACCGCTTACTGCTACCATGGATCCTTCTAGCCTGGGTGCTTGGTAGACTCCCACATTCAAGCGCACGCATGTCACTGGATAGCATACTGTAATCATACTATAACCAGTGTAAAGTCGGCGACTTTGGAGTGTCACTGTGCACCTTGGCCTGTGGATACTAGATACCATTAACATTACCACTTGACGGAGTCGAGATCATGCTCATGACGCTTGACGAGCGGTTCCAAATGCCTCCGAGTTCGATCATACAACGGAGATCGCATCGCGAACTTAATATCCCGGAGAAGTGAGGTGTAAGCTGTCGGTTTACGGCTCAGTATCTCACGGAACGCGTAAAGGCCGAGCCTTAGATGCCAGAGCCGTAGTAAACAATCAAGAAATACGTGGCGATGCGGCAATGCTCACCAGTGGACAGTCATCGTGTCGATGCGCGCCCCAGTCTTTGAATGATTCAAGATGGCACGCGAACAGTAGCGGAAACTGCGCTGCAATACTCCTAATATTTCTCGGGCTGGTGAGGTGAACTGAGCAGAGTGTTCACAATTCGTCACGTACCCCAGACGAAACGATGGTGTTTGTTCACATCCACACCCCATGTCTTGAGATAATGATGCATTTTCATGGCCGTAAGGACATAGTTGTGGAATACGTTCAGATGAACCACTTTCGCTGAATTGAAGTTCATATCGGCGAATATTGGATGTGCGCGTTGTGTAACCATTCTATGACGGATCTTGGGTGAGTATGTCGACGAAAAGGCGGCATTAAAGCATCCAACTTGGCCATCTTGTATTCAAAAGCGGAACCAGCATGACGATTTGTGACCACTGTCAGGAAGTCCGCAATATCTAGGCAACGAAACGCGTGAATCTAAATCTGATCCGAAAACAAGTGACGAACGTTGACCGGAATATCGAACATAATCTGCGCTGACGTTTAAATTCTTCATGTCAATCATGAGGCCGCACCACGGAAACGCTTAACGCAAGGTGCATTAGAAATGTTCAAACGTAGTCAGATATCTCACAACCTTGCGCATCTGCTGCTACAAGATTTGGCTGATGCTTGTCGGACCAAAAATTTGTCAAAGTTTTCTCCGTACTAATGAAGCATCCATACTCAGGATGACCTGTAGTCATCGTGAGACGTAAACTTTGGTCAAAAGGTATTCGAGGTGCTTACCATCGCTCATGATATTTAGAAATGACAATGCTTTCTCTTTGTTACTTGTGATGAACAAGTAGTCGTCGATCCAGCGGAGCATTAACTGAAGAATATTAACACCAAATGCACATCAGGAGGACAATAATAACGACGAACACAGTCAGGGTCTTTGTGCCATTGCATTCGTTTCTCCTCGAGGTCCCCATAGAAAAAGGAGCAAAGGAGACTTGAGAGAACGGAGCCTTGTGGTATCCCCACTACTTGCTTATAATACGACTTTCCGATCTTATGGAACCAGTCAGACGCAGAAATGTAATGGTGTGTTGTCCGCACCTTGACTACATTTTCCCTGATGTGCTCCTCCAGTAGCTCTAGTATTTCCGCCCTGGATTCTTTGTCGTAAATAACCTTCGGGTACAAAAAGGTCAACTGCCGGTTGCCACAGCTCAACATCCAGTCGACCAAACCTTGTCCACAAAAACCGCGTTTCTCAAGCTTTCGGCAAGTTGTTTCGCGTAGTGCATAAACAGAACGTGTTCACCTTCGGGAAGTCGGTGAGTATTGTTCAAGGAATGTCGTTATGTTTGAAACGTACCGGTTCCGCAAGCTTTCCCTTCAAATGTTCGCTTCATTTGCCCCGTATTGGGGATGATTTGGCCATATTTCATAATCACATATTTGTCCTGAAAGAGTGAACAATCAGCAGTGCATTTAAGCGCATTTCTGTACTCAACACACGCGACGAATCAAGGAACGAAGGATTTCCAGCAGCTTTGTTTGGTCAATGGTATCGAAGCAGGCACGAACGTCCACCTTCACAAAATAAAGCTTTGGACTGTAAAGGCCTTCAGACGTGACCTGGTAGAATAAGCTAGTTGACCTACAATTGGCGGTTTCGATGCCCGCCCGACAAATTATCTTTGAAAGATCGGATCCTCTTGTACATTTCGTTGTGACTGAAAACAGCGGCACCAAGAAGATCGGGTTGCTTGAGCTATCGGAAGGAATTACGATAGGATCGACAGGCGGACAACATTTAAGAATTGCAGACCTTTTCATAATTAAGAATCTGGAACGCTGCGAGTAGGAGCCGATTGATTGACTTCCCGTCTTGACCTGCTCTGCGCAGGTTCACAATAGGCCGAACGCCGGTTTCCTTGGGCAGTAGACGGACGAAGGAGAACGAGAGTCTCCGTTGCTTGAGAATCTCCAACACTTCCGCCTGGTACTCGCAGCGTTAGTGGCCTCAGAGCAGGAAGAAATACGAATAATACCTCCGGCATTGCAATCTTGCGGAAAGTTTTGGATGCCAACGTGTCGACAAGCGGCCGGGAAAGAACATCCCAGTCATCCTGCCGGAAATACAGGATATGGTTTTTGAATGCGGAGGATTCAGTCACATAAAACGTGGTCTACAAATCCAAGCTGGCACTCAAATTTTCAGGGAACAGGAGAGATCCTTGGACGCTTACTTTAACCAGTGGAAGAACGAAGAATTCGAAAAACCAGTAAATAAATTCTTCCAGCAGTTCCCGACGCTTGATCGCGTCCGACACGCTGCTTCTCTGTTGTTTCGCTCGCTCGGAGGCTGTACTAAGCCATGAATCGCAATCACCGATCTTGAATCCTTGCAGTGCCTCGTGCAAGCTCAAGGTTTCGTGCCTCCTCGCCTGGATTAGTCTTCGAATATCTAAGACAATGTTAACATGAGGTGATGCCGAGTCAAGAGCCACGCATACTTGAGCATGTTATCCGGAAATTATGATCGCTTCCCCAGAAGGCACGAGGAATTACAGCTTTGACACAATGTATCACGTATCGGATGACCTGAATATTCGTTATTATCCAACCGAGTGTTGTCGAGCTCTCATCAACCTACTTGGGAATGACTGAATGCAAAATCGGCGAACCGAGGCTTATTCTTGCATTCAGCCTTCGCTTCGGAGGCGCCATGCGGCACAATCATGCTTTCGTGCGAGACGTCCAAAGTGGAGGGGGGAATTTGGGTATGAGGTTGGTCCATTATATCCTGCAAAGGGATTGGCCAACGTTAGCACAGCTCAACGGCCGAACATTGACTAAGAACCATAAGAAGAGATTCATCGAGCGCCTCAGGTTCGGGACGCGATGCAGTTTTCAGCTAAACGAATCTTTCAGCTCTGTCGCGTAGAACGATGGCGAAGAATACATGCTTTTGACGGACATATGCGACCGCACCATCCGGAGTAGTCGTAAGCAGCATGAAGTTTGGCGAGTGTCTGAAATAAAGGGAGAGATTGTTTGACTCGCTTGGGAGTCTTACAATGCCCAAGCCTCTACACCAATCCACATGCGTCTCATCAGCAGATAGAATATGCATGAAGCTTCGACTATACCTTGATGCGGCTTTCCCGCGTTTGGAAGGTGAACCTCTCCCGAACGTGTTGCGATAAAAAGACGTTTGGCAAACGGTATTCGCGAGGAAATACGTGCTTTGAGATGTGCCTGCATATTTTCTCCATCTCCATTTCCTTTTTGCTCCTTAAGGCCCCCGAAGATGGTGTGATGGTCGGCGGTTTTGGCTCGGATGTTGGCGCCCCGCCATCGACTGCGTTTGCGTCTTTCTCATTGGCCGGCATATAGGAATTCAAGACATCTGAAAGATAATCAGTTAAGAAAAACAAGAAAAACGGCTCGCATACGATATTTTGGGAGACCAAGATACACTCGCCCGTTCTGCCGCCTCATTGGCTTGGCGTAAAAAAATGACACTCTTTGGATACGGATATCTGCCGCACGCTTCCTCTGAGCTGGAACGAGGGCCTCATGCTTGACGCTTGAGGCTTTGTGGGACGCCAGAGATGTGGTGGTGCCCACACGAAGTCGTTTCGAGCGGTCATCTGGAGGCAGTTCCTCGCCCCGGCGCTTCTTATTTAATGATGGTAAAGGACGTTCGAGTTCGAAGATGGGAGTTCCAGTAAGTTGGGATAAGCAGTTGTTGCCTAAATCGATGAACAAACTCGGCACGGTCAAAAGATCCAACATTGCGCCCTCCCCAATGCTTAGACACCAACGCATTAATGTTCAGAATCGCGAATCGTCGGAGAGAGCTTACGAGTCTAGTATCCGACCCCAGATAGGAGAGCTGAGAAAAGTAACATTTGTATTCACCCATGCCAACTTGTGACTTCTCACTGAATCGATTTTACCACCATACGAGCTTCTGAACGTTGCCTAAAAATATCGTTGGGGTTAAGGGAATATGGGAAAATGAATCACGAGTTGACATACTTTACGGTAGCCATACGTCAATACGTTGTCGCGAGCCCCCGTTCGCGCCTCAGAGAATATACGGCGTTGTGCAAGCTCAATAATCTATGGAGGCATGAGAACGTGTCCACACCGCGCCAGAATTGCCGCAGACCTCTGATAAATTTGTCTGAGCGGGCTCGGCGTGATGCCGCGTGTGCGTTTGCCAAGAATTATGCGAGGCCACCGTAATAGATAAAACGAGAGCAGCGAGCCTTTCATTGTTGTCAATAAATGACAAGTCCTCCAAATCAGTGATCGCGTGTAGATATTGTCTCAGGGAACCAATGTGCGCGTAATACTCCCGAAGGACGACATGAGACATGCCAGTGGTATCGGCACTACCGCGCTGTTGATAATTGTTGATGGCAGCGCGGCGCATCCAAATCATGTGATCTCGCGACGAACATTGGAACAAAAGGTATGTATTTGACTAAACTCTCTTTGTATCACTGTATTCGATAGCATGGGAAAATGCCTTTGTCGATCCAAAATAGACGGGGGTTGTTTGGGATGCGGAGACCTAGGGGAGATATTAGGGACTCTGGACAAAACGAGCTGTGATGGAAATGCGCAATGCAAGTGAAGCATGAAGAGTCGTAAGATGATGAACTGCGGGGACAAATCGGGAGAAAATGATCGACAACAGGCAGTGCCGATGTCGAGCCCGGCGAATAAAAGTATAATGGATTCACAAATTCGACAAAAGCACGCAGAGGAAAAATGTTGGTAAACAGGGAATGGAAACGACAAGAAGTTAGGTTTAATGGGAGCGCAGGTCATGAAGTTAAAGAGCGATGCAGCTTCACTTCTGCCGCGAAGCGGCAGCCTTCTTGCTGGAATGCGCCACACGCGGACCGCGTCGCGGGCTAGACGCGACGGTCGGAGCTGCAACCGAGTCTCCATCCTGTTCAGCCTTGGAGACTTTGGTCTGGGATTTGGTCCCTTTGCTGACGAATTCAAATGTATCTTCGCGCTGAATTCTAGGGCGGTCATTAGACCGAATTGGGCCATGAGCGTGCGCAATGACCATGCTCGTCGACATCATGCCTTTCTTAATCCCTTCTTTCATCGCTTTGGCCTTCACGTTCAAAGCACCATGTCCGTCCGAGAGACTCGTTGGTGAACTGCTCGTGCTGCTTTCAGCCCAGCTAGTTGGCTTCTTTTCTTCTTGGGGGCCTGTGGCAGCAGCTATTTCCGACGTAAATAATTTACGGGCGACGGGCTGCAGGTTCGACTTAGACGAGGATGCAGTCCGTGTCCTCTGTTGGCGTGTGGGACTTCCGAGACGCTGGCCGGCTGTATGACGGGTGTTACGGGTTGGAGTCGGAGAGGTGTCCGAAGAAGGGAAAAGAAGTTTGGGCACAAAAGCGTTGCTAGGGGAGTAATCCGAGTTGGATGGAGACAATCTCGAAGTGTCAGGTTCTCCAGGATTTCTTTTCAGATGATTAACTGTTGGAACCTTCATTCCACGGCTAAAAGGTCCGTTACACGATCAGAGCGCGAGCGACAACCAAGTGAAAAAGAGGCAACATACAAGACATAAGTTATTGTCTCTCGTTCTTGCAGAGGTGTGTTATCTTTCTTCGGATATCTCGGGCTGTTAGAAAGGAATGGATTGTTGGGGCTGTCTCGAGCGGGTCTACGAGACGAAGTGCGGGTACGTCTAGTTGGAGGAGTGACAAGTACATATGGCCGCGGGGTGGCCGGTTCGACCACAGAATGTGCGGAATCGGAATCGCTTTCGGATGCATCCATAAGATTTATTGGTGTCTTATTCCCTGAACGAATCTTGCGGGGCTGAGGGGATAAAGATTGACGATATGGGGAAGGCGACGGCGAACGGCAGGCACTCTCGTGAATCTCGACGATGCTCATTGCAGGCGAGGCATCATTCGGCAGCATGTTATTGGCCACGGTTGAACGACCTTTGGGAGTGGTCTGATCCGGGCTCTCTCCTGCCAAACGCTTTGAGCGAAAGTTGGCTTTCGTCGGGGTCTTCTGAATTTCATTGTCGAAATCATCGTCCTCGCTGTCCGAAAGCACAGGATCAACATAATGCTTCCGCTTAACCTGGGTGGTTGGAGGAGACGGAAGAGCAGCTTCTGCAGCTGTCCTTTTAAGGTTGAAGTTGCGCTGGGCTTCTGCGTAGGGGTTTCGCTTGTTGTGGTGTGAAGGGTGGGCTGGTGATGACGAGAACAAGTCATCAACTGTCTGGCGAGGCATGATATCTCCTGCTACGCGTCTAGCGTTGCGGATGTTGGGCGCAAAATGAGTTGTGGTCAACACGGACAGAAACGAGGACAAAGCGGTTGAAAGCGCATCCGGAGTTTGCCTAACACCGCCTTAGGCTTACGTAATGTTTGGACGCCCTCCAGGTTCAATCGGGAAAATACTTGTCACACCTCCAGATCGGGGGTCATTTCCGCTCGACCATGAAGGCATGTAAATGAACGTCGTGAGCGTCATCTATTTACTGATTTTCTTCCAGCGGAATGCAAGGATGCGATGACGAAGTATATGCGGTGCCTTCGTTCAAACAAGAACCAGACCGATGCATGTCGCACCCTCAGCAGAGACTATCTGGAGTGCAGAATGAGCAAGTAAGTGATGCTCCCTGTCAACTTTCTGGGACGCCTCACTTGTTCATGTCTCAGGGGACTCATGGAAAGAGACTCTTGGGAGAACCTTGGTCTTGGCGACGTACATCCAGGGCCATCCGTAACGGCCGGTTCACCCTCAGACAAGGGATCCCCAGGCACTCCTGTGGCGAGCTCGAACAATTGACCGCTCCTCGGAGCCCACCGCCATTTGAGCCTATCTTATGATGGCTCCGCTGGTAAACTGGTGCCGTCAGTTTCGTTAGTCTAATGCATCGATGTGGATGCACCATACGTACACGCTTGAACACTCTTACCCTATAAAGAATCGCACCAATTTCACTTGAAATAGTTCATCCACCGGCGGCCTTCCACAACGTGAAGCTATGGTATTACGCGCTGGCAATATTTGATTCTACACCTTTCTGTGCATCAAACAAGTTTATCAATCGAGTCTTCCCGCGAGCCACGGGGAGTGAGAGCCAACAAGGCTGAAGGCCGAGACGCCATGACGGTGAGATTTTCCGTGGACGAAGTCGG
>Ga0307508_10004739_pt1 | contig 13159 bp, 10 predicted proteins | sample 9_EM_MG_FD_203089 | JGI IMG/M metagenome (GOLD analysis project Ga0307508, IMG submission 203089) | Populus trichocarpa ectomycorrhiza microbial communities from riparian zone in the Pacific Northwest, United States - 9_EM | ecosystem: Host-associated > Plants > Roots > Unclassified | place... | reverse complement strand
GCGACCCTCAACAGCCTCGCCACCGTTCTGCTGGTGACGGGCTATGTGCTGATCAGGCAGCGGCGGCGGACGGCGCACCGCAACGTGATGATCGCGGCGCTCGCCTGCTCGACGCTCTTCCTCACCTCCTATCTCGTCTATCACGCGCAGGTGGGCTCGGTCCGCTTTCCGGGCACCGGCCTGCCGCGCACGGTCTATCTGAGCATCCTGCTGACCCACACGATCCTCGCCGCCACGGTTCCGATCCTGGCGGTGATCACCGTCTGGCGGGCTTACAAAAAGCAGTTTGACCGGCACAAGGGCATCGCCCGCTGGACGCTGCCGATCTGGCTGTATGTGTCCGTCACCGGAGTCGTCGTATACTGGATGCTCTATCAGATGAAGTGGTGATCGAAGTGCAGGAGAGACCCGACAAACCCGTTTCGCGAGGAGATCTGAGTCATGAAAATGGATGACGTGAGCAGGCGGGACTTCGGCAAGCTGACCCTTGCCGCCCTGGGTGGTGTGGTCGCCGGTTCCTTGCTGACCGGCAGCTCCGTGTTCGCCGCCGCGCCGGCGGCAGGTGGCGACAAGCACGTCTGCTGCGGCCTCAACGCCTGCAAGGGGCAGGGGGCGAGCGCCAAGAACGACTGCGCCGGACAGGGGAGCTGCGCCACGGTGCAGGCGCACGGCTGCTCCGGCATGAACGACTGCAAGGGGCTCGGCGGCGGGGACAAACCGGCCAGCAACGACTGCAAGGGGAAGGGCGGCTGCAACGTCCCCCTGGCGGGCGACGGCTGGAAGAAGGCGCGCGCCAGCTTCGAGACCTCAATGACGAAGGCCGGCCAGAAGTTCGGCGCGGCGCCGGCGAGCTGCGGCAAGTAGGCCGCCAGGTTTCCGCCAGATTGCCCATGGACGCCCGCGGAGCACGCCTCGGCCATCAGAACCTCGGCCTCGGGGTGGGCCTGCGGAGCGTCCATTTCGACCACATCCTGCGCACCACGCCGGACGTCGACTGGTTCGAGATCATCAGCGAGAACTACGTCGACTCCGGCGGCCGGCCGCGCTACGTTCTGCAACAGCTCGCCGAGCGCTACGCCATCGTGATGCACGGCGTGTCGCTGTCGATCGGCGCGAACGATCCGCTCGACCATGAGTATCTGAAGAAGCTCAAGACCCTCGCCCGGGAAGTGAACGCGCGCTGGATCTCGGACCATCTCTGCTGGACCGGCGTGCTCGGCCGCAACACGCACGACCTGCTGCCGGTGCCGTTCACCGAGCAGACGCTGCGCCACGTCGTGGAGCGGATCCGCATCGTGCAGGACGTTCTGGAACGGCCGTTCGTGCTGGAGAATCCCAGCTCGTATGTGACCTTCACCGGCTCCACGATGGAGGAGCACGAGTTCATCAGCCGCATGGCCGAGGAGGCGGATTGCGGTCTGCTCCTCGACGTCAACAACGTCTACGTCTCGAGCTTCAACCACGATCTCGATCCGGAAGTCTTCATCCGCGCCCTGCCGCATGAGCGGATCGTCCAGTTCCACCTCGCCGGGCACAGCAACTACGTCACCCACCTCATCGACACGCACGACGGCCACGTCATCGATCCGGTCTGGGACCTCTACCGGCTGGCGCACCAGCTCACCGGCGGCGTCTCGACGCTGCTCGAATGGGACGCCAAGATTCCGCCTTTCCCGGTGCTCCACGACGAGGTGCTGAAGGCGAAGCGGTTCATGGGGGACAACCTGCCGGCTGAGCCGCAAGGCGAGGCGGATCTGGTCGCCGCGGCCAGCTCTCCGATGTCGCCAATATCGCCAATATCGCCAATATCGCCGACACCGCACCCACTGCATCACATCCGGCCGGAGATCGAGTGAAGCGGGAGGCGCCGGCTCTGGACACTGTCCAGCAGTGGTTCCAGGCCGTCGTCACCCATCCGGAAGGCGTCGCGGCGGGGAGCGCGGCGGACGAAGCGCAGCGGCTGATCCGGCTCGACCGCGGGGAGCTCGAAACGATCGTGCGGCGGTCGCGCAACCTGACCGCCGAGGAGCGGCTCTCCATCTACGCCAACGCCTACTGGGCGCGGCTCCTCGAATGCCTCGGCGACTGTTTTCCGGTGCTCAAGCAGGCCCTGGGAGAGGACGTCTTCGACAGCTTCGGTTTCGAATATCTCCAGCGCTATCCGTCGCGCAGCTACACCCTCGACCGCCTGGGAGAGAGCTTTCCGCGGTTCCTGGATGAAACCCGTCCGCCGGATGCGGATTGGCCCGACTTCCTCGTCGACCTCGCCCGGCTCGAATGGACCCTGGCCAAGGTCTTCGACGGTCCGGGCGTCGAGGGGCAGGCCCTGGTGCGGCCGGACGATCTGGCGGGGATCGCTCCCGAGCGCTTTGCCGCCGCCCGCCTGGTACCGGTCGTCTGCCTGCGCCTCCTGGTCTCCCGCTACCCGGTGAACGCCTACTACACCGCGGCGCGGCATGCTGAAGAAGGAGCCGAGGAGGGAAAGGATGTGCCGATCCCTGAGCCCGGGGAGGAGCTGGTGGCGATCCTGCGCCGTGACTTCGTGGTGCGCCGCTACACGTTGAGCCGGCCGCAGTATGCCCTGCTGACCGCGCTCCTGGACGGGGCTCCGGTGGGCGAGGCCCTCGCCGCCGCCGCCGCCGCCAGCGACCTCGACGACGACGGGCTCGCCGTGGCGCTCCAGGCCTGGTTCCGTTTCTGGACGGCGGAAGGTTTTTTCCATCGCCTGGACGATTGAGCTGGTGTAGACTCCCGCGCCTATGATTCCGCAGCCAGCGGTCGTCCGCGGCGGCAGGGGCGCCGAGATCGGGGTGGTCGCGGCGTGCCTTGTCCTGTTCCTGATCGCCTGCGCGGTGCCGGCTCTGGAGTTTCTCAACACGAACAGCTCATCCACCGACATGATGCAGGGCTTTCAGATCCTTCTGATGGGCTGGATGGGAATCTTCGTCGGGCAGCTCGCCTGGTTCGCGAACCCTCTGTTTGCGCTCGGCCTGCTCCTGCTGAGTCTCCGCCGGAGGACGGCTGCCCTGATCTGCGGCGCAGTGGCGGTGCTGGTCGCTGGTGACACCTTCGTCCTCTTTTCACAGCAGCTCCCGGCCAATGAAGGTGACGTGGGTAAGCTCATCCTGCAACACTTGAAAGCCGGTTTTTATTTGTGGGCAGCCGCTCTCGTGCTGCTGCCCCTCGGCGCGCTCATTCTGCGCCAACGGACAGAGCCGCCTCAGGGCGCCGGGTCCGCCTCTTGCATAGGTGAGGGTACTCGGCCCTCGAAAGGGCGCTTGATACATTGATCGTAAGGAGGAAACGATGAAGATGAAGTCCTTGACGACGTTTCTTGCCGTGCTGGCCCTCGCGTTGGGCCTCGCCGGACAGGCGTCCGCCCAGGCGCCTCAGGTTCGCCGTCCCCAGCCGGCGCCGAAGAAGCCGACGGCGGGCAGTGTGAAGGTCACCGAGACGCCGGCGGAGGAGACCCCGACGACCGACTCCACCACGGCCCAGACTGCCACCCCGCCGCCGGCTGCCGCGGCGCCGGCCGCCCAGACCAATCAGCCGCGGGACGAGATGGCCGTCACGGCCGCCCGGGATTGGCTGGCGCTGGTGGATGCGGGCCAGTTCGGTGACAGCTACGACCAGGCCGGCGAGCTGTTCCGCGGCTCGCTGCCGAAGGATCAGTGGGCGAACGCCCTCGGTGCCTCGCGCAAGCCGCTCGGCGACATCAGCCAGCGCAACCTGAAGAGCGTCTTGGTCACCAAGGATCTTACCGGCGCTCCGGCCGGCAAGTACGTGGTCTCGACCTTCGACACCGCGTTCCAGCAGCAGCCCAAGCCGATGTGGGAAACGGTGACCTCGTTCTTGAATCCGAACGGCCAGTGGAAGGTCGTCGGCTATCAGGTCAAGCCGCAGGACGCCGCCGCAGCCCAGGGCCAGAAGCCGCCCCAGCGGTAGGAGCTTGCCCTGAAGGAAGGACGGAGAGGAGGCGCCTCGCGCGGTGCCTCCTCCTCGTCGCGGTCTCAAAGCCTGAGGATCGTGATCCTCCGCCCCATGTGGTCCTGTTCTGTCATGGAGCAGCGACCGGGTAAGGGGGCGGCTTTGGATCGGCTGTCGAAGAGGATGAGCGTCCCGCTTTCGAGCCCCAGGCGCTCCAGATAGCCGGAGAGTTGAGTGAGGCCCTTCTCCAGCGGGTCCGGTCGTTCGTTCCGCCAGATTTTGATCTCGATCGCCCAACGCTCCATCCCGCCGCGCCAAGGCCAGCGGACACAAAGATCGACGCGTCCGCTGCCGACGGCGAACTCCCGGTCGATGAATCCCCCGCCGTTGACCACCTTGTGCAAGAACGCCATGAACACGAGCTGGGCGGCAGCCTCCGCATACGGCGTGCGTTCGAGCAGGGCTTCGGCGTTCTGACACCAGAAGGCGCGGAAGTCTTCGAGAAGCTGGCCGAACCGGAGCCTGCCCTCTGCATCCTTGCAGGAACCCGCAGGAGTCTGTATCGACTGCTGGAGGACGGAGGTCAGCGCGCGGGGGATGACCTCACGATAGATGGGATTGGCGATCTGGAGGCCCTGCGGGCCGGAGATCACGAGACCCAGATCCTGAACGAGCTGAATGTCGTCGTCGAGGACATCCGCCGGCAGGAGGTCGCCGGCCAGAATCGGCTCGATGACACGTTGCACCCGCGACTCCCGCAGCCGATCGATCAGCGAGTCGAGATGCGTGTCGCGGCGCGTGATCAAGATCTCTTTGGCCGCTGTGACGCTTTCGGCTGTCACAGGTTTGGCCGGGTCCTGAACCAATCTTTCCACGGCTTCGCGCGCGAGCGCGTTGACGAGCCAGGGATGGCCGCCGGTGAGCTCGAACGCCAGGTCCTTGGCCTCCGGTGAGAACTCCTGCCCTGTCTCTGCCGTGTGCTGGTCGTACAGCTCGGAGACCTCCGCCGCGGTGAAGTTTCGCAGGGTCAGCGACTCGACCTTGATGTTGAAAGGCGACGCGGTGCCAAGGCTGCGGCCTTCCGGGCGGACCTCCATCCGATAGTCGCGGACGTCCCGCAAGCCGATCAGGGCCAGGGCCTGGGGAAAACCGCGAGGCCGAGCTCGATAGCCGCTGCGGAGCTGGCGCAGGACCGAGAGGAGAGCTTCGTCGGTGAGTGTGTCGATCTCGTCCAGGAACAGGACGACAGGCCGTGGGCACTGGCGAGACCAGCGGACCAGCAGGTTGCGAAGTTGGATCGTGGCCACCAGGGACCGGTCTGCCGCCGGCGGGCGGATCTCCGGCGGAAGGTCTTCTTCAGCATCCTGACGCAGGGTTTCGAGCAACGCCCCCAGGCTCTCGTCGAGTTTGGGGCTCAGGAGCTGGCCCGCCTCGCAGGAGGTGAGAAGCGCGGCATAGCGCCCTTCGGCCGTCAGGCTGCGAGCCAGGGCGTGGAAGCAGGTCGTCTTCCCCACCTGGCGCGGCGCATGGATGACGAAATAGTGCTCCTGGTCGATCAGATCGCGGACACCCGGCAGCCGGCGCTCGGGCGGCAACATGTAGTGCTTGGCTGGATCACAGGGACCCGCGGTGTTGAACCGTCTGGGCATCTGATCCCTCAGTGCAGCCGCTCATACGCGAGCGGCGTCAGGAAGGGCACGAAGTCCGGGGCGAGCACGAGCTCGTCCAGGATCTCGGTAGCGTCGCGCAGGCGTCCGGTGTCCGGTCCTCCCAGCTTGTGCAACTCCTGGTCGCGAATCTCGCGGTAGAGATCGGGGGTGAAGCGGCGGCCGTCGGCCAGCTCGGTTTCGGCTTGTAGCCATTGCCAGAGTTGGGAGCGCGAGATCTCGGCGGTGGCGGCATCTTCCATCAGGTTGTGGATCGCCGCGGCGCCGATTCCGCGCAGCCAGGAGTCCAGATACTGCAAGGCGACGTCGACGTTCAGACGCGCGCCCTCTTCGGTGACCCGGCCGCCCTCGACGCGGAAATCGAGGAGATCGCCGGTGTTGACGTCCAGATCCTCACGGAGCTGATTTTTCTGACTGGGCCGGTCGCCCTGGCTGGCGAGAACGCGGTCGAAGATCTCCTTCGCCACCAGCACCAGATCGGGATGCGCCACCCAGGTGCCGTCGAAGCCGGCCCGCGCCTCGCGCTCCTTGTCCTCCCGCACCTTGCTGAGCGCCCGCTCGTTGACCTCCGCGTCGCGCCGGCTGGGGATGAAGGCCGCCATGCCGCCGATGGCATGGGCGCCGCGGCGGTGGCAGGTCTGCACCAGGAGATCGCTGTAGGCGCGCATGAACGGCACCGTCATCGTAATCTGCGAACGGTCGGGCAGGACACCATGACCGTGTCCGAACTTACGAATGATGCTGAAAATATAGTCCCAGCGGCCGGCGTTCAGGCCCGCGGCGTGCTCGCGCAGCTCCCACAGGATCTCGTCCATCTCGAAGGCGGCGAGGATGGTCTCGATGAGCACCGTGGCGCGGATGGTGCCGCGCGGGATGTCGAGATCGTCCTGGGCGTGCACGAAGACGTCGTTCCACAACCGCGCCTCGGTGTGGCTTTCGAGCTTCGGCAGGTAGAAGTACGGACCGCTGCCGCGGCGGATCAGCTCGGCGGCGTTGTGAAAGAAGTAGAGGCCGAAGTCGAAAAGACTGGCCGACACCGGCTCGCCGTCCACCAGGACGTGCCGTTCGTCGAGGTGCCAGCCGCGCGGCCGCACGACGAGGGTGGCGGTCTGCTCGTTGAGCCGGTACTCTTTCCCGTCCGGATTCGCGAAAGCTATCTCGCGGCGCACCGCGTCGATCAGGTTCGCCTGCCCCTCGACCACGTTCTGCCAGGTCGGGGAGAGGGAGTCCTCGAAGTCGGCCATGAACACGCTCGCTCCGGAGTTGAGCGCGTTGATCATCATCTTGCGCTCGACCGGACCGGTGATCTCGACCCGCCGGTCGACCAGGCCCGGCGCCTCCGGCGCCACCTGCCAGACACTCTCGCGGAGACCTTCGGTCTCGTCCGGAAACTCGGGGAGGATTCCGGCGTCGAGATCGGCGAGGCGCCGTTCCCGCCGGGCCAGAAGCTCGCGGCGGGCGTCGCGCACCCGGCGTTCGAGGCCGGCGACGAAGTCGAGGGATTTCTCGGTGAGGATTTGCTCGTAGCGCGGCCCGTGGTAGGGACCGACGACCCGGATGTCTTTCACGGTGTCACCTCTCAACCCTGAAAGTTATCCCTGAAACAGGGGCGGCTGAAGCTCGAGATCACGCAGATCTGCGCCGTCTTCGTCGGCTTCCTCGGCGTGCGGATCCGGATCCGGCCCATTTTCTCGTCCATTCTCAGGCAGCGCCGGCACGTAGACGTAGCGCCCGAAGCCTTTGCTGAAGGAGATGCCGTTGGTGAGGAGAGCGGCCTCGCGGGCGGCGCGGAGCTGGTTGAGCTTGGAGTCGAGGTCGTCGATGAAGTGGAGGACCAGCGCCTCGGGCGTCATCGGCTCCACCGGTGAAGCGAACTCTTTTTTGCCCTGGTGGGAGAGGACCATGTGCTCGAGCAGGAGCTGGAGGTCCTCGGGGAAACCCGCGATGGCGCGGCAGCGGTCGCGCAGCAGGTCGCGGCCGATGACCACGTGACCGATCAGGCGGCCTTCCAGGGTGTAGTCGTTGACCGGCATCGCGCCCAGCTCGCGGAGCTTGCCGAGGTCGTGGAAGAGGACGCCCAGGAGCACGAGGTCGCGGTCCACTTCGTGATAGTGGTCGCAGACCTTGTCCGCCAGCTCGGCCATCGAGACCACGTGCTCCAGGAGGCCGCCGCGGTAGGCGTGGTGCATCGACTTGGCGGCCGGATGCTCGCGCAGGGCCGGACCGTGCAGCTCCAGCGTCTCGCGGGCCAGCCGGCGGAGGATGGGACGGCCGACTTTCTCCTCCAGCAGGCGGGAGAGTCGCGCCCAGAGATCATCGATGTCCTCCGGGGTGGACGGCACCAGCAGCGACTCGTCGAAGCCGTCGCTGCGGTCCTGCTCGTTCGCCACCCGGCAGGCGTCGACGCTGAGCTGGAGCTGGTCGCGGTAGCTCTTCACCGAGCCGCGGAACTTGATGAACTGGTGGGCATTGAACGGGGAGGCCATCGCCGGGCTGTCCGCCCACACCTTGGCGACCATCGAGCCGCTCGCGTCGGCGAGCTCCAAGTCCATGTAGCTCTTGCCGTTGCGGTCCTGGCGGACCTCTTTCTTGGTGAGCAGGGCAAACCCTTGGACGAGGTCGCCGTTCTCCCAGGCGCGGATCGGTTTGTTGGCGGGCTTGGGCATAGCGTGGCTGTGGTCCATACTAGTCGCTCGGCGCGCCGGGTGCCAGCTTTTTCGCTCCCGAGGGCTCTCTCGGTTCGTCGCAACGCCAGTGGCACCTGCCGTGCATCCCGGACCTCCCGTGCGAAAGTTGAGACACATGCGTACTCTGCCGGTCTTCGCTCTCCCTCTGCTCGCCCTGCTGACGGCCGCTCCCGCGCTGCCGCAGTCTTCCTCGGACGCCCCGGCGGCTTCCCAAACGCCAGCCAGCGATCCGGTGCTCTGGCCGGAAGCGCAACGGTCCTTTTTTCAGGACGGTCCCGGTCTCCTGCTGACTCCCGAGCAGCGTACCGAGATGCGTTCCCTCGACGAGGCCGGCCGCGACCGCTTCATCGAGGCGTTCTACAAGAAGACGCAGGGGCTGCGCGAAGGGATCACCCAGCGCCGCCGGTTGGCGGACAGCCTGTTCGCCTCGGCGAGCGACGTGCGCTGGCAGATCGCCTTCCTGAACGGCATGCCGGCAGCGCGTCTGGTCGTCGACTGCGGCACGGCGTTCAAGCCGTCGGAGGTGTGGACCTACCACGTCGGCGTCGACGCCAAGAACGGCAAGCCGATCGAGCATGGTGTGGTGGTCTTCCGGCAGGGGCCGGGCGAGCCCTACCGCCTCTGGCTGCCGCTCGACTCCAAGCGCGCGCTCTACACCTCGGACATGGAGTACTGGCTGGAGCAGTGGGAGGAGCTGCGGGGATACATCTCCGGCGCGCGTTTCGACCTCCAGGTCTGCGAGGAGGCCGCCAAGAAGATCGACCGCGCGACCGGTGTCCCCGGGCTCACCGGCGCGCACTCTTCCGGCAACGGCTTCACCATCAAGCCGATCGACAACGGGTACTACCTGGCGACGCCGAAAGACCTCGCCGCCTGGGCGGTCGCCGCGGCGGCGTCCAAGGCGCCGCCGGTGCCGAACCCGCTGGAGGTGTCGGACTTCGAGCTTCATTTCCCCGAGCTGCAGGGGCAGCGGATGCGGGTGCGCGCCCTGCTCCAGGTGCCCACCAAAGGGCTGCAGACCTTGGATGACAGCGGCAAAACGGTCTATGCGCTGAACATCCAGGGCGTCGTCGAGGAGAACGGCAAGCCGTTCGAGGAGCTGCGCGTCCGCTTCCGGCTGCCGGTGCCGCAGAACAACGAGCCGCTGGTGCTCGCGGTGGACCGTTCCCTCCGGCTGGAGAAGGCGTTCCTCCTCCGCCTGGTGGTGAAGGATGAGACCAGTGGCGCCGAGATCCGTCTGGCGCGCGGCTTCCTGGTGCCCTCCGTGGCCACGCCGGAGACAATCGCGGCAAATGGAGCGAACGGAGCGAGCGGAGCGCCGCTGTCGGCTGCCAACACCGGCGTGCTGGTGCCGCTCACGGTGCAGAAGGGGAAGGACAGCCTGATCCTCATGCCGCCGCCGGTCGACGTGGTGCTCGGGCTGTGGCGCGCCGAAGCGTTGGTGACCGGCGACAAGATCAAGAAGGTCAACTTCCTGGTCGACGGCACGATGCAGCTCACCCGGACGGCGCCGCCGTTCTCCGCCGAGGTGCGCCTGTCGCGTTTTCCGACCGAGCAGACGGTGCGGGCCGAAGGGTATGACGAGAAGTCGCAGCTCGTGGCCGCCGACGAGGTGGTGGTCAATCAGCCGCGCGGCGCCCTGGGTGCCTGGATCGTCGATCCGCCGAAGGGGCGGCGGATCAACAGCGGCAAGGTGCTCGCCCGCGCCGAGCTGATGGTTCCCGACGGCCGCCGGGTGGACTCGGTGGAGTTCAAGATCAACGACACGGTGGTCACCAAGCTGGCCAAGCCGCCCTGGCAGGCCGAGGTGGACATTCCGGCGGCGGCCGACCTCGCGTACATCACCGTCGGCGTGACCCTCGACGACGGCAGTCACGCGGAGGCTGTGCGTTTCGTCAAGTCGCCGCAATATCTCGAAGAGGTCGACGTCAACCTCGTCGAGCTCTACGTGGCGGTGACCGACAAGAACAATCAGCCGGTCCAGGGGCTGCCGCAGGAGGATTTCGAGGTCTACGAGGGGGGCAAGAAGCAGGAGATCGCCAAGTTCGAGCTGGTGGAGAACCTGCCGCTGACCGTCGGCGTGCTGCTCGACACATCGGGCTCCATGGCGTCGAGCATCGGCACCGCCGAGCGCGCCGCCGGCGACTTCCTGCACCGCGTCCTGAAGCCGAAGGACAAGGCTTTCGCGGTGAGCTTCTCCGACCGTCCGCGCCTCGACATGCCGCCGACCGACGACATCGACGCCGTGGCGCTGTCGATCAACGGCTTGCAGGCGGTGGGTGACACCGCGCTGCACGACGCGCTGGTCCAGAGCCTCTACTACTTCCGCGGCATGCAGGGGCAGCGCGCCCTGGTGCTGCTGTCGGACGGCGACGACAACTCGAGCTATTTCAAGTACAAGGACGCCCTGGAGTACGCCAAGCGGAGCGGTGTCGCCATCTACACCATCGGCTTCAACCTGTCGAAGATCGGCGGCGGCATCCGGTCCAAGCTCAACGAGCTTTCCGAATCCACCGGCGGCCGGCTGTTCACCACCGACAAGCCGCAGGAGCTGCCGGCGATCTATGCGCAGATCGAAAAGGAGCTGCGCAGCCGCTATCTGCTGGCCTACAACTCGGATCAGAAGGGCGCCCAGGCCGGCTATCGGGAAATCGAAGTGAAAGTGAAGAAGCCGGGTCTCAAGGCGAGAACCATCCGCGGCACGTACCAGTAGGAAGGAGCTCCCCGGCATGAAGGGAACGAAGGCGTTCGGTCTCGCGCTGTTTGCGATATTCGCGATCTTTGCGGCATCCACGGTGTTGCCGGCACAGACCGCGACCGGCGATCTGACCGAGCACGGCCTGATGCTGGTCGCGCCGCCGGCCGAGGTGGTGCTCGGGCTGTGGCGCACCGATGCCCTGGTGCGCGACGATCGCATCAAGAAAGTCGTCTTCCTGGTCGACGGCACCGTGCAGGTCACCCGCACGCGGCCGCCCTACACCGCCGAGTTGCGCCTGGCGCACTTTCCGACCGAGCAGACCGTGCGCGCCGAGGGCTACGACGAAAAGGGCGTTCTGGTGGCCGAGGACGAGGTCGTCCTCAACCAGCCGCGCGGCGCTCTGGGCATCTGGATCGTCGATCCTCCCAAGGGCCGGCGCATCAACAGCGGCAAGGTGCTCACCCGCGCCGACATCATGGTTCCCGACGGCCGCCGGGTCGACAGCGTGGAGTTCAAGATCAACGACACGACGGTGGCGAAAGTCGCGCACCCCCCCTGGCAGACCGAGGTGGAGGTGCCGCCGGCCGATCTCGCCTACGTCACGGCGGTCGTTACGCTCGACGACGGCAGCCACGCCGAGGCGGTACGTTTCCTCAAGTCGCCGCAATATCTTGAAGAGATCGACGTCGACCTGGTCGAGCTCTATGTCGCGGTGACTGACAAGAGCAACCAGCCGGTGCTCGGATTGGAGCAGGGAGATTTCGAAGTCTACGAGGCGGGCAAGAAGCAGGAGATCGCGAAATTCGAGCTGGTGCAGAACCTGCCGCTCACCGTCGGCGTTCTCCTCGACACCTCGGGCTCCATGGAGTCGACGATCGGCACCGCGGCGCGGACCGCGGGGGACTTTCTGAAGCGCGTCACGAAACCGAAAGACAAGGCTTTCGCGGTGAGCTTCGCCGGCCGCCCAAGCCTCGCCATGCCGCCCACCGACGACATCGAAGAGGTGGCGCGTTCCATCTCCGGCCTGCGAGCCGTGGGCGAAACCGCGCTGCACGACGCCTTGATCGACAGTCTGTATTATTTTCGCGGCATGACGGGCCAGCGTGCCCTGGTGCTGCTGTCGGACGGCGACGACAACTCGAGCTATTTCAACTACAAAGATGTCATCGACTATGCCCGGCGCAGCGGTGTTTCGATCTACACCATCGGTTTCAATCTGCCGCTGATCGGCGGCATCCGTTCCAAGCTCACCGAGCTGTCCGCGACCACCGGCGGCCGTCTGTTCACCACCGACAAGGCGCAGGAGCTGACGGCGATCTATGCGCAGATCGAAAAAGAGTTGCGCAGCCGCTACCTGGTGACCTACAACGCCATCCAGAAGAGCGATAAAAGCGCCGCCGGTCCCGCCTACCGTGAGATCGAGGTGAAGGTCAAGAAGAGCGGTCTCCAGGCGCGAACCGTGCGCGGGACCTATCAGTAGCAGGAGGCTGCATGAAGGCGTTCGCCGCCGCATCGCTGCTGTTGCTGCTCGCCGGACAGGACTCGGCGCCTCCGTCGCTGGTCCTCATGCTGCCACCCTCGGACCTCGTGTACGACTCCTGGCACACCGAGGCGCTGGTGAGCGGCAGCGAGATCAAAAAGGTTGTCTTCCTGGTGGACGGCAAGGCGCAAAAGACGGTGGGCAAGCAGCCGTTCAAAGCCAAATTGAGCTTGCAACACTTTCCCGTCGAACAGACGGTGCGCGCGGAAGGGTATGACGCGGCGGGCGCGCTGGTGGGCACCGACGAAGTGATCCTGAACCAGCCGCGCGGCGCGCTGGGCCTCTGGATCCTCGATCCTCCCAAAGGGAAGCGGTTCAACGCAGGAAAGGTCAGTGCCCGCGCCGCGCTGATGGTCCCCGACGGCCGCCGGGTGGACGTGCTGGAATGGAAGCTCAACGACACGCCGGTCGCCCGGCTCACGCAGCCGCCCTGGCGGGCGGAGATCGAAGTACCGGCCGGCGATCTCGCCTACATCACTGCCGGCGTGACGCTCGACGACGGCAGCCATGCCGAAGCCGTGCGCTTCCTGAAATCGCCGCAATATCTCGAAGAGGTGGACGTCAATCTCGTCGAGCTCTACGTGGCGGTGACCGACGCCGCCAACCAGCCGTTCACGGATCTGGCGGCGGCCGATCTGGA
>Ga0307508_10004738_pt1 | contig 13162 bp, 13 predicted proteins | sample 9_EM_MG_FD_203089 | JGI IMG/M metagenome (GOLD analysis project Ga0307508, IMG submission 203089) | Populus trichocarpa ectomycorrhiza microbial communities from riparian zone in the Pacific Northwest, United States - 9_EM | ecosystem: Host-associated > Plants > Roots > Unclassified | place... | reverse complement strand
ATCGAAGGGGGTGATCCCCCCGGTGCCGTGGCGAGCTCGGGCGACCAGATGGGCTGCGCCGCGATCGAGGAGACCGCCGGATGCTCGGCCGGTAGCTGGTCGACGACCGGCGCCGGTGGAGGCACCGCGGCTGCGTGCGCTGCCTCCCGGGCTGCAGCGGCCACCACCACCGGCGACACCGTCGCCGGCTGCAAGGCGGCCGCGGCGTGTGTGGCGGAGCTCGCCGTCGTGGTCGCCGCCGCCGCCGCCTCGGCGTGTTGCTGGGCGCGCACCGGGTCGGGTTGCTTCACTGCCGCGTCGAGGTGCGCCGCGGCGGCTTGCATGGCGACCTCCGCATTGCTGAGGTGCTGCTCGACCGCGGGATGGTTGTAGGTCAGGACGAGCTCGCCCGCCCGGTCCTCGCGCTGGACCTTCGCGAAGATGTCCCGCCAGACCTTCATCATCGCCCGGTCGGTTGGATCCGCGGCATTGAGCCGCTGGCCGACGCGATAGTGCGTCTGCGCCCAGAACCGAGCGTCTGTCTCCCGGTCGAGCACTGCGTTGGATTTCCGTTGGGTCGTTGGCATGAGCAGACTTCCTCGAAACGATGTGACTAGACGGTTCCCGCCCCGACCGAGAACGGTGGGATGGACAGCAGGAGCTGCGTGGCCGACAGCGCCACGCCGATCTGCGCGATGACCACGCCCTGCGCCGATGGCCGCTCGGGCGAGAAGAACCCCGCCTGGACGTCGCTGGTCAGGTAGTACGGAAAGCCCCGGGACAGCCCCAGTGCGTTCTTCGTGATCCGGCTCCACTGCTCGTCGGCGAGCGTCACGATGCCCGAGGTCTGCACGACGACGTCCGGACCATCGACCACGACGACCAGGCCGACCGCTGCCGCCTCGACCTGGTTGGCGTTGGACGTGCCCCGAGCCGATCCGTCGAACGGGATCACCCGGACCGCGATCCCGACGGGCGGCGGCTGGCCATCGAAGCGCGCGCGAAACGTGGCGCCGTCGAGATTCCTCGTGGTTTGCGAGGGCAGCGCCAGGAGCATCGTGCGCGCGTTCAGCGCGATGCCGATGCGAGACACGAAGACACCGGGCGTCGCGGGCGGAATCGTCGTGAGCGTCGCGAACGCCGGGAACTCGGCCAGGAAGTACGTCGCACCGAGCACCAAGCCGCCGGAGCTTCGGACCACGGCCTCCCATGCCTCCAGCTCGAGCTCCACCAGCCCCGAGCTCTTGACCTGCACGGTGCCGTCCGCGTTGATGTCGACGATGAGGCCCGCAACCTGCGAAGTCGAGAAGTCATCGATCGCGGTGCCGGGCTGCACCGTCGTGATGCCTCCGGCCACCGACACGGCGGCGATGAACACCGGCTGACCCAGCCGCGGCGCGACGCTGCCCCCGCGAAACGCCGCGGGGAACACCGAGGCGTCGACCGGATGGCCGGCGCGCAGCGGGTTGTCCGCGGTGCCGTTCCCGAGGATCGTCTCCTGGTCCGCGCTCACCATCGCCAAGCTGGAGATGGGAGGTCCGCCAGCGATTCGCCGCGTTTCCGTCATCAGGTCAGCCCGCCTTGCCGCTCGCGCTCCCCGCCGGCGCCGTGACGGTTCCGGGTTTCCCGCGCAGCCCCGTGGCCACACCGCCATTGAAGACCGGGAAGCTGAGCAGGATGAACAGCGTGGTCGGCGACAGCGCCACGCCGACGGGCGCGACGAACACGTTGTCGTCCGTTGGCGCGTTGGTCGTCAACTTGCCGAGGTCGGTCGGGCTGAGGAAGTAGGGAACGCCGCGGATGAGCCCCTGCGGGTGGCCGGTGACCTCGCTCCACTGGTCGACAGTGAGCGTCAGCGGGCCGCTGTACTGCACGAGAACACGGTTGCTGCGCTGCGGAGAGGGACCGACTCCCAGGTTGACCGACAGCGTCGAGCCGACCCCCGAGTTGACCGCGAAGCCCGTCACAATGGTGGTGTCGAGGGAGTCCGCGCGTCCGGGCAGCACGGTGTCGTCATGAAACAGGTCCTGCCGAACGGGCGTACCGGGCGGAAAGAACGTCCCTGCGAGCGGGTTGTACGTGGTTGGGCTGCTCGGCGGTCGGCCGCCTGCAATCTGGGTTGTATCTGCCATGTTCTTCGTCTCACTTCCTGTGCTGTGGGTTAGTGGGCCTGCGCGCCGTTGGCCCCGGCGCTCGATGCACCAGGTGCCGGCGCGGCCCCGACCGGATTGCCGTCGGAGCTCGCGCGCATCGCCTCGCGCATCGCCTCGACAAACAGAATCTGCTGGTTCTGCGAGAGCGACGAACCGATGTGCGCGATCTGCTCGGGGGTGAGCGACGCCGCGAGCTCGCCGATGAGGATGGTGAGCGGCGCTGCCCCCTCGCTCGGTGTACTGCCCTTGTTGAGCAGCCGACCGGCGACCACCGGGGCCAACTGGAGCAACTTCCCGAACGCCAGATCCTTGCGGTGCTCGCTCGCCATCTGCCGCATGCCCGCGAGCTCGCGCTCGTCGCGGCGCGACCGCGCATCCTCGAGCTCGACGTAGTGCTCGCTCCGCTCACGACGCAGCCGTGAGTTCTCCTCGCTCAGGTCGGCGATCTGGCGCTGCATCGTGCCGAGCGTCGTCGAGTACATCTGCGCCGACATGCGCATGTGGAGCTCGTTGTGACGCATCTGCTGAGCGACCATCCCGGTCGCGGTCGGGGCGTCCTCGCCGGTACCTGCGCTGTCGCCATCGCCCGCGCCGGCCAGGATCCGGAACGACAGCTTCTGTCGGCCACCGTGGTGCTGCTCCGTGCGCAGCTCGAAGCGGTGCTGTCCCGAGCCGAACGAATCCGCGTGGTCCTCGGTAATGCGCAGGATGACCGTCGCGAGCTCCTCGATGCGCCCCAGCTGCACGAACAACTCCGGGTCCTCGTGGCGGTCCCACGTGCGCAGCACGTCACCGCGCAAGCCCGGTTGCGCGCTCGAGAGCTCGAGGCGCACACACTGTCGTCCCTCCTGGCGCGCGAACTCTCCTCGGAGAAACCCGAGGACGCGACCGTGCAAGTCCTCGCTCATCGCAGCGTCTCCCGGGCCTTCGCGGTCTTCGCGAGCGTGAGCAGGATGTAGCCGCCGCTGATCGCGAGCCCAGCGTAGAGCGCGACCTTCACCACGCCCCACAGGTCGGTCAGCGCGTGCTGGGCCCCGTCCCCGAGGCTGTCAAACACGTTGTGCCGTGGGTCGAGCAGCAGCGACGGAGCGAAGTGCGTGGGCCTCGGCGACGACACATCCATGCCGAGCTGCTTGGCGCGGGCGCGCACCTCGACGAGCTGGTCTGCGTACGTCTCAGCGTCCGGCGCGTGGTTCCACCAGAAGTTGTCCCACCAGCCCCGGTTCCGCTCGAAGAACGCTTGCCACCCTTGCAGCAAGGGCGTCCACACGTTGTGGAACAGATCGACGAGCGGCTGCAGCGAGCCCTTGGTGGGGACGTTGGATTTCAGGAAGCCCTCGAACTCGCGCCCGAACACGACGAAGTCCGTGTTGATGCGCTCGAGCTCGGACTGCACACCGCCCGGCGTCTGCCAGATCGAGGCTCCGACGCCAGTGGGGTTGGCGGGCGCTCGAACGGCACCTTCCCCGCCACCAGCTCTGGCGCGCGCCTCCCATACCGCTTTCCGCGCTAGCGCGCGGGCGCTGGGTCGTACGACCCACGCATCGCCGGAACGTCCCGTGTAGCGTCCCGCGGCCGTCACAGCGCCGCCTCCGACACGTGGGCATGCGCGGACGCTGCCGCCGGGCCGCCGAGCTGCTCGTTGATCGGAGCCGGCCACGTCGGATCGGTTGCGTCGAAGTACGCGGCGTAGAGGTAGTGCCGCGGGTCGAGCGCGCCGAACCAGTCGTCCGCGTCGTCGAGCGACGGAAACGGCACGACGGTCGAGCCGTGAGCGTCCTGGACGTAGCCGAGCGCCGTCGCGCCCTGCTGCCGGTGCGCCGACACCACTGCTGCTTTCGCCGCGCTCCTCAGCGTCGTGATCGCCGCGCCGATGAGCTCGCCCGAGCTCGCGGCCGGGGCCGCGGCGGGCGGCGGCGCCTCCGGCGGGGGCGCCGTGGCAGGGTCCTGGATCGCCGCCGCGGCACGCTGGGCCTTCCATGCGTGATATCGACGCCACGCGGCAGAGCCACCGATGCCGGCGGCAACTCCCAGCGCGAACGGCACCACGGGGGTTGCGCCCGTCGTCGTCGGAGCATCGTCGCCACCGTCGCCGGCCGCGGAGAATGCCTGCGTGATGACCGACATCGCGCGCTGCGCGGCCGTGTCGCCGCTCGTGGCCGCTCGATCGAGATCGGCCAGCTTCCGGGCTGCGCTCGGATCGCCGCTCGCCGCGTCGGCTGCGGTCGAGGTGAGGTGATAGGCCGCGGCGGTGTCCGCGACCGCCTTGTGCGCGTCGGCGAGGGCCTTGGCCATGCGCGGATCGCTCTGCGCCGCCGCATGCGCGGCATCGACGACTGCCTTGGCGTCCTTGCTCGTCTTGAAGTCGTTGGCGACCGCATCGATGATCGGCCCGGTGAACTTGGCCGCGGTTTGCCCACCTGCCGGCCCCCCGTAGTACGTCGCCACCGCCGTGGCGGCGATCGTGATCGGCACCTTGAATTTCTGGACCGTCTTCGCGACCGCGTGGTGGGCGTCGTAGATCGCGTGGGTGAGCGAATGCCACCAGCCGGCGGACAGCGTCGTGCTGTGCTGATCGATCAGCGCGCCGACGACCAGGTCGCCGGCGGCCTCGACCGCAGCGTTCGCTGCGCTGGCAGTGCCCTCGAGCGCGTCCGGATCGTCGGCGACGTGATGCGGCGGCGCCGCGTGTAGCGCGGCGTGGTGCGACGCGATGCCGCTGGCGATGCGCTCGAGGACCTCGGAGAGGTCCACCGAGCCCTCGTAGCACTCACCGTCGATGCAGATCGACACGCGCAGCTGACGATCCGGCCCCAGGCACGTCTTCACCGTGAGACCCGTCGACCCGGGCGCGATCAGCGCACCGAGGTCGGCGAGCTCGCGATCAGGGCGGCCGGTACCCAGCCCGGACAGGACCGTGACCGCTCGTGGGCGGGTCGTGATCCGGACCGGAACACCGGGGCTGAGCTCGACGACCTCCTCGGCCGCGAACCAGGGGACCCCATAGTAGCCGTCTCCGCCCGGGCCGCTGAAACCGCGCGCGCGGCCTCCCCAGCGGCGTCCGACGAGGTTCGGGATGTTCAGGTTCAGACTCATCAGAAGACTCCGTTGCAGCGCAGGAACGCCTGCGTGGTGTGAGGGAACCGCGTGCGATCTGCGGGCTGCTCGAGCCACTGGACAGCGCCCTCGAGCCCAGCCGCTTGGATGACACCGAGCACGCCAGACAGCGTCACCTCGGTCGGCTGTGCATCTTCGCCAGCGGTCGCGTGGAGGGTGGTGCCGAGGTAGTCATCGACCAGGCCCGACGCATGCGCGTGCTGATACGCGTCGCGCATGTCGGCATCCAGCGCCGCGAGCTGCGCCTCGGGTGAGCCGATCACCGTCGCGGGGTCGATGCCGAGCTCGCGCAGCCGCTCGCGCCGGGCTCGGAACTGGCCGACGTGGTGCGGGGCGCTGAACGTCAGTGGCTCGCGCGCGACCCGGCCGACGAACGCGGCCCAGACGTCCGCGCCCACGCCGCCGATCGGCGAGCTCGGCGCCGCGACCTCCGGATCGGGTGCGCCGGGCCCAACCAGGAGCTCGACCTTCGCCGCGCGGCCCCCAGTGCTTGCGAGCTCCTCGAGCACCTCCAGGGCCTCGGCGTCGATCATGTCGGCCGGAACCACCGTCGAGTACGTGCCGGGCGGTGTCGTTGCCACGGCCGGTGGCGGCACCTGCGACGAGCTCGCCGGCGTCGCTGCGGCCGAGGCGCCCCGCGGCGCAGCGCCCGCACTCGGCGTCGACGCCGGCGCCGCGGCTGCATGGGCCCGTGCAGGGGCCGCGGCGGGTGCCGGCACCATGCCAGCGCTCGGCCAAGACGCCGGCGCCGCCACGGCTGGAGCCCACGTCGGCGCGGCGGTCACCGGCATCGCCCCAGCGCGCGGGCGCTCGCGCGGAAGCGCTTCACGCTCGCCCTGCAGGACCGCCGGCAGGACGAACACGCGCACGAGCTCGTCTGCAAGGTCCCTGTAGCCGAGCGCCTCTGCGTGCCCGATGGCCGCGACGACCACAGGCGGTGGAGGCTGCTCTCCCATGCAAAGGAACGCGTCCAGCACCATGACCGGTGATGGCTCGTCGGTCGCGCTCGGAGAGCTTGCCGCCGAGCGCGAAGCGTCGACGCTGCGCGCCAGGTATCTGACGGCCCCAAAGGTGAGCAGAGGAAGAACGATGGGAATCAGCACGGCTAGATTCGCTCCGTGAATTGCCCGCCCATGCCGAGAATCCGAGATGGATCCTCGATGCGGCCGTCGGGCCAACGTACACAGCAGTGCACGAGCCAGACGCCCCTCCCGGGCAGGTGGTGTTCGGGATAACCCTGTCGAATCATGAACTCGCGAGGCACCCACTGCCACTTGATGACCGGCTCGACGGCGAAGCCTGCAACGCGAAGCTCTGCGGTGCGGTACGCGGCGAGGTCCTCGCAGTCCGCATACCCTTGGCGCAGGACCGCCGGAACGTCCATCCAGTCCTCGTGCCCCGGGGCCTCCTCGCGATAGACGACGCCGGACGCGTAGAGCGGTGGGATGACGGCGTCCGACAGCCCGCGGGCGATACGCCGCAGCGAGCGGCGGATATGCCACTCGTTGATTTGCGTCAGCCCTTCGAGCGCAATTTGAAGAGGGGCGAAGTGGGCGGCGTCGTCGGTGTCGGGCAACGACACATGGAACAGCGGTGTGGTCACGTCGCCTCCCGCTGGCCGTCCGCGCGCACGCTACGCGAGCGCCACGTGGCCGAGCCACATGACCGACAACGACTCGGCCGCCCACTCCGCATGATCAGACCGCCGCCGTTCCCAGGACACCGCACACGAATTGCGCGCCGTCCTGATTGTCGCCGACGAAGGTCACCACCATGACGAAGTCCATCGCGGTCTGCACGGTCTCCATCGACACGAACCCGTCGATCGTCGTCGCCGCAAACATCTCGCCCGGCACGTCACCGCTCTGGGCGAACTGCGACCGATTCCCGACCTTCACGTCGTTCACGATCCACGCCGACGGCGATCCGCCGATGATGATCCGTTCCGGCCTGAACGCGACCGCCTGGGGCCTCGACGTGATCTGCGCCGACGTGTTCGGAAAGATCGCCACCCCCGAAGACATCGGCAGCGTGATGCGATCGGCGCGGTGCGGGCCCGGCCGCTCGACGAGCTGCGCGCGTCCCGCGACCGGGTACGACGCGTGCTGGTAGCCGTACGCATGCGCGGGGTGCGCCGGGTACACCTGCACCGGATACGGACCACCGTGTCCGAAGTGGTGATAGCCGTAGCCGTGATGGTGACCGTGTCCGTGATGCTGCCCCGGCGGCAGGGCCGCGAACGCGCCATCCGGCGGGCCCTGCGGCGGCATCGGCGGCGGCGGCATCGGCATCGGCATCGGCGGCATCACCGCAACAGACGGCGGCGGCGGCATCGGCGGCATCGGCGGCATCGGCATCGGCATCGGCATCGGCGGCATCGGCATCGGTGGCGCGTCGAGATGTGCGTCGGGCGGGTGACCGTTGGCGGCGGCCGCCGCCGCATCCTCGGCGCCGAGGATCTCCAGCGCGCCGAGCGCGACGGGATCCCCCATCACGTAGGCGCGACGCTGGAGCTCGGCTCGACGGTGATCGCGAACCGCGTTCGGCCAGAACGAACCCGTCGGACGCGCCTGGTTGTAGCCGCCGTACGGGTTGCCGGAGCTGCCGTAGCCGGAGCTGCCGTAGCCGGAGCTGCCGTAGCCGGAGCTGCCGTAGCCCTGCCGTCGGTGATGCCGATGGTGCTGGTGCTGGTAGCCCCGACCATACAGATTGTTGTATGGATAGGCCACCTGGGAATATGGACTGTAGTTGTAGCCAGCCCCGACGATGTCGACCATACCTTGTGCTCCGATAATCGATTGCCACTTGCCGATGAGGGCGTGCACCTCATCAGCACCGATGTACTGGTTGCGGCCCCGCATCACACAGCCGCCGTTCCGAGGACACCGCACACGAATTGGGCGCCGTCCTGATTGTCGCCGACGAACGTGACCACCATGACGAAGTCCATCGCGGTCTGCACGGTCTCCATCGACACGAACCCGTCGATCGTTGTCGCCGCAAACATCTCGCCAGGCACGTCGCCGCTCTGGGCGAACTGCGACCGATTCCCGACCTTCACGTCGTTCACGATCCACGCCGACGGCGTTCCGCCGATGATGATCCTCTCTGGCCGGAACGCGACCGCCTGCGGCCTCGACGTGATCTGCGCCGACGTGTTCGGAAAGATCGCGACCCCCGAAGACATCGGCAGCGTGATGCGATCCGCGCGCTGCGGGCCTGGCCGCTCGACGATGGAGGGCGACGAGCTGCCGTGGCCTGAAATGGCGTATCCCTGTGCGGCGTAGCCGTGCCCCGGGTGGATCGCCGGATGCGGTGCGTGCGGCGCCGGGTACACCTGCACCGGGTACTCCGGCGCCGGATAGATCTGCGTCGGGTAGACCTCCGTCGGGTAGTAGCCCTGCGCGTACGCAGGGCCGTAGCCAGGAGCATAGTCGTAGGGCCCGTAGGCCGGACCGCCGTACGCAGGGCCGTGGCCGAAATGCTGCCGATGCCCGTGATGACGGCCGCCGTACGGGCCATGGTGGATGTTGCTGGGATGGCCGGCCTCCTGCCAGCCCACGATTTCGTGCCACGCACCGAGGAGTGCGCGAGCTTGGTCAGCTCCGATATAGGACATGACTCGACCCTTCGGTCACGCGCTCGTGACGTCGCTGAGAGTGGTTAATTGAAGTGATGAAGCGCATCGCGCGCTCGCGATGCGGCTCGCGGCCGAGCCCCCAGCCGCCGAGCGGTGCGCTCGCGCAGCAGCTCGGGGCCCGGTCGCGCCGGGCGAGTGAAGTCAGCCGTGCGGCCCCCCGTGCATCGCCGCCGCGCCGCGAACCCGCGCGACGATCTGCGCCATCTGGTGCGGCGAGATCTCGCCCTTCACGGCGGTGGCGCCGTTCGAGGCGGCCAGCGCAGGGTGCTGGCCCTTGCCCCCGAGGAGGTGCCCGGTCTTCCGCCAGTTGGCGCCGACGTGGAATCCCAGGCTTGAGGTCCAGGATGCCAGGAACCCGTCGCCGAGGTTGGTGGCGTGCTCGGCCAGCTGGCCGCTGCCGCCGAAGTAGCCGATCGCCTCCCCTGCGATGCCCAGCCACGCCTCGAGCGGCAGGCCCAGGAAGTGGTTCCCCTCCTCCCCGACCTTCCCCTGCCCGAGCCCGCCGATGAACGCAGCGCCGTTGACCTCGAGCGTGCGGATGAGATGTTCGCGATGCCCGGTTGGGGTCAGCGCCAGTTGCCGACCGGCAGTCGCCACGGCCGACTTCGTGGCAGACGCCGCGGCCGTCAGCCGCTCTCGGAGTGCCTCGACTCGCTCGGCCAAGGTCCGGTTCTGGCGGACGAGGTGTTCGACGTGTTCTCGGTTGATCTCGACCATGTTGCAATTCCTCTGATGCCCCAGCCCATGGCGGACTTGCCCAAGCCTGCGGGGCGAAACAGGCTACGCAGTCACCACGAGCACCTTGCGTTGCGCGACTTCGAGCTGCGCAACGACCGCCCGACCTCGGTCGGTCAGACGCAGCTTGAGGTCGCCCGTCAGCTGCAGCGCGTGCGTGACGTACTCACGCTCGACGAGCAGCTCCTTGTTGACGAGATCGGCGATCATCGCCTTGACGTCGGGGCGGCACTTCTCCCAGTCCCATGGGATCTCCGCGCCGCGCTCGGCGACGAACTCGAGAAACTTTGCCTGCGGGTGCGTGATGCGCACGCCCTGCAGCGGTCCCGAGCTAGCCAAGGGCCACCCGCACTCGCTCGGCGAACTCCGCCGAATTGCAGGTTGCGCTGTCGTGGCCATTCGACACAATCCACGACAGACCACCCGTAGATTCGATGACTTCGAGGACATCGAAACGTCGTGCGGCTCGCTGCCTGGATGGCCCGGGTAGCTGGGACGGCTCGCCCGACGGAGATGTGATCCAAAGCACTCTCTCGACGATGCCGACCGCACCCTCGGCGAATCCGAGGACTCTTTCCAAAGCACTACCCATCTCGAGTGCTGTTCTACGATCAACCGCCTAGGTCGTCACGCGGTTTCAACTGCAGCACTCGATCTCATTGCTTATGACAATGTTTGTACTAATCCTCCAATATGGCGACTCCCCCATCACCTTCCGACGACAAACCGCGCTGGCTCACGCACACGGAGGCGGCCGACCTGGTCGGCGTTTCGTACAACACGGTCGCGTACTGGGCGCGCCGGGGGTTACTGCAACCCCAGAAAGAGCGCCGCACGCTCACCAACGGCACCGTCCGCGAGGTGGCGGTGTTCGACATCAACGCCGTCCTGAAGCTCGCGCGCCGACGAAACCCGAACGACGCGAACGACGCGAACGGCATCGGCGAGACGGCCGCGCGCGCCTTCGAGATGTTCGAGGAGGGGACGCCACTTCGCAAGGTGGTGATCAAGCTTCGGCAATCACCCGAGCAGATCGAAGCGCTCCACGACCAGTGGGTGAGCTGCGGTGGCAGCGAGCTCGTCCTCAACCCGGTGGCCCAACGAGAGCTTGAGCGCCTCGTCGGTTCGTTCGACGGCGTCGCAGACCTCGTGCAGCGAGTCGCTGAGATGGCGAACCGGCTGGCCGAGCTGGCGAGCCGGCTGGCTGCCGCGGACTCAAGCCAGGGACCGAGCGTGCCCTGACCCCAGCGCGCCCGGCGTTGCTCGTCGAAACTCCATCGGCGGAACAGTCGGGACACCTGAGACATCGCCACTGGCAACAAGCGGCAACGTTCGCGCGCAAGGCAACAGCTCGGTCTGGTGAGCTCAGTGAGAAGGCCGCGGCAACGGCGAGGGTCACCACGCCCGTCGCCGCCTGCGGAACGCTCGCTGTTGCGCTCGGCAAGCCCGCATCCGCACGGGACGTCCGAGGCAATGCTCGTGATCTCATTGCTTATGTTATTCATTGTCATAATGGGTCCGAAACTGAAAATAGGTCTTGTCCGAGTTAAGTCATAGCAGCCACTTACAGCGCGAATCTCGACCACAATGCCGGAGTGGACGAGCACGTCTCAAAACGGAATTCAGCCTGCTCCGACCATGTCGCCGGTACCGCCATCGGGAACATGGTGATCACCCCGATCGGGTCGATCGCGGCGCCAATGGTCGCGGGCCAACGGGTTGAGGCGCCCCCCGCAGATGCCGCGCTTCCTGGCCGTCCGCGGCGGCGCTGCGCTGTCGTGGTTCTTCCCACGGTGGCGGGGGACCGGACGCCAGCCTCGAGCCATTGGGGTGGCGGCAGAGTGCCGAGCTCGCCGCCGCCCCGAGTGTCCAGCCCGCGGGGCGCGCGGCCCGCACACGGGAGCCGGCCAACCTGCCCGGCCTCGCCAGCCAATGGTGTGGCAGACCTCGTGCTGCGAGTCGCCGAACTGGCGCGCCGAGCCAGCGTCCCGATCGCGTGCCGCCGTAGCCGCGCCGCAAGCACCTGCGCTGCAAGGGGCACCCGTGCTGCAAGCGGAAGGGGCAACCACGTTGCCCGCAGGGACTCGCAACCGACCGACCACGGCTGCGCCCACCGGGCCCCTTCTCTCGACACACGCTCCACCTGCATCGATCTGCCGCACCTACTTCGTAGCTATCGACGAATAGGTTCGCTGACTAGTGTCCCGACGAACTTTCGTGCGGAATTTGTGACTGCGGAGTAGAAACATCCGGTCCACTTTTCGGACACCTGTTTCCTGGCCCGGGGGCAGGAAACATCCGGCTCGTTTTTGGGGCACCTGTTTCCTGCGCCGGCGGCAATTGAGGTAATTGAATGGTTTGATGACTTGCAGCGCTGCCGTCAAACACGTGGACAGCCCCTCTCGACATTGCAATGATTCATCCGACAGTTGCGTGATTTCGGGCTTTTAGCCAGCTCCAGACATTGCACTGCAGGATGCCTTCCGTGCTCGTTGCAACGGCTGCAATCGCCCCCGCTCGTCGGCGTCTTCGCTGAACGAACCGGTCATCGAACTCGACCAACTCGGCGACCGCCGCGGTCCTCCGAGCTGGCCTGCCCTACGGCCCGCGGGACCGGCTCCGGAACCCACCCCAGGCGCGGAGTACGACCTCGAGCAGTTCGCGCGGCACCGCCGCTGCGGTGTCGGTGCCAGCCTCCGCCGCGAGCGCAGCGCGCAGCTCCTCTGGATCCGCAAGCGCGAGGCTCGCAGCTGGCGTGGCAGGATCCGGCCTCGCGCCAGCCGGGACCAACGTCGAACGTGACGAGGTGACCGCTGACGCGGTCGGCGTCTCACCGTGCCCGGACTGCGGGCTCACCGGGCCGGCAGAACCACCACCACCACCGCCCCAGGCGAGCCGCTCGCGGCGCGACATGCGCCGGCGCGCGGCCCGGTCGGGGAATGCAATCACCATCGCCGGATCGGCCGACCACAGCCGACGCGGCGTGAATGGCTGCAGCTGGTACGCGCGCACAAACCACGGCGACCGCGCCGCCGGCGTCGCAGTCGGCCGCGCGACCCCGGGCCCCAACGTGAGCAGCGTGCGCGGTGCGCCCCGCGCGCCGTCCGAGAGCACACGGAGCAATCCCTCTGGCACCACGCGCTCGCCGATCACGCGCGCCTCGACGATCGGCGTGCTCGCCGCATCGGCGTCAGGCTTGATCGGTGCCGCGATCGCTAGCGTCGGGGCCTTCGCAACGACGCTCGGCGCCTCGAGCTCCGACCACTGCGCCGCTGGCAACGAAATCGCGCGCGGCACCGCGCCGGATCCGAACTGGTACCAACATGACCACGTGCGCCCGCTCCGTCCCACGTGGTACTCCTGCGCCATCGTCAGCACCCCAACACGCTCAAGCTCGACGAGCGCGAGCGTGCTCGCCCGTCGACGCTTGCCCTCATCGAGGATGCGCCGATCTCCACACAGCCGCGCGAGCAGCCCCGTTGCGATCTGCACCGGCTCGACGACGCGGCCGGCATCGTCCGCACGCCCGGCGAGCCAC
>Ga0307508_10004737_pt1 | contig 13163 bp, 11 predicted proteins | sample 9_EM_MG_FD_203089 | JGI IMG/M metagenome (GOLD analysis project Ga0307508, IMG submission 203089) | Populus trichocarpa ectomycorrhiza microbial communities from riparian zone in the Pacific Northwest, United States - 9_EM | ecosystem: Host-associated > Plants > Roots > Unclassified | place... | reverse complement strand
CGTCGACGGGATCAATGACCGCGAGGCGCTCGCGCTGTACTTCGAGCTCGGCGCCGCCTACGAGGGGCTCGGCGACGCGCGCGAGGCGATCTATTACTTCGAGAAGGTCCAGAAGCGCGAGGCGCGCTTCCGCGATGTGGGGCGCCGTATCGAGGGGCTGCGCAGCGCGGCGGCATTGAACGGCGGGCGGGGCGGGCGCGATTCGGGTCGGGGGGAGAGCAGTGATGAGGAGATGAGCGCGCTCGACTCGCTGGGCGAGCACGAGGTCTGACGGCGGGGGGCGCGATCGTCGACGACTGGTCGTCGACGACGCGCACGCACGTGCACGTGTTCGTGTCTGCGAGATCTTTGTTAACCGTTCGCGCTTCGGGACGCGGTGCGGCGATTCTGGTTCGCGGGGCCGTCGCTCTCGAGGTTCGCCGCGGAGGCGACGAAGGGCGTCGACTCGGCGGCAGGGCGCTGACGCCGGTTGACGATGAGCTGGAGGAGCGTCGGCGCCAGGACGAGGGCGGCGGTGATGCAGGTGAGCTCGCCGAGGATCGCGGCGGCGCCGAACGACCGGATGCCCTGGTTGGCCGACAGGAGGAGCGCGCCGTAGCCGACCATCGTCGTGTAGGAGCACAGCGCCACGGCGCCGCCCGTCGTCGACAGCACCTGCCGGGCGCTGCCGGGCCCGTCGTGCCGCGCGCGGGCGACGATGTTCACCGAGTAGTCGATGCCGATGCCGATGGTGATCGGCAGCGCCACGAAGTCGAGGAAGTTCACGCGCAGCCCGGCGAGCCAGGCGCCGGCGAGCATGAGGAGCGTGCCCGAGGCCATGCAGACGAGCGTGATGGCCGCGTGGCGGGAGAAGCCGACGAGGAGCGCGATGACCGCGAGCGCGCCGACGAGGGCGATGAAGGTCGACTTGGGGCCGTCGCCCTCCATCGAGCGGATCACGTCGGCGAAGACGAAGTTCGCGCCGCCCATGATGACGTCGGGGCCGAGGTCGAGCGCCTCGACCTTGGCGGTGAACTCGAGGAGGTCGTGGGCGAGCCAGGTGTCGTAGTGGTTGGCCGCGTCGGCGAGGATGATCTTGCCGCGCGAGCCGTCCTTCTCCGAGAACGGCCACGCCATCTGCTCCGGCAGATCGTTCTCGTCGAGCTGGCGCAGCCCCTCGGGCGGACGGAGCCGCACGAGATCGGCGCGGTCGGCGTCGGAGAGGTTCTTCGACTCGTGGTCGATCATGCGGCGCAGATCGCCGAGGATGGCGAGCTTGGCCTCCTGATCGGCGGGGAGCACATCGTCGATCGAGCGCACGCCGCCGAGGAGCTGCTGGTTGGCGGCCTTGCCGGCATCGACGGCCCTCAGCCGATCCTCGACGAGCTTGGCGGCCGCGCGCGTCGGCGACGCGATGACGAAGCCGCCCGAGATGTTCCGCCCGAAGGCCTCGTCGATCCGGCCGAGCCAGTCGCGGGCGCGCTCGATGTCCGGGCTCGACGAGCGGAGGTTGCGGAAGTTCCCCTCGTAGGGGTTCTGCAGATACTGGTAGGTCGCCACGCCGGCGCCGGCGGTGACGAGCAGCGCCACGGAGGCAACGATCGCGGCGCCGCGGTTCGAGTGCGGCATGATGCGCGCGAAGACGTGGCCGAGCCGCGGTTCGCGGTGGACCTTCAGCCCGCCCCGCTCGAGGACGGCGAGACCGGCCGGAAGCACCGTGTAGGCCGCGATCCAGCAGATGACCATTCCCACGCCCCCGATGATTCCGAAGTGCTGGAAACCTTTGAAGTTCGTCGCGACGAGCGAGCCGTAGGCGACGGCGGCGGTGAGGGCCGCCGCGAGCGTACCGGTGAGCGTCCCGCCGATCGCGCCGGTCAAGGCGTCGACGCCGCGCTTGCCGTGGCGCCGCTCTTCGAGGTGCCGGGCGACCACGAGGATGCCAAAGTTGATCCCGTTCCCGACGACGATCGACGAGAGGAAGGCGCTCGCCAGGTTGAGGTAGCCGATGGCGAGGTAGGTGTAGCCGAAGGTCAACGCCGTCCCCACCGTGAGCGCCCAGAGGAGCGCCCCGACCGCGCGGATCGAGCGGTAGTAGAGGATGAGACCGAACGCGACGATGAGCGCGGTGAGGAGCGCCGCCTGAACCATGCCCTTGACGAGCGCGTCGTGCTCGGCGAGCCCCGAGATGACGTCACCGGTGATGCCGACGGTGACCGGGTACAGCTTCTTGGTCTCGTCGGCGAGGTGGGCGACCTGCGCGATGACCCGTTCACCCTTGGACGCCGCGCCCGCCTCGAAGGTGGTGCGGACGATGATGAGCTGCAGACGGCTGTCCTTGGAGACGAATCCGACCGCGTCCTTCTTCTTTTCGGCCTCGTCGAGCTTGGTCTTGAGCTTCTTGACCTGATCGTCGCCGCCCGCCGTCGACTTCTCGTCGTCCTCGAGGTTCACGTAGAGCGGATTGGCGTCGAGCTTGGCCTTGCGGATCTTCTCCGCCAGGGCGTCGCGGGCGGCCTCGAGATCCTTGGTGTCCGCATAGAGCATGCGGTTCTCGTAGACGAAGCGGCGCGCCGCCCCGTCGTCGAACGAGACCTCGGCGACCAGCCCCTCGTCGATCTTCTCGAGCCGGCCGCGCAGATCCTGCGCGGCGGCTGCCCGGAGCTTGGGATCGTCAGATTCGACGGCGACCATGACGGTCCCGAGGTTCTTGACGCGCTGCTCGAGGGCATGGAGCGCGACCACCGACGGCGCGTCCTGGGGCAGGAGGTACGAGAAGTCGCCGTGGAGCGGGAGCTTCGCTGCGAGGAGCCCCGCGCCTGCGGTGAGCGCCATCGCCAGGCCCAGGATCAGCCAGCGGTAGCGGTCGATCCAGCGCGCGTAACGCTCTGCAATTAATGAACTAGTCTTCATTAGTCTTGTCCAGCTTCGCTTTCATGCGGCGGATGAGGCCGTCGACGCCTTCCTTGGAGATGATCCGGTTGAATTGCGACCGGTAGTTTTTGAGAATGCTGACGTCGTCGGTGATCACGTCGTAGGCCCGCCAGCCGCCGCCCTCGGCGCGAAGCAGGTACTCGACGGGGATCTCCACCGGGCGTCCACCGCGCTCCGCTTTGATGACGGTCGTAACGAGGACGTCTTGGCCTTTCGGCTCTTCACTTTGATATACGATCTCGTACTTCAGGTTGGATCGCAGCTGGGCGATGTAGTTTTTCTCGACGATGAGACGCAGCGTGTCGACGAGCGCGGTCCGCTGCGCCGGCGTCATCTCGCCCCAGTGATCCACGAGGGCTCGCTTGGCAAGGTCTGCGATATCGAAGAGATCGCGGAGCTCGTGCGTGATCTTTGCCGCATTCTTGTCAGCGCCGTCATTTCCCGCCGCAGTGTGTGTGGACAGAAGTTCTCGCACCCGAGCGTTGGCGTTGCGAATGGCATCGGTAGCGCTCGACGGAGCCGCGGCTACCGGCGCCGCGAAGATCGCCGCCATAAGCACCGAAGCTACTAGAATCGCAAGAGATTTCATGTCCTCACTTGAACTGGCCCGTGGCTCGCGCCAGGGTCACGACTCCTACATCCCAGTCAAAGAGTGCTTGCAGCACTCGTGCCCGCATGTTGAACCAGGCCAGGAGGGCCTCCGCGACGTCCTTGGGATCCCCGAGTCCGGCTTCGTTCGCCTGAAGGATGGAAACCAGCCATGCGCGCGTTTCTTTCTCTCCCAGACGAGATGCCGTCAGCCGGTCTTTGGCGTCACGGGCCTCGATCCAGGCCTTGTCGGCTTCGGCGGCCACGCCCTGAGTGGCAAAGTCTGCCGTCGCGCGCGCCCGGGCCGCATCCGCGCGCGCGCCGCGGACCTTGGAGGGCCGGACGCCCGGGTCGAGCATCCAGCGAAGCGCGACTCCCGCCGAGAAGGACGTCACGTTGAACGGGTCGTTGGCGAAGGCGTTCTGGGGGTCGTCGGCGCCGGTCGCGCGCGCGATGGTCATCTGTCCGACGAGGACGAAGTCGGGCCACCATTTGCGCGCCTCGACGTCGGCGAGATGGTCGGCGGCCTGGACACCGGCCACGGCGGCGCGGCGCTCGGGACGGGAGCCCTCGGCGAGCGAGCGGGCCTTCTCGCGCGTGCCGAGGTCGCCCGGCGACTCGGCGAGCGGTTTGTCGTCGATGTCGACGTCGTCGGCGCCGTAGAACAGGCGCACGCCGGCGAGCCCCGTGCCCTCGAGCTTGCGCGCCTCGGAGGTGCGGGCGTCGATCTCGGCGCGGAAGGAGCGGAGGCGATGGCGGTCGGCCTCGGTGACGTCGCCCTTGCCCTTGTCGAGCTGCTTCTCGACCCGGGTCAACGCATCGTCGAGGTCGCCCTTGCCCTCGTCGAGCATGAAGATGAGCTCGCGGGCGAGCTTGACGGCGTAGAAGGCGCGCGCCGCGTCGACGGCGGCGTCGGTCTCGGCGGCCTGGGCGAGGGCGTCGGCCGCGCGCGCGCCGGCCTCGGCGGCCTGGGTCCCGGCGGAGAGCTTGCCGAAGGTGTAGACCGGCATCGCCAGCTTGGCGTCGACGCGGAAGAAGATGCCCGAGAACTGCAGGCCCGCCTCGCCCTGATCGGTCGAGGTACAAAGCTGCGGCGACGGGCGACAGGTGATCGCCGGCCCCGGGCCACCGACCGCGGTGACCTCGAACTGCGGGACCCAGGTGAGCGACACCTCGTCGACCTTGGCGTGCGCCGCATGGGCCGCCTCCTCGGCCGCCCGTGCGTTGGGCGACCGGCGCGCGCGATCGAGGAGGGTGGGTAGATCGATCCGTTTGGGCGCTTCGGCGCGCGCGTACCCAATCGTCCCGATCCCCAATCCGAGACTCAACATGACAAGCAAGCTGTTTTTCACGACTGGCGGCGGATTCTAGCCGAGCGCCCTCCCCGTGGCACAGATTTGTTCGCGACACCTTTTGGCAATTTCCCAAGTTCTGCCAATATCGCTCGCCATGGCGGACAAGAGCCTCGTGTCGCTCCGGGACGCGCGCGAGCGAACCATCGCGATCCTCTCCGATCTCTTCGCCAAGGACGACCTCGATCTCGACGACTTCGAGAAGCGCGTGTCGCTCGTCCACCGGGCCGGCAACGTCGCCGAGGTCGACCAGGTGATCGCCGATCTGTCGGTCTCCGGGTCGGACGTCAAGCGGCAGCCGGCGGCCGCGCTGGTGCCGGTCTCGAGCGTGCGGCCGACCGAGACCATCGTCGCCGTGATGGGCGGGACGTCGCGGACCGGCCCGTGGACGGCGCCGCGCCACCTCCGGGTCGCCGTCTTCATGGGCGGGACGCAGCTCGACTTCCGCGAGGCGCGCCTGGCGCCGGGCGTGACCGAGGTCAGCATCTTCGCCTTCATGGGCGGGGCGCAGATCATCGTCCCGCCCGAGCTCTCCGTCGAGACGCACGGAATCGCCATCATGGGCGGCTTCGAGCACCTCGACCGGCAGCCGCCGCAGCTCGATCCGGACCGGCCGGTCCTCCGGGTCCATGGCTTCGCCATGATGGGCGGCGTCGCGATCGAGACCCGGCTCGCCGGGGAGGACGAGCGCGAGGCCCAGCGGCGCCGCAAGCGCGAGCGCAAGGCGCTCCGGCGCAGGAACGACCGGTGACCGCGCCGCCGCTTCCGGACTGGCTGGCGCGGCTCCTGCCTTTCGAGCGCTCGCTCGTCCGCGTCGGCGGTGCGAACGTTCATGTCACCGAGAGCGGCAAGGGGCGGCCGGTGCTGCTCCTGCACGGCAATCCGACGTGGGGGTTTCTCTGGCGCAAGGTCGCGACGGCGCTGGCGGACGCGCCGCTGCGGCTCGTCATGCCCGATCTCGTCGGGCTCGGCCTCTCGGACAAGCCGCGCGACGCCGGCTGGCACACGCTCGACCGGCACGGACAGGTCGTCGCCGAGCTGATCGACGCGCTGGGGCTCGAGGGCCTGATCTTCGTCGGGCAGGACTGGGGCGGACCGATCGGCCTGCGGGCGCTCGCCGAGCGGCCCGGCCGGCTCGCGGGCCTCGTCCTCGCCAACACCGTCGTGGGGCCGCCGCGGCTTGGGTTCCGCCCCAAGGCCTTCCACCGCCTCGCCCGCCTGCCCGTCGTGTCGGATCTGCTGTTCCGCGGGCTCGGCTTTCCCCAGATCAGCCTCGGGATCGCGCAGGGCGATCGGCACAGCATCGAGGGCGACGTGGCGCGCGCCTACCGCTGGCCGCTTCGCCATCTCGCCGACCGGGTAGCCCCCCTGGCGCTCGCTCGCATGGTGCCCGACTCGCTCGACCATCCATCGGTGCCGGCGCTGGCGCGCTGTCAGGCCGTCGTCGAGAGCTGGACGGGCCCGAGCGAGATCGTCTGGGGCGACCGCGATCCCATCCTCGGCCGCGTGCGGACGCACCTCGCGCGGCTCTTGCCCCACGCGCGCGTCACGGCGACGCAGGCGGGTCATTTCCTCCAGGAGGAAGTGCCCGACGCGCTCGCCGCTGCCATCCGCCGGGTGGCCGGACTGGGATGAGGCCATCTCGGTTCCCCGATTGTGACTCGGAAGCTCCGTTGCAGAATCGCAGGGGCCTGTCCTGGGAACAGGTGTTCCCTCCAGAGCTCATTCTCGAGGAGCTCGCGTGAGCGGGCACGTCGAGCTCCGCCCTATGCCACGTTCGTGCCACCTCGAGAGCCGACCGGGCCGCTGCCACTCATTGGCGGTGGGAAGGCGCATGCTCTGGACAGCGGGAAAAGCGGCTTATAAAGAATTCGATGATCGACGTTCGAGCGCTTCCTCTCGAAGACCTGCTCCGATCCCGGAAGCGCCTGCTACGCGAGCTCCGTGAACAGACCAGTGGCGGAGTGCCAGTCCGGGTGGCCGTGCTCGGCGGCACGACCACCAACGAGGTCGTCGACCTGCTCGAGCTTCTCCTCGTGGCTGACGGCTTCGTCCCGAGCTTCTACCAGTCCGGATACGGCCGCTTCTACGAGGACGCGACGTTCCATGTGGCCGACGTCGCGACCTTCGAGCCGGATCTTGTCTACCTCCATACGCACGTCACGAACATCTCGCGGTTTCCGTCGCCAGACTACGACGAGGCCGAGCTCGAGAAGCGTCTGAGCGAAGAGCTCGGGCGCTTTCAGCGCATCTGGCAGTCCATCCATACGAACGTCCATTGCCAGATCGTCCAGAACAACTTCGAGCACCCGCCGTTCCCCCTCATGGGGAACCTCGATTCCACCGCTCCAGGCGGTCATACCCGATTCGTCTACGAGCTGAACCGAGCCTTCGCTCGTCATGCGAGCGCGCAGAGACACCTCCTCATTCACGACATCCATGCGCTCGCCGCGCGCGTCGGGCTCGATCGGTGGTTCGACTGGGAGCGCTGGTTCAGTTACAAGATCCTGACCACGCCCGAGGCCAGCTTGGCGCTGGCGAGCTCCCTCGCGAGCCAGGTCGGCGCGCTCCGGGGTCGCGCGCGGAAGTGTCTCATCCTCGATCTCGACAACACCCTCTGGGGCGGCGTGATCGGTGACGACGGCGTCGAGCGACTCCACATCGGCAACGAGACCGCGCTCGGCGAGGCCTACACCGCGTTCCAGCGCTACTGTCTCTCCTTGCGCGACCGGGGCGTCCTGCTCGCGGTCTGCTCTAAGAATGACGAGGCCATCGCACGGTCTGGCCTCGCGCACCCGGATTCGGTCCTCAAGGCCGAGCACTTCTCCGCCTTCAAGGCGAACTGGGATCCAAAGCCGGACAACATCAAGCAGATCGCGTCCGAGCTGAACCTTGGCCTCGACAGCTTCGTCTTTGTCGACGACAACCCCGCCGAGCGGGCGCTGGTGCGCGCGCAGCTCCCGATGGTCGCAGTTCCCGAGGTCGGGGCCGACGTCGCGCAATTTCGCGGCGCGATTCAAGCGGGCCGATACTTCGAGATGGCGGCGGTCTCCAAGGAGGACCTTGGCCGCGCCGCCGCGTACCAGGCCAACCGCAAGCGCACTGCCGCGCTGTCGCAGTTCAAAGAATATGGCGATTACCTCGACTCGCTCCAGATGACCGGCGAGATCGGGCCGTTTCGTCCGGTGTACCTGGAGCGCATCGCCCAGCTCATCAACAAGACGAACCAGTTCAACCTGACGACGCGCCGGTACATGCTCGCCGAGATCGAGCAGATCGCGACCGATCCCCGCCACATCACCCTGTATGGTCGGCTCGTCGATGTCTTCGGCGACAACGGCGTCATCTCCGTCGTCATCGGCCGGCTCGAGGGACAGGCGGTGCGCGTGGACCTCTGGATCATGAGTTGCCGCGTGCTCAAGCGCGACATGGAGCTGGCGATGCTCGACGCGCTCGCCCAGGCCGCCCAGGCCGCCGGCGCTCTCGAGCTCCGCGGTACCTACATTCCCACGTCCAAGAATGCCATGGTCGCCGACCACTACCGGAGCCTGGGTTTTGAGCCCGATGGCTCGTCGTGGAGGCTCGACCTCAATGGCTACTCGCTGAGAAACCGGCATATCAAGGTTGAGGGCCAATGGACCGAACAAGCGTTATCAGCGATCTGAATCCGATCTTCCAGGACGTGCTCGACCTGCCCGACCTGAGGCTCGAGCCGGGTAGCAACGCTCAGAGCGTCGAAGGCTGGGACTCGCTCGCACACGTGAACCTGGTCGTGGCGATCGAGAAACACTACCGGATCAAGTTCGCGCTCGGCGAGCTCCAGACTCTGAAGAACGTCGGCGAGATGGCGGATCTGATCAAGAAGAAGCTCGGAAAGCAATGAACGAATATCGATGGGCCGATCTGGCGCTCGGCAAGAGCGCCAGGTTCGACGCCGTCGTCACCGAGGATCGCATGCGGCAGTTTGCCCAGCTCTCGGGTGACGTCAACCCACTGCACCTCGATGACGAGTTTGCACGCGCCCGCGGCTTTCCGTCTCGGGTGGCCTTTGGCCTTCTCACCTCGTCCTTCTATTCCACGCTGGTCGGCGTCTATCTGCCCGGCCGGTGGGCGCTCCTCCACGGGCTCGACATCGACTTCAAGGCCCTGGCCTTCGTCGGCGAGCGGCTCACGATCGTAGGCGAGATCGCGCACATGAGCGATGCGTACCGGCGGATCGATCTCAAGGCCTCGATCGTGAACTCCTTGGGCAAGACGGTCTCCAAGGCCACGATCCGGGTGGGTGTCCATGAGCCGTGAGCTGGTCTTCGTCGCCGGCGGCTCGTCGGATATCGGCGGCGCGCTCATCCGGCGATTGCTCTCGGCCGGCGATGCCCAGATCGTCGCGCACCACAACGCCGGCGCCGATCGCATCGAGAAGAACGAGCGGGTCCAGACCCTCGAGGCCGATCTGGCCTCCACCGACGCGGCGGTGGCGCTGGCCGATCGACTCCTCTCGGACATCGGCGTCCCGGATCACGTCGTCTATCTCGCGGGCCTGAAGCTCCGCTATGAGCGCTTCACCAAGTTCAGCTTCGAGCACTTCGACCGGGACTTCGACATCCAGGTGCGCGCGGCGGTCGCGCTCATGAGGCGCCTCCTTCCCCACATGGCCAAGAAGCCGCGGGCGAAGGTCGTCTTCGTGCTCTCGAGCGTGACGCGCGGAGCTCCGCCCAAGTTCATATCCATGTACACCATCGTCAAGCACGCCCAGCTCGGCCTCATGCGCGCGCTGGCGAGCGAGTATGCTGCCACCGGGATCACGATCAATGCGGTCTCCCCGGCGATGGTGGAGACGCGCTTCCTCGACGAGATCCCTGCCGTCGCCAAGGAGATGAGCGTGGCCGTCGCGCCGCGCGGGCGCATCGCGACGCCCGACGACGTGGTCGGCGCGATCCTCTTCTTGCTGTCACGCGACAGTGACTTCGTGACTGGCATCGAGCTTCCGGTGACCGGCGGCAGCGTCCCCTGAATGCTGTTTCAATCGTTCACGTTCCTGCTCTTGTTCTTGCCCATCGTGGCGCTCGGGAACGCAGCCCTTCGCCACTACGCGCGGCCACGCGCGGCTCAAGTGTGGCTCCTCGCTGCTTCGCTCGTCTTCTACGCCTTCCCGCGCCCGGCGCACCTGCCGCTGCTCCTCGGATCCATCGGCTTCAACTGGGCCATCGCCCGGCTGATGGTCGCGCAGGCGGACCCCGGTCGGCGCAAGGCGCTCCTTTGGATCGGTCTCGGCGCCAACCTCGCGCTCCTCGCCAGCTTCAAGTACCTGAGGTTCTTCCTCGGGAGCGTGCTTGCGCTTCCCAATTGGGATTTTCCACTTGGAATCAGCTTCTTCACGTTGACGCAGGTCATGTATCTGGTCGACTGCTACCAGGAGCTCTGCGCGCCGATCTCCCTTCTCGATCACGCGAGCGTGGTCGCCTTCTTTCCCTATGTGTCGTCCGGTCCGCTGGTTCGTGCGAAGGCGATCGCGGACCAGCTCCAGAGCCCGAAGCTCGAGCTCGCCGCCCGAGGTCTCTATCTCTTTGCGATTGGCCTCGTCAAGAAGGTGGTCTTCGCCGACAGCTTCGCCACCGTCGCCAACGCGGGCTTCGGAGCCGTACGTGAGCTGTCGTGCGTCGAGGCATGGGTCTTCAGCCTGGCGTACACGTTCCAGATCTACTTCGACTTCAGCGGATACTCGGACATGGCGGTGGGGTTGGCGTGGATGCTCGGGTTCGACATCCCGCAGAACTTCAACAAGCCGTACGTGTCGAGATCGATCAGTGAGTTCTGGCAGCGCTGGCACATCTCGCTGTCGAGCTTCATCACGAACTATCTTTACACGCCGATCCTGCGCTCGTTCCGCAAGGCCACCCTGCGAACCTCGGCGATCGCGACGGTTCTGGCGATGGCCATCGCGGGGCTCTGGCACGGTCCGGGCTGGACCTTCATCGTCTTCGGGCTGATGCACGGCTCCGCGCTCGCCGTCAATCAAGCTTGGAAGAAGTCGAAGCGCCGGCTGGCACCCGGCATGGGCTGGCTCTTGACCTTCCTCCTCGTCAACAGCGCCTTCGTGGTCTTCCGATCGCCGACGCTGAGCCACGCGCTGACCCTCTTGGGGAGCCTGATCCCGCACGGCGATCTCTTCGGCACGGCGGTCCTCGGCAGCGTCATCCCGATCGCACCGGCGACGATCTTTCGTCCCGAGACGATCGGAGTCGTGCTCGCGTTCTTCTTTGCGTCCTCCGCGGAGCTCGCGGAGACCTTCAGGCCGACCCCGAGGAACGCGATGGCGACCGCCGTGCTCCTCGTGGTCAGCCTGTTCTTCATGAACTCGACGGTCGCCAGGCAGTTCGTATACTTTGCGTTCTAGCCGGAACTGGCTGATCGCCACGATGGTGATGACGCTTCTCCTCGCGTCATCGGGAATCATCGCGAACGCTGCCATCGACATCTATGGTCTCTTCCGCGAGCCCGCGCACCGTTCGCTGCCCATCTATGGTGACGAGCGCCTCGCCAAGTACCTCTTGAGCACCCACTACGTCCAGGCGAACTTCGATGGCGCCCTCTTGGGGACGTCGGTGTCGGCCAACTGGGACACGGGCCGAATGCAGACCCTTCGCCTCTACAACGAGTCACTCGATGGCGGCAACCTCGTCGAGGAGAGCGCCATCCTCGATCAGCTCCTTCTGCACCCGACCTTGAAGGCCGTGGTCCTCGTGGTTCACCCCTACATCACGGCGTCGCACGACTTCAGGACCGTGCCTCTCTCGCCGCGAGAGGTCTGGGGAGCGCTCGGCTCGAAGAACCTTCTCGACGCGTACAAGAGCCTGATCAAGATCGGGTTGGGACGCGAGCCGCAGCTCTTCGACGCCGCGGGTAGCGAGACCTACGGCGAGGGCACGAAGACGCTGAACGAGCACCTCCGGTTCATGATGAGACCGGGCGCGGAGTTCGAGATCGACCCCATCGCGCTCTCCGCATATCGCGACGTCGTCGCCAAGCTACACGCGAACCGGATCCCGATCGCGTTCGTGATCCCGCCGACCTCCGGGCCGATCTTCGCGTCCAAGCGAGCCGAGCTCGAACATTATGCAGCGACGATTCTCGCCCTGCGCCTTCCCGACGATCCCGTCCTCGACTTCAACAGCGACGAGTTCGAGCCTCTGAGAAGGGATCTCGGCCAGTTCTCCGATGGCGTCCACCTCCGCGACTCGGCAGCCGCGAGGCTGACGGCGCTCATCGACGACCACATGCGCGTATGGATCGCGGCGGGCTGGCTGAATCACAAGTGAAGCACCGGGCCACGGCCTATCAGCATATGCTCGGCTACGTTCCACCGAGATCGCGATCTGGACTTTGCCGCTTTGGCGAGGATCTTGCTCGCGAAACCTTGTAACGGGGCCACCTGTCGCTAGCAATCGAGATCGGCTCGACCCTGATCGACCTTGTTCGGAGGTCGCTTCCGTCTCCGAGTGCCGCCACCAAGCAGCTTGCGTCGGCGCGTCCCTGAGACGCCAGGTCGCTGGCGGGATTTCGCGGAGGATCCGGCGTAACCTGACGGGCCGTGAATTCGCGCGCGCTCTGCACCCTTGTCATCGCCCTCATCATCGCCGTCATCATCGCCCTCGTCGCAGCGTGCCGCAGCAAGGAAACGGCATCGCCTGAACCCCCGCGCCGACCGCCGCCGGCCCCGGTCGACCTGTCCCACGTCGAGCGCATCACCCCCGAGGGGAGCGCCTTCGGCGCGGCCGTCGCCGTCGACGGCGACACGCTCGTGGTCGGCGCGCCCGGCCCGCTCGGGAGCCACGACGCCGGCGCGGTCATCGTCTACGTGCGCACGCCGGCGGGCTGGAGCCAGTCGGCCCGGCTCGCCGCCGCGGCCAGCGAGCGGCTCGGCCGGGCGGTGGCGATCTCCGGGGACGTCGTCGTCGCCGGGGCGCGCGGCGGCGCCTTCGTGTTCGCGCGCGGCGCGAACGGCTGGACCCCGCCGGTGAGACTCGGCGCGGAGGGCGCCACCGAGACGTTCGGCGAGCGCGTCGCCGTCGCGGGTGACAGCATCGCCGTGGGCGAGGAGCGCGCCGACATCGGCGAGATGCGCGAGGCCGGCACGGTCCGGCTCTACCGCCGCGGCGCCGGCGGCTTCGTCGAGGAAGCGCGGCTCACCGCAGCGCCGCCGCGCTGGAGCGAGACCTTCGGCTCGGACCTCGCGCTCGCCGACAGCGCGATCGCCATCGGCGCGCGCCAGGCGAAGTCAGACGCCGGCGTCGATGCCGTCGGTGCGCTGCACGT
>Ga0307508_10004736_pt1 | contig 13165 bp, 18 predicted proteins | sample 9_EM_MG_FD_203089 | JGI IMG/M metagenome (GOLD analysis project Ga0307508, IMG submission 203089) | Populus trichocarpa ectomycorrhiza microbial communities from riparian zone in the Pacific Northwest, United States - 9_EM | ecosystem: Host-associated > Plants > Roots > Unclassified | place... | reverse complement strand
ATGGTACTGCAAGGGTGCGACTCAACAGGTCTAGGTCTACTCGGACCACCAAAACCTGGAATACTTCACAACAACGAAACTGCTGAATCGACGACAAACCCACTGGGCTCAATAACTGGCTGGCATCGATTTCAGAATCTATTACCGACCAGGAACCCAAAATGGGAAACCAGACGCCCTTTCTAGGCGTTCAGAGTACCGCCCTGAAAAGGGGGGGGTAGAAAACCAGCCAATAACATTGGTTTTGAGAAAAAACCATTTCAAAGAACGTTTGGCAAGCACCTTCATCTGCCCAACAGCCCGATTATCATCGCTCCCGACAAGAAAATGGTCAAAAAAATTCTTGGAAAAAGTCAAGGAAGAAGGAAAAAAGGATAACAACTACAAGCAAGCAATAAAACAGGAGGCAATGGCGGAAAAGCGGGTACCGAAGGACCAGAAGGTCAAGGAAATAAGAATCGAAGGCGGCCTGGTATACCGAAGAAACCTACTCTCGATCCCGAACGGTCTAATACAACAGATAATGGAATCGGAACATGACACAAACGTAGCCGGGTATAGGGCCAGGACGAGACTATCGAACTAATCCGACGAAACTTCTGGTGGCCGAAGATAAACTAACGAATCATCGACTTCGTCAAAAGCTGCCCGAAATGTCAGCAGAACAAATCCTCTCGACATCAGCCATACGGACTATCCTCACCACTGGAACTCCCATACGCACCTTGGCAATCAATAGCCATGGATTTCATCCCGGAGATCCCGGAATCGGAAGGATGCGACTAGCTTTGGGTAGTCATCGACCGGTTCACCAAAATGGCACACTTCCTCCCACTACGGAAGGAAGGAAAACGGCGGCAGACTTAGCAGTCATATTCGCCCAGGAAATAGGGAAGTTCCACGGCCTCCCCACAGATATCGTGTCAGACAGTGACTCCCGCTTTACTTCCGAAATCTGGAAGGAGTTTCTACGGCTATCCGGAATTCGGCCCCGGATGTCGACAGCATTCCACCCGCAAACCGATGGACAAACGGAACTGCTCAACCAGACGATTGAGGCCTATCTCCGTGCATTCATTGGCAAGGAACAGAACGACTGGGTACGACTGCTGCCAATGGCAGAGTTCACATACAACAACTCTGTCACAGCAGGAAACGGTATGTCTCCGTTCTACGCTAACTACGGCTTTCACCCGATGGCCATGGACGCAGCGTCAACGGAGCATCTCAACCCGGCCAGCAAAGTATACGCCCATTGGATGAACACCGTGCACGACGAATCCCGAAAAGGGCTGGAAGAAGCACAAAAACGAATGCGGCGATATACGGACCCAACGCGGAAGCAACCCCCAGCATTCCAAGTAGGGGACTTGGTGATGCTCGGCGGGCGCAACATCAAAACGCACCGGCCCTCAAAGAAGTTGGATCACAAGAATCACGGTCCTTTCCAAATCGAGAAAATCGTCTGCCCACTCGTGGTACGACTCACGCTTCCCCGTAAGTGGAAAATACAGAATGTTTTCCCTGTGTCACTGCTCGAACCCTACCGAGCCAGCGAGTACCGAGCGCCTCCGGATCCATCTAAGGTGTTGCGAGAGGCCGACGACATTGAACAGTCGGAGGAATACGATGTGGACTAGGTTATGTTCTTGGTTGAATGCGGCCGGGGAAACAACTAATGAATCCTCAACCTGGTCAAATTGCTGGACTATCCGGAACGCAAGGATTGGACGGAAGAACCATTCGACAACTTCTCAGTAGACAGCCTGGGGAAACTCCGGGAGTTTCACCAACATAATCCAGACGCACCGAAAGACTACCGGGTCACCGAGGACATGGCGGTAGGGCACTGAAGGGATGGAGGACCCCGGCACCAAAATGAGACCGACAAAAAGGGCCCACTGCTGGGGTAACCACGGAAAAGCCGTCAACCGGGCACCCGACGAGGAGTGCATGCGAACGAAAAACATTGAGAGTCAGGAAAACCATTCAAAACAGACGTGTCGACCTCTCGGCGACCGACTCGGACCGGCGGAACCGGCGCAGGCATCACACAAGCGGTGAAGTGAGTTCCCAATAGCGCTGTCACTGCTCCAGCATACTCGTCTCCCCCCGGAAAGATGTGGGCGCGGTCACTGCCGAGTATACGGGTTACTAGTACGAAGGACACCAGGCCTCTCCCGATTCCCTGGGCTGACTGCGACCCGGGAACCCCACCGAGCCGGCCAAAGCCTTCACACAGCGCAGCGGCGAGTACGACTCAATATGACATGACAGTATGAGTACGCACTGGCCTACTCAGAGGGCCCAGTCATGCCGACGGATTACAGAGTCATGTCCTGATCTGGTGGCTGGGAGGGCTGTAGGGGAGGAGGACTACAGTCACGGTAAGTGGCGGCCTCTAGTTAATAAGCTATTGACTGACTCCTGAGGTGGATTTCTGGTGTTGTTGAAAACTTAATTGGAGAAGATTTTTGGTGTCGCAAAAACAGTGAAGTTTTGGGGGGTGTTGTGAGGATAATAGATTGTGTGGAGAAGAATCTCCAGACTAGCTACCACGCCCTTCCTTTATACTTTTCCTTCCCTCTGTGGAATCACAGTTTGCCCGCAAGACTGATACAGTTCCTCCGTCTAACATCATGACTCGATCGCAGCGCCCAAGGAAAACACATGATCGCACTCAGCCGCCGCGCTGCCAACACTCTACTTACAGCAACAGGAGAAAGGACATGCAAGCAGTAAAGGTAAGGAACAGGGAACAGGATGTGCAAGCTTCATTAATGGGAGACAACAAACGTAGCAAACAAAAGAAAGGATGCACAAGTATAATCAACAGGAAACGACATATGTAATGATGACAGGAAATGGACACACAAGTAACATAATGGAGACGAAGGAGAGAGGTCTAGACAGGCCAGCGGTCAGGGATATTGCTACCGGAGTGATATGGCGGATATCGGTGGAGGCGCCTAACTGCAGAGGATGACCGTGGCTGCGGCAGCGGAAATGAGGACGAGCTGCAGGGTAACAAGGGTGAGAGTGGCACCGGCGCCGGCGCCAAGGAGCCTGTTGCACTAGGTTTGTGACAGTACATCCCCTGTCCAGACTAAAGCTCTGGGGAGGTGTGACACTGGGGTTGAATCGTAACCGGAGTGTGGGTAGAATCAAAGGTAATCTGGCTACTTTCGATAATTCACAACGGAATAATCTTAGATCTTGTGTGTGGGCTCGGTGGGAGTGTTGGTCAGGATTTTCATGCTGATTTCTTCTCGGTGAGGAGAGAAATCCTCTTTCTTTTGTAGCGAGAGAGTCGTCGTGAGATCTGGTGACTCAGCGTGAGAAGTGGTGACTCGGGTTTGGATTCCCCCGAGGTGCATAGACCCCGTGGGCGGATCATTGGCCCTGGCTGGGGTGTAGATAAGGGAGATGAGTTCGTCATGCAGCTGGGCGGGGGACTCTTGCGTCTAGACTCGTACGTGGCTCCCCCCGCAAGGATCTAAGCCAGTCCCCGCGAGGACCCAGACTCTCTGCGTACGTGGTTCCTCGCCGCAGGGCCAACCAATGTCCGGCCTCTCCCCGCAAGGAGTTTGAACATGTCTGCTAAGACCGCTTCGTTTGCACTCGGACCCCCACCTCGGAGTTCCTTCGTCCGATCCCCGCAAGGTTCGATCTTTTCCCCGCAGGGTTCGATCTCTCGGCCGTAGGCTAACTCCGGCTCCTTAACTCCCTCCTAGACTCTTGATCCATCATCCGTCACCCGCTTACCTTTCTACTGCTCTGTCGCTAAGTAATCTAGATACTCTATGTACTTCGTGGAACTTTCAGACGTAACACTACCCCCCTCCCCCTTAGCCTCATCCCGAGTGCTAATGTCGTTCTTGTCTAAGTAGCCTGTCTCTCTCTTGGATGGTGATATTCTTTCAATGCTGAGTTCCTTGCAGCGTCCCGGACTGCAGTCCTCCTCCCCTGCTGCCCTCCCAGCCACCGGATCAGGTCATGTAGTCTTCTGAGACCCTCTGTAATCCGTCAAGATGGCTGGGACCTCAGAGTAGGCCGGTGCGTACTCTTACCTCGATGATTCCCCCTCGGCAGCCGCGTGCCTAGAGACGAAAGTGCCAGTTTTCCCAGTGCGCATTCGGGCGGACTTCGGCTGGGGCACATGGAAGGAGTGACCAAGCACGAACAAGCCGAACAAGCCAATAGTGTGCACCCAGAGGTGTCCGTCTGCCTCCCGAATCCGCCGCCTGTTGGTGGCTTTCATGTCCCCAGCAATTACCCCAGCGCGGAATCGCTGCGGTCGTCTCCGCGTAGATCGGTCGTTCGCGGCCGAGAGCATATGATGTTTTTTGGGGTGTGGGACACATGGAAAGAGTGACCTTCTCGACTTGGGGTTCGTGCCCGGGCTGTCCCTCGTAGGTGTACATACACAGGTGTGCCTTACCGAACACCTACGGCTCCCGTCCGTCCGAGTCCGAGGTATCCATCGGCGAGTTCTTTTACCTGAGAAGCAGGGTTTTTCGTTGGCGTGAGATGAAGTCCTCCACCCCTTCATCCTTACCACCGCTCGTGCTTCGGCGGGCCCTTTTATGGACATCCCCTCTCAAACGTCGGCGAGTCGGTAGTCCCTCAGCGCGTCCAGATTCCGTTGATGAAACTCCCGGAGTTTCTCCAGACCGCCTACCAAAAAGTTGTCGAAGGGTTCTTCCGTCCAGTCTTTGCGTTCCGGATAGTCGAGCTATTTGACAAGATACAGGATCCGTCGTCCCTGCTTCCGTGACGACACCACATCGTTGACGCCATATTCTTCAGATTGTTCGATGTCGTCTGCTTCTTGTAGGATTATTGAGGGGTCTGGAGGGGCTCGGTGCTCGCTGGTCTGGTATTGTTCGAGCAACGAGACGTGAAAGACGTTGTGGATCTTCCAATTCCGTGGGAGGGTTAAGCGAACCACTAAAGGCTAGATGATTTCCTTGACTTGAAAAGGACCATGATTTTTGGGATCCATTTTCCTTGATGGACGCCGGGTTTTGATGTTGCGTCCGCTTAGCATGACCAAGTCTCCTATTTGGTACGCCGGGGGTGGTTTTCGGCCTGGATCGCTATATCGGCGTATTCTTTCTTGGGCGGCCTTCAGCCCTTTTAGGGCTTCTTCATAGATGGTTGTCATCCAGTGGCCGTACACCGTGCTGGCTGGGTTGATTGGTTCGTCGTTTTCCTCAGGTGGGTCCATGGATCGGGGGTGGAATCCATAGTTGGCATAGAACGGCGTGATTCCATGGCCCATTGTGACTGAGTTGTTGTAAGCAAACTCGGCCATTGGGAGTAGTCGTACCCAGTCGTTTTGTTCCTGACTGACGAAAGCCCGTAGGTATGCTTCGATGGTTTGGTTCAATCTTTCGGTTTGTCCATCGGTTTGCGGGTGGAAGGCTGTCGACATCCTCGGCCGGATCTCCAACATTTTCAACAACTCTTGCCATGCTTCCGAAGTGAAACCCGAGTCCCGGTCTGACACGATATCAGTGGGGATGCCGTGGAATTTCCATACCTCCCTTGCAAAGACTACAGCCAGATCCACTGCTGTTTTGCCGTTTTGTGGTAGTGGTAGGAAATGAGCCATTTTGGTGAAACGGTCGATAATGCATCCCTTCGACACTGGTAGTTCCGTAATGAAATCCATTGCAATTGATTGCCACGGTGCGTATGGCAATTCCAGCGGTGAAATCAGTCCGTAGGGTTGGTGGTGTGCTGTCTTGTTCAGCTGACATTCGGGGCAGCTTCTGACGAACTCGATGATCCGTTCCTTCATTTTCGGCCACCAGAATTTTCTTCGAATGAGTTCGATAGTTTTGTCTTGCCCCATGTGACCGGCCACCTTAGTGTCGTGTTCTGATTCCATTACCCATTGGATGCATTTCCCAGGAACCCATAGTTTTTCTTTTCTGTACAGGAGATGGTCCTGTAGCTTTATTCCGTCGTTTCCCTTGCCCTGCCGGGCCTCCGGCGCTGCTTCCGCCAACGCCGTTTCCTTTATCTTTCTGACCTCCTGATACTGTGGGTCCTTGTTCGCCGCTTCCCGGACCTCTTCTAGGAACGCCGAAGTCCATTTCCTAATGGGGACTGAGGACAGCCTTGCTGACAAGCAGACAAAGGAGACCGTTTCTCTTCCTGCCGGGGCTCCCAAGTGTTTTTCTTTCAAGATCGTTGAAATTGGCTGGTTTTCCATCCTCCCCTTTTCAGGGCGGTACTCCGGCCGCCATGATAGCGCATCTGGTTTTCCATTTTATGTTCCCGGTTGGTAATAGATTCTAAAATCTATGCCTGCCAATTCCTGGGCCCAGCGGGCCTGTCGGTGGTTTAGCACTTTTGTGGTTGTAAAGTACTCCAGGTTTTGGTGGTCTGAAAAAACCTGAATTTGGTGAGTCGCTCCCTTGCAGTAGCGCCTCCAATGCTTAAAAGCGTCTACTACCGCTAGTAGTTCCTTATCGTGGATCTCGTAATTGATTTCCGCCAGCTGGAATTTTCTGGAGTGGAAGGCCACCGGGTGTAACCGATTCTCGTCGTCCCGTTGGGACAGGACTGCTCCGATGGCGAAGTCCGGTGTGTCTGTCTCAATGACCACTGGTTTTGCTGGGTCGAAATGGGCTAGTATCGGGGCCGTGGTGAATCGCTTTTTCAGTTCTTCGAATGCCTTTTCCGCTTCTTCGTTCTATGCCCATTTCCTTGTTTTCTTGGTCAGCTCCGTGAGAGGTCTTGCTATCCGCGAATAATCCTTGATGAAACGTTGGTAGAAGTTGGCGAATTCTAAGAAAGACTGCGTTTCTGTGAGCGATGTCGGCTGCTGCCAAGATCGCATGGCCTCCACTTTTGCTTGATCCATCCGTATTCCGTTTCGACCGATGACGTAGCCAAGAAATTCCACTTCCTCTGTTTTCCAGACACATTTCTCGGGGGAGATCGCTAGCCTGTTGCGCTGTAGTCTTTCCAACACTTCCTTGACGAGCTGGTCATGTTCCTCTTCTGTTTTCGCATATACCAATATGTCGTCCATATATGCCAGGACTCCCACGTCCAGTATGTCGGATAGGACAAGTTTCATCATGTCTTGGAATGTTGACGGCGCATTTGTCAAACCAAATGGCATGACCTGGAATTCGTACAGTCCGTAATGAGTTCGGAAGGCGGTTTTCCACTCGTCCCCTTCCCGGATCCGGATGAGGTTGAACCCGTTTTTCAGATCCATTTTCGTAAACCATTGGGCCCTCTGAACACGATCCTGTAGTTCTTGCATGAGGGGAAGCGGATACCGATTAGGGATTGTAATGGCGCTCAATCCTCGTTAATCGACGCACAGCCGTGTCCCCCGTCCGTTGGGTTTATGAACAAATAGGATTGGTGAGCCCGCCGACGAGGTGGATCTTTTTATTTTGCCGGTTTTTTCCATTTCTTTTAGCCATTCTCTTAAAGTTTGAAGTTCCACCTCAGAGAGGGGGTAAATGGGTCCCCAGGGCACCGTGGTTCCGTCCTTCAGCTCGATTTTGCAGTCGTATGGTCAGTGCTCCGGTAGCACGTCTGCTGCTTCCTTTTCCATTATCCCCAGGTATTGTCTGAATTCCATCGGGACGTGACCCAGCGGGTCATCGTTGACTGCCGATACGTGACCAATAGTGCGTGCCGTGGGATCGGATAGTATTGATTCGTCCCACGACAGGGAGAATTCCGCCATTTCATATTGGGTGCACTTTTCTAGACATCCGGGACTGTTAAACCTTATTTCCTCTGTTGACCAAGTTCCCTGGGGTGGGTGTTCCTCCACCCAGCTGAACGAAAGAAATATGGCGATTCCTTCCTCCATCGGAGAGATTTCGAAAGTTTCTTTAGAGAAATGATTCCGGTGTTGTAATTGTACCGGCCCCATATGGAATTGTCCCGCGTTTTCGACAGTTTGGCCGGTGAAGTTTTCGATGATTCTGGGGTTCTTGTGCGGGTTTTTTGGTAAGTTCAGTCGTTCCACCATTTGTTGGTTTATCAGATTTATCGAGTATCCTGTGTCTAGCAGTGCTTTTACTTGATAGCTGTTTTTCTGGTGATGTAGCAACATTGTGATGATGTGTCGATTGTTCCTTCGGGGTTTTTTCTCGGGTTTTTTCTTCGTATTCGGCGTTGTTCCTTCTCTTTTACTTTTTCGTGAGGCGCCGCATACTAAATTGACCGTCCCGTCGGGCGCCGCACAGGGGTCTTTCAAAAATCCGAGTTGTCCATGTCCACCCATAGTGGTTGGTCCGAGACGATTTCTTCTACTGTCGCCACTTTTTGCTGTTTTGCGGCCGCGGGGTCGATTGGGTCTTCCTCCCTCTTCCTTTTCCCTTCCGATGTGTTTTGGGTGTTGGCTACTGCTCCCACCTTCCAGGGTGTCGGTGGCAGCTCCGTTCCTTGTACTGTTTGGAAGGAGAAGCAGTCAAAAGTACGGTGCCCCGTTCTTCCACATTGCCAGCATCCATCCTTGACTTTTTTATACGCGTCTATTTTGTTCTGGGGTACCCCCCACAGAGCGGCCCCCATCGACTCCCATCCGTTATTCTTCGGGGCTCAGGGGTCATTTTTCCTTGGCTCCCGACCTTCCGTCCTTGCCGTTGGCCGTTTTTCCTCCTTTTTCCGTTCCTTCTTTTTGGTGGTTGGTACTGGGGCGGCGTGCACAGCGTCCCTGGATGCTTTTAACGCCTTCTTCATTTCCACCTGTAGGGCAGCCTGGGAGGTGGCTTCTAGAAACCCTTCGTCATCGACAAATTCTCCTAGATAATGGGTGAAGCGCATGTCTAGTACTGAGTCCGACATCGCGAGATTGATTTTTTCTTGCAGGCTTTCCCCCATGGCTCGTGCATAGTTGTTCAACGCCTTGAATTCCGTCAAATAGGCCCGGATATCCCCCCCATATTTGAGCTGGCTCAGCTTAAGTTGGGCGTTGGCTGCCTCTCACGGGTCATGGTATTCTGTTCGGAAGGCTGCTGAGTAGTTGACCAACGAGTCATTTTCCCCCAGCGTGTCGTATCGGTGTAGGTCCCAAGCTTTCGCTGTTCCTGTGAGCAGCGTTCCTACCCAAGCTATTTTTGGTTGGTCGTTGGTCTCGGGGTAAAAGCTTAGGTATTTCGTAACTGACTTCCACCAGGTGTCGAACGGGGTTGACGGTTTTCCGTCGAATGTTTCTGGGTTCGTCAGTTTGAGCCGAGATGTTCTTACGGCCGTGGGTGCATTGTTGGGACCGTTTGCCAATGCTACCCCTTCTGCGACCGCCCGGGCCACCCTCTGGGCAAGCTCTTCTGTCGTCAACGTTCACCGGGTCAGAGGAGGAGCTGGTGTGTCGCGCTGAGGGCTTGGAGGGGGCGATGGCGAAGGCAGTGGAGGGAGTGGCCGCCGAGGAGGCCTCGGGGGTCCTCCTGCACCTCCGAACAGGGGACCTTCTGGCGGTGGAGCCAACGCAGGTGGGTGAATTCTCCGGAATGGTCGAGGTGGTACCGGAGGTTGCTGTGGCCCCTGGGCTTCCGGGTCAGTAGGTCCTGCTCGGAGTTGTTGCAGGGCGTCGGCCAAGCTGGAAGATGACTGCCGGACTGGGCTCCGCCATTGCCTCAGTTCTGGTGTGGTGTGTGCGGATGCTGGGGGTGGTCGTGGAGGGGTTTCCGGAACCGCAACTTGAGCGGCCAGTTGTTGTAATGCTTCTGCCTGTCTTCGTGATTCCTCCCTGGCCTCCTGTAGCTGGCGCTCAAGCTGCACCACCCGCTGTTGTTGTTCGTCCGCTCGTTTTTGGTGCTCCTCTGCCCATAGTTGGACGTTCCCCTGAAAGTTGGCCAGATGCTGACTTCGGGCCACATTCGCTTCCGCTAGGAAGGCAATGGAGTCGCCGAGGCGGGCCAGTTGCGTCGCATGCCCGGCCTGCTTTAGGTCGGCCTCCTTGGTTTGTTCGATGATGGCTCCCCATACGTTCTGGGTGAACGTTTGGTATGCGCTGGCTGCGCCTGCCAGTTCGCTTCGTATCCATGCTCCTGTGATTTTCTCGTTAGCGCTAAGTCGGTCGTAAACATACCTGGTTCCGTCCGATAGTTCTTGGTAGGCCTGCTCGATCTGCTGAATCCGTTGCTCCGTTCGATCCACCGTATTTCCGCAAAGGTGGACAAGCTGTCCTAGGTCCGCTTCGGCTTGCTTTTGTTGTTTTACTAGGGCTCGGAGCCACGTTGCTGGGTTGGAGATTTCGAGCGTTTCTTCATCGGCCACTGTGCTGTCCGTGATTTGCAATACGTCCTTGGGGGCCTCCAGTCAGAGCATGTTGAAGTCGGTTGCTGACATTTTGTATGCTTAGTACAAATCGAGGAAGTGTACGGTGTAGATCGTTTCGTCGTAGTTTCCGAAGGCGTAGTCGCAGATTTCCCGCAATTCGTATTCGTCAAGGTTGGCGCAGAGTGAGTTGATTGCGCAATTGAACCAGTATTGAGTGTACCAGTTTTGTGGGGAGCACTCAATCGCCTTGGGTGGAATTGGGCCGTTGATGGCTTCTTCCCACGATTCGTAATTGGTGATCTCGTTGTCGATTGAGGAGAATGTGTAGTCAAACGAGTATTGTGACTTTGGCTCGAGTATGTTGGAGAGTTCGAGAAGATAATAATGGTCTTGTTCAAAGGAGGGCATGTGCTGGTCTCCTTTAGAGAAAGCAGGGTGATTTTGGATCGAAGATTATAGTGTGACACTGGGGTTGAATCGTAACCGGAGTGTGGGTAGAATCAAAGGTAATCAGGCTACTTTCGATAATCCACAACGGAATAATCTTAGATCTTGTGTGTGGGCTCGGTGGGAGTGTTGGTCAGGATGTTCGTGCTGATTTCTTCTCGGTGAGGTGAGAAATCCTCTTTCTTTTGTAGGGAGAGAGTCGTCGTGAGATCTGGTGACTCTGCGTGAGAAATGGTGACTCGGGTTTGGATTCCCCCGAGGTGCATAGACCCCGTGGGCGGATCATTGGCCCTGGCTGGGGTGTACATAAAGGAGATGAGTTCGTCATGCAACTGGGCGAGGGACTCTTGCATCTAGACTCGTACATGGCTCCCCCCGCAAGGATCTAAGCCAGTCCCCGCGAGGACCCAGACTCTCTCCGTACGTGGTTCCTCCCCGCAGGGCCAACCAATGTCTGGCCTCTCCCTGCAAGGGGTTAGACCATGTCTGCTAAGACCGCTTCGTTTGCACTCGGACCCCCACCTCGGAGTTCCTTCGTCCGATCCCCGCAAGGTTTGATCTTTTCCCTGCAGGGTACGATCTCTCGGCCGTAGGCTAACTCCGGCTCCTTAACTCCCTCCTAGACTCTTGATCCATCATCTGTCACCCGCTTACCTTTCTACTCCTCTGTTGCTAAGTAATCTAGATACTCTATGTACTTCGTGGAACATTCAGGCGTAACAGGAGGTCATGTCGGGTCGTCAGAGTCCGGCAGCGGATGGGGGTGCGGTAGACGCGGACGGGCCGGCTAGCCTGCTGCCGGGCTTGGAGTTGTTCGTTCATTCGCTGTTGTTAGGTGATGATGGCTCCCAGGGTGTTGGCCATCTGCTGTAGTTGCTGTTGGTCCACATCATCGAACTTGTTCATCCGCTGGGCGAGCGTCTGGTGTACGACGTGATTGCGTCGAGCATCCCGGGTAGTTGTTTGATGTATCATGGTGACGATTTCTCCCAGGCGAGAGAGTTGTTCATCCTGTAGTGCGGTGGTCATGGTTGCCGCAGCGATGGGATTTGTGGCAGGGTTGGGAGCGTGCCCAGCTGGAGTCGCCTCCTGGTCTTCCTGTGGTGGCGTGACGTCAGTCAGGGGGTTCTGCGGGGCAGTAGCACTGCAGCAGAGGTGGTGGTTTTCCATGTTGACAAGGAACCGGCATTCAGGGCAGACCCACTTTCCCTTGTGCCAGTCTGCACAGGCTTTGTGTGGGTTTAGGTGTTGGTTGCGGATTACCTCCACTAATTCGAATGGATGGGCATCGGGACAGCTGCAGGGCCAGTGGTTGCGCCGGCGGCAATTGTTTCCTTGTTGCAGGTAGTAGTTGTCATCTTTCATCTGGCGGTGAGTGCCACAGTAATTGTCGTAGCAGGCGGTCCAATGTAGGGAGGCATGGTCGTTGGCGCGCGGCTGTCCCACAGCGGACAGTGGGGGTTAGGGTGCTGGTGGAGGGGCATTCCATCCGTCTGTGGTGGTGGCATTGGTGGGGATACCCCAATCGTTATCGTGTTCGGTTTCGGTGTTGGCTTGCTCGGCGTTGGTGAAGGTGCAGCCTTCGTTGGCATCGACAGTGGCGGTGGTAGACATATTTTTAGTTTGGAGGGGATAGTTTCTCCGGGTATTCCTCATGGAATTGCTGGACGATGTCGGGCGAGTTTTCGAAGTTGCGGGCAGTTTACCAGTGTCAAGATCCTGCCTCGACTTCTCCGTTTGTCTCGACACGCAACGTAGGCGGGGTCTGCAGCGCAAGCGGTCCTACTCACACTTCCGGTGTACTTACACTTCCGGCGTACTCACACTTCAGGAGTGCTCGCACACCTTGTGTGAGCTCGTGGTTCTTTTGGTATCCGTCACGCCCAGCGTGGTCTCTTCTCGGCTCTTCTCACATGCCTTGCGTGGGCTCATTGTTCTCGTGGTATCCGTCACGCCCGGCGTGGTCTTTTTGTGGCTCTTCTAACATGCCTTGCGTGGGTTCGTTGTTCTTACGGTATCTGTCACACCCGGTGTGGTCTCTTCGCAGCTCTTCTCACACGCCTTGCCTGGGCTCATTGTTCACGCTGTATCCATCACGCCCGGCGTGGTCTCTTCGCGGCTCTTCTCACATGTCCTGCGTGGTCTCGTTGTTCTTGCGGTATCCCTCACACCCAGCATGGTCTCTTCGCGGCTCTTCTCACATGCCTTGCTTGGGCTCATTGTTCTTTGTGAGTGGTGGTCGCAGCGCCGGTCACGGGGACAGAGAGGTAGGTCTGTGGAGAGAGATAATATTTGATTACGATCTAGTGCGCTTTAACACTACAGTGTAGGAGGAGGATTCCGGCCGCTGAGGGTGCTGCGGACGCTACGCCCAGCGGGGCGTCTAGAGTTCGGGTGACACGGACAGGGCTACGGGAGTGTGACATAGGGCTACATAGGACAGTCACGTAGA
>Ga0307508_10004735_pt1 | contig 13167 bp, 22 predicted proteins | sample 9_EM_MG_FD_203089 | JGI IMG/M metagenome (GOLD analysis project Ga0307508, IMG submission 203089) | Populus trichocarpa ectomycorrhiza microbial communities from riparian zone in the Pacific Northwest, United States - 9_EM | ecosystem: Host-associated > Plants > Roots > Unclassified | place... | reverse complement strand
TCTTTCCGGTTGGTGTTCATGTGTTGCAACCGGATATCTGCCGGAACTGAGCCCCGGCTTTCAACACACTCGCGCTAACCGATCGATCTTGCTTTGTTTTTCGTCAGCAGATCGGGAACTGCACCCAGCTGAAATCGGGAGCACCGCTCATCGCCGGCTCCTACGTTGACGTCAATTTCGACGTTACTCTGCGAAAGTCCGTTCCCTCGGATGCGGTCGTTGGAGTGCGAGCGGCGTGCTACCTCGGGGACAAGCGGGTCGTTGATGCCGCCCAAGATTTCAGCGTTTTGGACAATCTGAGTGTTGGTGACACCGGGCGCGCCCAAGCTACGCCCTTTGTGCTTCACCCCTTCAGCAACGTGGCGCCTCGGGGATGCGAGCTGTTCTTCTACTTGCAGAGGGGCTTCGTCGGTGAACCAAAGCCGCTTGGCTACACGTGCATGGGGAAGTGCAAATAACCAAGAGAGAGAGCTTTGGCAGCAGTGGTCCGACACGACGGATCCCGACAGCACGCCGAGAGTCGCGTAGGCAGAAAACGCCAGGAGAGAACAATGAAACGATTTACCGGAAACATGTTTTGTCTCTGTTTTTCATGGCTTCTGGTGGCCAGAGCTGAGACTAGCCAAGTCGAGTACGAAGCCGATGCAATAGCGGAAGTAATGAGCAGTGATGGGAAGGTAGATGCTGATTATTCGCATGCGTTTGGCGAACGACTCTTGGTGACGTTACCGCCTGTGCTGAGCACGTGGACTTGTGTCAGGGACAAGCTTGTTTTTGAGAGAAAGGGCACGAAAGTCAAGTCTATGAAGATTGGTTTCACGTGTCAGAATTCGTTCTCTCGGACGGCGATCCTCAATCAGGTCACGTGTAAGCGAGACCAAGAAGATCGTCACGAGTCGGAGGTGATTCTGGTCGACATCGACTCCAAAAAGATTGCAATCCTCCGAGTAAGTTGTCGGAATGTGAAGAAAGAGAAATGATCGCAATGAGCGGGCAGCCTTCGGGAGGGCCCGTCGTTCGGCGGTGGTGTCTGAGCGCCCGACGTTCGACCGAGCCGCGTACGCTGTTCGCGCGGTGCTGCGCAATCGATTGCGCGACGTGGGCACCGAGGACTCGATTGCTCATGTCCATGTGAGCAGCGCTGCGGTAAGATGTCGCCCGTGCCCTTCGCCGCCGCTCAACAACGCCGCATCGCTACCGTCGTCGAGCACGACTGGAACGCTGGCCGTCGGACGCCGCTGAACGCGCTGCTCCCGCTGGCGTTGGCTGCTGCGGGCATTCGGTGGACAAACAGACCGGAGACGCTGTCGCCGGCCAAGCGCGAGCAGCTCGCCCAGGCGCTCGCCACGTTCGGCCAATGCGCCGCGCGGGTTTGGGCTCGTCGGACAACTGAAAACGCGCTGGAAAGGCTGCGCAGCCTGCAAACAATGGAACGCACCTGACCGTGGCGAATCGACTTTCGGAGGCCAAACGAGGTGAGCTGTGGACCGCCTACCAGACCAGGCAAAGTATCGATCACGTGGCGAAGAAGTGCGGGGTGCATCACAGGACCGTCGAGCGGTATCGCTTGCTGGATAGCTGGGACGAACGACTTTCCGAGATCCAGGCGACCGCTCGAAAACGAGCAGACTACACGCTCGCCGAATCGATGGCGGAGAGCCTCGCCATTGTTCGAGACTACAAGGCTCGCCTGGCGCTTGCCCTCAGCACCAAGCGCGTGAGCAGCGACGACGTGACCGCGACAGAGCTAGAGAAAGTAATAAAACTTGAAACTTTCGTTCTCGGCGGCGTCGAGAGCAGGCACCAACTTGTGACGACCGAGTTTGGAAAATGGACCGAGGAAGAGCTAGAGGAATTTGCACGTGACGGAACCGTCCCTGGCAGCGCGCGCGGCGGCGCGACGTGAGCTAACGTTGCGGCGCGCTCGCCGTGATCTTGCGGCGTTCATGGAATACGTTTTTGCGCTGACGCCCGCACGTCATCACCGCGGATGGTGCGCGGAGCTTACGAGCGCATCGCGACTCGTCCTTACTGCCCCGATCGAGCATGGAAAAAGCAGCATAGCTGCCATCGGCTTGCCGCTTTGGACGCTCGGCAACAACCCAGACGCTCGTGTCGCCATTGTTTCTGAGACGCACACGCAAGCTGCTCGTCCCCTGGCCGCGATTCGTGAGCACATCCTCCGAAATCCGAGGCTGCATGAGGTCTTTCCAAATCTTCGCCCGGCTCGCGGGGCTCGAGAGAGCTGGTCAGAGTCTGAAATCGTCGTGGACCGTCCGGGCGCGGTGAAAGACCCATCCATCATTGCGCTGGGCGTCAACGGCCCACTTCTCGGAGCACGTCTCGATCTTGCGATCCTGGACGATATCGTATCGTTCGAAAACAGCTTTACCGCGGCGCAACGTGAAAAAGTGATCGCGTGGTTCAGATCCACGCTCGTGGGCCGTGTCGTCGCGACCGGGCGGATCGTCGTCGTCGGAACACCGTGGCACGGCGAGGACTTGCTAGGGGTGCTTCAGCGCTCGGGCGAGTACCGCGTGGTGCGCGATCCGGCTGCTGACGCCTCTGGCGAGCCGCTCTGGCCCGAGGCCTGGCCGCGCGCGCGACTCGAGCAGCGTCGGCGAGAGATTGGCGAAATCGAGTTCAGCAGGCAAATGTTGCTCGAGGTGCTGTCCGATGCTGGCTCGCGTTTCCGGCAAGGCTGGCTCGAACGCGCGTTTGGATTGGCCGTCGAGCTTGGTGTCAGCCTTACTGGTACCAATGACCAAGGGTGGAGGACATTCACCGGCGTTGATCTTGGGGTGGGGGCCACGAGCGCCCACGACGAGTCGGTCATTTTCACGATCGCGGTGCACCCAGACGGCCGCCGCCAGGTGCTTGGTGTAGAAGCCGGCCGCTGGCAGGCGCCTGAGATCGTTGCCAGGATCAAGTCTGCCCGGACCCGCTACCAAAGCCGCGTCAGAGTCGAAAGCAACGCAGCGCAGATGTACCTGGTCCAATTTCTTGCCGGCGATGGTGTCCATGTAGAGGCGCACGTCACGGGTAAAAACAGGCACGACCCGGCCTTCGGGATCGAGTCTCTCGCCATCGAATTTGAGCAAGGTCGTTGGATCGTGCCGGATGCGCCTGAGACGCGAGCTTGGGCACGGGAGCTGATCGCTTTTTCACCCGCCGGGCATCCTGGCGATCGGGTCGTTGCTTCCTGGCTTGCGCGGGAAGCCGCGCGCGCGTTCGAGGATCTACCGCGCGTGGGCATGACGCTCGGATCGAGCGAATTTTGCGAGAGCGACGAGGAGGATCCGTTTTGGGTCATTGGTCCGACACAGCCGCGCCCGCGTACGGCCGACGAGGTCAGCCGGGCCCCGGGGCTGCTCGGCTTGGGCCGCACGGAGCGACCGCGACCGCGGCCCTACATAGTCCGCTAGCTGCCCCGCGGGTGGTGCCGTCAGGTTGCCGCGGGCATGTACCCAGCGACGGAACGACACGGATCTCGGCGGCACCAAGGGGAACGAACTCTCAGGAGCGATTCCGCGGGTTGGAGGCCAAGATCGCGACCCGCTTGGTTTTTTACAAAAACGCTTCGTATGGTTCGAATCCCCTTGGGGACGCCTTCTTTCTTGCTGAATTTCTGATCGCTGGCCCACCTCTGGCCCACCCTCTACCGGCGGGGGTTGGTCGGAGGCAGCGGTCGACGCCAAAGCGCGAAGCTCTGGCAACGCGAAGTCGAGCGGTGACAGCGTCCCTGCGTCGAGCTCCTGGAAGCCGCGCGCGATGCGCTTGTAGTTGTTGATCATCGCCGAGCTGCGATGCCCGGTTCGGTCGCTGATCCAAGACTCGGTCTTGTCGTTGGCCAGCGAGATGGTCACGAAACTGCCCCTCAAATCGTGAACGCGGATTTGCTTCCGCTGAGCGTTCGACTCGAACAGCTCCGGCCGCTCCTCGGCGAGCCCGATCGCGCGTAGGTGACCGCGCAGCAGCTCGGCCGCGCCAAACTTCGTGTGAGGCCTGCCCTGCGGGTCTTGAAAGACCAGGTCGCCCGGCTCGGCCTCGGCTCGAAAGTGCTTCTTGTAGCGGCGTAGCGCTTCGGCGGTGCCGGTGTCGAGCGCCCACGCCCTCGGGTCGTCGGTCTTGTTCTGGTCGAGCCGGACGGCGCCGCGCTTCACGTCAACGTCGGCCCACGTGAGCGCGAACGCCTCGCCCTCGCGCATGCCCTCGCGCGTCAGGAAGCCCCACAGCAGGCGAAAGCAGAACGGGACGTCGGTGCAGGCGAGCAGCCGGCGATCCTCGTCGGGGTACAGGCACGCGAGCGCCTTCTTGGCGCCGCGGTTGGGCAGGAAGCCGGCCGGGATGGGCGAGGCCTCGATGATGCGCAACGGGTACACGGCGAGCTTGAGCAGGCGCGCCACCAGGTGACCGACGTTGCGGCGGGTGAGGGGAGACAGCTCCGCCGGCAGCTTGCGCATCACCTCTTCGCAGTCGTCGAGCGTGACGCTGGCGACGGTCTTGGAGCCGATCACCGGGTACACGTGGTGCTCGAGCCGGGCCGCGTCGTGCTCGTGCGTTTTCTTCTTCTTGATCTGGTCGGGGAAGCGCGCGTGCAGCCGTTCGTCCGTCCACTGCTCGCCGAGCTCGCGGAAGGTGAGCGAGCGCGCCTGAAGGCGTTTGATGGCCCGCGGCGACTCCTTGCACAGCTCTTCGGCAACACGAACGGCTTCATCGAAGTCGCGCTCAGACTGCACGGCGGCGGCCTTGCGCAGAATGATCCGCGCCTCGGCGCTGTGCCCGGCGCTGGCCAGCAGCTCGGCCAGTTCTTGAAGCCGGGCTCGGCGGCGCGTCGCCGCGGCCTCGTCGTGTAGCTTGATCGTGAAGCGGCCGCGGAGACCCTTGCCGTAGCGCAGGCGCGTGCGGAAGCCGTCCTTGCAGCGTTCCATGGGCTCGGGCCCGGCCGAAGCCGGGCCCTTCTTGGTGTCGTCAGCCATCTTCCCGCTCCAAACTTCCGGCGTTGCCGAGTGGCACTTGCGTCTCCGGATTGCCGGCGCCGCGCAAGATTCGACAACGCGCGCGCAGGTGGTCAAAGGCGTTCTCGAAAGCCAGGAGCGCATCAGCATCACCCTTGTGCTTGTTGAGCGCCGTGGTGAGGAACAGGACCATGTTCGCCGCCTCGCTGTCGGTGTTTGTCACGTCAGCCATTCGCACTCTCCTGCATCGCCGTCTCGACAAGAAGCTGCGCACGACGAAGATCGTGCAGCATCTCCATTTCCTTGCCGAGCTTCTGCACGTCGCCGTAGTCGGCGGCCTCCAGGCTGGCGTCGATGACGTAGGTCATCGTCTGCTCGATGATTCCCAGGACGTCTTCGGCGTCGACAAGCGACAGCGCGATGTCTTGCTTTTCGGTCATGGTGTCACCCCGTTCAAGCACCCGTCGCAGTCGCACTGCAGGGCGTGAGCCGACGTCCGCACTGCGGATGTACAGGCGTTTTCGGCGTGGGCCAAGGTCTGCCCAACATACAATTGGCTGTTTTCGGCTCCCAGCGTGCGAACCACGCCAGCAAGCCGATGCCGCGCCTCAACCGCCAGCAGCGAGGCCAAGTGCTGCGCGACGTCGGCGAACAGGTCCGCGAGCACAGTGCGCGACAGCGCAACTCTTGCGGGCGCGTTCACGGCGCGCCTCCCCGCTCAGCAGCCGCACGCCGCAAAGTCGCCAAGTCCCGCTCGGCGGCTTCACGGTCAGCCCAAGCGATCTCGCTCTCGATGATGTTCTTTTTTGTCTGCAACAGCACGGCCGTGTCGAGCGCGCAGACCTTCGTGGGGTCATCGGCGTCCGCGGCGATCATGATGATCCGCTCGATGGCAAACGCGAGGTCGGTGACCATTTGCGCCGCCTCGTTGCGGTGCAGCACGCGAGTAAGGCCGGCGTTCATGACTGCGCCTCCCCGTTCGTGAGCATCCACGCCGTCACGCGACTGGCCAGCCTCATGCGATTGACGATGTTGTCGACTACCTTCCACCGCTCGAAACCGCCCTCAGCGCCCATCTCGGCCATTTGCGAGATGGCATCGAGCTGGTCGGCCAAGCACTCGACGCTACTCACCGGGAACTCGCTCGGGTCGCAGCCAGCGCCGATGATTTCGGCAACTTCGCCGAGAGTCATGGGTACCTGCAAGGAAGCGATTGCGTCCCGTGCCTTGCCTGCAGCCTCTGCGGCGTCGGACGCGGGGTGCCGCTCTGTCGACATGCGCGGTGGTGGGGGCGAGTTGGCGTGGATCTCGTCGATCTGGGCCTTTGCCTCGCGCAGCACTTCGGCCGGCGTCTTCGGTGCTGGTTTCCCCTGCGATTTCGAACGTGTGCTATTTGTCTTCTTGCTTGCCATCGGGTCGTTTCCTTTGGTGAGTTGAGACCGGCCCGGTTACCGCCGAGTCGGTCTCGCTTTGGTTACTTCTTGTCGACTTCGGCAACGCCGAGTTCGACTTCCTTCTGCTGAATCCACCCCGTATCCCGTTTCGCCCGCTTCGCATAAGCCCTCACGGCTTTTCTGATTTCCGCGGCATGGTGCTTGGGGTCCAACATCAACATGCTTGCCGCCCTGGGGGCTTTCAGATCGGGAACGAAAACGAGCCGCAGGGTTCCTTTCCCTGCCTTCCCTGCTTTCTGCAAAAACGGCGCACCCTCATCTTGCAGTTGGATCTTTCTGAGCTTGGGCACGCCGGGGGCTTTCTTGGGGTTGGGCACCTCGATGCCGTTCTGCTGGGCGTATTGTCGCAGCACGAAACGAAGGGCATCAGCCGTTGAAAACATCCCGGTCCGTCGCTGCACTTCTTCGAGAATTGCGAGATCTTCCAGCGCAAACCGGATTGAACTCTGTTTTGCTGTCGCCATGGGTGTAACCCAACTGATACCTTTAAGCACCCGCTGGCGCAAGGTACTTTTTCGAGCAGACGCGTAAACGCGTGATTTGGTTGGGGAGTTTGGTAGCGTTGCCGATCGCAAATGCCCCTCACCGGAGACAACCTGCGAACAATGGCCCGGATCATCAAAACGATCACAGAAAAGCGCGTGCTCGAAGTCGCGCAGTCTGGGACGATGTTTGATGGCGCGGGCGCAGCGGCAATGACCGACATTATCGGGGCCGGCCTGCTCGCCGTGCCTGAGCGGCACACGGAGGTCGGTGCGGAGATTACGCTTCAGGTCCTTGCCGAGCTGATGGACGAGCTTCCAGTGCCGACCAGAGTCGAGGAATTCGACGAGGCCTACCGTAGTCGCATCAACTCCACGCTCCCCGAGCGAATGAAGCCGAAGCGCTGAGCTGCTTGTAGTACTTTTTCCAAACCCACCCGATCGTGCGGTGTCGACGGGGGGCGGCTCGGGTAGAGGGGCGGGATGCAAGTCACCAACATCCAGCCCATTCGTCACGACGACCGCGTCGACATCGAGGTGAGCTTCGACGACGGGACCAAGTGCACGTACATCATCCCGAAACCGACCGATCCGCTCGCTATGGTCGTGTCCAGCGACATGAACGAGCAGCACCGAATCCTGACCGTCCAGGCTGCCGAGGTCTGGGTAAGTAAGAACCAAGCGAGCATCAACGAGATGCTGGTGCGTTAGTTCGTCGGGTAGCCTCACCCCTCCACCGGACTCGGTCACGTCAGCACCACGCGGCCAGCGTCAAATCGCGCGATCTGGCGCGTCCCGATCGGGATCTCAACCTTCGCGGTCGGCGCCGGCGCGAGGCCAAACGCGATCGCCTTGACCTTCACGCCCAGGCCATGCGCGGCGACCAGCAAGTCATACTCGCAGACCGGCATGCCAGCCTTCAGCGAGGCATCGAGCCTCGTGGCGATGGTTTCCTTGGAGGCTTCGTCGCCGACGTAGTCGCCCAGCCTGACGACCTGGTAGGTGATCCAGATCTCGAGCTGCGCGGGGCGCGTGAAACGCATCACCTGTGGCCTGCCCTCGGCATCGTGTGCAGTCCCCGACGACGCTCCGACCGTCGGGATGCTGCTGCTGCGCGTGTTCCAGAGCGCCTGCGCGATCTCGTCATCGCTCGAGTCGTCGGCCCAAATGATGGCCTCGAAGGAGTGCGGCGGCAGCCCGGTGACGGGATCGAAGTCGTCGGTCTCGTTCTCGAAGACCTGGCAGCTGGTCGCTCCCGGCAGCCCAAGCAAGTCCGAGCGGATCGCCGCCGTCGTGCCGCTGCCGGCGCGCGCCAGCGCCTGCTCGCGGCGTTCGTGCAGGTCCGCGTCATCGTCGACGTCGTGACCGATCGCGACCTCGCCACTCGCGGTGATGCCGATCCAGCCGACCACCGGCGTCACGATAACGCCGATCGAATTCACGGGCGTGTCGCTGGGGCCCGGCAACTCGGCGCGCCAGCGCGTCGTGAAGCTGCCATCGGCATCGGCGGTCAGGTCCTCTTTCGGCGTCCATCGGAGCGCAGGTTTCCCAGTCACCTGGCCGAAGTGCTGGCCGGCGATGAGCTTCGTTCCTTTTTCGAGGGTGACCGTGACCGGCACTTCGGAAAAGCTCGCGCCAGCGCGGTTGGTGTTCGTGATCTTGGCTAGCGACGTCGCGGCGTCGGCAGTCGCGAGCTTGGGATCGGCGCCGTCGTGGATGGCCTTGAGCGCGGTCCACGCTTCGATGTTGCGCTCTGCGAGGATCCTATTGACCTTCCCGAGCACGCTGTTCTCGGAGAGGTCGAGCGTCTGCGAGATGTTCGCGCGCTGATCCGCTTCGATCAGCGCGAGCTCCTCTTCGAACGTCGGGGCTCTGAAGCCGTCGGGGTTTACGCCGAAGGTGGGCATGGGTTCGCCTCCTGCTGCTCGGCGTCGTGCATGGCCAGCCACAACGCCTCCGGCGTCACGCCCGGCTCTGGCTCGTCGGTCAGCACAATCGTGATCGGCTCGAGCTCGGGGTGAGTCGGGCAGCTGATCACGATCTCGCGTGGCCAGCCTTTGCGGTAGCTGGCGTCCATCACATCTAAATCAAAAGGCATCTAGCAAAACTCCAAAGTTGGGAAAACCGCCGCGCCGCCCTGCCCAGAACCAAAAGAACAGGGGGCGCGTCGGGGCGCTCGGTCGGGCGTGGGTGTGGAAATGGTCGTAACCACACACACGCCGCAGCACGCGCCTTTTGTGCTGCGCGGCGACTTTTCCATATCGCTGCGGTCGGCCGTCGAGATCATGAACTATGAACTATGCTCCGAACACCTGCATGTCGCGCCCGGCGAGCGAAGCGCTCGTGCAGAGAAACCAGCTCGGTCGCTCGGTCGCGATGGATCGCAAGATCCGCCGCCGTCGCGCTGGTGTGTCCGCCTCGCCGCCGTAGCCAATCGATTTGATGGCGCCACCAATGAACGTGAGGCACGCGGACTCGCAGGTCGCGAGATTGAGCGTGGACACGCTACCGTCTGGCTGCGTGACCGTGTACTTGCTGAAGCCTACGGCCGACGGCGTGATCGTCGTGTTGCTGATCGTGGCCGTGGCGCCGCTGATCTGAGCGACGGTCAGTAGTCCGGGCATGATGACGACGCTTTCGCCGTTGATCAGCTCGAAGGTCTGGCGGTCGTCGGCGCGGACGTCGATCGCGTCGCCACTTGGTAAATTGATGCGAACCATGCTGTTTTCTCCTAATTTCACGCGGCTTCGGGGCCGCTGTCGTCTGTGTCTTGGTTGAGCAAACGCCCGCGCTCTAGCGCGGCGTTGCCGTGAGTGAGCCGCACTTGGGCCGCGGCGAATGGGTTGGTCTTGGCCGCTGACTCGTAAGCACGCCAGGCGCGCACGTCGGTCACTGCCTGACTGACGGCTGCCTTGGCGTCGGCCTCGCCGGCTTTGCGCTGCAGAGCCGCGCGTGCGACCGGATGCATGGGCTCCGGCTGCTGCGCTGCTTCGTGAGCGAGGGCGGCGACCTCGAGCGCGCCGAGACCGGTCGCGCCCCCGAACTTTGCGGCTACCTCGGCGATGCTCTTGCCGCTGTGTTTGGCGAGATCGCGCACGGCGGCGAGCTGCTGTTGCTTGCGCGTGGTCATTGCGAGGCCTCCACGTAGCCGGGGCGACCCGGGCCGGGCTCGGTCATGCGCCAAGCTCGGAGGGAATCCCAAAACTGCAGCGCGGCCTGCTCGTGCGCGTAGGCGGCGGCTCGCGTCGTGCGGATTCGAGCGGCGGCTTCTCGGGCGCCGTTCGTCAGTGCGGCACTGACTTCGTTGACGGTCGGGGTCTGCGGCGGATCGGTCGCGTACCCCATCGTGTAGGCGGCGCTCGCAGCAGCAAGCCAGGCCTCCGCGGGATCGCCGCCTTGGCCTAAATACTGCTCGAATGTGCGTTTGGGGATGGGCGGGGCATCGTTGATGTGAGGGCGTGACATGTGACTCCTATCGACCGCTAACGACGGTCCTGTAGTTGGGGGCGTGAAGCGTTGAACCAGGCAGCATGCGCTCAAGCTCGGCGAGCGCACACGTGATCAAAAGCGAGGCCTCGTCGTCGTGGCCGCCGCCGCGCGCGCTGTAGGTGAGCGTGCCGCTCGGCGCGATGCGCTCGCTGTAGCTCAGCAGCTCGCGTTCGAGTTTCGGTCGGCTGGGGAGCACAATTGCGTCCTCGGCGAACAGGCGATTCAGTCTCGTGACAGCCTCCGATTTATTGGACGACGTCCAAGCGATACTGTGAAACTGCAGCTTGTTTCGCTGAAACTCCGAGCGTGCAAAGAACTCCTCGCGCTGGTCGCCGATCACGTCGGTCACGCCGTGACGATGAAAGACTCGCGCGATGCGTGTGACCAGATCACTGCCGGAGATGGATCCGGAGAAGCGGCCCTCGATGGCGTCGATGGTGTGAAAGACGAGCTTGGGGCGCTGCGCGCGCTGGTACTCGAGCGTCTCGATGGGCAGACCCGCGGCGTCGCGCGCCACGTCGCGATGTCCTTCGGTGGGGCTCGGGAAGCGGACAGCCTTGCCGTTGATGACGGTGCTGATCATCAGGGGAACCCACGGGCCCGGCGTGTAGCGGCTGATCTCCCGCTCATCGACCGACGGCAGGCACATGCTGGCCACGCCGTACGCGCAAGCGTCGCCTCGGCCCGAGCTGAGGTCGACGATCCCCACCGGCTGGTAGCTGCTCTGGATTTGAATGACGCGACCGATGGCGCGGGCCACTGCCTGCGGGTCGAACGCCGACGAGAACGTGGCTTGCGGGATCGCGGCGTACTCACGGCGCCAGAGGCGCTCATCAGCTTCGAGCGCTCGTGTGTCCTCCTCAGACAAAGTCGGATTGGCGAGCCAGGTTGGGGCATGCGCTACCAACTGCGTCGCGGTGTCGCCCTGGTCGAAAGCCGTGGCGTGCGCATCGAGCGTACCGAGCGGGCTTGAGCACAGGAACATGCGAGCCGCGGGCATCGTCGCCATGGTCGGACCCGCACTGGCCAAGACCTCGGATGCGGGGTTTGCGCCCGTATCCGCGTCGCGCCATTTACTGACTTCGTCGGCTACGAACAGAATCGCAGTGAACCCAGACACACCGGCGATCGAGGCTGTGAAGGTACGGAACGCGACCGGCCTGTCAGTGAGCTCAATGGTGTCGCCCTGCCGCTTGTAGGCCTTCTCGCCGATGACGACGCGCAGAATGGCGTCGATAGTGCGGAGGCGCTGACCGCTCTCGTCACGCGACACCGAGACGAACGCCACCACGCCGATGTCACCCGGCGGGATCTCGTACTGCTTGCCGTACAGCGCCCAGGCGACGGCGAACCTGCAGAGCGTGCTCGACTTGCCACCACGGCGGCCCACACGGAGGACAAATCGGCGCCGCCCTGAACGTAAGAAGCGCTCGATCTGGGCGCGCCACCATTGGCTCGTAGCCGGCCAGCCTGCTGCCACCAGCATGCGGTCTTGGGCGTCGTAGAAGCGCAGGAAGCCCGAGACCCAGTCGCCCTTCATGACGCTCATGTGCTGGGCTCCTCGCCACGGGCGGCGGCGTGCAGTGCCTCGAGGCCGGGGTTGCGCCGGGGCTTGGCCTTCGCCTCCTTGGCCACGAGCTCGAACGCCGCAAGCAAGTTCTGTCTCGAGTCGTTGGCGAGCTTGCTGCCTAGCTGGTGCTCGCCGCGGTCGAAGCACCAGCGCGACGCCGCCAACTGGAGCGACGCCGACGCCACGATACTGGCAGGCCCGGGACCGACGTAGCCGGCGCCGACCGACTGCGCCAGCGAGGCCACCTGGGCGCGTTTAAACGCTTCGGCCGCCGTCTTGTACTGACGGAAGGTCGGATCGCTGACGACGCTGCTCAGACCAAGCTGAGTGGCAAGGCGTGTCTTTCCGGCGCGGGACCTGCCACCGGCAGAAGCGAGAGTGTTGCCGCGGGCGAACTTGCCGCGCTTGCCGCGGTCGCTCGGGCTCTGCTCACGGGCTGGCGCGGGCACGCCTGCGGGTAGCTCATTGGCGGGCAAAACCTCGACTCGAGGTGAGCCTGCGCCTTGGCCGTGGCCGGTTCTCAGAGCCATTGCGCGCGCTCCTGAGGTAGGCTCGGGGCGTGCGCCATCTGCTTGCGCTGCTGCTGCTCGGCTTCATTGGGGCCTGCGGCCCACCCCAGCCGCCGCATCCGCCTGCCAGCCACGATCCCTGCGTGAGCTGCGACAAGCCGCGCCCCTACAAGTACGACCCGCCGCACTGATGCGCTGAGCGCCGTCGGGTTCGGGAAAGCTCGGAAGGGGTTCGCCGAAGTTCGCCGCGGCCCAGCTGCGTGGCCCACCCACGCGCTGGAAAGCGCCGAATCAGCGTTTTTCTCGCTGTTTTCCACTGTCGGCAACGGATTGAAAGTCCCTTGCCTCATCGGCGCACCTCGCGAAGCTCGGCGCCGAGCACATCGATCGCTGCTGCCACCGCCGGGTGCCGTTCGGTCTCGAGTAGCAGCACCAGGTCGTCGCGGTTGGCCGCTAGGTGGCGCAAGGCTGCCTGCTCGTCGGGCGGGACGCGGCCTCTCACGACGAGCTGGCGGTCGTCGACAAACACGCTGTAACCGCGCTGGCGAAGGCGCTGCAGGAGCTGTGAGGCGGTCACAGGCGCGCCTCCCAGGGCATGCCGGTTTGTTCCGGGATCGCGTCTGCCGATGGGGCGGCCCCCATCTGCTCACCATCCCCACTTGCGGGGGCTGCGGAGTCTGCGGGGTCTGTTTTGCTCCCTACCCC
>Ga0307508_10004734_pt1 | contig 13170 bp, 8 predicted proteins | sample 9_EM_MG_FD_203089 | JGI IMG/M metagenome (GOLD analysis project Ga0307508, IMG submission 203089) | Populus trichocarpa ectomycorrhiza microbial communities from riparian zone in the Pacific Northwest, United States - 9_EM | ecosystem: Host-associated > Plants > Roots > Unclassified | place... | reverse complement strand
GTTTTCAAGTGGATTGTTTATTATGAGCCCTGTGAGAATTTAGCATATATTTTATGATCAGGAAGTCAAAATTAACAGCATGTAGAAAATGACATGGAAAAAATTGATCTGTTGTTATCAATCTCTCGGGTATGGTAGGAAGTATGATTATCCTTGTTTTTTAAAATATTTTTTATTTTAAAATATATTAAGATAATATTTTTTATTTTTAAAAAATTATTTTTGATATTAGAGTATAAAATGATTTGAAAATACTAAGAATATATTAATTTAAAATAAAAAAAATAAAATAAAATTAAATTTTCTTAAAAACGTTTTTGAAATAAAAAAAAAGACGGTGGTGCGCATTTTCCACAACCACCGAACTCCATAATCGTCCAAATTTAGTGGAGAAGGAGACTCGTGGGTCCACCAAATTCCTGACACTAGACTAGACCGACAGGGTGAACTTTATGTTGTCTGTGCCTTTGTGGTGGGGTTGGATTTTACTTGCTGGGCTACTTGTTACGTGCATTTTCCTTGACCATCAGGATCACATGCTATCCTCTGATGCAGCAGCTACCAGATTAGAACGCCGAACACTAATTTTCATGGAAAGAAAATCATAAATCGTTTAAATGTCTTATTTTTATTATTAATTTACAAGAACTACTTATGAGAAATTATTTTATTTCCTTTCTTGGGAGAAAAATTATTAAACCTTTGATTATCGGCTATTTTCTTTTATGCTTCAAGTGTTTATATAACTAACATGGTTTTTTTTAGAAAATAAAATACTTGATATTTTATTTATAGAAAATTATGAAAATTTTTATAAGTAGTAAAATATCAATTTATTTATAAATGTCTACAAATATGACATCTTTATGCACTGTCAATCCCTGATTACAGTGTCTCGGAATAATCACCACAAAATAAAGCAGCCGTGTTTCATTATCAAGGATATAGAGTGATAGGGTTTTTAAAAAGATTCCACATAATGGGTTGCTGTATGGATAAGCATATCTATCTTTAATAAAAAAAAAAACAATATTAAAGAAATGCCAACTTTTTTCTTCCTTTTTTTTATTCTTTTCTTTTCTTTTGTTATTTTTTTATGCCAAATTTATTTGCTGAAAAATAATTTTTTTTTAAAAATAATTTTCATAGAAAGTGAATTGTTTTCCGATATTTAGTAATATCATGAATAATAAGATGAAATATATTTTTCAGTACTTGGCTATGTCATGGTAAATGAGCTAAAAAATAACTTTTTAATTTTTAATTTTTTTATCGAGATTATTGAAAGAATAAGGACCAAATATGACAAATAAAAAAGCTAAAAGGGATGAAATTGAAAAAAAATCTAATTTTATAAATTATTTCAAATAAAATAAATGGTAATTAAAAAAATAGCTATCAAATCTGACAGATAAAAAATTAAAAAATTATGAAATTGAAAAAAAATCAATTTCATAAATTATTTCAAATAAAATAAATAGCAACAAAAAGAATGAAGATCAAATTTGATATATTAAAAAATTCAATCAAGAAAATAATAAGAGAAAAACAAATATCAAATAAAAGAATAATAATCAAAGTTGATATAAAAATCAAATTAAATCAAATCTTAAACGATGAAATTAAAAGAAAATATTCAAAACAAAATATATATCAATTAAAAGACCGAAGATCAAATTTGATATAATTAATAAATAACATGATCTTTTTAAGTTTTTCCCAACTTCTAGAAAATATTTTCTATCCAAAATAAAATAAAAACATATTTTTATAAACCAAGTTAATTTTTTTTTAACTGAAAAATATTTTTTATTGATCAAATGCTAATAATAAATAAACATACATCAAAGTTTAAGAAGTAATTTTTAGAAAATAATTTTAAAACGAGGTCCATGCTTTTGCTTTCTATTATTATCTAGTTGAACAACCGATAAAGCCATGGAATCATAAATGATAGTGATATATCGACATTTGACCTTGTCTAGCTAGCTAGTTGTAAAGCTGAGAATGATTCGTTTTGCTTTCGCGTAAAATATGGGCAGCATCTTGACTATATAATATATACTTCCTCGTATATATTATATAGTCAAGAAAAAACTATATATATATATATATACACACACACACACACACACACACTTCCTCGCCCATGTATATATTTTTTTCTTAGGGGAAATTCGCTCTCTTTCTTCAATTCATGGTAGTTAATAATTAGTAGAAGTCCTCGTCTTGTAATTCGACATTGAAGGTGTTTGATAGTGTGGTAGTGGTTGCTTTTCAAATAGCTTTTCGTGCTGAAATACATGCCAATGATATTTTTTCATTTTTTAAAAATAATTTTTGATATCAGCACATCAAAACGATCCAAAAAGTATAAACCGCACTCAATTTTAGCCAAAAAAAAATGAAATTTGATCAAACACAAGTTCAACCGCTGAGCCAAACAAACTCTAAAGATGGCTGGATAGGAAAACGAGATAAACAAGTAAACTCAAATTGCCTCCAAATTAATTTTATTCAATTAATAAGAACTTATCCGAATTGGTTCTGAGAATAAAAGAATTAATATAAATGAGTTTTATACGAATTATCATTGTGTTTATAGGCACAAAATCTATTAACTTTTATGATTCTGAAATAGCAATATCCTATCTCAAGAGAATATCTATCAACATGCTGGATGAATCTCATTGTGAAACTACCTCCATAAAATTTATTTGTTTTTTATTTAAAAATATATTAAAATAATATTTTTATTTTTAAAAAATTATTTTTAATATTGAAAATTTTAAAAAATAATTTAAAACAAAAAAATAATTTTTTTAAAAAAACATTTTTTAAATAGAAAAAAAATATGTCATTTTAACCAAGTGCAATGATGAGGCCTATAATGGGATCCTCCGATGCCCAGACCGTTGCAGCCTATAGGGGAGAATCTATTCTACAGAGCACATTACTTTTCAATCGTAGGGTAGGCATAGTACTAATTCCCCCCTTTCCGTGGATGCCATAGACACGTGCATTGTTAAAATACTTTGTTCCATTGGATAGCATTTACTTGAGAGATACAACACTAAAGCCGGGAATACGGTTTCGGGAGGTTAATTGTTTTTTAAAAGTTTTTCTTTTTATTTTGAAATATATTTTTTTATTAAAAAAATATTCTTAATATAACTGTATTAAAAAAATTTAAAAATATATAAAAAATAAATTTTTTTAAAAAATAAATTACTTTTTAAAAAACTTTTGTTGAAACGCGAGGCTAGATACTCCATGAATCCATAAGATCTGAAATCTATGTCATCTAATATGCAATATTTTAATATTAAAAAAATTGTTCTGAATATTTTTAAGTTAGATCATGATTTTTGTCCATTATTCAAATTATTTTTAGATTCATCAAGTCAATTGAATTACGTCAAATAAACTTATATGTGGATTAATTTTAAACTCAAACCGGACAAGTAGTTGACCCCCAGAGGTTCTTTGGAATTTGATTGGTGTTAAATTTTGTAAGCTTTTATTTTTGTTATTATATCATTAAATATAGTTTTTTAAAAAATTAAAGTTGTTAAACCAAATGGAGTCCATGATCTGGATTACAGGTCTGATATGTTAAGTTGCAAAGCTCAAGTCAATCCAAGATTTTATCGTCTTAATGTTAAAAAAAAGTTATCTTGAAAAGAAATTAAAGTCAAATCACATTTTTTATCGATCATTCGGTTTATTTTTAGACTCATCAAGTTGAATGAGTTATGTCAAGGTGACTTCCACACAGATTAATTCTAAACATAAGCTAGGTAAAGAGTTATGTTAAGAGGTTTTAAGGTTAACTTACTAGATCAGATTTAATAACAATGTCAAATAGTTCTTTATGGCTTGAACTTATTTTTCAAGTTTATTTTTTTTATCCGACTCATGACATAGCACATGTTAGTAAACTAGTACTTATTATACTAAAGGCTTGTTTGGGAACGCGTAAATGGCGTTCCCTTAAATTTTGATTTTTTTTTCTAATTTTTTTTTGTTTTTTCATATCATTTTGATGTGTTAATATCAAAAATAATTTTTAAAAAATAAAAAATATATTATTTTGATGTATTTCCAAATAAAAAACACTTTGAATCATAATTACTGTCACAATTCTAAACACATCATAAAAACTAAAACGGTGAGAGGTGTGATTTAGTTACTTCATTGTTCATGGGAACAATGAATCAGGTTTTTTTTTTTCTATCTTTTTTTTTTCCTTTCAGTAAAGTCCTTTTAAAATATATATAAAAAACTTTTTTTTCTTTTAATAAAGCCCTTTTTTTTAGGATATTTTGATTGACATTTTTTTAACTGTATCTTATCCAATTCAATCATTAAATATAGTATTTCTTTCATTTTAAAATACAAAAAAATCATAAAATTATCAAGGGTTGCTTTCTTGATGATAACTTTATCATATTAAAAATGATATTTTTATCATAATATTGGCGGAAGTTGATTGTTTTTTTGTTTCGAAGAATTTTTAATGATATCTTGATGTTTTAAAGAAAACATATAAAACTCATATGTTATTTAACAAAAACAAAAAGAGGATGGAAAGTAAGGAAAGAAGTATGAATTAAAACACCCTTTAATAAAAGAGGGTTGAGACGAAAGAGAGTGAGTGTGAATGTATAATTGAAAGAGCCAAGTGTTAAATATTATAAAAATGAATTTTCTCTCGTCTTAATAAGGTATTATTATTCACCAGCTAGCAAATTGATTACGCTCTCAAGAGGAAGAATAAATAAATAAATAAATGCCAGCCTCTCCTGCGACGGATTCCTCCCCCATGGGTCATTGGATCGCAATTCACAAGTGGGTCCTTGTAGGTTGCTTTCTCGGCCCTTGCCTGAGGGCATAAGAAATGGGTCTTAGCCATGCTCAGCTATTATTCATAGAGGTCCAATTTGAGGACACCGATCAATTTCCTATGACTCGGACCACAAAGCCCACGGGTCTAGTTTTGCTGGACTTAAAGTATATCCGGACATCTTACTTTCTACTATTTCCTAGATGTCCTTTTGATTTCTAGGGTTTTTAATTATTAGATACCAGATGTGTCAGTTCTGGCAAATTCACAATTTTTTTTTTTTATGTTTTAAAAATATTTTAAAAAAAGTTATATTTTTATTTTTTTTACTTTAAATTAATAAAATATTTATAATGTTTAAAATCCAAAATTGTCTAATGTCAATTGAAAAATAATATCCCATGCGCCTATAAATTAGAGATTGATTAAAATAAACAAGAAAACAACATCGAACAGCGAGTAACAAGGATTGTAGGTGGTCGGTGTTCATGGAGATTAATCAAAATAATTTTTATTTTTTAAAAAATATTTTTAATATCAACATATTAAAAAAAATAATAATAATTTAATTTTAAAAAAACCATAAAACATGCTAAACAAGAAAAAAAAATCCTCGTTAAAATTTGTCAAGAGGCTCCTTAAACTTATGCCCTAACTGCATATTCATTTTTTTTTTTTAAAGATTTCAAGGATTAATGAACACTAGCTCAGCCCATTTAAGATAACTGTGATTAAGTATCGGAATCAAATCAAATATGCTTGTTTGAAAGCATGCTCGGTTATTTTTTAAAATATTTTTTATATATTAAAATAATATATATTTTTTTATTTTTTTAAAATTAGTGTATGAAACGATAAGAAATATAAAAAAATATAATTTTTAATAAAATATATGCTTGTATTTTGACTGGCTGGCTCCAAATCCAAATGAATGGAAAAGGACAAAAGGGTGATTTTAAAGAGGAGATAATATATGTGGGACACAGCAGAGAGGCTGTGCCGTGTGGTGTAGAGGTCAGCACGTGCCTCCTTTGACGAACGGCAATCGTTAGTGTCCCTCTCTGTTCGTGCCGTTTCCCACCATCCACGTGCTTCTCATGGCTCTAGTGTTTATTTATTAATCTCTTAATTATTCTATTATTATTTGTTCCTGGGCCCCTCCCTCCTCCTTATTCACTAATTCACTTTTTTATTTGCTTTCATTTATTTATTTGGAGGTAATATGACCTGGATGAATGAGTCATTGTTGTTTTATCGATGCTACTTTCTTCTCTTCTGGTCAAACTTTTATTCTTTCTATTTTACTTGAAATTTAAGTTTAAGTTATCGCGTAGAAGGGAGGGAGTTTAAGAAACGTGGTGCGTTATTTTCATTAGACTTTTTCAATCAAGAGTGGTTCGGGGTAGGTTTGTTTTCCGTCAAATATTTTCCAAATAAAAAATCTTTTCTTAATAGTATTGATAAAAAAATAAAATAATAATAATAAGATAACGATAATGATGATAAAAATAATAATAATAATAATAATAATAAATTATAATTAAATAGTTGTGGTGCATAACTGGATGATATAATAAGTTAATTATTATTTATAAAATTACAGAATTTTATTAATTAAAAATATTTTTAAGTAAATAAATTAAATTTGAAAGTTTACTGTAAATATCTTTTATTAATTATTTTTCTGTAAAATAATTTACAGAAAAAAAAACAAGAAAAATATGAGATATAGAGTTCTAGATGATGATAAAATATTTATTTCTTAAGAACAAGGAGAAGCATAAAGGCATTAAAAAATACAAAATAATATGTCAAAAATTAGAAGATACTTCATCTATCTCTGAAGATAGTCAATGGTTTCCATCTTGGCAACTTCTCATCTTTTAATACTCTTAGTCCTTTGTCGCTGAGTTCATTTCAGATGAATAGATAACAACACCACCACAAGCAACGATACCTCGTCGGAGCCGGTGGCCGCATACTCCATCGGCACAACAATAATACAACTTCTTCTTATTTCTTTTTAGACTAAAAAAAATCCTCTCAGCTTCGCTTTTCCCATTAATGCAATTGACACTTAAAAATTGGATCACCCTCTCGTTTTACTATAAATTACCCTCTGAGTTGACATTATTAATAAATAGGTATTGTTCGATCAAGGTTAGGGTTGAGAGGGAGGGAGGGAGGTATTGTTGGAGGACAAAAACTGAGATTCATTGATGATTTTCAGGGAAAAAAAATAGAGAGGAGAGGGAGATAATTAAGAGAGGAAGAAGTGTACCTCTCATTCTATTATAGAGCCTAGAAAAGGTATTTTTAAAATTAAAATAATTTAATTTGTTTTATGAAAATTAGTTTTTTAAAAATTATTTTGTAATTTTTTCTATATTTATTTATTATTAGAAAATTTTGTCAATAAAAAATACTTTCTAGTAAAAACAAATTAGTCTGGTTTTAAGAAAAATATTTTTATTTTATTTTGGATGGGTTACACTTTTAAGTTGTAAAAAATATCTTGTTATTTATTGATTATATCAAATTTGGTCTTTAATATTTTGATTGCTATATATTTTGTTTTGAATTATTTTTTTAATTTTTTTTTAAATTTCTCTTAAAATCTGATTTAATTTGATTTTTATATCAACTTTGGTTCTTATTCTTTTTATTGTTATATATTTTTCTCTTATCCTTTTTTTAATTAAATTTTTTATCTATCAAATTTGATCCCAATTATTTTGATTTTTATTTATTTTATTTAAAATAATTTATAAAATTGGATTTTTTTTTCAATTTTATCATTTTTTATATGGCGGATTTGGTTCTCATTCTTTTTATTGCTGTTTGTTTTGTTTGAAATAATTTATCAAATTGGATTTCTTTCTCAATTTTATCCTCATTTGGCTTCTTTATTTTTCATATTTGGTCCTTATTCTTTTAATAAACTTGAAAAAATAAATAAAACATTAATAAGTTATTTTTTAACTTATTTTTCATGGCATAGCCAAACACTAGAATACATTTTCTAACTCATTTTCCACGACATTGATAAATATAAAAAAATAATTCACTTTTCAGGAATTTACTTTTTATGGAAACTATTTTTTTTAAAAAAAAACTTTTCATCAAACAAATGAGGTCTAAATGAGAATAACTTATCACTAATTTAATGACAGTAACATCAATGAATTATTTTATTGACAGTTTCAAAACCATAGTACTATTAAATTAGTTTTCATAATAAAGAAATAAAATTAATTTTTTTTTCTAAACCAAATAACTAGTTTATAATTAATAATAAAATTACTTTAATAATTATTTTTTATTTGTAAGTTTAAGACTTCATGGCCAATAAAAAATGATATTTTTTGGTCCACCTATTTTCCTTTATCTTTCTTTTCAATCCTTATGGTTTTTATCATTTTTGTTTTGGTTTAAAAGTTTATTTTATTTATTTTTTACTCTCAAGGTTTAAGGAAGAAGAAAGAAAGTTCAGAAGAAGATAGGAAGTAATCAGATTACGAGAAAAAATATAGAAAGTCATCGATTGGTCACATTTTGATGAAAGAAAAACATATTTTTAGTGTCGATGTGTTTCATTCAATAAGATGAGTTATATGGAGTTGGTTTTAGACTTTCAACTTGCTTGAAAAGGTAGATCAAGGTAGAGAGAGATTTTATTTTTGTTTCTTTATGGTTTTTTAAAGCAGTTTAAGGAAGTTTGAGTTGAGAGATTTATTTATTTAGGTGCTAAGGATGTTTATTAGATGTTTTTGGGTCAAATTAGATGAAAAAATGGATTTTCCAAACCAAAATACTTAGCCTTGATTTCCCGGCTATCCTTTTGTAACCGGAATCTAGACAAGTGGGCGACACATTATTGTTTATTTTTTTATAAAAAAAAATATGGATTGAACGACAAGTTACCTATCATTTAAAAAAGATTTTTTTTAAAAGGCCCAGGTATATGGGCTAAGGTTGGTAGGCTTATGCACTTGAACTTTGTTATAAAGACCTAAGTGATTGAGTCACTGAGGTTTTTATTGATTTTTTTTTAATTTTATCTTGTAATATTTGATTGATTTTTAATCGATCTTCATAATTTATTTTGATTTATTTTTTATGGAGTTATCGTAATCTCAAACAAACATCCTGATATTGGGTTTGTACTCAATTTTACAAATATTTATTTTTGTTATCATATAATTAAATCAAAATAGTTTAAAGATAAAATTATTAAATATAGGGGAGTCCATGACCTAAATTGTGAATTTGACGAGTTAAGTTATGAAACTCGAATCGATCCAATATGTTATTGTCTCAATATATTTTTTTAAAAAAGATGTTATTTTGAATTTTTTAAAGTCAAATTATATTTTTATCGGTTATTCATATTGTCTTTAAACTTATCAAATTAATTAGTTCATGTCAAAATAACTCTAATATAGTTTAATTTGAAATTCAAATTAGAAAAAAGAATTGAATTAGGAGGTTATAAAATTTACTGACGAAACTAATTTAACAAGACTATCAAGAAATTTCTATAAAAGTATGGACCGGATTTTTTTTTTACGTTTAATTTTTTTTTGTGTCCATGACAATTGGCATTACCATTTACCACCGGCCTCTCTCTCACACGCTCGCGCGAGCGCGAATAGACGCACAAAAAGAAACCGCGGTGGACGAGGACCAGCGACGACTGCCGACAGACAAACAACAAATGTGCAATGTTTTTATTTTTATTTTTTCAGTTTTTAACTGGATCCTCGTAACTTTTGGGATTTAAAGTTAATTTTAAAGGTGAAATGTCCACAGACAAAAAAAAAATATATATATTTTTTACTATTTAGAGTAATAATCGTGGTTTAAAATAATTTTTTCAAAAATATATTAAAATAATTTTTTTTTATTTTTTTAAAATTATTTTTAACATTAAAATATCAAAATAATATAAAAATATAAAAAAGTAATTTTATTATTTTTTTAATTTTTTAAAAACATAATTTCAAAAACATTTCCAAACAGTCTCAGATCTCTCGCCAACGAATATTCTTTGTCCTCTGTCTCTCTTTCAAAGTCATTAGATAAGAACTACAGGCAGAGAGATAGAAACCGCAACTCAAACACACAAAACGGAAAGGAGTGTCCTAAAAGCAAAGCAGCTCCAACTCATTTAAACCTTCCCTTCCTTTCCTCCCTCCATCCCTCCCTCCCTCCCTCTCTCAAATTAAAAAAAATCATAATCAAAAGAGAGAGAAAGCAAAAGAAAAGAAGGGAGTCGGTGAGAGATGAAGGGGAAAGGAGGGAATGTGGGATCCAGATTTCCTTTGAGCTTTTGGGAAGTTGGTGCTGCTTCCTCTGTTGTGCTGGGATTCGTTTTGTGTCTTTTGGGTGTTTACCTAACCATGCCTGCATCGGACTATAGTTTCCTCAAGCTTCCTCGTACCCTCGAAGATCTTCAAATCCTCAGGTTTTCTTTCTCTTTATTTTTCATTTTAATTGATATCTACCTTTGCTGTTGCCTGGAATTGTTTTAACATTTTCATATTTTTTTAGGGTTAAAAAGAAAATTGCTTTACATTTTAAATTATTTAATTTCATTTGTTTTGTTCTACTCATTGCATTTGGGGTCTGAATTCTGAAATTACAGGCAGAGCTGACTGTGTTTTACCAATCGTGTTCTTGCCATAAAAACAAAAACAAAAGCAAAATCAAGATCCATGCTTTTTAAGTGAAATGGGGATTTTTCCCCACTTGCCTGTATCAAGGTATTGCTTTGCTTGGCTTGATATGAAAAAGGGGTATAATTCGTCATGTGGATACAACCCAATTGGATTATTCGAATCAGGATCTGTGGAAGGTTCATTACATTCAGACCTTCATATGCAGGTTGTCTACTTATGAACTTCTGTTGCTTTGCATGTTGGGCCAAAGCTTAGAATTTGTATAATATCTATTATATAGGAACTTGAGCTGGTGAGAAGTATTGTTGGATTTTGTTTGTAATGTTCTTGACATAGCTGTTCACTTCGGGTAAATGAGTCTTTGAAACCTCAACCTCTGTGGTACATCTCATGCGATCTAAAGGCGCCAAGGCTTGGTTAAAATATTACTGGAAATCTGCACAGGCTCTGTCATTTTTTCTTACCGAAAGATAATATTTATATTTCCTTTGACTTGCTCATCGCATTTACTTTTCTTCAAATTACTGGAATTCCATGTTTCCTGGCCTTATGTTAATAGTATGATGTGGATGCTATTTTGCAGGGATCACCTTGAGACCTATACAATTGACTACACCGCACAAGTCCTGGTGGGGTACTGCGTGGTCTACATTTTCATGCAGACCTTTATGATCCCCGGGACTGTTTTTATGTCATTGCTTGCTGGGGCACTTTTTGGAGTGCTTAAAGGTGTAGCTTTGGTGGTGTTCACAGCCACTGCTGGTGCTTCTTCTTGCTATTTTCTGTCAAAACTAATTGGGCGGCCTCTTGTCTTTAGTTTGTGGCCTGACAAACTTAGTTTCTTCCAAGAGCAGGTGAACCTCGACTCCTGTTTATCATTTGTTTATATTTGATGGAAAATTGTGATAAAATTGTTTCTTTTCACTATCAGGTGGCTAGAAGAAGAGGAGGATTGTTGAACTACATGCTTTTCTTACGACTAACCCCAACTTTGCCAAATACATTTATAAATGTTGCTTCACCAATAGTTGATGTTCCTTATCACATTTTCTTCCTGGCAACCTTGATTGGACTTATTCCTGCTGCGTATGTCACTGTTAAGGTATTTTACTCGCAGAGTATAGGTTTATATATATAAATTTTGGTGCATTATTGAATATCTGGAGTGAATGCCATTGTAAAATGCATAATTTACATGTTAGGATCACATGAAGTTCAATGAGCTTTGGTCCGACGCTCCTTGGGATTTAATGTAATGTAGATTGCATTCATGATGTTCTACAAAACATACCCCAGTGTAAGAGGTCTTTAAGTTTTAAATATCAAATGCAATGTAGGGTAATTGGGTAGGAATTGGTGCGAAGCTTCCGGGCAAAGTGTGTATGAATTTTGAAAGGTAGAATGTCATTAATGAAAAACTTATATGCCATTGCTGCTTTCTAAATATATCGGATGCCTGGTTAACTTGCAGGCTGGAATAGCACTTGGAGAATTGCAATCGATAGGGGACCTTTATGACTTCAACTCCATTGCCACTCTGTTCCTTATCGGGATCATCTCAATTACCCCTACATTAATGAGCAAGAGTAAATCATAGTAATGTTCCCTAAACACTTGTTGTACATGCGTCTTCAGTCACCTAGCCAGCCATTGCGGTGCCATGTTGTTTCTGTATAGCAGCTAAATGCAATACTCAGCTGTCCCTGCCTGTGGGTTCCCTTGTGAATGCTGCAGATGACAGAGATGATCTTGGGAGGATGCCTGACTTGCACAAGTTCATTTTCCTGTTGGGGTTATTTGGATTAGAGGTGTGGGGTTGGTGATAACCTGTATAATTTGAATGCCTAGAAAAAAAAGTCATCAATCTCAAAAATATGTGCATTTTTTCTGCAAGACATGTAGTTTTTACAAAAAGTTCTCGCCTGTTGCAGGGTTTATGCCAGTCGGTGCTGTCCAATTTTTTAAGCAGCAAATGTTGTTTATTTCAGCTGTATGTAAGATTTAGGATTTAAATAGAATGATATTTGTTCCTGATCATTAAGAATGTGAATAATATATCAAGTCTATGTTGATATAAGTTAACAAAGAATTAAAATTAATAGAGTAATTGTACGTAAAAAGTTTCTTGAAATAAGTTAATGTGTATGAAAGGTTTTTTAGATTACAATAAATGTAAGTTTGCTTTTTATAGAATAAAAAATGAGAGATTGACAGTGAAATATTATTATTTCTGTAATTACATGACTGAATGCATGCGAAGAGTTTCTGAAATGATTTTTAAGAATACACTGAACGTAACTTCACTGTTTATGAATGTGGAGGCTTTGTGAAAGTGTTTTCTGGCATCACAAAGAATTTTAATTGAAAATTGAGAAGTTGATATGTGCATTTAATGAAATAGACTAAATGAAAAGGTTGATCTGTGTATTTAATGAAATAGAATAAAAATTATACAAGTCAATAAATTATAAAAAAATTATTAATGCTAAATAAAAATTAAAGCGAAAAGAGGAAAAATATACTCACATGAAGATATTTGATATCGTGTTGTGAGGTTTTCTACAATCTTTACATGACAGGATAGAATAAGGCCAGTCATACCATGGAGATTTGTATTATCCTTACTTGCGATTAGCGACCTTC
>Ga0307508_10004732_pt1 | contig 13171 bp, 10 predicted proteins | sample 9_EM_MG_FD_203089 | JGI IMG/M metagenome (GOLD analysis project Ga0307508, IMG submission 203089) | Populus trichocarpa ectomycorrhiza microbial communities from riparian zone in the Pacific Northwest, United States - 9_EM | ecosystem: Host-associated > Plants > Roots > Unclassified | place... | reverse complement strand
GTGTCTTCGACGAAGCCCGATTCGTTCAGCGTGTCGGTGTGGATCGTGACCTGCACGTCATGCGCCTCGGCCACGCTCAGGCAGTTGTCGATCGCCGCCGGCGTCGTGCCCCAGTCCTCGTGCAGCTTCAGGCCGTAGGCGCCGGCCTCGACCTGCTCTTCGAGCGCGCGCGGCAGCGAGGCATTGCCCTTGCCCTGGAAGCCCAGGTTCATCGGGAAGCTCTCGGCCGCCTTCAGCATCGAGTGGATGTGCCACGGCCCCGGCGTGCAAGTGGTCGCGAAGGTGCCGGTCGCGGGGCCGGTGCCGCCGCCCATCATCGTCGTCACGCCGCTCATCAGCGCCTCTTCGATCTGCTGCGGGCAGATGAAGTGGATGTGCGTGTCGATGCCGCCCGCGGTGATGATGTTGCCTTCGCCCGCGATGATCTCGGTACCCGGCCCGATGACGATGTCGACGCCCGATTGCACGTCCGGGTTGCCGGCCTTGCCGATGGCGCTGATCAAGCCGTTCTTCAGGCCGATGTCGGCCTTCACGATGCCCCAGTGGTCGATGATCAGCGCATTGGTGATCACGGTGTCGGCGACTTCGGCAGCGAGCCGCTGGCTCTGCGCCATGCCGTCGCGGATGGTCTTGCCGCCGCCGAACTTGACCTCTTCGCCGTAGCCGCCGGCGGCCAGCGTGTAGTCTTTTTCGACCTCGACGATCAGGCCGGTGTCGGCCAGGCGCACGCGGTCGCCGGTGGTCGGGCCGAACATCTCGGCATAGGCGCGGCGCTGGATTTTCATAGCGCGCCCTGCACCAGGCCGCGGAAGCCGTAGACCTTGCGCTCGCCGGCGTAGTCGACAAGCTCGACCGTGCGCTGCTGCCCCGGCTCGAAGCGCACCGCGGTGCCCGAGGCGATGTTCAGCCGCATGCCGCGCGCGGCCGCGCGGTCGAAGCGCAGTGCCGCGTTGGTCTCGGCGAAGTGGTAGTGCGAGCCGACCTGGATCGGGCGGTCGCCGGTGTTCTCGATCACCAGCGATGCGGTGCGCCGGCCGGGGTTGAGTTCGTGATCGGGACCATCGGTGAGGAGTTCGCCAGGGATCATGGTTGCTGCTTCATGCAATCGGTTGGTGCACGGTCACCAGCTTGGTGCCATCGGGGAACGTGGCCTCCATCTGGATCTCGGGGATCAGCTCGGCGACGCCGTCCATCACGTCGGCGCGCGTGAGCCAGGTCTTGCCTTCGCTCATCAGCGCGGCGACGCTCTTGCCGTCGCGCGCGCCTTCCATGATGGCGGCGCTGATGAGTGCCACCGCCTCGGGGTAGTTGAGTTTGAGCCCGCGCGCCTTGCGGCGTTCGGCCAGCAGCGCGGCCGTGAAGATCAGCAGCTTGTCTTTTTCTCGGGGCGTCAGGTCCATGCATCGAAGGTAGCAGGAGACGTACCACGCGTGGCACAGGGCTTGCACCAACTCGGGTCATGAGCGTTGTCCCGATCCTGCCGCTGGCCGCTGCCGACGCCCCGCGCGTCGGCCAGGCGATGCCGCCACCGTCGGGCACCAAGCCAGTGCAGCAAGTCGTCAAGGTTCGCCGCGACTACAACAGCTGGGTCGCGCGCGAGACCATGGAAGACTACGCGCTGCGCTTCACGCCGCGCTCGTTCCGCAAGTGGTCGGCACTGCGCGTGGCCAACACCGCGTTCGGCGCCGCGTCGTTCCTGGTGCTCGAGGCGGTCGGTGGCACGCTGCTGGTCGAGTACGGTTTCATCAACGCGTTCTGGGCCATCCTCGCGACCGGCTTGATCATCTTCATGGCGGGCTGGCCGATCAGCGTCTACGCGGCCAAGCATGGCGTCGACATGGACCTGCTGACGCGCGGCGCCGGCTTCGGCTACATCGGCTCGACGATCACCTCGCTGATCTACGCGAGCTTCACCTTCATTTTCTTCGCGCTCGAGGCCGCCATCATGGCCTACGCGATGGAGCTCGCGTTCGACATCCCGCCGGCCTGGGGCTACCTGCTGTGTTCGCTGATCGTGATCCCGCTCGTCACGCACGGCGTCACGACGATCAGCAAGCTGCAGGTCTGGACGCAGCCGCTGTGGCTGCTGATGCTGATCGTGCCGCTGGCCTACGTGCTGCACCAGCACCCGCAGGTGCTCAGCGACATATGGCGCTATGGCGGCGAAGGCCCGGACGGCGCGCGGCCCGCCGGCTTCGACCTGATGAAGTTCGGCGCCGCGATGACCGTCGGCATCGCGCTGATCACGCAGATGGGCGAGCAGGCCGACTACCTTCGCTTCATGCCCGAGCCGCAGACGAACCAGAAGGCCCGCTGGTGGGCCGGCGTGATCATCGGCGGCCCGGGCTGGGTACTGCCCGGCGTGCTGAAGATGCTCAGCGGCGCGCTGCTCGCGTACCTCGCGATCGGCTACGCGGTGCCGCCCGACCGCGCGGTCGACCCGACGCAGATGTACCTGGTCGCGTACAACGCGGTGTTCTCGCAGTACGGCCTCGCAGTCGCGGCGACCGCGTTGTTCGTGTTCGTCTCGCAGCTCAAGATCAACGTCACGAACGCGTATGCCGGCTCGCTCGCGTGGTCGAACTTCTTCGCACGGCTCACGCACAGCCACCCGGGCCGCGTCGTGTGGATGCTGTTCAACACCGCGATCGCGCTGATGCTGATGGAGCTCGACGTGTTCCAGGCGCTCGGCAAGGTGCTGGGCCTGTACTCGAACATCGCGATCGCGTGGATGATGGCCGTCGTTGCCGACCTCGTCATCAACAAGCCGATGGGCTGGTCGCCCAAGGGCATCGAATTCAAGCGCGCGCACCTGTATGACGTGAACCCGGTCGGCGTTGGTGCGATGGGCGTGGCCTCGCTGCTGTCCATCGTTGCGTGGCTGGGCGTGCTCGGGCCAATGGCGCAGGCCTTCTCGGCGGTGATCGCGCTCGTCACGGCCTTGATCGTGTCGCCGCTGATCGCATGGGCCACGCAAGGCCGCTACTACCTGGCGCGCGAACCTCGCGTGAACGACGATGAAGGCAGCTACAAGCGCCTGACCCGCTGCGTGATCTGCGACCGCGACTATGAGCGCGACGACCTCGCACACTGCCCCGCGTACCAGGGCGACATCTGCTCGCTGTGCTGCACCCTCGATGCGCGCTGCAACGACTTGTGCAAGCCGCACGCGCGGCTCTCGGTGCAATGGAACAGCGCGCTGCGTGCGGTGCTGCCGCGCACGATGTGGCCGTATCTCGACACCGGCCTCGGCCACTACCTGCTGTTGATGGCGGTGGTCGTGCCGCTGCTCGCGGGCCTGTTCGCGACGCTCTATCACCAAGGGCTGCCGCTGCTGGCCGACACGGCCTCGGCCGCCGCGCTGCGCCTGGGCTTCATCAAGGCCTTCGCGGCGCTGCTGCTCGTCAGCGGCATCGTCGCGTGGTGGCTGGTGCTCACGCACAAGAGCCGGCAGGTCGCGCAAGAAGAATCGAACCGCCAGACCCAGGCGCTGAACGAGCAGACGCACGCGCTGCGCCACGAGATCGAATCGCACCGCCGCACCGACGAGCAATTGCAGCAGGCCAAGCGCAGCGCCGAGCTCGCGAACCAGGCCAAGAGCCGCTACATCACGACCGTGAGCCACGAGCTGCGCACGCCGCTCAACAGCATCCTCGGCTACGCGCAACTGCTCGAAGAAGATGCGTCGGTGCCCGCACACCGCCGCCAGGCCGTCACGGTGATCCGGCGCGGCGGCGATCACCTGCTGTCGCTGATCGAGGGCACGCTCGACATCGCGCGCATCGAGGCCGGCCGGCTGCGGCTCGAGAACCGGCCGATGCGCTTTCGCGACTGCATGCAAGAGATCGTGCGCATGTTCGAGCTGCAGGCCGCGGCCAAGGGCATCGAGTTTCGGCGCGTGCTCGCCGATGGGCTGCCCGAGATCGTGCGCGCCGACGAGAAGCGCTTGCGCCAGATCCTCATCAACGTGCTCGGCAACGCGGTCAAGTTCACGCAGGCCGGGCGCGTCGAGTTCCGCGTCGGCTTCGCGCGCGAGATGGCGGTGTTCGAGATCGAGGACACCGGCCCCGGCATCCCGGCCGATGAGATCGAGCACATGTTCGAGCCCTTCGCGCGCGGCCATGAGGCCGGCGGCGGCACCGGTCTCGGCCTGACGATCAGCAAGATGCTGATCGGGCTGATGGGCGGCGAGCTGACGGTGCGCAGCAGCGCCGACGCGCCGCAGACCGGCACGGTGTTCCGCATCCGCCTGTTCCTGCCTGAGGTACACGGCGTGCGCCTGCCCGCCGAGGCGCCGCGCAGCGCGCGCACCGGCTACCTCGGCGCGCGCAAACGCATCCTCGTCGTCGACAACGAAGAGGTCGAGCGCGAGCTGCTTGTGAGCGTGCTGCAGCCGCTGGGCTTCGAGATCGACGCAGTGGCCTCAGGCCACGAGTGCCTGGCCTGGCTGGATCAACACCGCGCGGACGCGATCCTGATGGACCTCGCGATGCCCGGCATCGACGGCTGGGCCACGGTGCGCGCGATCCGCGCGCAAGGCCTGAGCGCCGCGCCGGTCGCGATCGTCTCGGGCAACGCGTTCGACAAGGGCCTGGACAACGAGGTCGGCATCTCGATCGAAGACTTCATCCTGAAGCCGGTGCGCGTCAACGAGTTGCTCGACTGGCTGGGCGCGCGCCTGCAACTCGAGTGGATCAGCGCCGCGCCCGCCGCACTGGTGGCTGCGGAGCCCGAGCACGCCGTCGATGGCGTGTTGCCTGCGGCCGAACAACTGCAGGCGCTCGACGAACTCGTGAGCCTGGGCTACTTCCGCGGCATCGTGCGCAAGCTCGACGAGATCGAGGCCGACGACCCCGCGCATGCACGCTTTGCCGAGCAACTGCGCGGCCTGGCGCGGCAGTTTCAGCTCGATGCGATCAGCCGCATCCTGCGGCAAGCACTGCACACGCGTCGCAGCGCCTGAGCGCGCCGCACATCGCCCGCGGGAGCGGGTGATCGCAAAAAATAGTTCCGACAAGCGGCACGGTTTCTCGGACGAAAGGCGATTGTGTCGGCCTTGACAAGCAACTGATAACGTCGCTTTACGCCGCATCACCAGACTCCATTCGAACCGTTCCCGACACCCGCTTCATGTGCGGTGTGACGGGCCTAGATTGTTTCGGATCGAGCGCCTGATGAACCCACCATGCAATGACCGCGCACTGCCGCCGCAGCAGCGCCAAGCAGGCTTCACGCTGATCGAGGTGATGATCGTGGTGGCGATCATTGCGATCCTCGCGGCCATCGCATTGCCCGCGTACAGCGACTACGTGATCCGCGGCAAGCTCGTCGCCGGAACGAATGCCCTGGCCGCGCTGCGCGCGCAAATGGAGCAGTACTACCAGGACAACCGAACCTACCTGAGTGTCTCGTCCAGCATCGCCAGCCCGTGCGCGAGCAGCACCACCGCCGATACCTTCACGCTGACCTGCCCGACGCTGACGGCCACGGCCTACACGCTGACGGCGACCGGCTCCAACCGGACAGCAGGCGCGGTGTACACGGTGAACCAGCTCAACACCCAGACGACCACCGGCCTGCCGACATCCTGGGGCTCGGTGCCGGCGGCGAACCAGTGCTGGATCATGCGCAGAGGCGACTCGTGCTGAGCCCTGCGCACCACCGCGGCTTCACGCTGATCGAGCTGCTCGTCACGATCGCATTGATCGCGATCCTGCTGATGCTGGCGGTGCCGGCGTTGGGCACCTGGTCGGCCGATGCGCGTGTGCGCAGCACGGCCGAGTCGCTGCAGAACGCACTGCGCCTGGCGCAGGCGACCGCGGTGGCGCGCAGCCGCAGCAGCGTGTTCGCATTGACAAGCGCGAATCCGGCATGGAACGCCACGCCGGTGGCCAATGGCAGCCGCTGGTTCATCGACGTGCTGCCGCTGACCGGGTCGGATGAGACCGCCAGCGCCGACAGCTTCATCCAGGGCGGCACGGTGGCCAGCCAATACGGCGTCACGATCACCGGCCCGGCGCTGCTGTGCTTCAACTCGCTCGGCCAGCAGACCACGAAGTCGGCGAGCGCCACTGGCTTGTCTGCGACCTGCACCGCGTCCGCCGACGACAGCGGCGCACCGGTCGAATACACGCTGTCCAAAGCCGGCGCCGTGCGCGCGTTGAAGGTCCGCGTGTACCTGGGCGGCCGGGTCCGCATGTGCGATGCCGCCAAGACCTTGTCGAACACCAACCCGGATGGATGCTGAAATGAAACCCCCACGCTCACTTCGTTCGCTGCCCCCCGTGGGAGCGCTCAGTACCTTCGGAACGGCCGGGCGGCACTGAGATGACCGTGATCGATTCGTCGCTGCGCCGCGCCCACCGCGGCTTCACGTTGATCGAGGTGATGGTGGCGCTGCTGATCTTCTCGTTCGGCGTACTGGGCATCGTCGGCTTGCAGGCGCGCGCGGTGCAGTTCTCGGTGCAGTCCGGCGACCGCGCACGGGCGGCGATGCTGGCCAATGAGATCGTCGCGCAGATGTGGGCGCAGACGACCACCTCGCTGGGCAGTGACGTGATCGCGGCGTGGCAGGCGCGCGTCGCCGACGCCTCGGTGGCCGGCCTGCCCGGCGGTGCCGGGACCGTGACGACCGCCACCGACAGCGCAAGCATCACTACCGCGACCGTGACGATCACCTGGCACCCGCCGTCGATGGCGACGAGCAGCGCGGACAACCAGTTCGTGACCAAGGTGGTGATGCCATGACGCTCAGGTTTGCGCGGGGCATGACCTTGATCGAGCTGATGGTCGCGCTGGTGATCGCGATGGTCCTGTCGCTCGCGGTGTTCGGGATCATGGCTACCTTCGAAGGCCGGCGCCGCACGCTGGGGTCGGGTGCCGATCTCGACCAGACCGGGAGCGTGGCGATGTTCGAGATCGACCGCTGGGTGCGCAGCGCCGGTACCGGTTACTCGCGGTCGTATCTCTACAGCTATGGCTGCGCGTTGTACGCGGCCAAATCCGGCAGCCAGGTCTTGCCGGTGGCGTCGTCATTGCCGGCACCGTTCGCTAGCGTCGATCCGGGCAGCAGCGGGGTCTTTCGGCTCGCGCCGGTGCTGATCCTGCCGGGCCAGACCACGCCCGGCGCCAGCGGCCAGGCGTCCGACGTGCTGGTGCTGATGGCGGGCGCGGCTGGCAACGGCGAGGTCGCGACTTTGTTCTCGGCCGCTGCGGCAGCAGCGCAGCTGAACCTGGCGAACTCGGTGCCGTTCAGCGCCAGCGATCTGGTGCTGCTCGCCGACCAGTCGCCGGGCAGCAGCGGAGGCATCGCGCCCTGCATGGTGACGCAGGCCGCGAGCACGATCAGCGGCGGCGCGAATAGCGCGCTCGCGCTCGGCGGCACCTGGTATGCGGCCGCGGTCGGTACGCAGTCGGTGAGCGGCTACCCGGACTCGGCGGTGGCGATCAACCTCGGCGGCGTCAGTGACAGCCGCACGCCGTCGTTCCAGCTCATCGGCGTCGGCGACAACAACACGCTGTACAGCTACGACCTGCTGCAGGTGTCGGCCACGCCGCTGCAAGCGCGCGCGCAGGGCGTGTTCGAACTGCATGCGCTGTACGGCATCGACACCAGCGGCGACGGCAAGATCGACAGCTGGGTCAAGGCCGACAGCGGCAGCTACACGGCGGTGGCATTGTCGGCCGGCACGAGCACGGCAGCGAAGCTGCTGCAGACCATCAAGGCCGTGCGCGTCGGGCTGATCCTGCGCACCTCGCTGCCGGAGCGCGATGTCGTCAACACCGCGACCACGCTGACGCTGTTCTCGGACCTCGGTAGTTCGCTGAGCCTGACGCGCGCTCTCTCGAGCGACGAGCAGCACTACCGCTATCGCACGGTCGAAGCCACGATCCCTGTGCGCAACAACGTTCTCTGAGCCGAGCGCGACACCATGGCATTCATTCACGTCACCTCGCCACACTTCTCGAACCGGCCGGCGCGGCGCGCGCAGCGCGGCGTGGTGATGATCATCGCGCTGATCGCGCTGGTGCTGCTGCTGGTCGGCGCGGCAGCGATGCTGCGCTCGGTCGACACCTCGTCGGTGCTGGTCGGCAACCTGACCTTTCGCCGCGATCTGACCAACCGCGCTGAGCGCGGGCTCGTGACGGCCCGCCTCGCGCTGGTCAGCGGTGCGCTGAGTACCGAGGCGGTGCGTGTCGCGAACCTGGGCTCGGCGAACTACTCGGCGAGCAAGCTGGCCAACGGCGTCAATGGCGTTCCGCTCGCGCTGACCAGCGACTCGACCTTCACGTCAACGGGCATGACCGGCGCGGACGTCACGGAGGACGGTGTCACCGTTCGCTACGTCGTCGATCGCCAATGCCTCGCGGCTGGCGCGTTCAGCGCGAGCACCTGCGAGAGCCTGGAGAACGGCGCGGACACCGGCGGCTCCAGCTGGCTGCGCAAGCCCAAGGGCGCGCTGCGGCCGGTGTACCGCATCAGCGTGCGCGTGAACGGCCCGCGCAGCACCCAAGCCTATTTCCAGACCACCTACGTCGACTGAGTGCCACCATGGACCTGCCATTCCCTGCCCTTCGTTGCACGCCCGGTTCAATGCGTGCCCGCTTGCGCCGTGCCGGCGCTGCGCTGCTGCTGGTCGCGCTGGCCGCCGATGCGCTCGGTGGCACGACCGTGGCACTGGCCGACAGCCCCTTGTTCTCGACCGTTTCGGTCCCGGGCAACCTGCTGCTGTCGCTGTCGGTCGAATACCCGACAGCCAACACACCGGCCTACTTCAGCACCACTGCGTACTCGGCCAGCAGCACCTACCTGGGCTACTTCGACGGCGCGAAGTGCTACAAGTACATCTACAACTCGACGACGCCGTCCAGCAGCTACTTCCAGGGCTACAGCTACGCGAGCAGCCACACCTGCGCGAGCGGCTCCTCGCTGTCGCTTTGGAGCGGCAACTACCTCAACTGGGCCTCGATGCAGTCGCTCGACGCCTTCCGCTGGGTGCTGACCGGCGGCAACCGCCTGGTCGATACGACCAGCCAGACCATCCTCCAGAAAACCTATCACTCCGGGCAGGACAGCGGCAGCTATGCCCCGAACAAAACGCTGTCGTCGGGCATCACCGATGCGACGCCGTTCAACTGGTCGAGCGTGACGACCCGCATCTGGGGCGCCGGCGTCAAGATGTGGATCACCAAGACGGGCACGATCACCAGCGCCGCGAGTTCGATGTCAGCGACCGACTACACCGGCCAGAACTCGTACACCAGCAGCGGTACGGCGTCGAGCTCCACGGTCTATGCGCTGTACATGAACGTCGAGGTCTGCTCCAGCAGCGTGGGCGTCGAGAGCAACTGCGTGCTCTACGGCAGTAACTACAAGCCCGAGGGCTTGATGCAGAAGTACTCGAGCAAACTGCGGTTCTCCGCGTTCGGCTACCTCAACGACGGCAACATCAAGCGCGACGGCGGCGTGATGCGCGCGCGCATGAAATACATCGGCCCGACACAGCCGGTGCCGGGCTCGAGCAGCATCGCGAATTCGGCCGCCGAGTGGAGCAGCAGCACCGGCATCATGGTCACCAACCCCGACAGCACCGACGCCACCGCGACGACGACGGCATCGTCCAGCGCCGGCTACGGCGTGACGATCTCGCAGAGCGGCGTGATGAACTACCTGAACAAGTTCGGCTACGCGTCATCGTCGTACAAGACCTACGACCCGGTCAGCGAGCTCTATTACGCCGGGCTGCGCTACCTGAAGAACCTCGGCAACGTCTCCGAATACAGCGACCTCAGTGCCGCGGGCAGTGCCGCGACGATGAAGGCATGGCTCGACGGCTTCCCGGTCATCACCGATTGGTCGACCGACCCGATCCTGTATTCGTGCCAGGCGAACTTCGTGCTCGGCATCGGCGACGTGAACACGCACCGCGACGCCAACCTCTACGGCAGCACGATCCGCTCCAGCAACGAGCCGTCGATGCCGAGCACGGTCTCCTCGGACACCTCGGTGAACGTGAAGACCGCGACCGACATGGTCGGCACACTCGAAGGCATCAGTGCGCTGGGCAGCAGCTACGTCAGCTCGGGCCGGCAGGACAGCTACTTCATCGCCGGCCTGGCCTACGACGCTCACACGAAGGACATCCGCAGCGACCTCAGCGGCACGCAGATCGTCAACACCTACTGGCTCGACGTGCTCGAGGGCCAGACCTATTTGTCCAGCAACATCTACTATCTGGCCACCAAGTACGGCGGCTTCACGGTGCCGTCGGACTTCTCGACATACTCGTCGAGCAACGGCACCAGCACGCTGGCCGACAGCACCTGGCATACCAACACCGACACCCTGGGCACCAACAAGCGCCCCGACAACTACTTCACCGCCAGCACCGCCGACGTGATGAAGAGCGGCCTGACCACGGCCTTCGGTAAGATCAGCAGCGAGACCTCCGCCGCCAACAGCACCGCGTACTCGCCGGTCTCGCCCAACGTCACGAGCAGCGGCAGCATCAGCTACTCGGCCACCTACGACCCGGGCACCTGGACCGGCAAGGTGATCGCGTCGACAGTGACCTACGCGACCGATGGCACGCCGACCGTGACGGCCCAGTGGGACGCGCGCGCGCTGCTCAGCGCATCGACCGTCACCGCATCGACGCGCAAGATCGTCACCTGCTGCACCAGCACCGGCGCGGCGCTGCCGTTCACCACCAGCGCGCTGGCCGCAGCCACGCTGAACAGCCGCACGTACTACGCCTCGTTCGCAGCCGTGCCGGGTGTGGCAACGGCGTCGCAGTCGGCGGCCAACTACCTTGCGTACCTGCGCGGCGACGCGACCAATGAGGTCGTCAACAGCGGCCCGTACCGCACGCGCAGCTACCGCCTCGGCGACATCGTCAACGCCAAGCCGGTCGCGGTCGGCGCGCCGAGCGCGTCGTACTACGACTACTACAACCCCGGCTACAGCAGCTTCAAGTCCAGCTATGCGAGCCGCGCGACCGTCGTCTACGCGGGCGCGAACGACGGCATGCTGCACGCGTTCGACGGCAGCGTGGGCAGCAGCACGTCCGGCAGCGAGCTGTTCGCGTACGTCCCGAGCTTCGCCTACGGCAGCTCCAGCACCGCGAGCACGAGCGGCATCTCGACGCTGGGCAACCCGAGCTTCACGCATCACTACTTCGTCGATGCGACGCCGGGCCAGTTTGACGTGAACCTGGGCAACACCGCGAAGGCAACCAACGCGACCGCCGATTGGCGCACGTTGCTGATCGGCGGCCTGGGAAAGGGCGGCACCGGCTACTACGCGATCGACGTCACCAACCCGACCAGCTGGACCAGCGAGACCGCGGTGGCGAGCAAGGTGCTGTGGGAGTTCACCGACTCGCGCATGGGCTACAGCTACGGCACGCCCAGCGTCGTGAAGACCAAGAAGTACGGCTGGGTCGTGGTGTTCACCTCGGGCTACAACAACAGCGACGGCGTGGGCTATTTCTTCTTTGTCGACCCGGGCACCGGCAGCTTGCTCGAAGCGGTGGCGACGCCGTCCGGCTCGACGTCGGCGCCGATCAACATGGCGCATCACACCGCCTTCGTGTCCAGCTACACCGACATGACGGCCGACGCGATCTACGCCGGCGACCTGCAGGGCAACGTCTGGCGCCTGGACGTGACAGGCACCGCGGCCTACAGCAGCCCGACGCTGATCGCCAAGCTGACCGATGCGAGCGGCACGGCCCAACCGGTAACGACGCGGCCGCTGGTCGAGGTCGAGCCCAATTCATCGGCGCGCTACGTGATGCTAGGCACCGGGCGCCTGCTCGATGACAGCGACATCTCGAGTGGCGCGGTGCAGTCGTTCTACGCGATCGTCGACGGCACCGGCACGAGCGGCGAGTTCTATACCAGCAGCACGTTGCCCAGCGGCGTGTCGTTCCCGATCACGCGCAGCGTGCTGAACGCGAACACCAGCTTGCTGACCGGGATCGGCAGCGCGCCGGCCTCGGCGATGGGTTGGTACTTCGACCTGCCGGTGAGCAGCGGCGTCGCGCAGCGCGTCAACGTCGACCCCACTGCCAACAGCGGCATCGTCGCGTTTGCCGGCAACCTGCCGAACGGCGCGGTCTGCAGCCCGTCGGGCACCGGCACGCTGTATGCTGTGTCGTTCGCCACTGGCAAGACGGTGCTCCAGGACAGCGCCGGCTCGCTGATCGCGTCGTCGACGCCGATCACCGGCATCCTCACCGACCTGGCAATCCAGCGCGTCAACGGCACGCTGCGCCTGTACGCCGGCGGCAGCTCCGGCGATGTCGTCGTCGTGCCCGCGAGCCTGAGCACCGCCTCCGGTGTCAAGCAACTGAACTGGCGCGAAGTGCCGCTGGCCGATTGAGCGACGCCGTGGTGAGGTGCCATCTTCCGCTGCGCGCCGGTATAGCTGCGCTGTTGATGGCGCTGGCCTTGCATGCGGCGCTGGCGTGGTGGATGTCGAGCGGGGCGGGCACCGGCGACAGCGCGGATGCGCCGTTGCGCACGTCGGCGGCGCTGCAACTGGTCGCTCCCCGGTCACCGGCGCCGCCGCTCACGCACCCGGTCACCATCGACGCGGCGTTGCGCCGCGAGCCGAGCGTGCCGCGCCGGACGCCGGCGCCCGGGCGTGTCGCGTCCGCCGCGACAGCGGCCGAGGTGTATGCGTCACCGCACGAGCTGGACCGCGGCGCGACGCCGCGCTCGGCCCCTGACATTTCCGTGCTCGCGGGCTTGCCGCTGTCGGGCCTGCCGATGCGGCTGCGTCTGTTCATCGACCGCAGCGGCACCGTCGAAGATGTCAAGGTGCTGCAGGCCAACGAAGAAGAAGCGGTGCTGGCGCAGGTGCGCCGAATGTTCCTGACCACTGCTTTCGTGGCGGGCCGGCTGCATGGTGCAGACGTGGCGTCCTACAAGGACGTGGAACTGACGTTGGGAGCGGTGCAGTAGCGTGCCCTGGTGAAGCATCGTGTGGTCGAAGTGGGCTACGCTCACGCTGTCGCCCTGATTTCTCGTTCCACTCCACCCCGCATGACCGACCGCCTCCCCGACCGCAGCGCCAGCAACGTCGTGCTGATCGTCGACGACGTGCCCGACAACCTGTCGGTGCTGCACGATGCGCTCGACGAATCCGGCTACATCGTGCTGGTCG
>Ga0307508_10004731_pt1 | contig 13174 bp, 9 predicted proteins | sample 9_EM_MG_FD_203089 | JGI IMG/M metagenome (GOLD analysis project Ga0307508, IMG submission 203089) | Populus trichocarpa ectomycorrhiza microbial communities from riparian zone in the Pacific Northwest, United States - 9_EM | ecosystem: Host-associated > Plants > Roots > Unclassified | place... | reverse complement strand
GCCCGCGCCGGTCTCGCCGACGAAGGCGACGGTCTGTCCGGCGGGTATCCGCAGGTCCACCCCGGACAGGGCCTCCGCGCCGTCGCGCCCGTACTGGAAGCGGACATCGTCGAAGACGATCTCGCCGCGCAGGGAGCCGACCTCGCGGGGGGCGGCAGCGGCCGGGATCGCGGTGGGGGTGCGCAGCAGTTCGCGTATACGGCCCATGGAGACCGACGCCTGCTGGTAGCCGTCGAAGACCTGGGAGAGCTGCTGGACGGGCGAGAAGAACAGGTCGATGTAGAGCAGATACGCGACCAGGGCACCGGCGGTGAGGGTGCCGGCGCCGACCCGGTTGGCGCCGACGATCAGGACGAGGGCGGCGGCCACGCTGGACAGGAGCTGGACGAAGGGGAAGTAGACGGAGATCAGGAACTGGCCGCGCAGACGGGCCTGCCGGTAGGCGTCGCTGCGCCCCGCGAAGCGCTCCGCGCCGCCCTCCTCGCGGCGGAAGGCCTGCACGATGCGCAGCCCGGCGACGTGCTCCTGCAGGTCGGCGTTGACGACACCGACCCGCTCGCGGGCGAGCTCGTAGGCCCTGACGGACTTGCGCCGGAAGACCCAGGTGGCGGCGAGCAGGACCGGGAGGGTCGCGAAGACCATGAGCGCGAGCTGCAGGTCGATGGCGAGCAGCGCGACGAGGATGCCGAAGAAGGTCAGCAGGCTGACGAGCGCGGTGACCAGGCCGGTCTGCAGGAAGGTCGACAGGGCGTCCACGTCGGTGGTCATCCGGGTCATGATGCGGCCGCTCAGCTCGCGCTCGTAGTAGTCGAGTCCGAGCCTGTGCAGGTGCGCGAAGATCTTGACGCGGAGGGTGTAGAGGACGCGCTCACCGGTGCGGCCGGTCAGCCGGGCGGCGCCCCACTGCGCCGCCCACTGGCCGAGGACGATGAGCAGGCCGAGCAGCGAGGCGGCCCAGACCGCGCCGAGCGCGGCCTGGCGGACGCCGGAGTCGATGCCGTGCCGGATCAGGACGGGCAGCAGCAGCCCGGCGAGCGCGTCGGCGGCCACCAGCAGCAGGCTGAACAGCAGCGGGGCGCGGAAGCCGCGCAGCAGGCTGCGCAGTCCGAAGTCCGTGTCGGCGATGCGCGCGGCCGACTCGTCCACGTCCGGCGTGTCGTCGGCCGGCGGCAGCGCGGCGACCTTGGCGAGGAGCTCGGGCGTGGCCGGCATCCCGGCCAGGGCGGCGGCCATCCCGGCGGGTCCGCCGCCGGTGGCAGCGGCCACCGCGCCGCCCGCGCCGGTGCCCGCGCCGTCGGCCTGGCTGCGGTCGCGCCGCCACAGTGCGGGCGTGACGCCACCCGCCGCGGCCGAAGCCTCCGCGTCCGCCGCCGCCTCCCGGAAGGCGACGGCCCCCGCCGGGTCGTGCGCCACGACATCCGCGCCCAGTTCGTCCGGGTCGGTGAGCAGCCGCCGGTACAGCGGGCAGCGGGCCTGAAGCTCCTCATGGGTGCCGACGTCCACCAGCCGCCCCGCCTCCATGACGGCGATGCGGTCCGCCAGGGCGAGCGTGGAGCGGCGGTGGGCGATCAGCAGCGTGGTGCGGCCGGCCATGACCTCGCGCAGCGCGTCATGGATGTCCGCCTCGACCTGTGCGTCGACGGCGGAGGTGGCGTCATCCAGGAGCAGCAGGCGCGGGTCGGTGAGGATGGCGCGGGCCAGGGCCACGCGCTGCCGCTGGCCGCCGGATAGCGTGAGGCCCTGCTCGCCGACGACCGTGTCGTATCCGTCCGGCAGGCTGCTGATGAACTCATGGGCTTGCGCATGCCGGGTGGCGGTGAGGATCTGTTCGTCCGTGGCGTCCGGGTGGCCGTACGCGATGTTGGCGCGGACGGTGTCGGAGAAGAGGAAGCTGTCCTCGGGCACCAGCCCTATGGCATCGCGCAGCGAGTCGAAGGTCAGGTCGCGGACATCCTGGCCGCCGACCTTCACCGCGCCGCCCGTGGCGTCGTAGAAGCGCGGCAGCAGCAGCGAGACGGTGGACTTGCCGCTGCCGGAGGCACCGACGACGGCGAGTGTCTCGCCCGGCTCGATGCGCAGGCTGAAGTCGTCGAGGACGGGCCTCAGCGGGTCGTAGCCGAAGCTGACATGGTCGAACTCGACGGTCGCCGGGGCATCGCCCGGCAGCTCCCGGCTGCCCTGCGCCAGGGTCGGCTCGGTGTCGATGAGCTCAAGGACCCGCTCGACACCGGCCCGGGCCTGCTGGCCGACGGTGAGCATCATGGTGAGCATCCGGACCGGGCCGGTGAGCTGGGCCAGGTACGTGGAGAAGGCGACGAAGGTGCCCAGGCTGATCTGGCCCCGGGTGGCCATCCAGCCGCCCAGCGCCAGCATCCCGACCTGGCCGAGCGCGGGCACGGCCTGCAGAGCGGGGCTGTAGCGGGCGTTCAGCCGTATGGTGCGCAGCCGCCCGGCGAACAGTTTCCCGCTGACGTCCTCCAGCTTCGCCATTTCCTGCTGTTCCTGCCCGAAGCCCTTGACGACCCGGACCCCGGTGACCGACCCCTCCACGATCCCGGCGACGGCGGCGGCCTGGCCCTGCGCGTACCAGGTCGCGGGGAAGAGCCGCTCGCGGCTGCGGCCGGCGAGGAACCACAGGGCGGGTGCGACGGCCAGCGCGACGAGGGTGAGCAGCGGGGACAGCACCAGCATGACGACGAGTGACATCACGAAGAGCAGCAGATTGCCCAGCATGACCGGCCACATCCACAGCAGTCCCTGGATGAGCTGCAGGTCGCTCGTGGCGCGGCCGACGACCTGCCCGGTGTTGAGCTCGTCCTGCCGGGCTCCGTCCAGCCGGGTCAGCGAGCGGAACATGTCGGTGCGCAGGTCGTGCTGCACGTCGAGGGCGAGCCGGCCCCCGTAGAAGCGCCTGATGTACGTCAGCACGTAGACGACCAGGGCGGCGGCGATGAGTGCTATCGCCCAGGGCGCCAGCGGGCGGTCGTGCGCGACGATCACGTCGTCGATGATCACCTTGGGCACCAGTGGTACCAGGGCCATCACGGCCATGCCGCCCAGCGACGCCCCGAGCGCCAGCAGCACATTGCCCCGGTACCGCCAGGAGTAGCCGATCAGCCGCCGCAGCCAGCCCTGTTCGCCGTCACCGCTCTTCCCCGCCACCCGGTTCCTCCACTCTCTGTACCGCTCTCCGGCCCGGCCCCCCGCCGGTCTTCGCAGCATGGCAACGCGCTGGCGTGCGGATTTCATCCTGCTGCAACAAAGCTACGGCTCAGGTCTGACAATCGTCGGCCGTAGGTCCTAGGCCATGGCGCCGCGCGGCGGCGGACCTGTGGAGGACTCGGTGCGAATCACGCGGAGTTCGGCGTGCGGCAGCCGAATCGTGGTGACTGCACATGACATGTCCATTACAGTCACACAACGGACCCACGGCGTTCATGTACCGAAACACGCGCGCGTGCCACTCTACGCGTGTCGACCAATCAACACGCGTAGAACGGACTCCCCCACATGCGCGCTTCGCCCATACGCAGATGGAAAACGCTGGCGCTCGGCGTCTCCGCCGTCCTCGTCGGCCTCGCCCTGCCGGCCGCCACCGCGACACCGGCCTCGGCGACCACCACCGCCTACGACGCCACGTACTACAAGAACGCGGTCGGAAAGACCGGCACGACCCTGAAGTCCTCGCTGCACACGATCATCAGCAGCCAGACGAAGCTCTCGTACTCGGCACTGTGGGCCGCGCTGAAGGTCACGGACCAGGACCCGAGCAACAGCAGCAACGTGATCCTGCTGTACTCCGGCATCTCCCGCAGCAAGACGCTCAACGGCGGCGACAGCGGCGACTGGAACCGTGAGCACGTGTGGGCGATCTCGCACGGCGACCTCACCACGTCGACCGGCCCCGGCACGGACCTGCACCACATCCGTCCGGAGGACGTGGCGGTCAACGGCAAGCGCGGCAACCTCGACTTCGACAACGGTGGCAGCAGCTTCACCAACAGCGGCGGCAGCCTCGCCGACTCCGACTCCTTCGAGCCGCGCGACGCGGTCAAGGGCGATGTGGCCCGCATGATCCTCTACATGGCGGTCCGCTACGAGGGCGACGACGGCTTCGCCGACCTGGAGCCCGACGACAAGGTCGCCAACGGCAGCACCCCGTACATCGGCAAGCTGTCGGTCCTCAAGCAGTGGAACGACGAGGACCCGCCGGACTCCTTCGAGGAGAACCGCAACAACGTCATCTACAACACGTACCAGCACAACCGGAACCCGTTCATCGACCACCCGGAGTGGGTCGAGGCGATCTGGTAGACCGGCGCCCGTCCGGTCAGGCCAGATGCGTCGGCGCGAACATCCTCAGCACCGCCGGGAGCAGGACCACCGACGGGCCGGGGGTCGCAAGCGCCTTCGCCAGGTCCGCCTCAAGCGTCCCGGGTGTCGTACGGACACCCGGGACGCCGAAGGACTCGGCGAGCGCCACGAAGTCCGGGCGGGCCAGCTCCGTGGCCGTGGCCTGCCCGAAGGCGTCCGTCATGTACTCGCGAAGGATGCCGTAGCCGCCGTCGTCGACGATCAGCCAGGTGACGTTCAGGTCGTACTGCCTGGCCGTGGCCAGTTCGGCGATGGAGTACAGCGCGCCGCCGTCGCCCGACACCGCGAGCACCGGGCGCGTGCGGTCGGCCGCCGCCGCCCCCAGCGCCGCGGGGAAGCCGTAGCCGAGGCCGCCCGCGCCCTGTGCGGAGTGCATGGTGTTGGGCCGGCGCGCGTCGAAGGCGGACCACGCCCAGTACGCCAGGATGGTCATGTCCCAGAAGGAGGCCGCGTCGTCCGGCAGCGCCCTGCGCACGGCGGCCAGCACATCCTGCTCCAGGGCGAGCCCCTGGGCGGCGATCCGCTCGCGGACGAGAGCGAGCACCTCGCGTACCCGCGCGGCGGCCGCCGGATCCGTACGCTCCTCCACCGTCTCCAGCAGCGCGGACAGCGCGAGCCGCGCATCGGCGTGAATGCCGAGCGCCGGGTGGTTGGACTCCAGCTTGCCGAGGTCGGCCTCGATCTGGATGATCCGGCCGCGGGGCTTGAACGTGTGGTAGTTGGAGGACAGTTCGCCCAGACCCGAGCCCACGACGAGGAGTACGTCCGCGTCCTCCAGGAAGTCCGTGATGTGCCGGTCCTCCAGCCAGGACTGGAGCGAGAGCGGATGTTCCCAGGGGAAGGCGCCCTTGCCGCCGAAGGTGGTCACCACCGGGGCGTCCAGTCTCCCGGCCAGCGCGCGCAGCTTGCCCGCGGCGTCGGCGCGTACGACACCGCCGCCGGCGATGATCGCGGGGCGCTGCGCGCCGGACAGCAGGGCGGCGGCGACCGCGGTCAGCTCGGGCCGGGGCACGACCTCGTCCGGAGTCGCGTCCGGCGCCGTCACGACCGGCAGGATCGTTTCGGCGAGCAGCACGTCCTGGGGGATCTCCACCCACACCGGCCCGTGCGGGACGGTGAGCGCCGATTGCCACGCGGCAGCGATGGCAGACGGGATCTGCGACTGCGTGCGCACGCTGTGCACGGACTTCACGACACCTCTGAACGAGGCCTGCTGGTCGGCGAGCTCGTGCAGATAGCCGTGCCGCCCGCCGCCCAGAGCCGCCGTGGGGACCTGGCTGCTGATCGCCAGGACGGGGGCGCTGGCCGCCGCGGCCTCCTGGAGCGCCGCCAGGGAGGTGAGCGCCCCCGGCCCGGTGGAGAGCAGCAGCGGGGCTGCCTCACCGGTGACCCGGCCGTACGCGTCTGCCGCGAAGCCCGCGTTGTTCTCCACGCGCAGGCCGATGTAGTCCAGCGAGGAGCGGCGCAGCGCGTCGAACACGCCCAGCGCGTGCTGGCCGGGCAGCCCGAAGACCGTGGTCGCACCGAGCCCCTGGAGGGTCTCCACGACCAGGTCCCCGCCGGTCCGGCCGGGCGGAGGGTTCAGCGCCGCCTGGGTCTGCGCGGCGGTGGGCCGAAGGACCAGGTCGTGGTCGTGGGTCACTTGTTCCTGGCCTCCGCGATCTGGCGGGACATGATCGTCGTCAGCTCGTACGCGGTGTGGGACGCGGCGACCGAGGTGATCTCCGCATGATCGTACGCCGGGGCGACCTCGACGACATCGGCGGAGACCAGGTTGCAGGAGGCCAGCCCGCGCAGGATCTCCAGCAGCTCACGGGAGGTCAGGCCACCGGCCTCGGGGGTCCCGGTGCCGGGGGCGTGCGCCGGGTCGAGGACGTCGATGTCGATGGAGATGTAGAGCGGGCGGTCGCCGACGCGCTCGCGCAACTGTTGGGCGACCTCGTCCACGCCGCGCCGCATGACGTCGGCGGAGGTGACGATGCCGAAGCCCATCTTCTCGTCATCGGTGAGGTCCTGCTTTCCGTACAGCGGCCCGCGCGTGCCGACGTGGGAAAGGGCGGAGGTGTCGAGGATGCCCTCCTCGACGGCCCGGCGGAACGGGGTGCCGTGCGTGTACTCGGCGCCGAAGTAGGTGTCCCAGGTGTCCAGGTGCGCGTCGAAGTGCAGCAGTGCGACCGGCCCGTGCTTGCGCGCGACGGATCGCAGCAGCGGCAGGGCGATCGTGTGGTCGCCGCCCAGCGTCATGAGGCGGGCGCCGGTGTCCAGCAGGGCGTCCGCGGCGGCCTGGACGGTCTCCACCGCCTCGTTGATGTTGAAAGGGTTCGCCGCGATGTCACCGGCATCCGCCACCTGCGCGAGCGCGAAAGGCGAAGCGTCCTGCGCGGGGTTGTACGGGCGCAGCAGGCGGCTCGCCTCACGGATCGCGTTGCCGCCGAAGCGGGCCCCGGGCCGGTAGGAGACGCCGCTGTCGAACGGGACGCCGACCACGGCCACATCGGCGGCGCCGACCTCGTCGAGGCGGGGCAGCCGGGCGAACGTGGCGGGCCCGGCGTACCGCGGGATGCGGGACGAGTCGACGGGGCCGCGCGGCGGTTCGGTGCTGCTCATGATGACTGCCTTCTTTCCTGCGCTTCGTTGCGTTGTGCGACTTCAGGCGTTTTGTGACCTTAACCGACCGGAACGGTATCCTCGACGGGCACCTGAGGCGTACGCCCCGCCAGCCGCTCACGCCAGGCCGCGAGCACGGCGGCGTCCGTCGGCTTCGTGGCCAGGCTCACGGCCGCGTACGCGACCAGCGAGGCCAGCAGGCCGTAGTAGACCGGCTCGTTGGCGAGGATGCCCTTCCAGGCCATGAGGCCGACGACGGCCGCGCCGCCGGCCACGACCGAGGACAGAGCGCCGGGCGCTGTGCCGCGCTTCCAGAGCAGACCGCCGAGGATCGGCACGAGCAGACCGCCGACCAGCAGGTTGGTGCACGCCCTGCGCAGGGGGCCGGCCGCCGGTCCCCTGGCGGCGTCCGCGCTCGGGGCGGCCCTGGGCACGGCGCTGTTCGACAGCCAGCCCGACACAGACATCGGCACCGGCACCGGCACCGGCACCGTGAAGCTGCTGCTGCCGGCCGGCCGTGAGGTCACGCCCCAGCCGGGCTGGACGCTCGGGGTGAGCGGCCCGGTGGGCGCGGGTGAACTCCCCGCCGGTGATGCGCAGGCGGCGGGAGCGCTGCGCCGGGCCGTGGCCACCCGGTCCGCGCTGGCCCTGCACCATGGCGGCGACACGGGAGTGGCAGGGCTCGTCTCCCCCGGTGAGGCGCGGGAGCACGCCCGGGCCACGCTCGCGCCCATCGCGGACTCCGCCGCGCTCGTGGCGACCCTGCGCACGTGGCTCGCGCTGCACGGCAGTTGGGACCGCACAGCCGTAGCTCTGCAGGTGCACCGCAACACCGTGCGCCAGCGGATCGCCCGCGCGGCGGCGCTGCTGGACATGGATCTGGACGATCCGGACGCCCGTATGGAGCTGTGGTTCGCGCTGCGCTGGATCTGAGCCGCCGACGGCAGGTGCTGACGGCCGGCGGCAGGTCACGCCTCGGCGTCGATCAGGCACCGCCCGCACGCGCGTGCGCGGACACGGGACAATAGGCGCATGTCCTTTGCCACCGCACCGTCCCGCCAATCGCTCGCCGAGCATCTCGTCCGCACCCGCATAGCGGGCGATGTCGCCACCCCCCGCGAGAACAACCTCTCCCACTACCGCAAGCTCTCGCAGGGCGACCGGTACTTCTGGTTCGGGCTCGAACTCGGCGACCGGTGGACGGACGAGCAGGACGTGCTCGCGGTGATGGCGGACCGCTGCGGGGTCGACGACGATCCCGCGAACCGCACCGGGCAGGACACCATCGACCCCGAGCTGACCATCGACGCCCTCGACCGGGCGGCAACCCGCCTGCGCAAGGCGGCGGAGGCAGGGCAGCGTGTGCTGTTCGCGACCGGCCACCCGGGCGGGCTGCTCGACGTGCACCGCAAGACGGCCGCCGCCATGCGCGGCGCCGGCTGCGACATCGTCCGGATACCCGGCGGGCTGACCGCCGACGAGGGCGGCGTCTTCCAGTTCTGCGACGTGGCCATGCTGGAGCGCGGCGCAACGCTCTGGCACACCCACTCCGCCGCCCCCATGGCCGCGATCCTCGACGCTCTCGAAGCCCAGGGGCAGCCGCTGCCGGACCTCGTCGTCGCCGACCACGGCTGGGCGGGCTGCGCGGGCCAGCGCGGCATCGACGCGATCGGCTACGCCGACTGCAACGACCCGGCGCTCTTCATCGGCGAGGCCGAAGGCACGGTCTCGGTGACCATCCCGCTCGACGACCACGTGATCGACCCGCGCTTCTACGACCCGCTGACGGCGTATCTCCTGGACGCGGCGGGACTGGAGCCGCAGCCCTGAGCGGTCCCGGGCGGCGCAGCGCAGCGTCTAGTTGCTGCGCGGCACGCGCACGACGCCTTCCTGGATGACGGACACGGCCAGCCGGCCGTCGCTGGTGTAGATGCGGGCCGTGCCGAGCCCGCGGCCACCGGAGGCGGAGGGGCTCTGCTGGTCGTAGAGCAGCCATTCGTCGGCGCGGAAGGGCCGGTGGAACCACATGGCGTGGTCGAGGCTCGCACCGACGACGTCGCCGACGGCCCAGCCGCCGCGGCCGTGGGCTAGCAGGACCGAGTCGAGCAGGGTCATGTCCGACACGTAGGTCGCGAGGCAGACATGCAGCAGCGGGTCGTCGGCGAGCTTGCCCCTGGTGCGGAACCAGACCTGGGAGCGTGGCTCGCGGGGCCCCCGGCCGGCCGTGAGGTAGGGCGGATCGTCTACATAGCGCAAGTCCACGGCGGCGCGTGACTCAAGGAGCCGGTCCAGGACACCGGGGTCGGGGAACTTGTCGGCATGCGCAGGCAGCAGTTCCTCGGCCGAGGGCAGGGTCTCGGGGTCCGGGGCCGGGGGCATCGGCTCCTGGTGGTCGAGGCCGTCCTCGTACGCCTGGAAGGACGCCGAGAGGTGGAAGATCGGCTGTCCGTGCTGCACCGCCACGACCCGGCGGGTGGTGAAGGAGCGGCCGTCGCGGATCCGGTCGACCTCGTAGACGATCGGCGCGCCCGGATCGCCGGTGCGCAGGAAGTACGCGTGCAGGGAGTGCGCGGCGCGGTCCTGCGGCACGGTGCGGCCGGCCGCGACCAGCGCCTGGGCGGCGACCTGGCCGCCGAAGACGCGCGGCACGATGGCGGGCAGGCTCGTGCCGCGGAAGATGTCCTGCTCGATCCGCTCAAGGTCGAGCAGATCGAGCAGGGACTGCAGTGCGTCGTTCGTCACGGGTTCCCGGCTCCGGTCACAGACCCAGCGACTTGGCGATGATCGAGCGCATGACCTCGCTGGTGCCGCCGTAGATGCGGTGCACACGGTTGTCGGCGTACAGGCGGGCGATGGGGTACTCCAGCATGTAGCCGTAGCCGCCGTGCAGCTGCAGGCACTTGTCGATCACCTTGGCGGCGTTCTCGGTGCAGAACAGCTTCGCGCGTGCGGCGTCGGCGGCGGTGAAGTCGCCGGTCTCGTGCGCCTCCAGGGCGCGGTCGACGACGGCCTCCATGGCGTCGACGTCGGAGGCGCAGTCGGCGAGTACGAACTTGGTGTTCTGGAACTCCGAGACGGACTTGCCGAAGACCTTGCGGTCGCGCACGTACTGGGTGGCGAAGCGGACGGCGGCGTCGGCCTGAGCGTAGGAGCCGACAGCGATGGCCAGGCGCTCGACGGCCAGGTTGTGGGCGAGGTAGGAGAAACCCTTGCCCTCGTCGCCGAGCAGGTCCTCGACCGGGACCCTGACATCGGTGAAGGACAGCTCGGCGGTGTCGGAGGTGCGCAGGCCGATCTTGTCGAGCTTGCGGCCGACCGCGTAGCCCTCGCTCTTGGTGTCGACGGCCAGGATGGAAAGGCCGGCCCGGCGGTTCTCGGGGGTGGCCGGCGAGGTGCGGCAGACGACCAGCACCATGTCGGCGACGACGCCACCGGTGATGAAGGTCTTGGCGCCGTTGAGGACGTAGTGCGTGCCGTCCTCGGAGAGCTTGGCGTTGGTGGTCATACCGGCCAGGTCGGAGCCGGTGCCGGGCTCGGTCATTGCGATGGCCGTCATCATCTCGCCGGTGATGAACGGCGGCAGCCAGCGCTTCTTCTGCTCCTCGTTGGCGAATTCGAGGATGTACGGCAGGACGAGGCCGGTGTGCACACCGCTGCTGCCGAAGCTGACGCCGGCCCGGGCGCACTCCTCGGTGACCACGGCGCTGAACTTCCAGCCGGTGACGCCGGCGCCGCCGTACTCCTCCGGGACCTCGATGCCGAATATGCCCAGCTCACCGAGCTTGAGGTAGAAGTCGCGGGGCGGGTAGCCGGCCTGCTCCCACTCGGGGTAGACGGGCACTACCTCGGAGGCGATGAAGTCCCGGATGGTCTCCCGGAACGCCTCGTGGTCCTCGTTGTAAACCGTGCGACGCACTGGGCGCCTCCTCTGCGGTGCGCATGGTGAGCAGGATGAGCAAGTCGGCAAGCCGAGTAAGCAAGCGCTCAGTAAGTTACTTGCCGGTCGGCCGGAATGTCCAGAGCGGCAAAAGCGCCGAGGGCGAGCCGGCGCAGCACCGCGGCCGTCGCCTCCCGGCCGGGCAGGCCGCCGTGCGGGCCCAGGTGCGGGGTGGAGTTCAGCAGTCCGAAGACCGCGTGGACGGCCGCCCGGGTCTCGGGCTCGGGCGCGACCGGGTGCACCTGGCGGACCACCCCGACCCACTGCTCCACGTACTGCCGCTGGAGCTGCCGCACGAGCTTGCGGTCGGAGTCGCGCAGCCGGTCGAGCTCGCGGTCGTGGAGGGTGATCAGCGGCCGGTCGTCGAGCGCGAAGTCGATATGGCCCCGGATCAGGGCGTCCAGCGCCTCGGCCGGGCCGGCGGCCTCGGACACCCGCAGCTTCCCGGCAGCCATCAGCCGGCCGCTGATGCCGACCAGGAGCTCGGCGAGCATCGCGTCCTTGCCCGCGAAATGCCGGTAGAGGCCGGGGCCGCTGATGCCCACCGCGGCACCTATCTCGTCCACTCCGACACCGTGGAAGCCCCGCTCGGCGAAGAGTCGAGCGGCCTCCCTGAGGATCTGCTCGCGCCGGTTCGTGGGGGCCTTCGTGGAGGTCATGAAATTAATTCTAGACAACCCCGTTAATGAGCGTTAACGTGGTGGAGAACACGTTAACGATCGCTAACCTGACCGGGGGCCGGGCCATGGAAGCACCCGTGCTGCGAAGTGCAGCCGATCCCACGAGCGACGCGTACCGCGCCAACGCCCAGGCGCACGCGGAGCTCACCGCCCGGCTGCGCGACAAGCTCGCCGCCGCCCGGCTCGGCGGCGGCGAGAAGGCCAGAGCCCGGCACACCTCGCGCGGCAAGCTGCTGCCCCGCGACCGGGTGGACGGACTGCTCGATCCCGGCTCGCCCTTCCTGGAGCTGGCCCCGCTGGCCGCCGACGGGATGTACGGGGGCCAGGCCCCCGCCGCCGGAGTGGTGGCCGGCATCGGCCGGGTGTCCGGCCGTGAGGTGGTCGTCGTCGCCAACGACGCGACGGTCAAGGGCGGCACGTACTACCCGATGACCGTCAAGAAGCACCTGCGCGCTCAGGAGATCGCGCTCGACAACCGGCTGCCCTGCGTCTATCTCGTCGACTCCGGCGGCGCCTTCCTGCCCCGGCAGGACGAGGTCTTCCCCGACCGGGACCACTTCGGGCGGATCTTCTACAACCAGGCCACGATGTCGGCCCGCGGTATCCCGCAGATCGCCGCCGTCATGGGCTCCTGCACGGCCGGCGGTGCCTATGTCCCCGCGATGAGCGACGAGGCGGTCATCGTCCGGAACCAGGGCACGATCTTCCTGGGCGGCCCGCCACTGGTGAAGGCCGCCACCGGCGAGGTGGTGACCGCCGAGGAACTGGGCGGCGGCGAGGTGCACTCCCGTGTCTCCGGCGTCACCGACCACCTGGCCGAGGACGACGCCCACGCCCTGCGCATCGTCCGCAACATCGTCTCCACCCTCCCCGCCCGCGGCCTCCTCCCCTGGTCCGTGGAGCCCGCGGAGGCCCCCACTGTCGACCCGGACGGGCTCTACGGCGCGGTGCCGGTGGACTCCCGCACCCCGTACGACGTGCGGGAGGTGATCGCCCGGATCACCGACGGCAGCCGCTTCGCCGAGTTCAAGCCCGAATACGGCACGACGCTGGTCACCGGCTTCGCCCGCGTCCACGGCCATCCGGTCGGCATCATCGCCAACAACGGCATCCTGTTCTCCGAATCGGCCCAGAAGGGCGCCCACTTCATCGAGCTGTGCGACCAGCGGGCCATCCCGTTGCTGTTCCTCCAGAACATCTCGGGCTTCATGGTGGGCCGCCAGTACGAGGCCGGCGGCATCGCCAAGCACGGCGCGAAGATGGTCACGGCCGTCGCCTCGACCCGGGTGCCGAAGCTGACCGTGGTCATCGGTGGCTCGTACGGCGCCGGGAACTACTCGATGTGCGGCCGGGCCTACTCACCGCGCTTCCTGTGGATGTGGCCCAACGCCAAGATCTCCGTCATGGGCGGCGAGCAGGCCGCCTCCGTCCTGGCCACCGTCAAGCGCGACCAGCTGGCCGCGAACGGCGAGAAGTGGTCCGAGGAGGCGGAGGAGGAGTTCAAGGCCCCCATCCGCTCCCAGTACGAAGAGCAGGGAAACGCCTACTACGCGACGGCCCGGCTCTGGGACGACGG
>Ga0307508_10004728_pt1 | contig 13180 bp, 10 predicted proteins | sample 9_EM_MG_FD_203089 | JGI IMG/M metagenome (GOLD analysis project Ga0307508, IMG submission 203089) | Populus trichocarpa ectomycorrhiza microbial communities from riparian zone in the Pacific Northwest, United States - 9_EM | ecosystem: Host-associated > Plants > Roots > Unclassified | place... | reverse complement strand
TGCTTTGTGGAACTTGCAAATTGTTTTTCTATTTTAACGCTTTGATTACTAGGGACTAGTAATAAGCTGGTTGGGGGTGTGATTAATACTTAAAAGTGCATTTTTATCAAGGTTTTATATCATTATTTTGCACTTAAAGCATCAATAACTCCTTAACTAAAGCATGTTTTATAATAACAAAATACCTTTAATTTATGGTAAATGTTCATCTTAAATACAGGCCTATCACATAAATCAAAGGATTGATTGATGAGTTTAACTACTGAAATTGAGAAGACAAATAGAGGGCTAAGCTTAGAAAATAGATGTTGGTTCAGTACAAACTGGAACACTGTTTAGTCATTGGGTCATATCTGAAGCTGTAGATCTTGGATTTCAATTTGGTTTTTATGGATAGAAAGCTAAGATATAGGCCTAAAACATTCAGGAGAGTCCAAGACTCAATTCTGCTGTTTGGAAGTCCAAATCTTAAAATCAAAAGAGAAGCCTGAATCTGTCCGACAACCCAGACACTGTTTAGTGTTCGGCCCATATCTCGAGTTATAGAAGCCCAAATGCACCGATTCTTTTTTTGTTGGAAAGCTGAGACAATTTCCTAGAACTTTTATGAGGACAATCTATTTAAATTCTGACGTTAGCAATGACGTTTTGTTCAGACAAGAAGATGAGGATTGTCACCAAGTCAAGATGTGGTCACCCACTTAACAATTAGTCATCAAATCAATAGTTCCAAATTTTGGCTTATAAAAGGAGTCATTTGCCATGCATTTAGACATCTTGGTTTTTAGATCAAGATCATGTTCTTGCTCTCTCTCTTTATATTTTTGTAATGCTTAACTTTTGTTTATATTAATCTCTTGTTTATGCTTTTCATTTCCTTTCCTTGTTTATTTATGAATTCTGAATTGGTTTGGTCTAAAATCAACAAAAGTGACTTTTAAACATTTTTTTTTTTTTACTCTTTATGTTATTGATATATTATGAGACAACAATAAACAAAAATAACACCCTTTTTTAAGGAAATCTAGACATAAACTACTAAGCTTTAGACACAGAATAATAAAAAATTGAATCAAAGACAACTAAAGCTAAGGAAGCCAAGGATATTGGATCTTGCTGCGCAACCACACCCAATAATAGGACTCAATTTGGTTGGGTCTTACTACCAGCAGGACCCAACACTTGAATTTTTTTTTCTTTTCTCTTATTTTTTTTTCCATACAGTGTAGAAAAAATAAATTGATGAGAGTTTTTTTTTTAATATTGAACAAAAGTTGGGTGATGATAATTTTTTTTCATTTGAGGTTGGGTTGAGTTTCCTTATTAAAGTATGTTTGTTTTTGCGTTTCAAAAATATTTTAAAAAAATTGAGAAATTTTTTTTTATTCAAGTTAATATTTTTCATGTTTTTGTATTATTTTGATGTAATGAGATTAACAATCAATTTTAATTTCTTTTCTATTATTGATTTTTTTTCATACGGTAAAGAGGAAATAAATTGATGGGAGTTTTTTTATATTCTACAAAGTTGGATGATGATAATTTTTTTTATTTGAGGTTGGGTTGAATTTTCTTATTAAAGTATGTTTGTTTTTGCGTTTCAAAAAAATTGAAATTTTTTTGATTTTTTTCTTTACTTCAAATTAATTTTTTTTTCCTCTTGAATTTTTTTTTCTTTTCTCTTATGTAATGTTTTTCATACAGTAAAGAGAAAATAAATTGATTAGACTTTTTTTATATTGTACAAAATTTTGGTGATGATAATTTTTTTTCATTTGAGATTGTGTTGAATTTTTTTTATTAAAGCATGTATGTAGGCATTTTAAAAATGCTATCACATTAACAATGGTGGTGAATGTAGTATATGCATATTCTATTTCAATAAAAATAAAGAAATCAGAAAAGAAAAGGAGGGAAGTTGTCCCACCTATTGAAGGATTATGTTATCTTTAATGGACATAAAAGGAGAATTCATTTAGTAATATTATTTTTGTAAAAAACAAACTTGGTAATGGTGGTGTGTTATTTTTGATTGTTTTAGATTAGACTAAATGATTTATATATTTTAACAAACTTTATGGATATTCAAAAAACAGTTAAATAGTAGCTTAAGAATTTTATAAATGCATATTCTTAATACATGTCTCACATATAATCGCAATGAACTCTTTAAAATAAAAACATTCAGAAAAATTATAATTATAATATTATCATATTAAAGTTGATGGAACTCTCAATAAATTTTTGATTTACATCATATACTTTATATATTTGTATTATATAAGAGAAATTGTGAACAATAAAATCCATTAAAAAATAATTCATAAATATTATAATATAATATTATATTGGGTAATAGAACATATTTTAATTTTATAACATTAGTATATGAGATTCAAAGTTTTATCAAAGTTTGATTTTTTTTTAGATTTTTTTATTCAATAGTTTTGAATTATAGATATTATTAAATACAAATAAATTATGTGTTGGATCCGGCTCCCCAACAAGACCTAATAACTTTGGGTCTTACTCTCAGTAAGACCCAATAGTTTTGGGTCTGACAGTAGTGGGGCTCATCAGCTTTGGATTTAGTTACCAGAATTCAAACTCAAAACACTTAAAAAATTTCTATATACTTTTCAATTTTTTTATATATTTTAAATAAAATATTATTAACACTGTGTGGAGCGCATAATAAATATTAATAGCTTAAATGTAATGGTTAAAAAGTGTCTCGGGAACTATGCAGACTCATGGCGAGGGTTTCTTGGCTAATTTAAAGAGACACTAAAGGCTAAGAGAACATAATGGTGTGATTGAATTTTTTTAAAATTAACCACAACTTTAAAAATTATTTTGTTTTTATTATTTAAACTTGTATTTTAATTTAAATTATAGTAAAAACTTGAGTTTAATAAAAACTAAAATATATATTTTTAAAATTATAACCAAAACAATTATCTTAATACCAAACACACAAAATCTTCATTCAATGATGTATTTTTTACATTGAGAAATTGTCATTTAATTTGTGCATTTCTTTCTAAAATTTAATTCTATTTTATTTATGACATTCTTGAGGCACTACCGAAACCAAAATGTTAAGTACTGGTTTACTAACATGTCGCAATAATTTTTTTTTATCATTTAGATACTATATCAATGAATGAAAATTCCTATTTTTTTAACAAAATTAAATTTATAATTTAGTTCCCAATTACCTGTCCAAGTGTAATACTTCTATACCGTAGAGAGGACTTTTAACAAATAAATAAATGGTCTAATACATTAAAAATATATAATCACTAAAAATAAATAAAGGCAGCAAAACAAATTTTAGTCTCATGCTTCGTTCATAACCACCGAAAGAAATTATTATAACAAAACAAGGATACCATAACATTAAACAAAGAGAAAACCTAGAAAAAACAAGCTAGGAAGAACGATGATGGGTGGTATAATGGCAGGAGGCATTTGAACAGCACCATTTTTCTTATTGGTATGATCTGGTGGGCTGGTGTCATTTGCGGACTGGGGTGGGGTTTCTAGCTCCAACACTTTGATGATCATCTTCTGCCCTCTCTCACAATGCCCAGCAACTCCACTGATGAAATAGAACAAACCAGGTCGGTCCAACTTGAAAACAGAGTCCCCATTGTTGGAGAAGAATAAGGGATGAGCAGATCGGCATTTTTGGTACTCTTCCTCAGTCACTACCAAAACTGAGTCTTTGTTGTACTTGAATTCTGAAATATTCATTTTTAAGCATAAACCACTTCTCTTTATTAGCATTGCTCTTAGCACGATATTAAGTAGGGAAAAAAAAAAAACAGGTACTTACGAACGGTGTCGTCAACTTTAAACCTATTTTTGGAGGCCCAGTCAATGTACATTTGGCTATCTTTCTTAGGAATAGTCCAACCATCCTGACCTCCTACAAGAAACTCGGTGGAAATAACAAAGCAGAACTGAAAAATGGAGGAGAAGATAATCAACGAGAGGAAGACTTTGCATGAACCATTGAAGAGATCAGATGCCATTCTTGAGGGTTTTTTTTTCCCTTTTTTGGTTTGAGAAAATATTAATGCAACTTAAAAGGTAAATAGTGAAGTTTAAGCCTGTTATATATATATATATATATATATATATATATATATATATATATATATATATATATACAGAGAAAGAGAGATCGAGTTGAGAGGATTATCAGGAGCGAGTCGTAGAGAATGTTGGGTAGTGGGCTGGCTTGATTTTCTCTCTGACTTGGTCGTGTGCATATATAACTGTTTTTCAAATACAGCTTTTTTTCTAGATTTGTTGAGTGAATTAGGATAAAATTTTAAAAAAAAATTATAAATTATTTTAAATAAAATAGATAGTAATAAAAAAAATAAGAATCAAATTTAAATGATAAAAAAGTTGAATGATGATGAATTAAAAAAAATTATTATTTCATAAATTATTTCAAATAAAATAAATAGTAATAAAAAAATAGGAACTAAATCTGATAGATAAAAAATTTTAATTAAAAAAATATAAAAAAAGAACAATAAAAAAGAACCAAAGTTGATATAAAAATAAAATTCTAAGCGATAAAATTAAAAAAATTAAAAAATAATTCAAAATAAAATATATAGTAATAAAAACAATTGAGGATAAAAGTTGATATGATCAACAAAGAACAATTTTGAATTTTTTAAAACTTTTAAAAATTTTATTCTAACTAAATAAAAGGAAAATATTTTCATAAAACACAGTCAAATATCTCTTTAACTAAAAAGTATTTTTTATTAATCAAGTAAACAAATAATGAAAAATTTATAAATTAATTTTTTAAAAACCAACTTTTCATAAAATAAACGGTTCCTTACTACCAATTCATCTGCATGCATGTTATCCATTTTGTAAATGGTCTCTTAGGAATTGTTTAGTGAATAATTTAATGAAGTATCAATCTTTACGGGGTGTTTAATTGATATGGGGTTAAAGCATGTTAAATGTTATCCTTATAAATTCTTTTTCTTTTTTGTTGAGGGGTTAATTAAGGGAGGGCTAAGTACCTCACATTAATCTTTTTTTAATTTCTCTTCCATTTTTATTCAAAATAAAAATTAAATTATTTTTTAATTATCACTTAAAATCATTACTAATAATTTTATTATTTTCTATATCTTTTCATTAATATTTAACCCATTATATCGAACATTTTTAAAATCTACGTTTATACCCATTATACCAAATATTATATACCAAATATTTTAAAGTAATTAGGATTTCTATTTTAGATTCTTTAAGGATAGTTTAAATGTTTTTAAAATATAAAATTTAAAAGAAATTTAAAAAAAGTAATTATGATTTCTGTTTTAAATTCTTCAAGGATAGTTTAAATGTTTTAAAAATATGAAATTTTAAAGAAATTTAAAAAAAATATTTATGATTTCTGTTATGGATACTTCAAGTGTACTTCAAAGTTTTAAAAAATTATAAAATTTAAAAGAAATTTTAAGAAAGTAATTATGATTTCTATTTTGAATTCCACAAGGATAGTTTAAAAGTTCTAAAATTATAAAATTTAAAAGAAATTTAAAAAAATAATTATAATTTTTGTTTTGTATATGTCAAGCATAGTTCAAAGTTTAAAATTATAAAATTTAAAATAAATTTAAAAAAAGTAATTATGATTTCTGATATGAATTCTTCAAGAATAGTTTAAATGTTTTTAAATTATAAAATTTAAAATAAATTTTAAAAAATTAATTACGATTTTTATTTATGATACTTCAAGCATAGTTGAAAGTTTTCAAATTATCAAATTTAAAAGATATTTAAAAAAAGTAATTATGATTTCTGTTTTAGATACTTCAAGTAGTTCAAAGTTTTAAAATTATAAAATTTAAAATAAATTTTAAAAAAAGGAATTATAATTTCTATTTTAGATTATTCAAGGATAATTGAAATGTTTTAAAATTATAAAATTTAAAAGAAATTTTAAAAAATTAATTATGATTTCTCTTTTTCATACTTCAAGCATAGTTGAAAGTTTTAAAATTATAAACTTTAAAAGAAATTTTAAAAAAAATTAATTATGATTTCTCTTTTTGATACTTCAAGCAGTTGAAAGTTTTAAAATTATAAAATTTAAAATAAATTTAAAAAAATAATTATGATTTATATTTTGGATACTTCAAGTAGTTCAAAGTTTTAAAATTATAAAATTTAAAAGAAATTTTTTTTAAAAAAAGTAATTATGATTTCTGTTTTGGATTCTTGAATGATAGTTTAAATGTTTTAAAATTATAAAATTTTAAAAAAAATTTAAAAAATTAATTATGATTTTTGTTTTGGATTCTTCAAGGATAGTTAAAATGTTTTAAAGTTATTAAATTTCAAACAAATTTAAAAAACAATTATGATTTCTGTTTTGGATACTTCAAGTATAGTTCAAAGTTTTAAAATTATAAAATTTAAATGAAATTTAAAAAAATTAATTATGATTTTTGTTATGGATACTTCTATTGTAGTTCAAAGTTTTAAAATTATAAAATTTAAAAGAAATTTTAAGAAAATAATTAGGATTTCTGTTTTGGATTCCACAAGGATAGTTTCAAAGTTTTAAAATTATAAAATTGAAAAGAAATTTTAAAAAAATAATTATGATTTCTGTTTTGTATATGTCAAGTATAGTTCAAAGTTTAAAATTATAAAATTTAAAAGAAATTTTTAAAAAATTAATTATGATTATTGTTTCGGATTCTTCAAGGATAATTAAAATGTTTTAAAGTTATTAAATTTAAAAGAAATTTAAAAAAATTAATTTTGATTTCTCTTTATGATACTTCAAGCATAGTTGAAACTTTTAAAATTATAAAATTTAAAATAAATTTTAAAAAAAGTAATTATGATTTCTGTTTTGGATTCTTGAATGATAGTTTAAATGTTTTAAAATTATAAAATTTAAAAGAAATTTTAAAAAAGTGATTAGGATTTCTGTTGTAGATGCTTCAAGTATAGTTCAAAATTTTAAAATTATAAAATTTAAAAAAAGTAATTATGATTTCTGTTATGGATACTTCTAGTGTAGTTCAAAGTTTTAAAATTATAAAATTTAAAAGAAATTTTAAGAAAGTAATTAGGATTTCTGTTTTGGGTTCCACAAGGATAGTTTCAAAGTTTTAAAATTATAAAATAGAAAAGAAATTTTAAAAAAATAATTATGATTTCTGTTTTGTATATGTCAAGCATAGTTCAAAGTTTAAAATTATAAAATTTAAAAGAAATTTTAAAAAAATTAATTATGATTTTTGTTTCGGATTCTTCAAGGATAGTTAAAATGTTTTAAAGTTATTAAATTTAAAAGAAATTTAAAAAAAGTAATTATGATTTCTGTTTTGGATACTTCAAGTATAGTTTAAAAATTTAAAATTATGAACTTTAAAAGAAATTTAAAAAAAAATAATTATGATTTCTATTTTCGATAATTCAAGTAGTTGAAAGTTTTAAAATTATAAAATTTAAAATAAATTTAAAAAAAAATTATGATTTCTGTTTTAAATTATTTAAGGATAGTTGAAATGTTTTAAAATTATAAAATTTGAAAGGAATTTTAAAAAAAATTAATTATGATTTTACTTTTTGAAACTTCAAGCATAGTTGAAAGTTTTAGAATTATAAAATTTAAAAGAAATTTAAAAGGAGTAATTATGATTTCTCTTTTTGATACTTCAAGCAGTTGAAAGTTTTAAAATTATAAAATTTAAAATAAATTTAAAAAAAGTAATCATGATTTATGTTTTGGATACTTCAAGTAGTTCAAAGTTTAAAAATTATAAAATTTAAAAGAAATTTAAAAAAAAATATGATTTCTGTTTTGAATTCTTGAAGGATAGTTTAAATATTTTAAAATTATAAAATGTAAAAGAAATTTTAAAAAATTAATTCTGATTTCTCTTTATGATACTTCAAGCATAGTTGAAACTTTTAAAATTATAAAATTTAAAATAAATTTTAAAAAAATGTAATTATGATTTCTGTTTTAGATAGGTCAAGTATAGTTCAAAGTTTTAAAATTATAAAATTTAAAAAAAGTAATTATGATTTCTGATTTAGATACTTCAAGTATAGTTGAAATGTTTTAAAATTAAACTTTAAAATAAATTTTAAAAAAATAATTATGATTTCAGTTTTGGTTACTTCAAGTAGTTCAATGTTTTAAAATTTAAAATTTAAAATTTTTAAAAAATGAATTATGATTTCTGTTTTGGATTCTTGAAGGATGGTTTAAATGTTTTAAAATTATAAAATATAAAAGAAATTTTAAAAAATTAATTATGATTTCTATTTATGATACTTCAAGCATATTGAAACTTTTAAAATTATAAAATTTTAAATAAAATTTTAAAAAAAGTAATTATGATTTCTATTTTGGATAGGTCAAACATAGTTCAAGGTTTTAAAATTATAAAATTTTAAAAAAAGAAATAATGATTTCTGATTTGGATTCTTCAAGTATAGTTCAATGTTTTAAAATTATAAAATTTAAAATAAATTTTAAAAAAAGTAATTATAATTTCTGTTTTGGATATTTTAAGTATAGTTCAAAGTTTTAAAATTGTAAAATTTAAAAGAAATTTTATAAATGTTATTTGGATTTCTGTTTTGGATTCTTCTTGGATATCTTAAATGTTTTAAAATTACAAAATATAAAAGAAATTTTAAAAAATTAATTATGATTTCCCTTTATGATACTTCAAGCATAGTTGAAACTTTTAAAATTATAAAATTTAAAAAAGATTTTAAAAAATTAATTATGATTTCCCTTTATGATACTTCAAGCATAGTTGAAACTTTTCAAATTATAAAATTTAAAAGAGATTTTAAAAAATTAATTATAATTTCCCTTTATGATACTTCAAGCATAGTTGAAACTTTTCAAATTATAAAATTTAAAAGAAATTTAAAACAAGTAATTATGATTTCTGTTTTATATACTTCAAGTAGTTCAAAGTTTTAAAATTATAAAATTTAAAATAAATTTAAAAAAAAGTAATTATGATTTAAGTTTTGGATACTTCAAGTAGTTCAAAGTTTTAAAATTATAAAATTTAAAATAAATTTAAAAAAAGTAATTATGATTTAAGTTTTGGATACTTCAAGTAGTTCAAAGTTTTAAAATTATAAAATATAAAAGAAATTTTAAAAAAAGTAATTTTGATTTCTGTTTTTGATTATTGAATGATAGTTTAAATGTTTTAAAATTACAAAATTTAAAAGAAATTTTAAAACATTAATTTTGATTTCTCTTTATGATACTTCAAGCATAGTTGAAACTTTTAAAATTATAAAATTTAAAATAAATTTTAAAAAAATTAATTATGATTTCTGTTTTAGATACTTCAAGTAGTTCAAAGTTTTAAAATTATAATATTTAAAATAAATTTAAAAAAAGTAGTTATCATTTCGGTTTTGGATACTTCAAGTAGTTCAAAGTTTTAAAATTAGAAAATTTGAAATAAATTTTTTTAAAAAAGTAATTATGATTTCTATTTTGGATTCTTGAAGGATAGTTTAAATGTTTTCAAATTATAAAATTTAAAAGAAATTTTAAAAAAAGTAATTAGGATTTCTGTTCTGGATACTTCAAGTATAATTTAAAATTTTAAAATTATAAAATTTAAAAGAAATTTTAAAAAAATAATTATGATTTCTGTTTTAGATAATTCAAGTATATTATAGTTTATAATTATAAAGTTTAAATTTTTTTCAAAAAACATTAATTAGGATTTGGGTTTTGTATTCTTCAAGAATAGTTTAAACCTTTTGAAATTATAAAATTTAAAATAAATTAAAAAAATTAATTTCGATTTCTGTTTTAGATACTTCAAGTGTAGTTCAAAGTTTTAAAATTATAAAATTTAAAAGAAATTTTAAAAAAGTAATTATGATTTATGTCTTGGATACTTCAAGTAGTTCAAAGTTTTAAAATTATAAAATTTAAAAAAAAATTTAAAAAAATAATTACGATTTCTGTTTTGGATTCTTGAACGATAGTTTAAATATTTTAAAATTATAAAATTTAAAAGAAATTTTAAAAAAGTGATTAGAATTTCTGTTTTGGATACTTCAAGTATAGTGTAAAATTTTAAAATTATAAAATTTAAAAGAAATTTAAAAAAACTAATTATGATTTCTGTTTTAGAGACTTCAAGTAGTTCAAAGTTTTAAAATTATAAAATCTAAAAAAAAAAATTAAAAAATTGTTATGATTTCGGTTTTGGATACTTCAAGTAGTTCAAAGTTTTAAAATTAGAAAATTTTAAAAAAGTTTTAAAAAAAGTAGGTATGATTTCTGTTTTGGATTCTTGAAGGATAGTTTAAATGTTTTAAAATTATAAAATTTAAAATAATTTTTAAAAAAGTAATTATGATTTCAGTTTTGGATACTTCAACTAGTTCAAAGTTTTAAAATTAGAAAATTTGAAATAAATTTTAAAAATAGCAATTAATTTTATTTTGGATTCTTCAAGGATAGTTTAAATGTTTTAAAATTATAAAATTTGAAAGAAATTAAAAAAAAAGTAATTAGGATTTTTGTTTAAGATTCCATAAGGATAGTTTAAATGTTTTAAAAATATAAAATTTAAAAGAAATTTAAAAAAATAATTTATGATTTTTTTTATGGACACTTCAAGTATAGTTCAAAGTATTAAAATTGTAAAATTTAAAAGAAATTAAAAAAAAAGTAATGATAATTTTTGTTTTGGATAGGTCAAGCATAGTTAAAAGTTTTAAAATTATAAAATTTAAAAAAAGTAATTATGATTTCTGATTTGGATACTTCAAGTATAGTTCAATATTTTGATATTATAAAATTTAAAATAAATTTTAGAAAAAGTAATTATGATTTCTATTTTGGATTCTTGAAGGATAGTTTAAATGTTTTAAATTTCTAAAATTTAAAAGAAATTTTAAGAAAGTGATTAGGATTTCAGTTTTGAATACTTCAAGTATAGTTCAAACTTTTAAAATTATAAACTTTAAAAGAAATTTTAAAAAAAGTAATTATGATTTCAATTTTCGATACTTCAAGTAGTTCAAAGTTTTAAAATTATAAACTTTAAAATTAATTTAAAAAAAGTAATTATGATTTCTATTTTCGATACTTCAAGTAGTTCAAAGTTTTAAAATTATAAAATTTAAAATAAATTTTAAAAAATTAATTATGATTTCTCTTTTTGATACTTCAAGCATAGTTGAAAGTTTTAAAATTATAAAATTTAAAAGAAATTTAAAAGGAGTAATTATGATTTCTCTTTTTGATACTTCAAGCAGTTGAAAGTTTTAAAATTATAAAATTTAAAATAAATTTTGAAAAAAGTAATTATGATTTATGTTTTGGATACTTCAAGTAGTTCAAAGTTTTAAAATTATAAAATCTAAAAGAATTTTTTTTAAAAAAATTATGATTTATGTTTTGAATTTTTGAATGATATTTTAAATGTTTTAAAATTATAAAATGTAAAAGAAATTTTAAAACATTAATTATGATTTCTCTTTATGATACTTCAAGCATAGTTGAAACTTTTAAAATTATAAAATTTAAAATAAATTTAAAAATATAATAATTATGATTTCTGTTTTAGATAGGTCAAATATAGTTCAAATTTTTAAAATTATAAAATTTAAAAAAAGTAATTATGTTTTCTGATTTGGATACTTCAAGTATAGTTGAAATGTTTTAAAATTATAAAATTTAAAATAATTTTTAAATAAGTAATTATGATTTCAGTTTTGGTTACTTCAAGTAGTTCAATGTTTTAAAATTTAAAATTTTTAAAAAATAAATTATGATTTCTGTTTTGGATTCTTGAAGGATAGTTAAAATGTTTTAAAATTATAAAATATAAAAGAAATTTTAAAAAATTAATTATGATTTCTATTTATGATACTTCTAGCATAGTTGAAACTTTTAAAATTATAAAATTTAAAATAAAATTTTAAAAAAAGTAATTATGATTTCTGTTTTGGATAGGTCAAGCATAATTCAAAGTTTTAAAATTATAAAATTTAAAAAAAGTAATTATGATTTCTGATTTGGATACTTCAAGTATAGTTCAATGTTTTAAAATTATAAATTTAAAATAAATTTAAAAAAAGTAATTATAATTTCTGTTTTGGATATTTTAATTATAGTTCAAAGTTTTAAAATTGTAAAATTTAAAAGAAATTTTATAAATGTTATTTGGATTTCTGTTTTGGATTCTTCTTGGATATCTTAAATGTTTTAAAATTACAAAATATAAAATAAATTTTAAAAAATTAATTATGATTTCCCTTTATGATAGTTCAAGCATAGTTGAAACTTTTAAAATTATAAAATTTAAAAGAAATTTTAAAAAATTAATTATGATTTCCCTTTATGATACTTCAAGCATAGTTGAAACTTTTCAAATTATAAAATTTAAAAGAGATTTTAAAAAATTAATTATGATTTCCCTTTATGATACTTCAAGCATAGTTGAAACTTTTCAAATTATAAAATTTAAAAGAAATTTAAAACAAGTAATTATGATTTCTGTTTTAGATACTTCAAGTATTTCAAAGTTTTAAAATTATAATATTTAAAATAAATTTAAGAAAAGTAGTTATGATTTCGGTTTTGTATACTTCAAGTAGTTCAAAGTTTTAAAATTAGAAAATTTGAAATAATTTTTTTTTTAAATGTAATTATGATTTCTATTTTGGATTCTTGAAGGATAGTTTAAATGTTTTCAAATTATAAAATTTAAAAGCAATTTAAAAAAAAAGTAATTAGGATTTCTGTTTTGGATACTTCCAGTATAATTCAAAATTTTAAAATTATAAAATTTAAAAGAAATTTAAAAAAAAAAGTAATTAGAATTTCTGTTTTGGATACTTCATGTATATCATAGTTTATAATTATAAAGTTTAAATTTTTTTAAAAAAAACATTAATTATGATTTGGGTTTTGTATTCTTCAAGAATAGTTTAAATGTTTTGAAATTATAAAATTTAAAATAAATTAAAAAATTAATTTCGATTTCTGTTTTGGATACTTCTAGTATAGTTCAAAGTTTTAAAATTATAAAATTTAAAAGAAATTTTAAAAAAGTAATTATGATTTATGTCTTGGATACTTCAAGTAGTTCAATGTTTTAAA
>Ga0307508_10004726_pt1 | contig 13185 bp, 18 predicted proteins | sample 9_EM_MG_FD_203089 | JGI IMG/M metagenome (GOLD analysis project Ga0307508, IMG submission 203089) | Populus trichocarpa ectomycorrhiza microbial communities from riparian zone in the Pacific Northwest, United States - 9_EM | ecosystem: Host-associated > Plants > Roots > Unclassified | place... | reverse complement strand
CGTTCGGTCCGGTTGCTTCGGCGAACATCGTGATGTCCGTGAGGCCTAAGTTTGCGCAAAATCTGGTGTGTCAGACGAAAAGCTTGGCGTTTTTAGCGATGCGTTTTTGAGTGGATGGAGGAGCGTGGCGCCGAAAGGAGGAGTAGCGGTCACCAACGAGTGCCGAAAAGGAGGAGTACCGGTCAGGAACGAGTGCGGGACAGTAGGAGTACCGCAATGGTCTCGTTGGAGGCTAGATTGATTACGATGAGTTACAACAGAATTCAACTTCTGGCTGCAACTCTTCTTCACCCTGTCGAGAGCCTAGTGCCAAGTCAGTAACTTCTTGAAATTGTTAGCAGTCACTCTCGAGGAACGGGGTAAGATCTTAGGTACTGCATATTATTACGAAACGCCCCCGCCAGCAGGAGCCGCCCGGGAGATAACCAAGGACTGATGGCTTGTTTTAAGTCACCCGCCGGTGGTAATAGTTAATTTGGAACCCTGTTACCACACTTTCGCTGTACCCCGGGAGTGATAGTTCTGAACAATCAATAGCTACCGAGATAGTAATCCATAACATCTAATAAGGCACCCAACACCGCAAGCGTTGTAGAGCAATGGCAAAAACCCAAATCAAAATCAATACATCCCACAAATCCAAAATGAAGTCAACACAACATCTCAAGTAACCTCCAGGTGGGAAAAAGTGAAGGTCGGTATGCAGATTCCAGGTGTAGGATTGGAAAGTGCTAGGTTGTCTTTGGCCAACCCCCTTTGACGGTTTTGATGAACTGATGTCCACTTGAGCCCTGAACGACAACATCGTCCCGAAGGTCGCCCGTCTCATCTTTTGACATCCCAGAACCGAGCTTGACAAAATTTTCCAACAGCCGGTTTTCCGCCTTCTGGGTCATGCCCGTAGATGGCGTCTTTATTCCGTGTGCCGCTTTGAAATCCTTCGTCATTAGGAAGCCTGGAGGTGGCACGAAGGTGTGAAAGGGCTTGGCAACTACTGAGACTGGCGTGATCTGGTTGCCGGTGTGATCGCAAAGGTAGTCTACCTGGTCGAGTGGTAATTCGCGGTCTGCTTAAGTTAGTGGGGCAATGTCGACCGAGAGATGGAATTGGAACAGACCTGACGAGAATACCGACGGACCCCATCCGAGATTCTGCCTAACAGCCTCGGTGTGGCAATCAATATGGGCCTGCCACTCTTCTTCAGTACTGAAAGAGATTCGCCTTGAATTCTGTCCGCCGGCCTTCGATGTTTGGCTCTCATTTGGTGGTTGCCCACATTGGAACCATTTGCACGTGAATCGTTTTTCTTGAGGGCTCTTCGTGTGAATAATCATCAGGTGACGCTTGAGAAGTTCCAGGTTGACAAGTTCCGCATCGCACTCCTCCCATTGGCAATGGAAGACCAGGAACCTCTTGGGGGCATGTGATGGGACCCGAGCGCGAGCAACGTTGGTTCGACGTCTCTTGGGTGGCCGTTCCGAGGCCATTGGTGTTGTCGTCGATGGTGGACACGAATAGAAGATTGGTTGCACAGCGAGGTTTGCTTCACGACGCGCGGAAACGCGATGCGACAGCGTGGGCTCGGGGGCATGCGTAACGTTATTTAGAGTTTGGTGTGGTGGTCTCTCCAGCGGCTTCGCGTTTCTTTTATGGTTTCAATTTATCAAGTTTACATGCTTAAGTAAGTACTTAGGTACTTAAGTAAATACTCGAATACATTCTGGCTAAATATAGAATGCATGAAATGTCCTACCGCGCAGTATGCATGACATTTCTTAAGTAAGTACTCAGCGGGTACCTAAGTACTTACTTAACTGTCCTCGGCTTCCCTTTGTGTGGTTTCATCCACTTATTCCACTGTGGAAACGAAATTTGAGTAAGTATCCGTCTAGCGTTTTGACACGCTCAATGCGAGCGATGCAAAAAAAGAAAAAAATAGTGGTCGCATTCGCTCGCTCTACCACCTCAGCTCGCTTCGTCGTCACCACATTCTCCATTTCTGGTCTTTCTGTAATGCCTGGACTCAGTGCTAATTTTTTCTTATGCCAGTGCTGTCCGCTGTCTTGCCTGCTTCTTTCGTCGTGCTAGTGACTGTACATGATGATCTCCATCCGCGACAGCTACGCTATGCCTTATTCTTCGTGCTTCTGTGATGTCTCCGTTGACACGTGCCCCACCGCGCATGCTTCGGTGGTCCCGCCATCGGAGTCCCCTCCGTTTCTTCCTTTCTCACTGCTATCCACATTCTGTGCTACTCTATTAAATTCGGATTTGGTTACCAGAGTAGCTAAAAGTGGGAAATTCCAGCTATTGCGCTCAGGAATGGATAACGGGGTCGGAATGGATGTTGAGGATCGGAATGAAAGGGGACGCCGGAATTGATGACAAAGTTGGAATGTCACAAATGACGGAGTTGGAATGACAGGAAGACAAAATTAATTCAATATCAAGGTGTTGCCGACATCGGCGTCCAGGCCAGGAAACGGTGCATATGATGTCTCAATTCTCGTTGACTCGTATTCTCCCCAACATCCGTAAAACAAACCCACAATCGACTCAATGCATATCCGACCTCTTCTGGCCTGTTCACCCTCACCAATTCCTCTCTTGTGCGCTACCCATGGAACCGCAACAGGCCAATATCAGGTTAAGAAAAATGCCCAGTACTCTCCACCTTACTGCTTTCTCGCTTTAATTCTCCCGATAGTAATGTTGCATTTCGAATGTTGTTTCTTTGCTTTTACCGCTGGAACAACTACCTTTCTCTTTGGTGGTAGACAGGGAGTCACTCATAAATTGTAGACGCCACTTTGTTGAATGTGATGAACGTGTGTATTGTCTAAGAAGGCTGAAGCCTCGAGAGAAAGGAGGTAGGTCCATGCCTACCGCCATGACTAAGCAACGAGTGATATTACAACACTTCCTCCCTTGCTGCGTTCCGTATTTTCGTGAAAACAAAGCAGCAAGCGCATATAAGAAACGCGAGAACATACGCCCAATACTCCCCGTTGGCCTGATTAAAACCTACACAGTAAACCCGGTGGGAGAAACCTGCTAGGAAAGAGTACCAACTCCAATCGTCCGTTCCGAAGATAACCAATAAAACCCATAAAACCAATAAAACTTCAGATTTTTGAGCGTAGGCCGATACCGGTAGCAAAGTGTTGGTGTTTATCGGGACCGAGAGCCTTGGTCATGATGTCGGCCAGATTGTCATCGGTGGAAATGTCGGTGAAGTTGACTATTCCGCGCTCTTGCCGGTCGCAACTAATCTGGTACTGTATGTCGATATGCTTGGTCTTAGGGCTTGAGACTCCCGAGTAGACCGTTTTCAATCCGCCGTTAGAATCGCAGTAGATCGTTGGAACTACAGTCTCACTGGTAACGTCCTTGTGCAGTCGTATCAGCCACTCTGCTTCTCTGGTTGCTTCGGAGCAAGCAATGTACTCGGCTTCTGTGTTATAGAAGGCGACTAGCCCTTGCTTGCGCGAGTGCCAGGAAATGGGGGCTCCGTGCACCTTGAAGTTGTGGCCACCCTGTGACTTCCGATCTGCTCTGTCGCCAGCGAAGTCTGAATCGGTATATCCGACTAGAGGTGACGCCTCTGTCGAAGTCGTGCTGGGAAAGAAGAGCTTGACATCGGCTGTTGCTTTGAGATATCGGAGGACTCGCTTTGCCGCTGTCAGGTGGACGCGGTAGGGTTTCACTTGTATCGGCTTAGTGCTGCGACCGCGAACGCCATATCAGGGCGAGTACCGATAGCGGCATACTAAGGCTCCAGACGATCGATTGGTAAACGGCTTGATCCGCTTCTTCCTCTGCATCCGAAGTGTCGATATCGAGTCGGTTCTTTGGGTGCAGTGGAGTCGGGGCCGGATTCGCATCTTGCATATTGAATCGGGCTAGGCTTGTCGATATATATCCAGGTTGACTGAGGGTAATGGTTCCATCTGCGAGTCGGTCCATTTCCAAGCCTAGGAACTGCTTGGCCGATCCGAGGTTCGACATCTTGTACTGGAGCATAAGCCGCTGCTTATCTTCCAGAGCGTTTTCCAATGCTTCTTCGGTGTAGAACACGAGTATATCGTCGACGTATAAGAGTATTAACACTCCATCGTTCCGAATGTAAAGACTTATGTCCGGGTGGGAGCGGTGGAATCCGATCGATTGTAGGAAGCCGTTGCTTTCCTGATGCCAGAGTCTCGGCGCTTGCCGTAAGCCGTATAGTGCTTTGTTTAGGCGTAGGAAGCAATCGTGATTAACGCTGGGCATGGCTCATCAGGAAAAAAAATCTGCGTCCGGACGCACAGGCTGCGTCCCGACGCACCAAGCACACTGGATGCTCTGGACGCACCCTGGCAGCGCACATATGCCTCCCGACGCAAAACGTACAGGCAATGTGAATTTAGACACTGCTTGCCAGAGCGCCATGCATCCGGACGCAGCTCAGTACGGCAATCTGTGTCTGGACGGAGTTGGCACGGTATATGCTTACATGTCGGAGAGTGGCAGGGTATTTCCTTTCGGACGCAGCTGCGTCAAGGCAAATGTCGTCTGGACGACGCGTGCCACGGCATCTGTCTTCCGGACGAGCAGTGTCAGGGCATTTGCCTTCCAGACGAGGAGTGTCAGGGCAGTTTTCTTCCAGACGAAGCGTTTCTAGGCAAATGTCGTCCGGACGACGCGTGCCACGATATCTGCCTTCTGGACGTAGAGTGTCAAGGCAAATGTCTTCCGGACGCAGTTTGTCATGGCGAAGAGCGTCCAGACGGGGTGTGTCATGGCATTTGCCATCTGGATGCAGCGCGTTTCTTACGGACGCAGAGTGTCAAGGCAAATGTCGTCCGGACAAGGCTTACAACAGAGTGGTCACGGTGGTAGCACCCAGACGCGACTGTCAGGGAACGGTACATTGCAGCGAAGACTATCAAACACGCATTTGGTTGCAGGCATTGTGATTCAATCCAGTACTATCCATTACATCTAATGTATATCTATTTACCACACTTAGCTTACAGCAAGGACGATTGCGAATAAAACGCGGCGAGAAGATCGGCGAGCTTTGGGAGATTGTTAGCGCAGCTCTCAGTGGGACTGACGCAGTGGGGTTGTACATACGATGCGACGACTACTATGTCGATGAGGACGCCGGTGAATATGCCGGCGGCGTGGATAATAGTAAGCCGCGACGAGTACGAGGTCGATGAGGATAGCTGTGAGACTGGGGTGCTAACGCGTCACCGGAGTCACGGTAGAATCGATATATCTTAGTCAGGTTTTGGATAATTCACAGCAGAATAGTCTAAGGGGTGTCGATACAGTTTCTCTCTGTCCTCCCCCCCTTTTGCGCGGCGCGCCGAATGTCTATAAGAGCGGAATCATCATACGCTGCCGCGGTCCTCGATCCTTTGACCTTGTCTTCAGGAATGTGGAGATGCGTAAGCGCATATCGATCCACTCTTTGCCCTCGGCGCGCCACACCTCCAATTCCTGCTCTTTTTCCTCAGCGGGCACCAGTTCCCTATCCTTTGTCCTCAGGAATTCACTCACGTATGCACCAGCCAAAGCCAAGGTGAACGTGGGCCTAGGCCCAGAGAGTACTCGTCCTGACCGGTACCGACGACAAGATATGGCGCTGCTGCAAACCTCCTCGTTCCGATAGCTTCTATGGGTCACACGGGTTCCGCTTTGTTGCCGCGGAGTAGTCCCCGGCAAACCAGTTTGGCCGCCGAGGTCCTACTTCCACTCTTGCCTCCCGCCTAGAATCTCGCGCTCCGTGTGTTATTCGAGAGACCATCGGCGTCGAAGAGTGTGTCATTCGAGAGAACGTCGAAGTCGAGGAGTGTCATTTGAGAGACCGTCGACGTCGAAGAGTGCGTCAGTCGAGAGACCGTAGACATACAGTGTGTCACTTGAGAGACCGTCGACATACAGTGTGTCACTCGAGAGACCGTCGACGTGCGCGTCCACCAAATATCTCTTTCATTCTCGCTGAGCTGTTAGCCCGTCGTACTAGGGTGTAACACTACTCCCCCCTTCCCTAGGCTTCGCCCCGAAGCCCTTCTAACCCGTGTCCTTCCTTTCTTCCTTCCTTTCTTCCTTCCTTCTTTCTTTCTCCTTTCTTCCTTCCTTCCTTTCTTTCTCCTTTCTTCCTTCCCTCCGTCCTTCCTTCCTTCCGTCGTTGCCTTACTCAATCCTTGGCGAGCCGGTAGTTATTCTCGATGTCCGGTCCATTTCATGGTGAAATATTTGTACTGATTGGCATCGTATCCCAAGACCTCATCCATAGATGCACTCGATGCCAGACAGTCCGGTGTGGTACTTGGTTCGAAATGAGTTGTTATCGGGTTGTATTTCGGTGGGATCTCGGCCGGAGTGGATGCCTTTGACCACTCAAAGCTTGGTGCAATCATCTCCAGCAGACCGATATCGCATGTCCTGATTGTCCAGTGGTGTCTCCCAGAGGCCCGACCAGCTGTTATCCCTTTGCTAGAATGACCTTGTGTGTCATGGATGGTCGCCAGCGTCCACTCGATATCCTCCTCTGAGCTGTTATCCAAACTGAATCGTTTCACCTTGTCCCTCTCTTTCCGCTTCTCTTACCGTCCGTCGTCCATATCTTCGCCGTCCTCAACATCTTCAAACTGTTTCCCTCCTCCTTCATATTCTCTTATTTTCCATCTTCTGTGATTATGTCTCTGTTTCCTACGCCACCCTCGATTTCGCCTTCATTCCCTTCTCCTTCGAACTCGTCTTCTCCTTCTTCGAACTCCTCTTCTTTCCCTTCTTCGAACTCGTCTTCTTTTCTGTTGGAATATAGGGATCGATAGAGATGAAGATAGTGAACTGATTGATTCATACAACTTCGAAGGAGGAATATTCTCTCTAACTATATACAACGGGCCTGAGGGACTCGCCAGGGGTAAAGGACGGAAGACTGTCTCCCGAGCCGGCGCTCGGAGACTCGGGCAGCTGTCATCTCCGGACGTGCTGGCTCCGGTCCGTCATCTCCGGACGCCCTTTATTCTGACATTTTCCTTCTTCGAACTGTTGCGCTGATGGTTTCTGGTAGCTCGATGGATACTGTTGGACTGGCGGCTGCGGGTAGTTCGACGGATACCGGTGGACTGGCGGCTGCGGGTAGTTCAACAGATACTGTTGGACTGGTGGCTGAGGGTAATTCAACGGATACCTGTTGTCCTTCTCATCGGTAATGGTAATCGGCGGTTCTTCAGGTTCATTGATTTTGTCATCTGGCGCCGTCGTCTGGAGTGTCTGCAAGCGATATAGTCTTTCGTTTAGCCTTCTTCGCAATCCGTGAATCAATAACTTTATCCTTGAATGCCACTGTTCTGTTTCCACTCAATGGTTGATTCGCAGCCATATTCGCTCCTTCCCTCAAGATTGTGCCTGCCATCTTTCCTCTCACCTCTGGTATCTTTGACAGGATGGCACACGCCGATGCAGTCTGGTATGAATTCGGACGGCGTGTCACTTGGACTCTCGCGGCTCGTTGGAATCGAGCGTGAGGACTTGGTGACCGAATCGGATTCTCGCTGGTGTTTGTCGTTCCCTGATTCTGGTTGTTCTTAAGTATGATCGTGGGGTTCTGGGTTGATACTTATCTTCCTAGCGAGTTCCGTCTGGATCTCCGTTTCTCCGCCAGGATTGTTTTGCGCAACACCGTCTGACTCTCCACGGGTAGTGGCTCGTTGGGGCAGTGATCTGCAAAATGCCCAAAGTCTCCGCATACCCAGCACTGTACTTTGCTGATGTCAAAGCCGTATTCTCCTCGCGCGATTCCCTGCTGATCCGAGTTGACCCCACTGGGACGGTAGTGGGCCGGCTTATTAAAATCCGACTTGTTTTCATTCTTCTCCAATATCGCTAGAATACGTGCCATGACTTCATCTGATTGCTGGTCGATGGCTGTGACTGTATCTGGCTGCTGCGGCTGACGAGATCATTCTGGGCGGTGCGATATTTGCCGGTGCCATTGATAGGTTCGGTGCCGTATGGGACAGGTCTTCGTCAAACGGATCTGCTTCACCGATCATCTGGTAGGAGCTCATAACTTTCTCGATAACAGCGGAGAAACGTGCAGATTACTTATCGCTCCCAGGGAGAACTCAACCACCCGTTTCTGAGGAATATCACGCATACCGAGTAGGAAGCTCATCGCTAGCTGGTTGCTCATTTCTGGTGTGCTCTTCCTATCAATCACTTTAGCCCGATGAACATACGACGCAATGGATTCTCCCTCGTGTTGACATAACACAGCTATCCCATTTTGTATCTGCCACTTCTTCTTCTCCAATTGTACTCCCTCTCCATACTTGTTCGTGAATGCCTTGACTGTTGTCTGCCAGTCCTTCTTGTCTGCATAGGGTATGTCGAGGTTCCACCATTTGGCTGCTTCACCCTTCAGATGCTGTCGGAAGAAACGTAGTCTATTCTTGTCAGTATGTAGATCTTCTTCCACCTGATCCAGCGCGAATTCAATATCGTCCAGAAATACCTCATGATCCTCTGATCCGTCTTTGGATCCGGCAAAATCTTTAATGGATACGTTAACCATCTTGGGTTTCGGTAGTTTCGACGGAGTGGTAGGGTCTCGGATGTCTTTGAAAATGTTTCCGACGTGCGTTGATCGGATCTAGTAAATGTATCAGTTATACCAACAAGGGACAACTTCCGCAGTGTTTCCCGCAGTTCGCCTGGGGTTTCGTCTATCGTGATTGAGTTTCGAGGATGATCGTCAATGTAGATCTCGGGTCTCCGGGCTGTTGGTACTCTTCTGTGTACCTGTAAAACTCCGCTGATGTAAAGATCAGCAATACCGGCAATGTACGAATCACAGATGATTCTGGGTGAAATCTAGCATTGAAATCTCCACAGGTTCCACGTTTGCTGTTCTCTGTCCTCGTCTCGCTGTCCACGGGACAGCTGCTCTTCGGGGGGGAAATTCAATGTAACGGCTCGGGTGGGGTAGGCGGGGGGGGCCGGTTTGAAAATGCTGGTGGACACTAATCGATGAAAAAAACGGCTCGGGGAACACGGTTCGAAAGTGCTGGCGGGCACGGGTCGAATGAAACGGCACGGGAAACACGGCTCGGAAGTGCTGACGGGCACTGGTCGAACGAAATCGGCACGGGAAACACGGTTTGATAACTGTTCGATAAACACAGATCAATAACACCTGCAAGAGTCTCCAGCCAGGATCTCCTCTGCGCAAGTCAACTCCGAGTCAGAGCACAATGAAAACCCTAAAACCTACTCACTCGTGCTGCTGATTGACGTCGTATGATGGTTCACGATCTGGAGGGATGAAGACGGATGATGATGATGATGATCGGGAGGAAGGGTGTCTTCAATTCTCGGTATGTTGGTATCGATGATCAAGAATACAAGAGCAAGTCCCAACAACAAAAAGAGAGCAACACAGTCCTGCTCGCCCCTCACTGCTCGCCTAGCCACTTCCCCTGTCGATGACACAACCATCAAAACTAAGCTCCACAACGTCGCGGTGCTCCCGAGCACGTGACTCCGCCGAGCCGGGTACTCTACGACGACCTGCCACGAGCGGTTGGCGACATCATCTCTATCACCAACCATCAGCGGATCATCAACCACAAGTACAGAGACAGCGATCAACGGACAACCTACCGGTCACGAAGACACCGAGTCGCGACCACCCCGCTACCGGCGATCCACCGAGCGATCCGGCGAGCGAGTTGTCGACACTGAGGCACAAACGATCCAACCCCACAAGCCGCACCGGTGAGGTGCGCAAGCTGTCAGGAAGCCGTCGGATCAGCCGCCCGAGCGTCGTAAACGGGGCGACGGTTGATCGGGAGGAGATGGTAGGACACGTCAGGAGCTCGAGAGTCTAGGCGGGAGATGAGGACCGGAGGTGAGGATTCTCGACCGAAGGTCACGGCAAGAAAGTTAGCTCCGGAGCACGGCAAGTAAGGCAACCAGTAAGGAAGAAGGACGAGGACGTTCCCCTCATAGGCCGAAGGATCCTTGTTGGTTGCGACACCAGAACTCAGTCCAGAACTGAGAGAATTTCGTGGAGGTGCTGATCACCTACCCCACCTTATCGTTAGACCGACTAGGGCGAGTAGCTTCGGACTCCGGCCGGCACCCAGGAGGGCCAGGTGTGTGAGCGTATTCCCTTACCTTGTCCTACTTGTGAGGCAGTTGACGAGCGAGCCGTTTGGCAGTCGCCGAAGCGTCAGACAATAAGTCGAACGGAAGCGATCCGAGCGAGCTTTCGGGCAACGCCGGACCCGTCTCGATCCGAACCATCCGCCGACGCGTTACGGGCGAGCCGTCGGGCACGCCGCCGAATTGACACTCACGAGCCGACAGGCAGCCGCCGGACATGCGTCAAACCATCCGCCGTCGCGACCTGCCGTGCGAGCCCTCTGGTGAGTTACCGAGTGGGCGACCTGCCGGGCGATTCTAATATCCAACCGAACCCCTTAGATTATTCGCTGTGAATCCCTTAACGGTGGGCGACCTTGAGAGGACAGTCATGTGGGGTTTTATTGTTGTATAATAATTGAACTCCGGAAGAACCCCACCTCCTTCATGACTATCGAGAAACCTGACTAGTTCGATATCTCCGTGACTCCGACGTTAACCGAACGCTTAGTCTCACATTGAGCATCTTTTCGGTTAGATCAAGGCTCGCTTTCCATCTGTCACTGCTGTCGGTACAAGGGTTGTGGAATATGGACTCGCATAAAAGGGCTGTTAATTGGTTTCAGAGTGCTTGTATTTTACACAATTTCTTGATCACGTTAGATGAGAAGGATTGGGATGCGGACGAGGACTTGGACATGCAGGACAGGGTTGCCGCGAGTAGGAGCAATGGGAGAGCACTGAAAGACCTGCGTGTGAACTGCTATTGGAACGGATGGTAAAGGCACTGTACTTAGAGCCAATCAATCTTTTTCTAACCTCAATTATTTACGCCTCTCTTCAAGAAGTGCCATCTCCATGTCAATCCTCCTCCTGTCATTTTCAATCTTGGCCATCTGCAATTGTACCATAGCCAAGCTATCCCTTGCCCTATTTTCCTCTATAAGCAGAACCTCTTGATGTCTATTCGCCTCCTTTTGTTTGCGAAACGCCATATCCTCAGCCACTCTAGCCTTGTCCCATTCCAGCCTCTCCGTCTCAAGATTAAGCCGGCCCTGCTCAATTGACGCTATAGCTTGATCAATTGGAGAAATCTTCGCCTGCTTAATCGCCTTAAATCCATTGGCCGAGCCTGCGGCGACTCCTCGTTTCAAAGGATTTTTGGCACCCCCGGCTTCTGGAAGAGGATCCTTTGACCACCCGAGGCGTCCGTCAATCACTTCGTAGTCTTCTTTATCCCTAGCTTCGGAAACATGTGGAGGATTGTAGGATTTATCTCTAATGCTGGTATTAGCATACACGATGGGGACAGTGGGAGTTTCATTGGCACCTTTGAAGGATATCATCGATCAATTCATAGTGGGGACACATATCGTCTAGCCACCCCAGTTTGATACTCCTCCACTTCTCCACATCGTCCCGCTGGCCTTCTCCAGTAGACCGCAAGCGCAGTGAAGTAGTGTGGTACTTCCTCTTAAGGGACTCCCACTGTCCTCTTACTGCCTCGCCTGTCCGTCTACCCCCTAACACCTCCACTGCAATCCGCTCAGCAACGCGTGCTCCATTAACTTTAAACTCCTCATAATTCCGGAGATTCTCTGCCAAGTAGCCCAGGAGTCGCAGTTTGTCGTTTTCTGACCAGCGGCCGCGGTTGACTGACGGTCTGTCCGACTTGTCCATGTCCAGCTGGGTAATCGAAATCGAGTCGGAAATGGGGTTCGGTGGGATAGCAGAACGTCTTCGAGCAGTGCTCGTCTGTTTCGGAGCTCGCACGACGGTCTGTTGGGGAGTGCGCGCAGCGGCTTGTGAGGGAGTTGGCACAAGGGCCTCTCTGGGCAGGCTCTGCGTAACTACTTCCTCACTAGGCAGCGCCACTTGCCTAGGATGGGTCTGTGTACCGGGTGCTTCGAGGAGCTCGGATGCGATAGGTGGGAGGGAAGACTGCCACTGGTCAGATGCAGGTGGAGACGTAGAGATGCGCGGCAGCATCCGGGGCGGACTTGACTCTCCGCCAGCCGGCCAGTATTGGACGGGAGAAAAGCCGTGCGACAAAGGCGATCGAGGTGGAGAGGGCATACTATTGGTACGTCGCAGCACCAGTTCGGGGTCGTCGGGCATAAGCTCCGTGGCTCGCGGTTTCATCGGGGCAGCAGTGGTGACAGCGGAGGTGGTGTTGGTAACGATGAGGCGGAATGTTGGCCGAGCAGAATATTTTTCTCGTAGTTGTGCGTATGACGTGCGAGAGGCTAGTATCCGCGACCGGCAGTCACTTCAACAAACCTGTTTCAACACGCTAGCATTTCAACACACTTTGATTACCCGGATTTGGTGGGTAGGTACTGCTTTGGGCTGGCAGCCGGCCGTACCTACCAGCAGCACCACCATCAGCCACCGTAGCCATGCTTGGCAAAAGTTACGGCCTTTTGCTTTTCAGTCACAATACGCGACAATCCGTGCCATGAGATTACTGCCACTGCCATCCTTAGTCTTTCTGCAGGGCAGTCGAGGTGCTTTGGTCAACCCTTTATGTAACCGCTGATGCCCCTCAACCGCCTATTATGTCCACCGCGCCGGTCTCGGCATCCTCAAGAAAAACACCCTTTCCCAACAGAATGTAAAACACGTGAACGAAACCTAGTGAGGGGGGTAATGGCAAATTGGTGGACAAATGGGGTTAGCGTGGATGGGGGAGGAGTTAGTCATCCCGGGGTGTTATTTAGCTCGTCACCGAGGGATTTTGCTCCTTATCCTGTAGATACATGCCACACCACCTGCAGGGTCACAACCTATTTCTTCACACCATCAATTTCTTCGTTCCATCCGTGACCCATCTCCATATTGCGCGCCCCCTTAGGGATTAGTCTTCACTAGGTACTGTGTCAATGTGACATGCCCAACACTCCATATAATAAAGTACTAGGCCAAAAGTTTCCGTACACCCAAGTACAACTGCCCATGATGCCCTCACTCAACCTTCTCGATCCCCACAACCACAATTTAGAAAGTCTCAGTAGTTGGCATACATCATGAATATAT
>Ga0307508_10004725_pt1 | contig 13187 bp, 11 predicted proteins | sample 9_EM_MG_FD_203089 | JGI IMG/M metagenome (GOLD analysis project Ga0307508, IMG submission 203089) | Populus trichocarpa ectomycorrhiza microbial communities from riparian zone in the Pacific Northwest, United States - 9_EM | ecosystem: Host-associated > Plants > Roots > Unclassified | place... | reverse complement strand
CCTGAAATCATCGCCCTTACAGGCTGGACCACCCAAAACCTCCTGGATGCCATTAAGGATAAAACGGCCCCGCCCTATGCCATCGTGACCCTCCTGGCAGGCGTCAACAACCAATACCAGGGCCGCCCCCTGGAGGAATATAAAGAACAGTTTGCCCGGTTGCTGGCCCGGTCCATTCAATTGGCGGGTAACAGGCCGGAACGGGTAATCGTTCTCTCCATCCCTGATTACTCGGTTACTCCCTTTGCGGCCGGTTATGACCGGGCCGCCATCGCCCGCGACATCGATGCTTTCAATACAGTCAATAAAGCGCTTTCCGGCCAGTATAAAGTAAACTGGCTGGATATTACCGCGGCTTCCCGGGTGGCCGCCGGCGATGCCTCCCTGGTGGCGGCCGACAGCCTGCATTTTTCAGGAAAGGAATACGCGGTTTGGGCAGGTATGCTGGCGCCACGCATAAAACAGGCCTTGCAATAACCTTCCACGACCCCCGCGGGCATAACGGGACACGTAATGATTTCCTGGTAAGCAGCATTTTTTTGCTGATTATTTAATCATTTTTTAATTTAGCTCCATCATTAGCCCACCCATTAGTTCCGCCGGGCCGGCGGGAAAGTCGACGAAAGAGCGATTTCTTGGGTGCAACCCTTCATCCTGAACATTGGTCCTCACTGGCGCACAGTGAGGACTTTTTTTGGTATTTTGGGCCCTGAACCATTTAAACCATTAAACTGCATGAACTACCGTCTCTTCCTGTCGGTATTATTCTTTTTACCTGCACTGCTGCAAGCACAACATGTTCCCGATACTTTTTATCTTTTACAACCCGACCGGGTATTCGATGGCGAGCAAATGCACGAAGGCTGGCGCGTGCTGGTAAAGAATACGCACATCGTATCGGCAGGAAATAAAGTGATCGCACCGGCAGGCTGCACCACCATCACGCTGGCGGGCTGTACGCTGCTGCCGGGACTGATAGAAGGCCATAGCCATTTGTTTTTACATCCCTATAATGAGACTAGCTGGAATGACCAGGTACTAAAAGAATCGCGGGCCGAAAGAACGGCACGGGCTGTTAACCATGCCCGTGAGACGCTGCTGGCGGGCTTTACCACGACAAGGGATCTGGGTACCGAAGGGGCGATGTATGACGATGTGGGACTTAAAACGGCCATAGAAAAAGGTATTATCCCGGGACCGCGTATGCTGGTAGCCACCCGCGCCATCGTGGTAACAGGCACCTACGGCCCAAAATCGGAATCGGCCGACGTTGTGCTGCCGCAGGGGGCGGCGGAAGCGGGCAACACCGGCCAGCTGTTAAAAGAGATCGATACCGAAATTGGTAAGGGCGCCGATCTTATCAAGCTATATGCCGATTACCGCTGGGGCAAAGACGAGGACGCAAGACCTACTTTTTCGGAAGCCGATTTAATCCGGGCGGTAAAGCAGGCAAAAAACAGCGGGCGAAGGCTGGCGGTGCATTCGAGTACCATAGAAGGTATGCGGCGGAGCATCGTCGCGGGTGTTAACACCATCGAGCATGGCGACCAGGGCGACGAGGCCATCTTCCGGCGCATGAAAGAAAAAGGCATTGCGTTATGTCCCACGCTGGCGGCGGGCGACGCAGTACAGCGGTACAAGGGCTGGCAGCCGGGAACGGCGGAGCCGCTCACCCTGCAGCAAAAACGCAAAAGCTTCCAGGCGGCGCTGGCGGCAGGAGTCACCATTTGCATGGGTGGCGACGTAGGTGTGTTTGCACACGGCGAAAATGCCCGCGAGATGGAACTGATGGTCAGCTATGGTATGCCGCCGCTAAGCGTACTTCGCTCGGCCACCTCGGTGAATGCCGATGTGTTTGGCATCGCAGAAACGGCAGGCCGTATAAAGCCGGGCTTACTGGCCGATATTACAGTAGTGGAAGGAAACCCGGTAGAAAATATAGCCGTATTGCACAAAGTGAAAATGGTCATGAAGGGTGGCGTTATATATAAGCAATAAGCCCTGACCTTTACCGCTTTCACCGGGTCAGTGAAGTAATCAGCTCTTCATGGTGCGGGTATTGTTGTACAAGCGCCGCCCGTTGGGCGAGCTCGAAATCGGCAAAGTCGAAACCGGGCGATACGGTGCAGCCTGCAAGAGCGTACGCACCACCGGCCTGCAGCCGGGCGCCGAACCAGTGGCCGGCTTTTACCAGGCATTGAAACGACTGCCCGTTTTCGGGATCATTGCCAAGCAGGTGTTGTGTAAGCTGTCCTTTCTCATCGATATCATATACCACCAGCGGATCGCCATAATAGAAATGCCAGAGTTCATCGGACGCAATGCGGTGCATGGCCGAGAACTGGTCTTTTTCGAGCAGGAAATAGATGGCGGTGCCTGCCGGGCGGTTGCCGTGATAGGTATCCGGCAGCGCTGCCTGCGGAATGCTGATGCCCGCGCGCCAGGTTTGGTGGTAGGAGCCGCCCTCGATGTGTGTAATAAGATCTAACTTCTTTATCCAGTAAGCGGCCGTTGGGCGCATATCAATGTTCTATTTTCACTTTTATGTCTGAATTGCCATAATACCACGCGTTGAGCGAATCCTTATAACGGGCCGTATCAGCCGCAGCACAGGGTATGACAATGAATATTTTGAAATTCACCGAGTCGGTTGTTTCCATCTGTATCCTGCTGTCGAAGGCCTGCACCATGCGCGAATCTTTTATGTTTTCATACCGGTAAAGCGCCCTTTTTTTATGCGGCGTTTCAAGAATGAATTTATAGCCGTTTACCGGCGCCGGCTGGGGCCTGGCGGTAGCGGGTGCAGGGGCAGGCGACGTACCGGCGGCAGCTGTTTCGGCTCCGGCTCCCTGGCGGGTCGTCGTATCCGGGCTGATATTTCGGGCCACCTGCGAATCGGGCACCACCCGTAGATTATCTTCGGCTACCGATGGGGCGCCGTCGCCGGCATTTTTGTTATAGAGATAATAGCCGCCCCAGCCAATAACGAGCAGGGTAGCGATGATACCCAGCGTTAGCACGAGCGCGCGATAATCTTTCGGGCTGCTGTCGTCGGTCGTTTTTGATTCCTCCATGGGCCCGGGTTTCCTTTTCAAATCGGGGTCATCCACTTTCACGGCGATGGACGTACCGGGATTGAACTGGAAGGAGCCGTCCCTGTTTTTTTGCAGTGTGCCGATGCCTTCGAGGTAAAAAGGTTTACCGATATTCAGGAACTGGTGGGCGAGCATAACATAAGAGTCAAGGTCGGCCAGCGCCAGGGCTTTCATTTTGCCTGTCTGGGCCTTGATATACTCGATGAGTGAGTCCTCGTACACGCCGATGCCCTTGGATACAAAGGAGATACCCTCGATGGGCGTCTTCGCTTTGGCATTCTCATCGGTAAGAACGGCAGAGTCGTCCAGCGTAAAAACGCCTATGCCCATAAGGGATAGTTTTTTGTACTGGTACAGGTATTGGGCTAGCAGGTTATCGACTTTCAAGGTATATGGTTTTACTGCCAAAATACAAATAAATCGCTGGGTTGCAAACTGGTAAGAAAGGGAAGTGTATTTTTGCCAAAATGGGACAAATGGTGACGGAACGGGAAAAGGCGTTTGTAGACTGGTGGACCAGGAACCGCGACAGGGAGAAAAAGATCTTCCGCCAGTGGCTCATAGGCCTGCCGGTGGGCCTGGTTTTCGTTGTGCCCATTGTGCTCAGTTTTGCCTCAGGCTGGCATAAAAGAGCCTCTATGTGGGCCAGGGGGCATTCGGACGACAATACAGGGGTGGTGCTGGCGATAGCCGCCCTGCTGATAGTAACGTTTATAGCTATTTTTTACAAGCGCCATAAATGGGAGATGTACGAGCAGCAGTACCGGGAAATACTAAGTAAAATGCCTGATAATGAAGCGCCTGCGGCTGACGGTCCCGGTACGGAATAATACTTTGTAAAGCAGCATATCGACGGCCCTGTAAGTCTTTAAGCAGGGCCAGATTCACTCAAACCAGTTAATTGCTATGCGAAAATTCGGTGTCTTATGGATTCTACTGCTTACAGGCTTGTGCCTTGCCGGGGGATGTTTAAAAAGAAGTGGCTCCGCTCCCTGTACGCCCAAAACGGTGGAGCAGGACGAGCCGGTGATACTGGCCTACCTGTCGGCCAATAATATCACCGGCTATAAAAAGCATAGCAGCGGCTTATATTACAAAATCGATTCTACGGGCTACGGCGCTGTGCCGAATGCCTCTTCTAAAGTATATGTTACCTACACCGGCCGGTTTACCGATAATACGGTTTTCGAGTCAAAGACGGCCGGTGAAACAGGCTGGATACTGGGCACCCTGGTGGAGGGCTGGCAAACCGGGCTCACACTCATAGGCAAGGGAGGACGTATCCATCTTTATATGCCGTCGGCCCTCGGTTATGGCTGCCAGGCCGCAGGACCGATACCGGCCAATTCGGTGCTGGTATTTGATATTTTGCTGGTGGATTTTATGTAGCGTGAGACGTGAAACGGCAAACGTTATAGCTTCAGGCGTAGTATGCTGCCACTGCCTCCGCAGGCCCAGCCGGTTTTTTCGTCGAGAAAGAATATTTCAACAAATTGTTCATTAGCCAGTTTACAGCTCCTGGTCCAGGTATCCCCGCCATCGGTCGTTTTAAAAATTTCCCCGGAAGTAGCCATATAGCCAATCCTGCTGTCAAGGAATTGAATGTCGGTAATGCCACCGCCGGGGCTTTTGCGGCCTAACCATGCGGCACCGCCGTTGATGGTGCTGAAAAGAGAATCGCCCCTGTTTAACCAGCCTGCCTGGCTATTCACAAACTGCATGGTATTGTAACTGTTGGCATGCCCGGGTATATAGGAAAGCGCCTGCCAGTGCGCACCCCCATCTGTTGTTTTATAGATGTTCGTCGATGCATTGGCGCTATAATCGTAAATAATACCGGTATTATCATCAAAGAAGAACATGCCGTTTACCGGGTTGCTGTATGTCTTAGCCCAGGTATTGGCGGTATCGGTTGTTTTAAAAAGGCCGCCGAAGGAAGAGATATAGCAGGTGGAAAGGGACGTAAACTGCAGGTCGGGATCATAGCCGGTTTTGTCAATCGATAGGGGCTTTGTGATCCAGTTGGTATAATCGCTGGTCAGGTAAACGGCCTGTGCCCCGAGGACTGCACTGCGCTGCCCGTTTAATACGTGTATATTGAAACCATTGGAGGGCAAGCCGGGTATTTTTAACCAGGTTTTACCGCCGTCGGTACTTTTGTAGACGGCATCGCCCACCGCTATTCCCGTGGATGGGTTAATAAACCAGAGATCGATTAACCACTTCGCGCCGGTGCTTATTTTTTGCCAGGCCAATAAGGTATCCTGTTGAACAGGCATGCCGCCGCCGGATTTATGACAGGCGCTGAAAGTGTACACAACAAGTACGATAGCTAAAAGGCTTACAAAAAACTTCATGGTGGGCAGCGGTTGGATGATTTGTAAATATAGTAATAGTGGTTGGTTGCTACTGCTTGTATTCCCCAAACACTTCGCGCAGCGTATCGGCAATTTCTCCCAGCGAGCATTTGTTTTCAACGGCTTCTATTACCGTAGGCATAATGTTCTCGCCGCTGCTGGCCTTGTCGTTGAGATCCTGCAGGATGGAATCGCAGCGGCCGGGGTCGCGGCCCGTGCGGAGCGCGGCCAGCTTTTGGGTTTGCAGGGCGCGTATGCTGTCGTCGATTTTGAAGAGGGGCGTGCTGTTGGTTTCCTGCGACTGGAATTTATTGACGCCCACGATGATCTTTTCGCTGCGCTCTACCTGTTGCTGGTAATGATAGGCGCTGCGGGCTATTTCATCCTGTATAAATCCCTGTTCGATGGCGCTTACACTGCCGCCCATGGCGTCGATACGGCCGATAAGCTCCCAGGCTTTTGCCTCCACTTCGTTGGTCAGGGCTTCCACATAGTAGGAGCCGGCCAGCGGGTCAACGGTATCGGGAGCGCCGCTTTCATAAGCCACCAGCTGCTGCGTGCGCAGGGCAATGCGCGCCGCTTCCTCGGTGGGCAGGCTCAGCGCTTCATCGTAGCCGTTGGTATGCAGCGACTGGGTGCCGCCCAATACAGCCGACAGGGTTTGTATGGTAACGCGGGCAATGTTATTGAGTGGCTGCTGCGCGGTGAGGGTGCTGCCACCGGTTTGCGTGTGAAAGCGCAGCATCATCGCTTTAGGATCGGTGGCGCCGAGATCCTTCATCATGTGCGCCCACATACGGCGGGCGGCGCGGAACTTGGCCACTTCTTCAAAAAGGTTGTTATGGGCATTGAAGAAAAAAGAGAGGCGTTTGCCAAATACATTGATGTCCAGCCCCTTTTCCTGGGCCGCTTTCACATACGCCTTGCCATTGCTAAGGGTAAAAGCTATCTCCTGTACCGCAGTGCTGCCCGCCTCCCGGATATGGTAACCCGAAATGGAGATCGTATTCCATTTCGGCAGGTCGGCCGCACACCATTCGAAGATATCGGTGATGATGCGCATCGACGGCTTGGGCGGATAGATATACGTGCCGCGGGCGGCATATTCCTTTAAGATATCGTTTTGGATGGTGCCGGAAATTTTACCCAGGTCGGCGCCCTGCTGTTTTGCCAGGGCCACATAGAATGCCAGCAGGATAAAACCGGTGGCATTGATAGTCATAGAGGTGGTGATGTCCTGCAGCCGGATGCCTTTGAAAAGGGTTTGCATGTCTTCGATGCTGTCGATGGCCACGCCTACCTTGCCCACTTCGCCTTCGGCGAGGGAGTGGTCGCTGTCGTACCCTATCTGGGTAGGCAGGTCAAACGCTACGCTGAGACCCATAACACCCTGCGACAATAAATAATGATAGCGCTTATTGCTTTCTTCGGCGGTCGAAAAACCGGCATACTGGCGCATGGTCCAGAGCCTGCCGCGGTACATATCCGGCTGCACGCCGCGGGTGAAAGGGTATTCACCGGGCTTTTCGCTCATGGGCAGCAGCTCAGTATACAGCTCTTTTATTTCGATGCCGCTGTCGGTCTGGATGTTTTTTTCTGGCATAAGCAATTTTTTTGAGCGAAAGCTATGCTTATCGCATCAGTTTCTTGGCTTCATAGCTCAACGCTTCCTGTACGAGTGTATGCATAGAGCCGTTTTGCTGGTGCATCACAAAGTCGAGCAGGCGGCGGTTGAGCTCGGTGCCGCTGGTATCGGGAGGAAGTATGCTGGACACCTGGTTGATAAGGTGTATGTTTTGTTCTTTCAGGTTGCGGATGGCTTCCCAGGCTTCGGTGCTTACATAAATCTGCTGCGAAAGGTTGTGATCGAACTCCTGCTTGATGGTGCCGGTGAGCAGCAGTTGCATGTCGGTCTTGTCCATCCCGGTCTGGTTGCTGCGCGATACGAGGTTGGGGATGGCGATGCGGTCGGCCAGGATAACCAGCCGCTCGTAAGCCTGCAGCTGGAGGGTGCGGGCGCCTTCGGAAACGGGGGGCGACTGCAGGGCGTTTTTGATGCTTTTCTTGTCTTTCTGGTAGAAGTAATAATAGAGAACGCCAAACGCAAGCAGGCCTGCTCCTATTATAACCATGGTAAGCGTATTCATAATGGGTTGTTTGTGATGTTGCAAATTTAACGGCTGAGGCTTAACGGAACAGATTTTCTTTCCCGGCCCGTTGGCCGGCCATTTGGTTAACCTGTGGTTAACACGTTAACGCGGCAGGGCGGTATGAATTGTTTGAAGTACCTTTTCTCAAAGATTTTTAACCCGCAAAATTGTACACTATATGAAAAGAGCATTCATTGCTTGTTTACTGATGTTATCGATGGGTGGTTTTGCTATGGCGCAAACGGCTGCCACAGTACAGGCCCCCGCAGGCAACGCCAGGCACGGCGCCCATAAAAAAATGCATAAAAAACATCACCACAGGCACCATCACAACACGACTAAAAAGCATATGTAATATACCTCAGCAGCAAACCAGCCCCGCTTCATATGGCGGGGTTTTTTTATTGCCAATACCCGGTTAAAAAGAAAAAAGCTCCGTTGTTTAAACGGAGCTTTCTGCAAATTATCCAATACCGCGTTTAGCGGGGAGTGGTTGTTGTGGTTGTCGTAGTAACAGCCGGCTTAACGGGCGTTTTCTTTTGCTCGTGCGACAGCAAATCGGCCTCGCCCAGGGGCTTGCTTTTGGCAAAGTCAACCAGGATGGGAGCGGCTACAAAGATAGACGAATAGGTACCGGTGATAACACCGATAAGCATTGCAAAGGCAAATCCTTTGGTTACCTCACCGCCTACCAGGAACAGGATAAGGATGGTGAGAAACACGGTTAAGGAGGTCATAATGGTACGACTGAGCGTATCATTGATGGATTTATTGATAAGCTCGCCTTTGGAAGCGCCCTTCATCAGCTTGCTGTTTTCGCGGATACGGTCAAATACAATCACCGTATCGTTCATCGAGAAGCCGATAACCGTGAGGATGGCCGCAATAAAGTGCTGGTCTATTTCCAGCGGGAACTTCACCACGTCCTTAAAGAACGAGAACACGATCAGCGTCACGAGCACGTCGTGCAGCAGGGCTACGATGGTGCCCAGTGAGTATCGCCAGTCGCGGAAGCGGACGAAGATGTACAGCGTAATGATAAGGAGCGACCAGAACATCGCTTTAAACGCACCCGATTTCAAGTCGTCCGAAATAGTAGGGTCTACTTTTTTGGAGCCTTCCACATACTTGTTGGTCGTCATAAACTCATCCACCGTAGCAGTGGGCGGCAGATAGACTTTCAGCCCTTCGTACAAGGTATGCTTTACCGAACTGTCGATGGCCAGGCCCGTTTCGGCAATACGGTAATCGGTTGTAATGTCCAGCTTGCTGTTGGCGCCATAGGTTTTGGTCACCGGCGATTCGCCGAATACCTTTTCCAGGCTGACGCGTACCGCTTCTTCGTTCACCGGTTTGTAGAAGTTAACGATATAGCTGCGGCCGCCGCGGAACTCCACCCCATAGCGGAAGCCATGGAAGACAGAGGCTACACCGAGCAATAATACTACCACCGAAATGCCATACGCTACTTTGCGGTATTCAATAAACTTGAAAGCCGCGTGTTTGAAAATGCGCTTGGACAGGCCGGTGAAATAATTGAAGTGACGGTTTTTATTGGTCCAGAAATCGGTAATCAGGCGTGATACAAGGATACCGCAGAACAGCGACAGCAGGATACCGAGGATTTGCGTGGTAGCAAAGCCTTTTACAGGTCCCAGCCCGAAATACAGCAGGATGAAGGCTGTAAGCAGGGTCGTTACGTGGGCGTCGAGCACGGGCGGCAGCGATCGGCGATAGCCGTCGTGCACCGCCAGCTGGTAGCTCTTGCCCTTGGTAAGCTCTTCCTTGATACGCTCAAATATGATTACGTTGGTATCCACGGCCATACCGATGGTGAGTACCAGGCCCGCAATACCGGGAGCGGTCAGCGTGGCATTCAGCGCGCTAAGCACACCGATGGTAAACAACAGGTTGAGGATAAGCGCGAGGTTCGCTACCCAGCCTGCCGTATTATAATACACCAGCATGAGCGCGAATATGACGATAAACGAAATGATAAAGGCTTTGCTGCCGTCTTTTACCGACTCGGCGCCGAGGGTAGGACCTACCACCTGCTCCTGCACAATCTTGGCGGGGGCGTTCAGCTTACCCGACTTGAGAATGGCCGCCAAATCCTGCGCTTCGGTAACTGCCAGGTTGACGTTTTTACCGCCACCCATGGTGATGCGCGAAGAACCGCCATCTATCCTGTCTTCTACATAAGGAGCCGAATAAACAATATCGTCGAGTACAATGGCAATCGGTTTATCTTTATTCGCTTCGGTCATGTCGCCCCAGACTTTTGCGCCGTTTTTGTTCATCGTCATGTTTACCAGCACCTGGTTGGTGGTCGGCTCAAAGTTTTGCTCCGCATCGGTAATCATGTCGCCTTCCACTTTTGCCTTATCGGTACCGGGAATGGTTTTGATGGCATACAGTCTCATATCGTCGGCCAGTTTGCCGTTGTCGTCCCGCACCTGCTTACCCCACATAAAGCGGACGTTGGCAGGGAAGCTGGCGGCAACTGCCGGAAGAGCCAGGTAGCTGTTTACATCGGCGGTATCCTTGATGCCAACCCTGCCTACAAAATCGAGATAGCGGTCTTTGGCCTTTTTCCGCTGCTGGGATGCACCGATGGCGTCGCGGAAGATGGAAATGAACCGACCCTTGTTTTTGCCAACCTCGGTTGTTTTTTTACCGGTGGTATCCGCTTTTGTCAACAGTTTTTTGAGCGAGGTATCGGCTGCTTCAGATTGAGCGGTGGCAGTGTCGGCAACCTTAGCGGCGCTGTCGGTTGTTTTATTACCGTCGAGGTAAGCCGCCAGCGCATCATCGGCGTTTTTGATGGAGCCGGACAGCTCATCGATATTGTATACTTCCCAGAACTGGAGGTGGGCCGTGCTCTGCAGGTACCTGCGTACGCGCTCGGGGTCATTGGCGCCGGCCAGCTCTACGGTGATAATGCCTTTGGTCTTATCGAGGTTGATGTTGGGCTGCGATACACCAAATTTGTCGATACGGTCGCGCAGTACGTTGAACGTTTGCTGCATGGCGGCATCAGACTGCTCGCGGATATAGCTGATCACCGCATTGTCGGATGCGTCGATTTTCAGCTTATTGCGGGTGTTGTTGCTAAACAGCGGCGCCATGGGCTGACCGGGATTGACCGCTTTAAACGACTGGGCAAAAAGAGTAATATAATCCGCCTCGTTGCTGTTCGCTTTGTGGTTGTTGGCATCGGCAAGCGCCTTTTTCAGCGAGGGGTCGTTGGGGTTGTTGGAAAGACCTTTGATCAGGCCTTCCAGCTCCACGTTGAGGGTAACATTGATACCGCCCTGCAAATCGAGGCCGAGCAGCAGCTCGTTCTCTTTTGCTTTCTGGTAGCTTTGGCCCCACCATGTAATGTTTTTGTCCTTCGTACTGTCAAGCAATCGTTTCAGGCGGGCGCTGCGCAGCTGCTCGAGGGTATCTTCATAGAGGGCCTGCGCTTCCGTATTGCCCGGATATTTAGCCGTAGCAGCCGGGTAATTTCTTTTTACCCAGTCCTTCGCCTTGTCTGCCATTGCACTTTCATGCGAGTTCACAAACCAGGTGAACGAAAGCTGGTATGCCGAAATCCCTATCAGGAGCACAGCAAAAATGGCCACCAAAATCTTCATTGGACTTTTTTGTCGTTTAAGTTAGAGAATTTTAAAGAGGGGCAAAGATAGGGTTTTGAAACTGAACCCCGAACAGCAAAATAGGGCAAAAAACCGGGTTTTTCGGGTGTTTGCGAACGCGTGGCAGGCTTAATGCACAAAGACATCCCAGGCAAACCGGAAGATGGTGCCGCATACTACTGTCAGAAAAACGATCCGGATAAACGCATTTCCCCTGAGCAGGGCCAGCCGCGCGCCCAACAGGCCACCAACGGCATTGCACGCAGCCATGGGCAGGGCGATGGCGTAAATGATTTTGCCGCTCACGGCAAAAAAGAGAATGGATCCCAGGTTGGTAGACAGGTTGACAAATTTGGCATGGGCGCTGGCTTTAATGAAATCGAATCCCAGGCGGCTGATAAAGGCGAGCACCAGGAAAGTACCGGCGCCGGGGCCGATAAAGCCGTCGTAAAAACCAATAACAAGGCTGATGCCGATAGACCGGGCCCACTGGCGGCGCACGCTGTGGTTTTTTTCGGTAGGGTGCCCGAACTGTTTGTTGACATAGGTATAGATGGCCACCCCTGCCAGCACGATGAGCAGCAGCGGTTTCATAAACTGGTTGCTCACCACCGTAAGCAGTTTGGACCCGGCCGCGGCGGCGAGGGCCGCCAGCAGCATCATAACGGCAAGGGGGCGCCAGGGCAGCCTGGTACGGCGTGCATACTGTGTAGCAGCCATACCGGTGCCGCAGAAAGCCGGGATTTTAAGGGTGCCGATAACGGTGGCCACCGGGTATTGCGGCAGAAGAACGAGGCTGGCAGGAGTTTGAATAAGACCGCCGCCGCCAACGATGGCATCGACAAATCCGGCAGCAAAGGCAACGAGGCAGAGCAGGAGCAGATGGGGTACCATGCGGCGCAAAGATATACATGAGCTACGAGCTGTGCGCTATGAGCTGCGAGTTTTTTGCGCGGCTATCCAGGCTCGCGGCTGGTAGCTCATAGCTCGCGGCTTACCTATCAGCAGCAGGGCCGGCTAAGGGCGTCGAGCTGGCCCAGTACGTCCATGATGCGCCCGGCGACTATTTTATCCGCCGTGGCAAATGGCTCTTTAAAAAAAAGATGGCTGAGCCGTTCCAGCTGCTCGTAGCAATTGTCGCCAAGACGGGTGCTGAAATAAATAGAATCCTCCTGGTTGGCAAGGCCCATAAAATCGGCAGAGAACCATTCTTCCATCCGGCTTTCATCAATGAATATTTCCAGGCGCCGCCCAAAAGTATGGGGGGCATAGGTCATGGTAAGGTTTTTATACGCAGGCAACACCAGCATCTCCACCTCGCGGGGCGAATAATCGGTTTCGAAGCGCTCCTGGGTTTTGATCTGGATATAGCTCGCTTCCGCCAGCTGGTTGATGATCAGCAGGCGCCCCTTGGCATTTTCGGAAACATAATTGACGGAAAACTCTTTGCGGGTGATGAATTCGGTCAGGCTATAGCTGGAGCCGGCCGACAGGATACCGCTCATAATGCGTCCCTTACTTTGGGGTATGTCCCAGCGCATGCCGCTAAGCCTTTGCTCCTTGCTCAGGCTTTTATGAAAAAAGTAATTGCTGCTGATAGTGTAGTAGAGATCTTTCATTCGGGTGCCGTCTGGGTGATGAATATCAGGTAAAATTACGTCAAACTAAGGGTTGTCCTGTATCCTTTGGGGGCCGTTTTTTGGTTATCAGGGACAGGATATGTATAAGTAAAAACACTTATTTTATCTTGCCGGGCAGGCAGCCGAATTCTTTTTTAAAGGCCCTCGAAAAATTGCTGAGATTGGAAAAGCCTATGCTGTAAGCGGCTTCCTTGATAGTGGTTCTGCCGCCGGTGATCATTTCCTTTGCCTTGAGCAGCCGGTTGCGGTTATAATACTCATACAGCTTCATGCCATATACTTCCTTGAACTTTGCCTTGAGCTTGGT
>Ga0307508_10004724_pt1 | contig 13192 bp, 18 predicted proteins | sample 9_EM_MG_FD_203089 | JGI IMG/M metagenome (GOLD analysis project Ga0307508, IMG submission 203089) | Populus trichocarpa ectomycorrhiza microbial communities from riparian zone in the Pacific Northwest, United States - 9_EM | ecosystem: Host-associated > Plants > Roots > Unclassified | place... | reverse complement strand
TGCACCAGTTGGGATTCTCTCTTCACGAATCACACTGTCGCAGCAGTGATGTTCTCAACTGTTTGCAACACATTTCACCGCCTCAGACAAACACACCGATAAGGGGGCAGGTTGTCAGGCCGCGTGTGATGGTCTGAATCGCCCACTGGCAGTGCCCGCAGCCTGCGCGGCCCTGCTTACTCGTATGTATGCTGCTGCTGCTGCGGTGCTAGTGTTACTTCGTGGATCGGGCTACTGGGCTACACCGTGCAATAGATCTCATTGGGGGTGCCTGTTGAGGCTTTGTCCCCGTTCGTGCGATCCTCGCTAACCTCTGACCCGTAGCAGTGGGCATCAAGCCGATACGGATGTGGCAGGTGCTGTTCTTTGAGTAGCTGTTTCTGGGTTTCTTTTGCAATAATATTTCAAATCAGCGTCATTGCGGGAGGTTATCTTTTATTCTTGGAATGTGGTGGGGTGGCATCTTTTTTGAGCAAAGGTCCAGGAGGGTATAAATAGACAATGGGCGAAGTTTTTGGATTTTCAAGGTTTTCAAGCTTGGGTTAGCACTGGGAGAGTAATCGCAATGTCTCTAGTCGTCTCTCCATAAAATCGTGTACACAACGATCGTGACTGTGGGTCAGTCACGTGTATACGTTGTCGTACACACACAAGTAACATGAGCGCCATGAACGACGATCCTACGGATATCCTTCGCTCCGCTGTTCGAGCTGCTAAAATGCCATTCTGCACAACGGGCAACGTTCCTATCAGTCAGGATAACGCAATCAAGCTGTTCTTCGAAGGACCAGATGCAGGTACCGACGCAAAGAGCATCAGGTTTCCACTATCGAGCCCCGATGATGCAAATCCCCTACTCGACGCATGTAAACAAGCGAGCTTTAGGCGTAGTGACGAAGAAGTTATTGATCCATCGTACCGTCAGGCCCTCGTGCTCCATAGTTCATCCTTTGCCATTGCGCCGGCATCAGCCATTGACCCGCACAATCTTGGTATACTCTCCAAGATCCGCCAGACGCTTCTAGGCGGCACCGGTGCTAGTGCCGCTGACTTGGATGAACGTGCAAAGGAAAACAGTGTTATAGACAGGAGGGTCACAGCTCGGTTGGATAAGCTGAACGTCTACCGAGTGGGCGATTTCTTCAAGGGTCACGTTGACACGCCCCGGTCCACTTATATGTTTGGGACGTTACTGATAAACCTTCCTGTCGCTCATGAAGGGGGGCAGCTGATTGTGCGTGCTCCGCTTAGTCATTATGAGGGTAGCCGCTACGTTGCTCAGAATTCGGATGCCGGTCTTGGAGAACGAGACTCATTCACCACTGAGTGGAGAGCAGAAGATGTCTTGAGTTGGATCGCTTTCTTCTCTGATTGCCCTCATGAGATTTTGCCCGTCAAGAGTGGAAACCGGTATGTGTTAATGTGAATGCTTATCTTTCCCGCTTTAAAATATTGTCGCCCAACGACAGAGTCACGCTGTCATACAGCCTCTTCTTTGAGGAGAAAATAATTCACTACACGTTGGGGGGTGATGCAGAGCGCGCCGTAAAGCGGATGGTTAACGCCCTCAAGTTACGGGGAAACTTCGACGATTCACAACCATTCGTTGCCTTTCATCTCCAGCGCGCTTACGTGAGTTTACCATAATGTGATTGATTTCACTGGTTGAAGAGCTAATGTCATGTCGAAACTATTTATGAAGCCTGTTAGGCTACACGACGATAAAGCGAATGCAGTAGCGTCCTGTGTAAGTTATCTACCTTTCTCAAGTACAGTTGATGCGTGCGCTCATATATAGTATGTAAAGTTGAAAGGGGGGGATGCGCTAATTTACCGCGCACTGCAGCAGGTCGGCGCGCACATAACGTTCCACTACTACTACCCCGGCCAGGACCGTATAATCGGCAACGAGCAAGATTTTGTTCTGAGTGAGGATTCCGAAATGGCCTACCGTATCGGGATCCGTGAGGACGTTCAATACAATTTCAAGGGACGACTCCTGCGTCGGCTTGGAGTTTTTACGGCAGTGGAAGCACCCAAGGTGAAGTATAAAGAGAACGGTAAGGAAAGGGAAAGGGAGTGGGACGAGCGTAAATTCACTACGGCAACGAAGTTTCTGTATGCTGCTTATGGAAATGAGGCAACGCTCGGGATGCAGTATGCGAGTATTTGCATGATTGCCTCTGCTCCTGGGCACAATATTGGAGATAGGTGGGGAGCAATTCGCGAGTAGTGAGTGTGTGGTATTTTGAGGATGCAACCCCCTGTTATAGTGTCTATAAGCATGAGGATCATGCTAATTGATTTAAACATCGATTAATTTTCTCCGGTGCCCTAGTCTGCTCGTCCAAAAAGCGCAAAATCTTGGTCTCAATCACGTGTATTAGTTTTCAACTCTTGCATTCTCCCTGCTTGTGTGCTAGTATCTTACATTAAAAATGTCCAGACAAGGCCCGGTCCCGCCGCCGCCCTACAAGTTGCAAATGGCTGCTGAGGGGGGGCCATGTGAGGGAATTTCGTACTATGTGGCCGCACATAACATAGTCTAGACGGGTACAGCGTCAGGCAAGTCCGAGGTTTTGCTGCAGTTAAGAACTATAATGCCTGCCTTTCAAACACACTCCTATATAGCCTTGGACCGCGTATTCTTCGACAAGTGATCCACGAAACTATAAGTGCCTCGCTGACCATCGCACATACTGAAGGAGTTGTTAGCCGCGTATATCCTGCTCCGGGTTGCGATAGGTTCCGGCTTGAAGTTTGAAAACATGCCAACGAAGAAAAACAAGATATGGAATGGAGCATCACGGGCCCAACAGAAGCACCCTTGAGAGGTTTCTGACGCCTTATTGACAGTGGGGACTTTTGTTAGATGTCGGAGCGATGGGCATGGCCGCCAAAAAGGAAATGTTTAGCGCCAGCGAGATCTGCGTCACACTCTTGCGGTTTCACCGCCGACCCGCCTCGTCGGCGCGAACCTTGAATAACCGATGGGTATAACGCGAGCCATACACCCAATTAGGGACATCGGCGCTAGCTTGACGCGTTTCGCGACCGAGAAATGTCCCCTTTCATCTGCCAGTCACCGTACTCTGAGCTCCCGCGCAGCAATTTCCTGTGACTAAACCTTGGCTCGACTTGTGTGCCCATATGAGATGATTTGAGGCTGTGTACTTCACCACATTTGGGAACTTGCACTGCGCTTCGCATGATACGCTGCGCGTCCGCGATAAGCTACATCGTTGCATTGTTGTCATCCGTGTTTTCTGTACCCCAGGGCAGCCTTGCGAGGCCGCGCAAGGGCGCCATTCACCGAATCAGCGGCTGGCTTTGCATAGCCTCTGACCGTCAGACGTACACCTCGCGCGCTGTCGCCTGACATACTCACCTGATACACTGCTCATTGTCGCTGTCTATTGACGGCCGCAGTGTCCTTCTACGGTGATCGCATCCAGCACCATCCTTTCCTCCCCTCAACACCGTGATTCTTGCTTAAATAATAGTTAAGAACGCCGCCAGACACATTATCCGCAATTTGTTGTACCACTTCGCCTCGTTGGTATGCCTCATTCCCTGCGAGCCGCTGAACGGCGTGATCTGATTATGATTAATATAAGCGGTTGAGTCTACAACTTCTCGACACCAACCAGTGTTTGGCTGTTTCTCTTGCTCACTTCAACGCCCTCCTGTTTTCGGTTTGTCTGACCAAAGCCACACTGGCAAGCGCACATCGAGACAATCCCGATATGACGGTGGAGTCAAATTTGAGAGCAACTAATCGAGACGCATTCTGATATTCAGCGCAACAGGATTCTTCAGACGACGACAGCTTCTATAGTGTTGACTCCTCAATGGAGACACTTGATTCAGTAGCGCCCGAGCAAGTAGTGGTGTGTGTCTGGGCCACAGGTTCTCGTATTTCCGCGAAGGCTAACCCATTCCTTGGGATCACCGATCAGAACGACTCCCGCGCAGCAGAGGACCCCACCGACGATGAGGTCGACCTTCCCCAAAGGTAACCATCCTGCCGCCACGGTTTTTCGGCCATCACTCATGAGGAGACTGTTGCTGCACGTGGTCAGGATGACCTTAACAGAATTCCTCCAGCTGATAAGTTCGCGTGGGTCGTTGGAAAGAGCAAGGATCCAGTCGGTTCAGTGCTACGAGGTGGACGATGGGGCACACCATCGGTTTCTTTTGTTCTACTGCATCCCACAATCACGGTCTTCCGTGTGGTTTCGGGTGGATCGTCAGCGTCAGCGTCACCTTAGCCTTGAGGTTCCCCTCTTGAACCGTGGGTGTGTCGATACACACGATACCGTAAGACTCGGCGCCGTTTGATATCCTCTAATGCTGATCACTCGTTTCCAAGGTGATTTTTGCGACATCGAAGGCAGAGTTGCTTCGTGGCCAACATTGTCGGCAAGAGAATGAGCTATCTTTCGAGAAGTCTCCCAGCCTTGGTAGTTTTGGATTCTTAGTCGAAATTATCCTTCAGGAGATGATTAAGTACACGCCCTGGCCTGTGAGTCCATGTCGTCGAATTATTTATTTAGTAATGCACGTTCACCCTCTCCAGGAAAATTGCTGGCTGCTGTGCTCGCTCCTCCAAGAGCAACTCCGCGAAGCCAGCTACGGCAAATACACGCATGGAAGCCCTGTTATGCCGAATATTGCGCCTTCTATTCGCTCGCAGATCAAAATACGCCTGTATCATGAGCCAGACCCTCCACCTCAAGTATGTAACATATCCCACAGAAGATTAGCACATAGACACTAATTGATAATGCTTTAGACTGATAAATTACTCCATCTAATCATACACGAACATGAACTTGGTGCTACAGCGAACATCTTTAAATCACTCATCGTTAGCCCTAGATTAATACTACTATACCCGTTCTCTACTGACAACATTATTTTAGAGCCTGGCTCGGAAAACACCTCACTTTCCCCCTCTGCAGTCTGAGCTACGCAATTCGGCCCAAACAAACGAGCTAGCTGGAGCTCTTTACAATTTTGCACAACATGAGCAATCCCTGCATGCGACAGCGCGACGTCTAATTTCCGCGCGCTCAATGGGCATATTTCGACACTTATACCAATTCAATCCCGAAGAGTATTACAATCCATTCTCTAGGTCTCTCTTGGCGTACGCTTCCCATCTACGCGCATGTGGGCGTGATCCTGAGTCCCTACATTTCCATAAAGAGGCTTCAGAAGTGTATGCACGGCATCATCGCGATCCTGACAGGTATGAGTAAAGTTGTTGTTTGTGTCAGATGACCAATTACGGGGTTCCCTTAAGCGTTGATGAGCAAGCCAAAACCACGGGAGTGGAACGAATCAATGATGTCTTGTCCGATCCGGGTGGCCCCCTGAAGAGTGGTCAAGGGCACGGGCCTACCGCATCGCAAACGCGCGACTATACTCTTCATCTCTCGCAGCTACCAGGCCTCCAAGGACGCCCAATTGATTCAGTGAAAGGAAGAGAGGCGGAGGAACTTGGGAGGCAACTACATTCTGTGGGTTCTCACTTTATATCGCCCCGAAAATGAGCTCATTTGTAGTTTAACCATAGTATCTAACAAGTTGTTCAAATCCGACTGAATACGCAACTGTTCTCAGGTTGTTACAAGACCTCTGTTCAAGCTCAGGACGACTTCCCTCTTCTTACAAACTCGCTAACGTCGATTTTGATCGCGGTGACTTAATCGGTAGAGGAGGCGAGGCATGTGTTTACGGTGGCTATTTCAATGGCCAAAGAGTTGTAGTGCGTGAAGTAACCATGCCCCCACACTTTTGGCGCTCGCAACCTGGTCGTGATACTGTCAAGGTTGATCCGAATCCCTCGCCAATGTGCCCACGCTGACACCATTTATTTTAGCTCATACTCCGTGAGGTAATCACACATTCACAACTCGCCCACCCAAATATCATACCTTTGCTTGGCGTCTTCTATGCGAGAAGCGATGGGCCCCCTCTTTTGGTCCTTCCTTGTGCGGAAAAGGGGTCTTTGAGTGACTTGATCCGTGCCGAGGCGATAAGGGACATTGAATTTGCTTGGATTGTAGGTGCAGCTATTTGTCGTCCACTGTGCCATCCCTCCTCACATTGCCCGCCCAGACTACAGGCACAGGCCGTGCTTTGGAATATCTCCATTCAAGAAGACCTCCGATCTTCCATGGTGATCTTCACACGGTAACGTAAGCGTTATGCACCAAATGATTTTGAGCTGAAACTTGCGCAAGGACAATGTTTTAATTGATGCTTCTGGCAATGCGCTTCTTTCTGACTTTGGTCTTAGCCGTATTCGTCATGAGGTTACACGAACGCACACGAACATACGTGAAGGCGGACGGACACGATTCATGGCACCAGAGTTACTAGCTGGGGACGAACTGTTTCGTACGAGCCCAGCTAGCGATATCTTCTCTCTCTCAATGACCTTTTGGAACGTTTGGACTCGCGAACTCCCTTTTGCCGAGTTGCTAAACGAAAGAAAAGTGGAAGCTGCAATTCGAGGCGGACAACGACCAAATTGCCCCACAAGAGCCACAAATATCACGGCGGTGCTGATGGCCCCGCCAGACATGGAACAATTTGACGAGCATTCAGACTTGGACCGAAACTTCCTGTCCCCAGAAATTGAACAAGACTTTTGGCTCCTCCTGGTAGACATGTGGGCGCATGAAGCGTCGAATCGCCCTTCAAGTGCGGATGTGCTGCAACGGCTGGAAACAATATTCCTTTCTTTATTGGAGCAGCATGACCAACTTTTGCAGCTTCGCAATTATATTTATTAAACTGTTTGATTCAAGGCCGATTGCTCCTGTACTACTACATGTAATCGTTATGAGGGTCTCATATGAGTAGGTGTTCCCCAGCGCTGGATTCCGAAACGTGAGAATAATAAACGCGCGCTGCGTTGCGCGCCGTGCCTCACCTAAAATAATTGTTTCCGGCATTTATTCCCGTGAAAAACCCTGCATGAGATACTCGGGGTCTGGTCGTTCGTTCCAGGGATCCCCGGGGAACACCGTAAGTCCGAACTTGGCTAGAGCGGAATCCATTCTGACCCTTGGACATATGGGCGATGCCGTGCCATCGGTGCCTCTATCATTGCCCCCAACAATGCTACAGCTGCGACGAGGTTTTGATTGGGTACCAAGGCGGATGCTCCGGAAAATTACTCAGATGCCTCTTTAGCTGCCAGTGATCTTCAGCTGACGACGAATCGGATGCGGGTCGCCGGGTGCCAGCGAGGCGCCGAAAAGCCGCCACTTTGGGGACACACATCAATCCCGAATCCAGTGTCATCTACCTAGGACTGGTCTTTGACCGGGAGCTCCGCTGGCGCCTTCAAGGTGACAGGGTGGCCAAACGTGCGCAAGCAGCCCTGATGGCTTTGAGCTCACTAGCTCGTACAACATAGGGGTGCACCGCTTGCTCAATTCCGATGCCTCATGGTGCCATGGCAGGAAAAATTGGTGAAATCCTCCGGGCAACAATGCGGGGGATAGTGGGCAGAGACTCATGCGTTTGTACATTCTACTGTTAACGGCTCGTCGAAAAACAGCGGGATCACGTATAATTCATGAAATTGCAACACCGGTTCCATAGCACGCCGCGAGACTTGGGGAGCTTAAACGTATTCTGTTTGACACATACAGCTTGCAAATGCAATCAGTGCTAGCTGACTTGATTCATCAAGTGCAATGTGCAGTTCGTACACCGAGGACCATAATGTTCCATTCATTCTTTTGAGATACCCCAAGTAGGGCACCATATAAGTAATTAATAAATGCAAAAAGCACGGACCTGCACGGTATTGCCGAAGGAGTCGGGGACCGGGCGCTTGCCGCCGCTACAACAGCACTGACTCAGCAAGTGTGACTCGTGACAGTCACTCAATCGTGCTTGACTTTCCCCCGCCATCCCGTCGTCCGTATTCAAATAAGGGCGAATCTGATTACATTTGGTCCGATTCCCGACTGCCTTTCGCTCAACGAATTTTATTGCAATAAGGTTATGACTTAAAACGGATCACGTGTGCACGTTTTTTCGCCTTAGAGTAACCGTTCCTCACATAGTAGATTCTCTTGCATCTCACTCAGTACGTACTATGGACGCCGCAAACAACAACATCGGGATACTGCGCTCTGCTCTTCGTGCTGCTAGGATGCCATTCTGCGCAGCGGGTGACATTCCAATTAGCCAGGATGTCCCCATCAAGCTTCTCTTCGAAGAGAAAACGCAAGGAGATCGTACGAATATGAATAGTGTGACGTTCCCGCTCTCAAATGCAGACGATATCAATCCGCTACTCGAGGCATGCAAGCAAGCGAGTTTCGGACGCGGTGGCGAAGAAGTTCTTGATCCTTCTTATCGTCGCGCACTTGTACTTCATGCGGATTCATTTGCTATCGCACCTGCGACGGCCGTTGACCCATACGGACTCGGTATACTCGCCAAGATCCGTCAGAACCTTCTGAGTGACAGTCCAGATGCTGCCAACAAGAAGCGCACCAAGGAAAGGAAGATTGTTGCTCGCCCAGACAAACTGAACGTTTATGGCGTGGGCGATTTCTTCAAGGGCCATGTCGACACACCACGATCAAATCAGATGCTTGGCACGCTGTTAATATACCTTCCTGTTGCGCACGAAGGAGGACAGCTGGTGGTGCATGCACCATACCCTAGCGACGGTGCGAGTGAAGACGAGTCCGGCACCTCGCAGTCATCTTTGGATGCTGGCATTGGACAGCAGGATTCGTACACCACTGCGTGGGGAGCCGAGGACGTGTTGAGTTGGGTCGCCTTCTTTTCCGATTGTCTTCACGAGGTATTGCCTGTTGAACGTGGAAACCGGTGAGTGTTCGCTCTGCTTTCTATCCCATTCCTTAATTCCTTATGTTCTAACCTATGTATGTTTTCATAGTGTTACCCTATCGTACAATCTCTTCTTCGAGAAAGTAAAGGATACGTCCAAGTTGACTGTCGACGCCGTTCAGGAACGTGCCGTAGAGCGAATCGTGAGCGCCCTCAAGTTGCCGGGTAACTGGGATGATTCGCAGCCATTCGTCGCCTTTCATCTCCAGCATCGTTACGCGAGTTGTGCTTAGTCAATGTGATTGACTTAACGGGAAACTGATGTCACGACGAATCCGTTTATTCAGCCTGTTACGCTTGATCAGGACGAGGCAGCTGCGGTAAAAGCCTACGTAAGTCCTTGTCATCTTGCTGATATGCAACACGCGCGACTCATGCTCGTATGAAGTTAAAAGGCGGAGACGCTGTTATTTACCGCGCATTGAAAGCCGTTCGGGCAAAAATCACGTTCCACTACGTGTATTACGAAAACTACACCAGGAAAGACGTCATTCTTGCAGCGGAATCTCATATTTTCACTGATGCACCCGTCGAAGGCTATCTCCGCGAGAACTTTGGTGGACGAGTCTTGTCCAAGCTCGGTGTTTTTACGGCCCTGGAAGCACCTCTCATCAAGTACAAGTATGATGATAAGAAAGGTATTGAGCGGGAGAGACAACCAAAATACAAAGAACCGAAATTCGCTACAGCAACCCCGTTTAAGTATTTCGCTCATGGGAATGAGCTCACGTGTGAGACGGTCTATGCGAGCATATGTATGATCGCTTCCGCTCATGGGCACAATATCGATAGCCTTTGGGAGGGATGACGAAGCCCTGTGACAGTCAGAGGTGGCGCGAGTTTTCAAAAATACATAGGGCATGTGTGCTATGTCAATCGTGTACTTTTACATGCATGAGTGCTGTATGGAATTGAGCCTGAACTCATAGCATATCTCGCACGAGAAATAGTTGTTGTGATATTCGGTCTTTGGCAGCGCACTTATTGTAGAACACAAGCTTAGATTGTACCGGCTACCCACGTTCTTGAAGTATCTACGAGAATTATCACATAATATTCTTTGCCCTTCTCCGTTATTCCGGATTAGTTGTAGGCGCTTAGAGCAACAATAGTGATTCCGATCACGTTTCGCACGAAACCTATCTTGTTTTCCAAGGTTATACGCAGGGTCGGCTTGGCTTGGTCATTTCCCCCCACAATTCCATGACTCTCGCCTTCTGACTCCTAACTGCTTACATCACCATGGACGCTACTAACAACGTCGGGGCATTTCGCTCTGTCCTTGGCGCTGCCAACGTGCCATTCTGTGCTGCAGGTGTCATTCCAATCAGCCGGGATGCCCCCTTTAAGCTTCTATTCGAAGGGCCGGGCCGGGGAGATCGGGGGATCGTGAACCGCGTGACGTTCCCGCTCTCAAACGCAGATGATATCAGTCCCCTGCTCGAGGCGTGCAAACAAGTGAGCTTTGGACGTGGTGGCGAAGAGGTTCTTGATCCCTCGTATCGTCGCGCTCTCGTACTTCCTGCATCTTCCTTTGCTTTTGCACCTGCGACGGCTGCTGATTCTTACAGTCTCGGTATACTCGCCAAGATTAATCAGACGCTTCTGAGTGGTAGTACTGGTGATATTGGCGTGAAAGACGGTGATGATGCCGAGAACGAGCATGTGGAGAAGCGTAGAAAGGAGAGAAGGAGGATTGTTGCCCACTTGGACAAAATGAACGTTTATGGTGTGGGCGATTCCTTCAAAGGCCACGTTGACACTCCGCGATCAAACCAGATGCTTGGTACGTTGCTAATAAACCTTCCTGTCCCCCACGAAGGAGGACAGCTGGTGGTGCATGCACCATACCCTGGCGGCGGTGATCATGAGGGCGATCCCGGCGTTGCACACCCATCAGACTCCGGGCTCGGACGGCGAGATTCCTACACCACTAAGTGGGGAGCCGAAGACGCGTTGAGTTGGATCGCCTTCTTTTCCGATTGTCCTCACGAGGTATCACCTGTTGAACACGGAAATTGGTAACGTTTCGCTGCTGCTTTGTATGCTATGTATAATATTCTGACTTATGTGTGATTTTGTAGTGTAATGCTATCGTACAATCTACTTTCCGAGGAGGAGGATGATATATCCGCGTTGACTGTCGATACTGTGCAAGAACGCGCCGTGCAGCGAATTGTGAGCGCCCTCAGGTTGCCAGGCAACTTTGGTGATTCCCAGCCATTTGTCGCTTTTCATCTCCAGTATCGTTATGTGAGTTCGCCTCATTGACTTGGTGGAATACTGATGTCACAACGAATGTCTTTATTCAGCCTGTGAAGCTTGACGAGGATGAAGCAAACGCGGTGGAGGCCTCCGTACGTATCTTCCCTTGTCTCGAGGCTCGATCCGCACGACCAATGCATGTCTAAAGCTGAGAGGCGGAGATGCCCTCATTTACCGCGCATTGCAAGCCGCTCACGCAGAAATCACGTTCCACTACATGTGTTACGACGACTACGATGAACCAATCGTTCTGGGCGATACATCTCAACTTCTTGCTGACTATTATATCGACCATAGTGTCCGGAACGAATTCAATGGACAATTTTTGTCCGAGCTAGGTGTTTTCACGGCTCTGGAAGCGCCTCCCGTGAAGGGGAGGTACAAACCGAAACCTCCTACGGTGACTCGGTCCTGGTATTTGAGTTATGATGAGTCGTACCCTATGACAGCTTACACAAGCATATGCATGATCGCTTCTGCGCCTGGGCACGACATCAATCGTAAGTGGCGCAAGCGAAAATTGGACTACGAATACAAGTAGTATGTAGTCAGACGGCGCAATATTTATTTAACTACTTGGAACAAATCTTTAGAAGCCGAGACTTGTTCCTGGATGATACGCACCGTTATGCGTGATCCATTTCGATGAAGGAAGCTCTTGATATACCATGGTGCTTGCGCTAGGACCCGTGACGGGAAACACGAGATATAAATAACGGTCGTTGCCTCCGAACACGGAACTCGGAACAACTGGATGACTACAATCCATTTCCTTCATCCTCCCCTTCTGTGGTAATACACTGAGATGGCACCATTCGCGCGGGAGCCTTGGTCTGGTGTGGAAAAACTCGTCATTGGGATCGATGTTGGAACAACCCTGACCGCGGTTTCGTATGTTCACCTCTATCCTGGTACGTATTTGACTAAATCGTTCGCCGCCCAAATAGTATGAAAATCACGATCCCGCTGATGCTTTAATTGTATGCACTGCGTTCCAGGTGGTCCACAGGTGGTGACGAGGGTATCAAGCTGGCCTGGACAGCCCAGCCACCGCGGTTCCTCAAAGATTCCTAGCGTTCTTTATTACGACAAGAAAGGCAACGTGAGTCAAGGCCTTGCGCTTCCTCAACGGATGTTTCTCGCGCTGACGTTCGTGCTCTGGTTCAGCCCAGATGTTGTGGAGCCGAAGCGATGTCTGATGACGCCAGAGACGAGGCCGAGGAGGATGACTGGCGATTGGTTAGATATTTTAAACTCCTTTTGCACCCAGCCGAGCTGCGGACAAGTCATAATATTGCTGTTGAGGGTACGAATTTATACTCAAATCGCGAACTTGAAAACTTGATATTGATCGGTGTCGTGTTATGATTTTCTGAAGCTCTTCCGCAAGGATTGACGGTCGAGGTCGTCTACAGTGACTTCTTCCAGTATCTGCTGAAGTGCACGAGAGCATTCTTCGAGTCCCGGACGCCAAATGGGGCCAAAATATGGCAGCAACTTGAGGACACGGCCGAATTTGTGATTGCTCACCCAAATGCTTGGGGGCTCAAAGAGCAGCACGTGCTTCGCCGGGCTGCCATCAGAGCCGACTTCGTTCCTATCGCACAGGCTGACTCTCATGTCCGTTTCGTCTCTGAAGGCGAGGCCTCCGTGCATTTTTGCATTGTGCACGGTAATCTTGCCGCAAAACTGAAGGTCCGGCGGGATCTTTGTCATTTGTCGGCTTTAGTGACCGATTCTTAATATTCCCAATAGGCAGGGACATGTTTTCTTGTTTGTGATGCTGGAGGTTCCACCATCGATACCATCGCGTACATAGTCAAGGCTTTTCGGCCAAAACTCGAACTGAAAGAGGTCAAGGCGTCGGGGTGTGCGTGTTTTCTTCAGGGCACCATCACACCGTCCTGACCTCATTATCCGCATAGGCGTCCAGGCGGGAGGTATCTTCGTCAATAAAGAGGCTATCCGGCATCTGCGCCGAATCCTCGCGGAAGCTCAGATTCCTGAGGACGATGTAGAAGCCTGGTTACGCATT
>Ga0307508_10004721_pt1 | contig 13196 bp, 15 predicted proteins | sample 9_EM_MG_FD_203089 | JGI IMG/M metagenome (GOLD analysis project Ga0307508, IMG submission 203089) | Populus trichocarpa ectomycorrhiza microbial communities from riparian zone in the Pacific Northwest, United States - 9_EM | ecosystem: Host-associated > Plants > Roots > Unclassified | place... | reverse complement strand
TCAGAGCTCGCCCCAGCCTGTGACTTTCACTCATGAAATCTCACTCGGCCTCAATCCTCAGATTGAGTCCGGCTAGTCATACTAATTGCATGTCTTGGGGTGTCACCAGCGCGCTGGGTGTAACAGTTCGGGGGTTACTGGGCTCAGTGCTCGCTGGTCGTCAGGGACGTCCCTGAATTCGCTGAGGTTGAGGGGGTCCCCGGTGTTTTCATCATGGGAATCCCCTGTGTCTTTCTCGTTGCTACGTCAGGTGTCGATGGGGAGACACAATCTAGTGTCAAGATCCTACCTCGACTTCTCCGTTGGGCTCGACAGGTAACGTAGGTGGGGCGGTGGCGCACGGGGTCCTACTCACACTACCGGCGTACTCACACTTCGGTCGTCCTCACACGCCTTTGCGTGGGCTCGTTGTTCTCGCGGTATCCGTCACGCCTGGCGCGGTCTCTTCGCGGCTCTTCTCACACGCCTTTGCGTGGGCTCGTTGTTCTCGCGGTATCCGTCACGCCCGGCGTGGTCTCTTCGCGGCTCTTCTCACACGCCTTTGTGTGGGCTCGTTGTTCTCGCGGTATCCGTCACGCCCGGTGTGGTCTCTTCGCGGCTCTTCTCACACGCCTTTGCGTGGGCTCGTTGTTCTCACGGTATCCGTCATGCCCGGCGTGGTCTCTTCGCGGCTCTTGTCACACGCCTTTGCGTGGGCTCGTTGTTCTCGCGGTATCCGTCACGCCCAGCGTGGTCTCTTCGCGGCTCTTCTCACACGCCTTTGCGTGGGCTCGTTGTTCTCGGGAGTGGTGGTCGCAGCGCCGGTCACGGGGATAGACAGGTAGGTCTGTGGAGAGAGATAATAGATTGCGTGAAGAAAGAATCTCCAGACTAGCTACCGCGCCCTTCCTTTATACTTTTCCTTCCCTCTGTGGAATCACAGCTCACCCGCAAGACTGACACAGTTCCTCCGTAGCTCATCATGACTCAATCGCCATGCCCAAGGAAAACACATGATCGCACTCGGCCGCCGCGCGGCCAACACTCTACTTGCGGCAACAGGAGAAACGACGCGCAAGCAGTAACAGTAAGGGACACAGGAAGAATGACGTACAACTTAATCAAGGGGAAACAATACTCGGAGCGATAAAGGAGAAGCACGCGCAAGCTCAATCAACAGGAGACAACAGACGTAGCGGACAGGAGAAAGGACGCATAAGCAATATCAATAGGAAATGGCAAAGACGAGAATGACGCGTAGGCAACATAGAAGAAACAAAGAAAGAGGTCTGGACCGGCCAGCGGTTGGGGAATATCGCTACTGGCGCGATATGTCGGAGATCGGCTGAAACGCGCTAAGCGTGAAGGATGACCGTGGCCGCGGCTGCTGTGATGAGGGCGAGCCATAGGGCTGCACGGGTGACGGCGGCCCCGGCCGCAGCGCTTAGTAGCCTGTCGCGCGAGGTTCGTAACAGTATGTTCTGCAACTATGAACAGTACAACTGGAGTGAGATGTTGCCAATGGGTGAATATGCCTACAACAACTCGGTGACTACGGCCACGGGGCTGTCGCCTTTCTATGCGAACTATAGTTTTCATCCATGAACATTATGGCCAGTAGAGATAGAGGCAATGAACCCGGCAGGTAGGAACTATGCACATTGGATGGTCAGTGTCCATGCGTTTTGCAAAAAGACATTAGAGCGTACTCGGGAACGAATGAGTCGTCACTATGACAAGAGGTCGAAGGAGGCTCCCAAAATGAAGGTCGCAGATCTCGTGATGCTCAGCAGCAAGAATCTGAGAACCCGGCGTCCATCAAAGAAACTCGATCACAAGATGCAAGGTCCATTCGAGATTGAAAAGGTTGTGTCTCTGAACGCGGTAATGCTTAAGCTGCCAAGGCAGTGGAGACTCCACAACATATTTTACGTCTCGTTGCTGGAACCATATCATGTTTCGAGTAAGGCGAGCCGTGCTCCACCTGACCCTGAGAGGGTTAGGAATGAGGCTGATGAGATGGATGTTGATGTCGAGGAAGGTCAATGGGAGATTGACGAGATCATGGGAAGTTCCTATGATCAGGTCGGCAATGTGAAGTACCTCACGAAGTGGGTGGGGTTTCCCGAGGAGGAAAATTGGACGGAGGAACCCTTGGAGCATTTTCTAGGCTCAGGGGAAGGGAGGATTAGGGCGTTCCACAGGAAGCACCCCAACGCGGCGAAGCATCCGAGGGTCAGACTGCGAGGTTGAGTTAGTATCTTTTCCTGGTGAAGCTATAAGGGGATCCAGGTTTTTAACGGCTGACAAGACACTGAGAACATGGTGTGATGTAGCAGATAATGGTGTTTTCCTTGGTTAAAGGTTTTTTGGTTTTATCTGAGAGGAGGTTTTCCTTTTTTCCTACATGTTAGGTTTTTTGGTTTTTAACAAGGAGGGAATAACAGTCAGGGTTGATGAACTTTGGTCCGAGGACGAACCCTTGTCAGGGAGGGGGTAGTGTTACACCCAGTGCACTGGTGACACCCCAAGACATGCAATTAGTATGACTAGCCAGACTCAATCTGGGGATTGAGGCCGAGTGAGATTTCATGAGTGAAAGTCACAGGCAGGGGCAAGCTCTGAAAGAGAGGAGTATTACCGACCCAACAGCAGCCAGGTGGTAACTCAAGGTTACCAAAGGGAAAGGGGATGAGTGGAAGCCTCAGACGGGGGTCTGGTCACATCCCTGGGAGGTGTCAAGGTTATCCTCCGCGAGACCCATACTAAAAGCTACTAGTTGCTGTATACCAGCAAAAATGTCAACTTTTTCTGGGTACAAAATAACTCGCGAGCGGTCGTGCAGGACGCGCGAGGCGGAACGGGTCCGGTGGGTATATGAGGGGAGCCAGACCATCTGTCAGTTGTTTGAAGAAGATCGGACCTTAACTTGTTAAGTTACACAGACGTGTTCTTCAGTTAACTGCGATTGCTGCGGCACTTGTACCGACATCACCAGATATTCCTGGAAGCATCTAGACTCATAGATTGCGACCACGGATGCACCTGAGAAGCATTTAGCCAGTAAGGGCTGCGATCAGGAGCACGAGGGTGACGACGCCTACAAGAGGGTGCAAACGAAGATTGTTCGCAAGCACTCAGATCGAAGATCTTCTGGGTCCATACCTATTCATCAGTGCCACGTCCCAATCAACCATATCTCCCTCAGACGAGGAGAGATGCTGCTGCGTAATACCGAGGTATTGCGCTTCCCGAGTCAGCCCGAGGGAGGACGGCCAAAGAGTCGGCGCGACATTTAAAGAGCTCCAGTTTCCTACGTAGAGAGGCATCAGCAACGATCAGTTGGAAGTTGAGTGTTAACAATATTACATTGTTTCTGGGATCAACTCTCTAGTGATATTTCGAACGCGAATCACTTAGTGAATTTTCCCATCCACTCCCATGCGAATCCTTCAGAACTACACAGTCGCTCTGCTGCTATCATACAAGTGTTGCCCGCTCAAGGGTGAAAGACTGTTGGTGACCACCTGGGCGATTGTGCGGTTGGTGAAACACCCGAGTGTTACAGTAGAGCTATGGGCTGTTGCCCACTAGGAACGAGTAGCCACCCTGGAGAAACAACTCGGGGAAGCAAGAACAGAGATCCAACAAGTAACAACCAGAATCCCGCTACCCACAACACCCATCCATCGTCAAACATCAACCGGGTGACCCCCATGGAGAAGCCCCATCTGCCCGACCAGCACCAGTGCCCCATTGGCCCCACCATCGCAACCCGCTTTAGGAAGTGCGTTACGCCTAGACCCAGCCCCAGCAACCCGACGAAACTGACCTGCAGTGCTACCCACGACCTCAGATATGAGGCAATGGCTGGCTCAACTCCGATGCCTGCCTTCCCTGCAACCACTGTCACCCGAGCCGGCGGCGACCATGGGAGCAGCCCCACCCGCGTCGCCCCCAGGATCCTCCTCGTAACCACCTTCAGGCCCTCAGTCAGAGCCACCTCAGCCGCCCTTCTGATGGTTCCGCTCGCCCTTGTCCCGCAGAAATCCGGTGCCTACGATCTCTACACAGGACATTATACGGCTAGTAGTGGAAGGGTTAGAACGGACCTGGCAGGACCAGCAACCAAGGGAGAAGCGGATCCGCATGTCCCATCTCAAGTTGACGAACCCCGAAACTTTCGACGGAAAACCCTGGACCTCGTTCAGCACATGGTGGAAAACGGTGACCAAATACCTAAGCTTCTATCCAGAAATAATGGATCAACAGAGGATTGCTTGGGTAGGCACCCTCCTTACCTGCACCACGAAAGCATGGGATTTGCATCGTTACGATACGTTTGGGGAAGGTGACACCTGGGTTAACTGGATCCACATGTCCCGCCTCAAGATGACGAACCCTGAAACTTTCGACGGAAAACCCTTGACCTCATTCAGCACATGGTGGAAAACGGTGACCAAATACCTAAGCTTCTATCCAGAAATGGGGGATCAACAGAGGATCGCTTGGGAAGGCACCCTCCTTACTGGCACCACGAAAGCATGGGATTTGCATCGTTATGATATGCTCGGGGAAGGTAACACCTGGGTTAACTACTTAGCGGCAATCCGAGTGGAATACTAGGACACACGAGAAGTGGCGAACACCCAGCTTAAGAAGTTGAGCCAGCTCAAATACAATGGTGACATCCGATCCTACTTTACCGAATTTCGGGCCCTTTACAACTATGCCCACGGCACCGGAGAAGGCCTGCAGGGAAAAGTGGATCTAGCAATGACGTCGGAAATCTTGCGAATGAGATTCTCTCACTACCTGGGGGAATTCCCTGACGACGAAGGATATCTCGATGCCAGCTACCAGGCAGGACTACAGGTTGAAAGAATAAAGGCACTTGAAAACACCCGGGAAGGCCGTCAAGGAAGAATAGAAGAAAAAAAGAAGGAAACATCGAGAGAGAAGGACCGTGCCCCAAAAAGGGAAGAAACACGAGAAAATAAACGCCCAGATCATTCCAACAACTAGACACCAAGGAAATCAAACTGGTTCGGGAAAAAAGATACTTGGAGTACGGCAGACAAAGCAATGAAAGGGGTACCAAACGCCGAAAAAGAGGAGTATCGGCAAAGCTGGGAAGATTGCTGGCGGTGTGGTCGTGGGGGGCATAAAACTTGCGAATACCTAGCCTTTAACACTCGAAGAGGGACGCCCCTACCTCCAGCCCCATGGAAGGCGTCGGTGGTAGGACAAGAGAAAAGGAAGAGATCCGAGGAACCCAAACAGCCGCCAGCCTCGAAGCAGCAAAAAGTGGCAGCAGAGGAAACCATGGACACCGACCTAATGCCATGGGAGGACCCAGGGTCGGATTTTTGAATGGTCTGAAGCAGCCACGGCCGAAGACCATCAACCTCGTATGTGGCATCACACAAAAACGATCAGCGGAGGCACCCAGTACTGAAACTTTGGGAAAAAAGAAAAAACCGAACGAAAGGATGGGGCCCTCAGGCGAACAATTCTCAAGTCCGAACACGACTCAAAAGTGTCGGGCCATATGGGACAGGACAAAACCATTGAGCTTGTCAGACGAAACTTCTGGTGGCCAAATATGGAGAAGCGGATCGTTGACTTCGTCCGAAGCTGTCCGGAATGCCAGAAGAACAAAGCAACAAGGTACCCGCCCTATGGGCTTTCATCCCCTTTGGAACTCACCTATGCCCCAGGGCAGTCCATTGCGATGGACTTCATTACCGAGTTGCCACTGTCAGAAGACTGTAACCAATTGTGGGTGGTTATTGACCGATTCACAAAGATGGCACATTTCTTTCTGCTACCAAAGGACAGGAAAACTGCCACCCATTTGGCAGTGACCTTAGCAAGGGAAATCAGGAAGTACCACAGACTTCCAACAGATATCGTTTCCAACTGAGACTCCCGATTCAGCTCGGAAGTCTGGAAGGAATTCCTCAGGCTATCTGGGATCCGACCACAAATGTCAACGGCCTTTCACCCCCAGACTGATGGGCAAACAGCGCGCCTCAACCAGATGATCGAGGCATATCTCCAAGCGTTCGTCAGTCGGGAACAGGACAACTGGGTCTCCCTCCTACCAATAGCCGAATTCGCCTACAACAATTCAGTCACCATGGAAAACGGAATGTCTCCGTTCTACGCAAACTATGGGGTCCACCTGGTCACCATGAATCTGGCCACCACCAGACCCCTCAACCAGGCGAGCACGATCTACGCACATTGGATGCACACCATGCACGATGAGTCCTGCAAGGGGCTGGAAGCCGCACAGGAACGAATGCGTCGATATCCCGACCCAGACCATAAGGAACCCCCGGCATATCAAGTAGGGGACTTGGTCATACTCAGCGGGTGCAACATTAAAACGCGCTGCCCCTCAAGAAAGCTGGATCGGAAAAATCATGGCCCCTTCCAGATCGAGAAAATTGTCTCTCCGCTCACCGTCCGCCTTACGCTGCCACGGAAATGGAAGATCCACAACATCTTCCATGTATCACTCCTCGAACCATACCGAACAAGCGAACACCGAGCCTCACCAGACCCATCCAAAGTACTCCGAGAAGCAGACGACATCGAACAAAGCGAGGAATACAATGTCGAAGAAGTAATGTTCTCGGTCAAACGCGGCCGCAGAAATAACAAGCGAATACTTTACCTTGTCAAATGGCTCGACTATCCGGAACGAAAAGACTGGACGGAAGAACCATACGACAACTTTTTCAGTAGGTGGCCTGGAGAAACTCTGGGAGTTGCATCAATGGAATCCGGACGCACCAAGGGACTACCGGCTCACCAAAAGCTAGACCAGATCCACCGAGGACCTGGCGGTATTGGGCTGAAGGGGTGGAGGACTTCAGTACCAAAGCGCTGTAAACCGACAAAAAGACCCACCTCTCGGGCACCCACGAAAAACCACTGACGGAGCGTCCGGCGAAGAGCCCTAATCGACCCGATGAATTTGACGCGATCCTGTACGGTCATATTCTCCTTACCCAGAAACGGAACTGGCAACAGAGCAAGCATGACAGTCAGGCGATCCCTGAATAAGGCACGGTCACTCCTACCTACACTGTAGAGCCCTTGATCAGGCCCAGTCACTTTCGGGATACCGGACTAGCCACAAAGGATACCATGCCTCTGCCGATCCTCTGCAAACCTTGTTGACCCCGGAGCCTGAGTACGGGAAGCAGAAGAAGCGAATGCGCGATGCGATCAAAGTTCATCTAGACAGTAAGAGTATGCACCGGCTTACTCTGAGGGCCCAGTCATTTTGATGGATTACAGAGTCATGTCCTGATCCGGTGACTGGGAGGGCTGTAGGGGAGGAGGACTACAGTTATGGTAACAACCCAACAAGATACCCCACAAGGGAAACACATCTACAGAAGGAGCCAGGCTACTTGGGAAAATATATCTGAGAGGAAAAAGCGCTTGAGACAAGGCTTGGGGAGAGGGGAGGTAGTGTTATACCTTGAAATATCACAGGTCAGTACGTACTCTTAGGAAAGTACGTACAGAAGATAGATAGGCACCGGTAGCTAGCTATTCCGGGAAAGATCGGCTCCGAGAGTCTAGGCGGGAGAAAAAGGGAACGGAGTTAGTTTATGGCCGTGAGACCGGCTGTAAGAGATAAACTCCGGGGTGAGGGGATGATAGTAAATGGGTGGGAATTGACCGGACTCGGGCCCTCCTTGAGATAAGGAGAAGCCACACCACCTCTGATAGGTGCGCGAGAAAAGAGTCTGGACCCAGTACCCCGCTTCGTTGCAGAAAACCTCATCTCCCTTATCTACGACCTGGCCAGGACAAAGGAGTCGCCCACGGGGTCAAAATACCTCGGAGGAATAGTCAGACCGAGTCATCTGATGTCATGCCAACCGGTACGATATATAACCTGACTCTTCACTCAGGGAGAAAAAGGGAGGGACAGCATGAACACTACCACCGAGAAAGAGAAAGAAACCCACATACAAGATCTAAGATTATTCCATTGTTAATTATCGAAAGTAGCCTGATCACTGTTGACTCTCCTACACCCTAGTTACGAGACAACCCCAGTGTCACACTATAATCTTTGATCCAAAATCACCCTACCAAAAGGACTTTCACAATGAATGAATCACCCTTATGGAGTTCACTTCAAAGACCACCTCTACCTACCTGAGTTATCTAACTTAGTGGAACCAAAGTCACAATATTCCTTCGACTACACCTTTCAGTCAATTGACAGCGAACTCACCAACAACGCAAAGTGGGAGGAAGCGCTCGATAGACCTAAGCCAATCTACGAAACAATCGAGTGCGCCCCATACCAGTGGTATACTCAGCAGTGGTGGTACTGTGCACTATTGTCCCAACCTGCCGATTTCAACGAAGATAAACTCTTCGACCTATTTGATTATCTATTCGACTACGACTCAACCATCTACAGTGGAGACTTTCTCAACCTATACTAGATAATGACAACTTCCAGGGACTTTAACATGCTCCAGCTCGAAGCCCCCTGAGACCTGCTTCAGATTACCGTGGGAGCCCCGGCCCCCGAGCAAGTTGTGGAACTGGCCAACCCCGCGGTCACGGTCCGAACCATGGCACGACAGCAGCGTCTGGCCGATAAGGACCTACGGCAACTCTCCGAGCTGTGCAGCAACACCATCGACAAGAACGATCAATGGATACAGCCGATTGAGCAAGCCTACCAAGCGCTGGCAGAAGGGACCAGGTATGTATATGACTGAGTAAACACTAATGAGGAAATAGCCGAAGAATGGATACGCAGCGAACTGTTGACCATGGCAAACGCATACCAATCCCTGGCCAGAGACGTGTGGCAGGCGATCATCGAACACACCAATGAGGCCAACGAACTGCAGATATGTCAAGCCACTCAGCTGGCCCAGGTAACCAACGCACTGTCCTTCTTGGGGGAAGCTAACACGGTCCGAAACCAACACCTAGCCAACTTCTAGGGGAACATGGAGCTATGGACCGTTGCCTACCAGGAACGAGTAGCCACCCTGGAGAAACAACTCTGGGAAGCAAGGACGGAGATCCAACAAGTAACAACCAGTATCCCGCTACCCACAACACCCATCCATCGCCAAACATCAACCGGGCGACCCCCATGGAGAAGCTCCATCTGCCTGACCAGTACTAGTGCCCCATCGGCCCCACCTTCGCAACCTGCTTTAGGAAACCCATTACGCCGAGACCCAGCCCCAGTGACGCGACGAAACCGACCTGCAGCACTACCCACGACACCAGACATGAGGTAATGGCTGGACCAAATCCGACGCCCGCCTTCCCTGCAACCACTGCCACCCGATCTGGCAGTGACCATGGGAGCAGCCCCACCCATGTCGCCCCCAGGATCCTCCTCGGGACCACCCTCGGGCCCTCTGTCAGAGCCACCTCGGCTGCCCTTCCGACAGTTCCACTCGCCCTCGTCCCCCAGAAATCAGGTGCCTACAATCTCTACACAGGACATTATACGGCTAGTAGTGGAAGGGGTAGAATGGACCTTGCAGGACCAGCAACCAAGGGAGAAGTGGATCCGAACATCCCGCTTCAAGATGACGAACCCCAAAACTTTCGATGGAAAACCCTCAACCTCGTTCAGCACATGGTGGAAAATGGTAACCAAATACCTAAGCTTCTATCCAGAAATGGGGGATTAACAGAGGATCGCTTGGGTAGGCACCCTCCTTACCGGCACCGCGAAAGCATGGGATTTGTATCGTTACGATACGTTTGGGGAAGGCGACACCTGGGTTAACTGGATCCGCACGTCCCGCCTCAAGATGACGAACCCCGAAACTTTTGACGGAAAACCCTCGACCTCGTTCAGCACATGTGGAAAACAGTGACCAAATACCTAAGCTTCTATCCAGAAACGGGGGATCAACAGAGGATCACTTGGGAAGGTACCCTCCTTACCAGCACCGTGAAAGCATGGGATTTGTATCGTTACGATACACTCGGGGAAGGCGACACCTGGGTTAACTACTTAGTGGCAATCCAAGTGGAATACTTGGACACTGTTACACCTGAAGGATCATGGGTCGGTACGGATCCTTAGAAAGATACGTACCGAAGAAAAGATGGAGACTGGTAGCTAGCTATTTCTGGAAAGATCGGTTCAGAGAGTCTAGGCGGGAGATAAAGGAACGGAGTTAGGGCTTACAGCCGAGACCGGTCGTAAGAGTACCTAACTCCGGGGTGAGGGATTTGACTGCACACGAAACAGAGGCTGGCTAGACTAGGGCAGACTCCCGAAAGGAGCTGCCACGTTACCCGGAAGGTGTACGAGAAAAAGAGTCTAGGCGCAGCGACTCCACCTCGGTGCCTGAAGAACTCATCTTCCTTATCTTGACCCCAGTTAGGACCAATGGATTGCCCACAGGGTCGAAAGCCTTGGAAGGATAGTTAGCCCGAGTCATCAAATCTCATGACGCCCCGAGTGATATATAATCTGACTCTTCTCTCCTGAAAGGAAGAAGAAGCAGACCGAAAACTACCACCAGAACCCACCTACATGATCTAAGATTATTCCGTTGTGAATTATCGAAAGTAGCCTGATTACCTTTGATTCAAACCCCACTCCGGTTACGAAACAACCCCAGTGTCACACTATAATCTTGATCTCAAATCACCCTACTTTCATGACTTGCTTCGACGACACCTACTTCGAAGACCACCTCTACCTACTCGAACTATCCACCTTCCTACAGCCTAAGTCACAATACTCCTTCGACTACACCTTTCAGTCAATCGACAACGAAATCTAAAATACGAGCAGTGGGAAGAATTCTTCGACGGACCAAAGCTGATCCACGAGACAATTGAGTGCGCCCCATACCATTGGTATACCCAGCAGTGGTGGAACTGTGCGCTACTATCCCAACCTGCTGACTTCGATAAGGACGAGCTCCTCGACCTATTTGAGTACCACTTCGACTACGATTCAACCGTCTATACTGGACATCCTCTCGATCTATATTAAGGACAATGTCAACTACCTCGGATTTCAACATGCTCCGGCTCGAGGCGCCATGAGACCTGCTCCAGATCACGGATGGAATGACCACTCAACCCCAGGAGCAATCATTGGAACTTGCGAATCCGACGGTCTGGCTCCGCACCCTGGCAAAACAGCAGAAGCAGGCCGAAGAAGATTTGAAGGAGTTAGTGAGGATTTGCGGGAACATGGTCGACCACACGGATCAGCGCATCCAGCGTATTGAACACGCATACCAAGCGCTAGCAGAAGGGACCAGGTATGTATATGACCGCTGCAACGCTAACCAAGAAATAGAAGAAACATGGGTACGCAGCGAACTCGCGGCTGCGGCAAACGCCTACCAAACCTTCACCAGAAACGTTTGGCAGGCCATTATCGAACAGACGAACGAGTCCACGGAGCGACAAGTGTGCCAGGCAACGCAACTCACCAGGGTTAACAACACGCTGGCTTTCCTGGGAGAGTCCAACACCGCTAGAAGCCAACACCTGGCCACCTTCCAAGGAAATGTTGAGCTGTGGGCTGCTGACCACCAGCAGAAGGTGGCGGAATTACAGCAGGAATTACGGCAAGCTCGGAACGACATACAACGTCTGGCAGTACGAATTCCTCTGCCACCCGCGTCTCCAAGCCCCCCCCCGCCAGCGCTACCACCACTACCGACACAGCAGATCTGGAGAAGCCCTGCCAGGTTGCCAAGTACTAGTGCACCAGGACAAACCAGCCGACGGTCCTCGGTACCCGCTGACCCACCGGTAACTCTGCTGGTTGCTCCGACCTCTCGAACAGCATACCCCCCGTTGCGGAGTCCCATTCAATTAAACCTCCCGGTGGCCACCAGACGAATACGGCCACCGGCTATCCCGCCTATCCCCACCGGGCACGCCACCCCTCCGTTTTGGAGGAACCCACATGCGGGAGGAGCCGTCGGACCCCCGTCGGACCACCCAAGTCTGCGCGCAGGCCCACCAAGCCCGCCACTGCTGCCCACGCCGTGGGACCCTAGACGGACCCCCACGCCGCCAAACGGTCCGTCCGCGTTCACCACGTAAGACCTAGTACAACTAGTGGCGGAGGGAGTGGCAAGGGACACACGGGGCACCGTGGCCGAGCCAAACCAGATCCGAACATCCCGCCTGAAAATGGAAAACCCCGAGACGTTCGAGGGCAAGCCAACAATGTGACACTGGGGTTGTATCGTAACCGGAGTGCAGGTAGAATCAAAGGTAATCAGGCTACTTTCGATAATTCACAATGGAATAATCTTAGATCTTGTGTGTGGGTTCGGTGGTAGTGTCGGTGAGGATGTTCGTGCTGATTTCTCTCCGTCGGGGCGAGAAACCATCCCTTATATCGAGGAGCGTGCGAGTGAGAAGTTGTGATCCGGACCGCCCTTTCTCTCGAGGTAATCTTTGTTCCCTCGGAGGGATGCGGGTGGGTCGGACGTGGATTCCTCCGAGGTGTCTGCACCTCGGAAGGAACGTGGGTGGATTCATTGGTCATAGTCAGGGTGTAGATAAGATAGATGAAGTGCTTCATGCGCCGGAGCGGGGTGTGCATCAGTCCAGACGTTTCCTCGTACCATGAGCGGGGTTCTCTCCCTCAGGAGCGAACCGGATGTTGTCCCGCAGGATCTTTCTTTTCCGCTGAGGGTAACGCGGCCGTTCTCCCGCAGGAGCCGGACCGGCGTGGCCGTCCTCCCGCAGGATTCTGACTCGAGTGGCTTATCCTCCCGCAGGAGTCTAGCCTAGTCCCTGATTCCCGTTCGTTTGCAATCTCTCTTATCTATCCGGAGCTCCCTCGGCCTCGGCCGATCTCCGTCTATCTCCGACCTAGACTTTCTGACCCGGCCACGGCCTCAGCCTCCTCGTCCTCCGCCACTGGATCTTCTCTATCTAGCTACGTGCTCGTGACCAAAACGTTCAGGTGTAACACTACCTCCCCTCCCCCTTAGCCTCGTCTCGAGTGCGAATACATTCTTTCCCAGTAGCCCGTCTTTTCCTGATCGTAGGATTCTTTCAACGCTGAGTTCCCTTCAATGTCTTGGACTGTGGTCCTCCTCCCCCACAGCCCTCCGGTTGAGCTGAGTCAAGCGAGAAAACCCCCGTATGGGAAAAACTCGCTCCCCTGTTGTCGCGCTCAACCGGCCCTCGGATCCAGGTGGTCT
>Ga0307508_10004720_pt1 | contig 13197 bp, 9 predicted proteins | sample 9_EM_MG_FD_203089 | JGI IMG/M metagenome (GOLD analysis project Ga0307508, IMG submission 203089) | Populus trichocarpa ectomycorrhiza microbial communities from riparian zone in the Pacific Northwest, United States - 9_EM | ecosystem: Host-associated > Plants > Roots > Unclassified | place... | reverse complement strand
TCGACTTCGTCGTCGTCCGCGAGGGCACCGAGGGTCCGTACACCGGCAACGGCGGCACCATCCGCAAGGGCACCGAGCACGAGGTCGCCACCGAGGTCTCCGTGAACACGGCCTTCGGTGTCGAGCGCGTGGTCCGCGACGCCTTCGCCCGCGCCCAGGCCCGTCCGCGCAAGAAGCTCACGCTGGTCCACAAGAACAACGTGCTGACCTTCGCCGGACACCTGTGGACGAACACCTTCAACAAGGTGGCCGAGGAGTTCCCCGAGGTCACCACCGACTACATCCACGTCGACGCCGCGACGATCTACCTCGTCACCGACCCGGCCCGCTTCGACGTGATCGTCACCGACAACCTCTTCGGCGACATCATCACCGACCTCGCCGCGGCCGTCTCCGGCGGCATCGGCGTCGCCGCGAGCGGGAACATCAACCCCTCCGGCGAGTTCCCCTCGATGTTCGAGCCGGTCCACGGCTCCGCGCCCGACATCGCGGGCCAGGGCAAGGCCGACCCCTCCGCCACGGTCCTGTCCGTGGGCCTGCTCCTGCGTCACCTCGGCTTCGAGGCCGAGGCCGCCCGCATCGACGAGGCGGTCTCCGCCGACCTCGCCGAGCGCACCGGCAAGCCCGCCCGCAGCACGTCGGAGATCGGCGACGCGCTGGCCGTACGAGTAGCCGGCTGACCCGCCGCTTCTCCAGAACCTCACGAAGCCGCCGGGTCACTTCCGCACCCGGCGGCTTCCGCATGTCCCCGCCGGGTGCCACCATCATCCCCTGGGTCGCATTCACGCCGTTTTCGTCCACGGTCCTCCACACGCGATAATCGAACGTGGAGCCGCGGAATGAGGGAATGCTCGGACGTCCTAACACTGGCCACTGGCAGTTGTGGGCGTGAGCGCGGCCCGTCACTACAACCGGTGAAGGACAACCACTCATGACGACGCCCACGATCGAGCTCAAGCCCTCGGCCTCGCCACTTTCCGACGCGGAGCGCGAGGCGATCCTGGCCAACCCCGGATTCGGCCGCCACTTCACCGACCACATGGTGACCATCCGGTGGACCGAGGGCCGCGGCTGGCACGACGCGCAGCTCGTCCCGTACGGACCGATCTCCCTGGACCCCTCCACCCACGTCCTCCACTACGGCCAGGAGATCTTCGAGGGCCTCAAGGCCTACCGCCAGGCCGACGGCTCGGTCGCCGTCTTCCGCCCCGAGGCCAACGCGCGCCGCTTCCGCAACTCCGCCCGCCGTATGGCCATGGCCGAGCTGCCCGAGGAGCTGTTCATCGAGGCCCTCGACGTGCTGCTCGGCCAGGACGCCGACTGGGTGCCGGCGCACGGTGGCGAGGACTCGCTCTACCTGCGCCCGTTCATGTTCGCCACGGAGGCCGCGCTCGGCGTCCACCCGGCCAACGAGTACCTCTTCATGCTGATCGCCTCCCCGTCCGGCGCCTACTTCGCCGGCGGTGTGAAGCCGGTGACCATCTGGGTCGCCGAGGACCACGTCCGCGCGGTCCCGGGCGGCACCGGCGACGCCAAGACCGGCGGCAACTACGCGGCCTCCCTCCTCCCGCAGGCCGAGGCCGCCGCGCACGGCTGCGACCAGGTCGTCTACCTCGACGCGGTGACCCGCACCAAGGTCGAGGAGTCCGGCTCCATGAACGTCGCCTTCGTCTACGGCGACCGGATCGTCACCCCGGACCTGAGCGGCTCGATCCTGGAGGGCATCACCCGCGACTCCCTCCTCCAGGTCGCCCGCGACCTCGGCTACACCGCGGAGGAGGACGTGGTCACCCTCCAGCAGTGGCGCGAGGACGCGGCCTCCGGCGCCCTCACCGAGGTCTTCGCCTGCGGCACGGCCGCGGTCGTCACCCCGATCGGCCACGTCAAGACCAAGACGGACGCCTGGACCCACGGCGACGGCACCCCGGGCGAGGTCACCCTCAAGCTGCGCGAGGCCCTGCTGGGCATCCAGCGGGGCGTGCGGGACGACAAGCACGGGTGGATGCACAGGCTGGGCTGAGTCCCGTAGCCGTACCGAGGCCCGTCCGGACGACTTCCGGGCGGGCCCGCTTCCCGTATCCCCTCCCGGCCGACTGCCCGGCGTGGGATGGTGGATAAGCCTCGCATGCGGGGCATTCCGACGGGGGTGCGGGGATGGAAGCGCTCGACTTCCAGGTGGAGATCGGCAGGGGGGCCGGGCAGAGCTACGAAGTGACGTGGCGTGCCCCGGACGGCAGTGAGACGTCCGGACTGACCCGGGTCGCCGTGAGCCCCGACGAACTGCGTGCCCTCGCGGCCCGGGTGCCGGAAGCGGTCCTCGCCTCCTCCGCGCAGGTCCGGCGCAGCGTGGCCCCCGAGGAGCGGCCGATCCAGGAGCTGGGCCGCCTGCTCTTCGACGCGCTGCTGCCCGGCACCGGCCGCGCCCTGCTCGCCGCGGCCCGCCACCGGGCCGGGCACGAGGAGCGCAGGCTGCGGGTGATCCTGCGGGTACGACCTCCCGAACTGGCCCGGCTGCCTTGGGAGTTCCTCTTCGACGAGGGGCAGAACGACTACGTCTGCCCCACCACCACACTCATCCGCCATCCGCAGGTGGCCGCGCCGCTGCGACCGCTGAAGGTGCAGCCGCCGCTGCGCATCCTGTGCATGGCCGCCGCCCCCGACGACCAGGAGCCCCTCGCCGTACGGTCCGAACAGCAGCGCCTGAGCAGCGCGCTCACGGGGCTGGAGCGCGAAGGCCTGATCGAGCTCGGCTGGACGGCCGGCGACACCTGGCGCGATCTTCGCACCGCCCTGCGCCGCACCGGGGACGTCCAGTGGCACGTCTTCCACTTCATCGGCCATGGAGGCTTCGACGCCACGGCCCAGGAGGGAACCCTGAGGCTCAGCGCCGAGGAGGGCGGGACCTACGACCTCGGGGCGGAGAACCTCGCCATGGTGCTGGAGGGCATGCCGTCGCTGCGGCTCGTGGTTCTGAACGCCTGCGAGACGGGCCGCTCCAGCGCCGCCGACCCGTTCTCCAGCGTGGCGGGCGCACTGATGCAGCGGGGTGTGCCGGCGGCGCTGGCCATGCAGTTCCCGATCTCGGACCGGGCCGCGGAGGAGTTCAGCCGCACCTTCTACGAGGGCCTGGCGCACCGGATGCCGGTCGACGCGGCGGTCACCGACGCCCGGCAGGCGATCCGGCTCGCCCTGCGCGGCACGCTGGAATGGGGAACTCCGGTCCTCTACATGCGGTCCCTCGACGGACTGCTCTTCGACTTCCGCACCGCGCCCACCGCGCGCAGGGACACCGGAGAACTGCACGACCTGTATGTCCAGGGCCTGGCCGCGCTCTACACCGAGCGCTGGGACGACGCCGTGGCCGCGTTCCGCGCGGTGGTCGCGCAGAACCCCACCTACCAGAGCGGCAAGGCCAAGCTGAACGAGGCCGTGCGCGGGCGGCGGCTCGCCTCGCTCTACGCCGCGGGGACCGGGGCGGCGGACCACGGCCACTGGGACGCGGCCGTCGAGCACCTGGGCGCCGTCGTGGGGACCGAGCCGGACTACCGGGACGCCGCGGAGCGACTGCGGCGGGCGCGCCACGCGCAGGCGATCGCCGCGCTGCGCACCGAGATCGCGGACCTGCACCGCGCCGGACAGTGGCAGGCGGTACTGGCCGTGGGAGCACGCCTGGCCGCGCTCTCCCCGGACGACCCCGACCCGGGCGGCCTGGTGGCAGCGGCACGACAGGCTTACGAACAGGCCCACGGGGCGCTGCCTGAGCACCCCGCCGACGAGACCGATCCGGTCGGCGGGGCACCCCGGCGCGACGCCGACGGGCCCGGCGCGTCCGGCGCGGCATCCCGACGCACCGCCGACGTGGCCGATCCGGTCGGCAAGGCACCCCGGCGCGACGCCGATGGACCCGGCGCGTCCGGCGAGGCATCCCGACGCCCCGCCGACGCGGCCGATCCGGTCGGCGGGGCACTCCGGCGCGACGCCGACGGCCCCGGCGCGTCCGGCGCGGCATCCCGGCACACCGCCGACGCCGCCACCCCCGCCCGAGAGACCCCCACGCACACCCCGGACCCGGCCGACGCCGTCCCCCCGGAGGCGGCGGTGGAGACGGCCCGGCCCGGTCACCCCCGCGCGGATCCGCGTACCGAGCCCCCGGTACTGCTCCCGCACGCCGAGCGCCCCGAGCCGCCCGCGCCGCACTCACGCACCGAGTCGCCCGTGATCCTGCCGCGCCCCGGGACGACGGAGCTCTCACCGCCGGCCGACGATCTGAGCCGCGTCCGAAGAGACACCTCCCCCGGGGGCGACGAGGGCCTGCCGTCGCTCGTCGTCCCGTCGCCCCCGCGCGAGCCCGGGACCTCCGCGTCCATGCTCGGCTGGACCGCGCCCCTGTGGCGGGAGCCCGCCGCTCCGAACGCCGACCGGGGTTCCATGCCGCCGCGGCCCTCGATGCCGCCGGTGGTGGGGCGGATGCCCGAACCGGTACGTCCGGGCGACGTACCGCTGTCCTGGCAGCCCGGTGCGCGGTCCTTCGCCTTCAGCCAGGACGGCAGCCGGGTGGCACTCGGTCACCAGAGCGGCGGCGCGGACGTGTTCGACCTGGGCGGACATGTCGTGGCCGCCCTGCGGCGGGACGTCGCGTGGAACGCACGGATCACGCGCGCCGCCCGGTTGGTGGGCGTACGCACCGACGACGCCGTGACCTGCCTGGCACTGACGCCGAACGGCGGTCAGCTGGCGACGGCCCAGGACGCGACGGCGCGGATCTGGAGCCTCGCCAAGAGCGTCGAGTTACGGCAGATGCGGTTGCCCGACACGGTGTGCGCGGTGAGCTTCAGCCCTGTCGGACACCGGGTGGTCTTCGCCACCGTGGCCCCGGCGGCGTACGTCTGGGACACCACGGACCCGGCGGCCCGCCGTCTGCGGCTGCGTCTGGACGCGATTCCCCACCGGCTGGCGTGGTCACCGGACGGCCTGCGGTTCGGCACCGCGGGGCCCACCGGGGCCCGGATGTGGAGTGTCGTGTCGGGCGAGCACGTTCTGGAGGTCGGCAGGGGCCTCCCGGCGCTCGACATCGCCGTCAGCCCGCTCGGCGCACGGCTCGCTCTCGCCCAGGGAGGCGCGAGGGTGCTCGACGCCCGGTCGGGGGTCGAGGTGCACCGGCTCGGCGGGCGGACCTCCGTGGCGCGCGTGGCGTTCAACCGCGACGGGACACGGCTGGTGACGGCCGACCGCGGCGGCATGGAGATCTGGGACATGAGGTCGGGCGAACAGGTGGCCAGGCGCCGGTTCGACGTCCGCTGGGCCGTCGAGGCCGTGGCGTTCGGCCCGGACGGGGCGGCCCGGGCCCTGCTCAGGGTGCCGGAGTCCGTCTGGCTGATCCGCTTGGGAGAGGAGCACGATGGCTGAGGAAGTCCCGAGGTCGGCGGACGTCTATGTCGGTGCGCGTGAAGCCCCCGGCGCCGAGTCGCGCCTCGTCGACGCCCTCGCGGCACTCGGCTTCACCGTACGGGTCAGGGTCTGGCCGGTACGCCGGGCCGTGACCGAGGTCCACTGGCTGTTCCTGGTCGCCCTGCCGCTCCAGGCCTTCCTCGGCGGCATGGGCTCGAGGTTCGCCGACGACGTCTACGGCAAGCTGAAGGAGGCTCTGCGCCGCACGCCCCGTGAGCCGGCCCCGGGCCCCGAGCGCGCCGTCGTCCTTCAGGACACCGAGACCGGCGTACGGATCCTCCTCGGCCGGGAACTGGACGACACGGCGTTCGACGCCCTGCGAGAGCTGGATCTGACCCGGCTCGGCAACGGCACCCTGCGCTACGACACCACCGAAGCCCGCTGGATCTCCGTCCCCACCGACGACCCGGGCCGGTGAACCGGCCGTTCCTACCGGCCTGCGAGGACAGGCGGTTCGTCCGACGCGTATCGCCGTCTCCGGCCGGGTATCCACTGATTCCGCGGGGGAGGGGGACACACGGGTGAACGGACGCTCGCCGATACCCAGGCTGCGCTGGCTCGCCCGGACCCTGCGCACCCCGCGTCGGCCCCAGAGCCTCACGGTGCTCGTCCTGCTGGCGGCCTGCGCGGCCCTGCTGCTGTGGTTCTCCTCGCGCATGGACAACTACGGCGAGAACCTCACCCTCAACCTCGGCACCGACCTCGTCGGCGTCGTCATCACCGTCTTCGTGATCGGCCCGCTGATCTCACGCGCCCAGGAGGGCCGGGTCCGCGAGCACACCAGGCTCGACTACGAGTGGTTCAGCGCCCAGGTCCACGGCGCCACCTCCAACGTCAAGGTGCTGGACACCTTCTCCAACCTGTTCGGACCGCAGTTCTCCGAGCGCCTCTTCCGCGGTGTCAAGGCGGCGACCGCCCACGGGGCGCGGGTGCAGATCCTGCTCCTCGACCCGGACTCCCTCGCCGTGATCCTGCGCGGCCGCGAACTCGGCGAGCGCAGCGCCGACATCCGGCGGGACATCCTGCGCAACCTGCGCACCCTGCACCGGTTCGCCCAGCGCCTCGACGACAACTCGCGCGACCTCCTCGAAGTACGGCTGTGCTCCACCTCGCCCGGGGTGACGCTCTACCGCTGGGACGAGCGGTGCCTGGTCTCCTTCCTCACCGTCGGCCGGCTCTCCGGCGAGGGCGTCCAGCTGGAGGTCGCGGTGCGCTCGCCGCTCGGCACCTTCGTGGAGCAGCGGTTCGACGAGCTGTGGCAGCAGGGCAAGCCGATGGAACGGTTCACGCAGCTGCCGGTGACCCTCGTCGACGGGGCCGCCGCACGGCGGGAGTTCACCTGCCGGTTCGTCTTCGTCGAGGACTGTCTCTATGTCAGCGGCGCCGACCTCGTCACCTATCTCGCCCGCCACCGCCTCGACGAACTCTCCGCGTACAGCGAGGCGCTGAGCATCCCCGAGGCGCACCAGGTCTTCGTGGTCGACGACGAGAGCGAGCTGCACACGCGGCTCATCCAGCACTTCGCGGAGAAGTACGATGCGTCGGCGACCGCCTTCGTCGAGTTGCGGCCGCCGGTCCTGGTCACGGAATAGAGGGCCCTGGCACACCATGAGTTCAACGCACCACCCCGCTCCTGATCGGGGGAGCCCCCGTTTCCGCGCCTTCACGCCCCGGGATCTGGACGGTCTGCTGCGGCGCATGTCCCTGACGGACGATCAGCGCCTCGCCCTGCGGGCCGTGTCGACGGTCCTGCCGTTCCGTACCAACGCCTACGTCGTCGACGAGCTGATCGACTGGACGGCCGTGCCCGACGATCCGATCTTCCGGCTGACCTTCCCCCAGACGGGCATGCTGCCCGCTCCCGAACTGCGCCGGATGGCCGACCTGTTGGCCAGGGAGGCGCCCAGGGCGGAGGTGCTGCGCGCGGCCCACGAGATCCGGATGAGGCTCAACCCGCACCCCTCGGGCCAGCTCGACGCCAACGTGCCCGTGCACGAGGGCCGCCGCCTCACCGGGCTCCAGCACAAGTACCCCGAGACCGTGCTGGTCTTCCCGCGCCAGGGCCAGACCTGTCACGCCTACTGCACGTACTGCTTCCGCTGGCCCCAGTTCGTCGGCGAGGCCGACCTGCGCATCGCGACCGACGACATCGGGGCCACGTCCGCCTATCTGCGCGCCCACCCCGAGGCGACCAGCGTGCTGATCACCGGCGGCGACCCGCTGGTGATGAGCACGGAGGTGCTGCGCCGCCACGTCGAGCCGCTCCTGGAGATCGACACGGTCCGCTCGGTCCGCGTCGGCACCAAGTCCCTCGCCTTCTGGCCGTACCGCTTCACCCGCGACCGCGACGCCGACGACCTCCTGCGCCTGTTCGAGAAGGTGGTCGCGAGCGGCCGTCACCTCGCCCTGATGGCCCACTTCACGCACCCGCAGGAACTGCGCCCGCCCGTCGTACGGCAGGCGATGCGCCGGGTCCGTGACACCGGTGCCGTGATCCGCTGCCAGGGTCCGCTGGTGGCCGGCATCAACGACAGCGCCGAGGTCTGGGCCGAGCTGTGGGACGAGACGACCACGCTCGGGGCGGTGCCGTACTACCAGTTCGTCGAGCGGGACACCGGCCCCCAGGGCTACTTCGGCGTCCCCCTGGTCCGCTGCCACGAGATCTTCCGCGACGCCCACGCCCGCGTCTCGGGCCTCGCCCGCACGGTCCGCGGTCCCGTCATGTCCGCCATGCCCGGCAAGGTCTGTGTGGACGGGGTCGCCGAGATCGCCGGCGAGAAGGTCTTCGTCCTCCACCTGATCCAGGCCCGTGATCCCGCGCTGGTCGGCCGGCCGTTCTTCGCCGCGTACGACGAGGGGGCGACCTGGTTCACCGACCTGAAACCGGCGTTCGGAGCGAGCGAGTTCCTGCCGGGACTGGAGCCCGGCTGAGGTTCGAGCGGTGCTCGATGTGATGTAGTCGATGCTCGTCGGTCTTCCTCGTGGTTGCGCATGCCTCGCGTTTAGAGTGATGCTCTAAAACATGAGACTGACCCCCACCGAACGAGACCGGCTGCTGCTCTTCGGGGCCGCCGAGCTGGCCCGGGCGCGCAGGGCCCGTGGGCTCAGGCTCAATGTGCCGGAGGCCACCGCGCTGATCGCCGACACCGTGTGCGAGGCCGCTCGGGACGGGCTGCGGCTGGCCGAGGCGATCGGGCGGGCCCGGGCCGTGCTCGGGCCGGACGATGTGCTGCCCGGTGTCGCGGACATCGTCACCGAGGTGCAGGTGGAGGCGGTCTTCGAGGACGGTTCGCGGCTCGCGGTCGTCGGGGATCCGATCGGCGGAGGGCTCGGGGAGCAGGCGCCCGGTGCGCTGCTGCCGGGGCCCGAGCACGCCGAGCCCGAGGCGGTCGTACGGCTGGCCGTCACCAATACCGCCACCGTGCCCGTCTCCGTCACCTCCCACTTCCACTTCTTCGAGGTCAACCCGCGTCTCGACTTCGCGCGGGCGACGGCCTACGGCATGCGGCTCGCCGTCCCCGCCGGGGCGTCCGTGCGCTTCGGGCAGGGGGAGCGCGTCGAGGTGGGGCTGCTGCCGATCGGGGGCGAGCGGGTCGCCATCGGGTTCGCGGGGCTCGTCGACGGGCCGCTGGATGCGCCGGGGGCCAGGGAAGAGGCCCTGCGCAGGGCCGCCGCCTGCGGATATCGGGGAGCTTGAGATGGACCCCTACGCCTACGCGTCCGTGCACGGTCCCCGCGCCGGCGACCGGGTCCGCCTCGGCGACTCCGGGCTGGTGATCCGGGTAGAGGAGGACTTCCAGCGCTACGGCGACGAGTTCCTCGCCGGGTTCGGCAAGACCGCCCGCGACGGGCTGCACCTCAGGGCCGCGGCCGTGCGGGAGACCTGTGACGTCGTCGTCAGCAATGTCGTCGTGATCGACGCCGTGCAGGGGATCCGGAAGGTCAGCATCGGCATCCGGGAGGGGCGGATCTGCTCCCTCGGGCGGGCCGGGAACCCCGACACCCTCGACGGGGTCGACGTCGTCGTCGGCACGGGGACGTCCATCGTGTCCGGCGAGGGGCTCATCGCCACCGCCGGGGCCGTCGACACCCATGTCCATCTGCTCTCGCCACGGATCATGGAGGCCTCGCTGGCGTCCGGGGTGACCACGATCATCGGGCAGGAGTTCGGGCCCGTGTGGGGCGTCGGCGTCAACTCGCCCTGGGCGCTGGGGCGCGCGTTCGGTGCTTTCGACGCCTGGCCGGTCAACATCGGGTTCCTGGGCCGGGGTTCGTCGTCCCGCGCGGCACCCCTGGTCGAGGCGCTGGCCGAAGGCGGTGCCTGCGGCTTCAAGGTGCACGAGGACATGGGCGCCCACACCCGGGCGTTGGACACCGCCCTGCGGGTCGCCGAGGAGTACGACGTCCAAGTCGCCCTGCACAGCGACGGGTTGAACGAGTGCCTGTCCGTCGAGGACACCCTGCGCGTCCTGGAGGGGCGCACCATCCACGCCTTCCACATCGAGGGCTGCGGCGGCGGTCACGTGCCGAACGTCCTGAAAATGGCCGGAGTTCCGAATGTCATCGGCTCCTCCACCAACCCCACCCTGCCCTTCGGACGGGACGCCGTCGCCGAGCACTACGGCATGATCGTCTCCGTCCACGACCTCAAGACCGACCTCCCCGGCGACGCCGCCATGGCCCGCGACCGCATCCGCGCCGGGACCATGGGCGCCGAGGACGTGCTGCACGACCTGGGCGCGATCGGCATCACCTCCTCGGATGCCCAGGGCATGGGGCGCGCGGGCGAGACGGTCCGCCGTACCTTCGCCATGGCCGGGAAGATGAAGGCCGAGTTCGGCGCCCCGGACGACGGCCACGACAACGAACGCGTCCTGCGCTACATGGCCAAGCTGACGATCAACCCCGCCATCGCGCACGGCCTTTCGCACGAGGTCGGCTCGATCGAGGTCGGTAAGCTCGCCGACCTCGTGCTGTGGCGGCCGGAGTACTTCGGCGCGAAACCGCAGCTGGTCCTGAAGTCCGGGTTCCCGGCGTACGGCGTGGTCGGCGACCCCAACGCGGCCACCGACACCTGTGAACCCCTGGTGCTGGGACCGCAGTTCGGGGCTCATGGTGCCGCTCCCGCCGACCTCTCGGTGGCCTTCGTCGCGCGGGCCGCGCTCGACCAGGGCGACGACACCCTGCCGACCCGCCGCCGACGCGTCGCCGTCCACGGCACCCGGGGGATCGGACCGGCCGATCTGCGCCTCAACTCCCGTACCGGAGCGGTCGACGTGGACCAGCGCACCGGGCTGGTGACGCTCGACGGCGAGCCGCTGCACTCCGAACCGGCCGAGTCCGTCTCCCTCAACCGCCTGTACTTCCTCTAGGACTTGAGATGACCTACCGCATGCCCCCCGAGTGGGCCCCGCACGAGCGCACCTGGATGGCCTGGCCCGGCCCCAACCCGACCTTCACCGACGCCGGGGAGCTGACCGAGGCCCGCGCCGCCTGGGCGTCCGTGGCCCGCGCCGTGCGCCGCTTCGAACCGGTGACGATGGTGCACGGGCCGGGTCAGGGCGAGACGGCGCGCGAGCTGCTCGGCCCGGACGTCGACCTGGTCGAGCGCGAGCTGGACGACGCGTGGATGCGGGACATCGGCCCCACGTTCGTGAGGGACCGCGACGGGCGACTGGCCGCCGTGGACTGGACGTTCAACGGCTGGGGCGGCCAGGACTGGGCCCGCTGGGACCACGACTCCAAGATCGCGGGGCAGGTCGCCGATCTGGCCGGGGTCCCGGTGCTGAGCAGCGCACTCGTCAACGAGGGCGGCGCGATCCACGTCGACGGCGAGGGCACGGTGCTGCTCACCGACACGGTCCAGCTCGGCGCCGGCCGCAACCCCGGCTGGACGCGCGAGCAGGTCGAGACGGAGATCCACGCCAAGCTCGGCACCACCAAGGCCATCTGGCTCCCGCACGGCCTCACCGGCGACTACGGCAGGTACGGCACCCAGGGCCACGTCGACATCGTCGCCGCCTTCGCCGGGCCCGGCACCGTACTGGTCCACAGCCAGCGCGACCCGGCCCACCCGGACCACGCCCGCTCCCAGGAGTACCTCGCGCTCCTCAGCGCCGAGACCGACGCGAAGGGCCGCCGCCTGGAGGTCGTCGAGGTCCCCGCCCCGACCGTGCTGGAGGCCGACGGCCACTGGGCCGACTACTCCTACATCAACCACTACCTCTGCAACGGTGGGGTCGTGCTCTGCGCCTTCGACGACCCGCAGGACGAGATCGCCGCCGGGATCTTCCGCCGCCTCTTCCCCGAGCGGACGGTGACCCTGGTGGACGCCCGTACGATCTTCGCGGGCGGTGGCGGCATCCACTGCATCACCCAACAGCAGCCGAAGATCTAGGACCGGAGGAGCCAGGAATGGCCGGTGCGCGGAAGAACGCGCCGCCGCGCGAGGACGTGCTCGCCGCCGCGATGCGCATGATCGCCGAACATGGTCTGGAGCAGCTCACCATGGCGGCGCTCGGCCGCGAGGTCGGCATGAGCAGCGGCCACCTCCTCTACTACTTCCACTCCAAGGACGAACTGCTGCTCCAGACCCTGGAGTGGAGCGAGGGCAGGCTGGGAGCCGAGCGCGGACGCCTGCTCACCCGCACGGGGGCCACGGTCCGCGAGCGGGTCGACGCGTACGTCGACCTGTATGTCCCGGACGGTCACCGCGACCCGCACTGGACGCTGTGGCTGGAGGTCTGGAACCGCTCGCAGAACGCCGACGAGGCGGCCCGCGATCGGCAGGCCGCCATCGAGGGTGTCTGGCACCGCGACCTGGTCGCGCTGATCGCGGAGGGCGTGTCACGGGGTGAGTTCCGGGCCGTCGACCCGGACCGTTTCGCCACCCGTCTCCGTACCCTCCTCGACGGCTTCTCCCTCCATGTGGCGATCGGCCTGCGGGGGACGGACCGGGCGCAAGTTCTCGGCCACGTACGGGAGTTCATCGACGAGGGGCTCCTCGCGGACGCGTGACCTTCCGCCCCGGTTGTACGCAATAAGGCCGATTGACCATGTGGTCGGTGCTGCGTTTGCCTCAAAGGGAGCCCTCGCCGCAAGGGCCCGGGGGAAGACAAGGTTTCGGGGGGAACCATGTTCATGTCCACACGCATCACCGTCGGCCTCTCCGCCGGCGTCGTGCTCGCCTGCACCGCGGTGACCGCGACCGCCGCACCGCACGCACCCCGCATCGAGCGGGTCAGCACCGGCACGCACCACACGCAGGCCGACGGCGCCTCCGTCGCGCCCGCGATCAGCGCCAACGGCCGCTATGTGGCGTTCAGTTCGGCCGCGGCCAACCTCGTCCCCGGCGACCGGAACGGCGTCGCCGACATCTTCGTCCGTGACCTTCGCACCGGGCGTACCCAGCGCATTGCCGAGGGCCCGGCGAGCGATCCCGCGCTCAGCGCGGACGGCCGGTACGTCGTCTTCGCCACGAAGGCCGCACTCGTGAAGGGGGACCGCAACGACGACACCGACATCTACCTGCGCGATCTGAAGACCCACCGCACCGAGCGCATCAGCACGGGCCACGCGGCGATCCCGCCCCGCTACGAGCTGAACTACGAGCCCAGCATCAGCGGGAACGGCCGCTACGTCGCCTACAGCACCGCGGCCGAGGACGCCGCGCCCGGTGACACCAACGGCCGGGACGACGTGATCGTCCACGACCGCAGGACCGGCCGGAACGAACTGGTCCAGTTCAAC
>Ga0307508_10004719_pt1 | contig 13197 bp, 13 predicted proteins | sample 9_EM_MG_FD_203089 | JGI IMG/M metagenome (GOLD analysis project Ga0307508, IMG submission 203089) | Populus trichocarpa ectomycorrhiza microbial communities from riparian zone in the Pacific Northwest, United States - 9_EM | ecosystem: Host-associated > Plants > Roots > Unclassified | place... | reverse complement strand
CCGATGCGAAAGGCAGCAAGGGCTTCCCGAACCTGACCGACACCGACTGGCTCTGGGGCGGCTCGCCCGAGCGCATCAAGGAGACGATCACGCAGGGCCGCCAGGGCATGATGCCGCCGATCGCCGCTGCGGTCGGCAGCCCGGAAGACGTGCGCAACGTCGCCAACTACGTGCTGAGCCTGTCGGGCAGCCCGCACAACAACATCGCCGCCGAGCTTGGCCGGCCCAAGTTCGCGGTGTGCGCGGCCTGCCACGGCGCGAACGGCAAGGGCACGCAGGCGCTCGGCGCACCCAACCTGACCGACAAGGTCTGGCTGCACGGCTGGGGCGAAGACGCGATCGTCGCGATGGTCACGAAGGGCAAGACCAACGTGATGCCGGCGCACGGCGCACGGCTCACGCCCGAGCAGATCCATGTGCTGACGGCCTACGTCTGGGGCCTGTCGAACTCGGGTGCCGCCGTCGCCCCGTGACGACGACGGCGAGATCGCGATGACGACCACGACGACGCCAGCGGCGCGCACGCGCCTCGTCATCCCGATCACACCGGTCGCGGCCGAGCCCGAGCTCGTCTCGCTGTACGAGAAGCAGAAGAAGATCTACCCGCGCTCGGTGCACGGCTGGTTCGCGCGCTGGCGCTGGGCGCTGGTGTGGTTCACGCAGATCCTGTTCTACGGCTTGCCGTGGCTGGTTTGGAACGGGCGCCCGGCGGTGCTGTTCGAGCTCACGTCGCGGCGCTTCTACATCTTCGACCTGGTGCTGTACCCGCAGGACTTCATCTACCTGACGGGGCTGCTGGTGCTGTCGGCCTACGGCCTGTTCTTCTTCACCGCGGTGGGCGGGCGGCTGTGGTGCGGCTACGCCTGCCCGCAGACGGTCTACACCGAGATCTTTTTGTGGGTCGAGCACCGCATCGAGGGCGAGCGCGGCGCGCGCATGAAGCGCGACGCCGGCCCGTGGACCGCGAGCAAGGTTTGGCGCAAAAGCGCGAAGCACGCCGTGTGGCTCGCGATCGGGCTGTGGACCGGCTTCACCTTCGTCGGCTACTTCACGCCGATCAAGACGCTGTGGGCCGAGGCCTTCACGCTCGACTTCGGCCCGTGGGAATGGTTCTGGGTCAACTTCTACGGCGTCGCGACCTACGGCAACGCGGGCTTCTTGCGCGAACAGGTCTGCAAGTACATGTGCCCGTACGCGCGCTTCCAGAGCGCGATGTTCGACCGCGACACCTTGATCGTCAGCTACGACGCCGCGCGCGGCGACCCGCGCGGCACGCGTGCACGCGGTGCCGACCTGAAGGCGGCCGGGCTGGGCGACTGCATCGACTGCGGTCTGTGCGTGCATGTGTGCCCAGTCGGCATCGACATCCGCGACGGCCTGCAATACGAGTGCATCGCGTGCAGCGCCTGCATCGACGCCTGCGACGGCGTGATGGACAAGATGAAGTACCCGCGCGGCCTGATCCGCTACGCCACCGAGAACGGCCTGATCCAGCGCCTCACGCGCGCCCAGATGTTCAAGCGCGTGCTGCGGCCGCGCGTGCTGATCTACGGCACCGTGCTGCTCGCGATCGCCGCGGCCTTCGTGACCAGCCTCGGGCTGCGCCACACCTTCAAGGTCGATGTCGTGCGCGACCGCATGACGCTGGCGCGCCTCGTCGACGACGGCCAGATCGAGAACCTGTATCGGCTGCAGCTGATGAACGCGACCGAGCAGAAGCAGCGCTACCGCATCGAGCTGCAGGGCATCCCCGGCGCGGCGCTGGCGAATGCGGGCGAAGTCGAGGTCGAGCCGGCGCAGGCGCGCTGGATCACGGTCGCGGTGCGCGTGCCGCCGGCCGCCGCACAAGCGCTCGGCGCCGGCGCGCATCCGATTCGGTTCGAGGTGGTGGCGCTCGGCACAGCGGCCGCCAGGGTGAGCGAGCGTTCGACCTTCGTCGTGCCGCGTTGAAGAGAGAAACAGGAGGCCAATCATGAATTCGGAAAAGATGGGGCCGGTGCAGCCGTGGTGGCGCATCCGCATCGTGTGGCTGGCGTTCGGCGCACCGGCGCTGGTCGTCGTCGCGAGCTTCGTCACGCTGGGCTTCGCGATCCACGGCCGCGATCTGCCGGTGGTCGATCACGGCGCCGCCGAGGCGGACTCGAACACGCCCGCGATGCAGGCGCGCAACCATGTTGTCACCCCGCGGCGCTGAACTCGCGCTGCAGGCGACCGGCGCACCGCGGCCGTTCCGCGAGCGCGCGCTGCTGATCCTGTGGCCGGCCTTTGTGATGGCCGGCGTGCTGGACGGGCTGGTGTTCGTCGTCGTCGACCCGCTCACGCTGCAGTGGTTCGGCGCCGAGCCGCTGCAGTGGTCGGCCGCCGCGGTCTATTCGGTGTCGTTCCTGATCTTCTGGTGCGTGATCGCGACCTCTGGTGCGATCACGCACCTGCTCGAAGGCCCCGGCCCCGGCCCGAACCGCTGAGCGCACGCCGCGCCACGTTCGAGATTTGAGCCAGATCAAGCGCCGGCCGCTGCGGCGTGGGCACGATGCCAACATGAGTTCATCGACCGCACTTGCCGCGACCCAACCCCTGCTGCCCGACGCCTTGCTGCGCCAGTTCGACACACCGGGGCCGCGCTACACCTCCTACCCGACGGCCGATCGCTTCTCGACCGGGTTCGGGCCGCCCAACACCTTGCTGGCGCTGCTGCAACGCGCACGCGACGCCGCCGCCGCGCCGCTGTCGGTCTACGTGCACGTGCCGTTCTGCGAATCGGTCTGCTACTACTGCGCGTGCAACAAGGTCATCACCAAACACCACGATCGCGCCGCCGACTACCTCGACGCGCTCGACACCGAGATCGGCCTCGTCGTCGCTGCGCTTGGGCCCGGCCAATCGATGTCGCAGCTGCACTTCGGCGGCGGCTCGCCGACCTTTCTGTCGGACGCCGAACTCGAGCGCGTGTTCGGCGCGCTGCAGCGCGCCTTCCGCCTCACCCCTAATGCTGAAGTCTCGATCGAGATCGACCCGCGCACCGTGACGCCGGCACGGCTGGCGCATCTGCGCCGGCTCGGCGTCAACCGCATCAGCTTCGGCGTGCAAGACTTCGATGCCGAAGTGCAGAAGGCCGTGCACCGCGTGCAGCCCTTCGAGAGCGTGCGTGCGCTGATGAGCAGCGCGCGCGAGCTGGGCTTCGAATCGATCAATGCCGACCTGATCTACGGCCTGCCGCGGCAGACGCCCGAGAGCTTCGCGCGCACCGTGCAGCAGATCGGCGCGCTGCGCCCCGACCGCATCGCGCTGTACGCGTATGCGCACCTGCCGCAGCGCTTCAAGCCGCAACGCCGCATCCATGCCGAGGACCTGCCGCCCGCCGCCGGCCGCGTCGCGATGCTGGGCGGCGCGATCGCCGGCTTCCTCGGGCAGGGCTATACCTACATCGGCATGGACCACTTCGCGCTCGAGAACGACAGCCTCGCGGTGGCGAAGCGCCAGGGCCGGCTGCACCGCAACTTCCAGGGCTACAGCACGCAGCCCGACTGCGACCTGATCGGCCTGGGCGTCTCGGCGATCGGGCGCATCGGCGCGAGCTACTACCAGAACGCGAAGACGCTGCCCGAGTACTACGAGTTGCTCGGCCACAGTCAGCTGCCGGTGGTGCGCGGCATCGTCTCGAGCGCCGACGATCTGGTGCGGCACGACGTCATCATGGCGCTGATGTGCCAGGGCCGCGTCGAGTTCGCGGCCATCGAACGCGCCCATGCGATCTGCATGCGCAAGTACTTCGCCAAGGACCTCGAGCGCATCGCAGCGCTGGCGCAGGCCGGGCTCGTGGTGCTCGAGCCGGGCGCGATCCAGGTCACCGAGTCCGGGTGGTTCCTGGTGCGTGCGGTGGCGATGGTGTTCGACCACCGCCTGCGCGCCGACCCGCCGCCCGAGCGCTTCTCGCGCATCGTCTGAGGCGCGTGATGGCGTGGCCGCTCGTTCTCGCCGGGCTTGCGCTGGGCGTCGCCGCGACGCCGCACTGCGCGGTGATGTGCGGCGCACCGTGCGCGGCGCTGACGCAGCGCTGCGTGCGCAGCGCGAGCGGCTTTCACCTCGGGCGGCTGATCGGCTACATGGCCGCCGGTGCGGTCGCCGCGAGCAGCGTCGCCGCGCTCGGCGTGTGGAGCCAGGCCTCCCCGGCACTGCGGCCGTTATGGACCGTGCTGCACCTGGCGTTCCTCGGGCTCGGTCTGTGGTGGATGGTGACCGGGCGACAGCCAGCGTGGATGCGCCGCAGCGGCGCGGTGCCGGTGCGCTTCAATGGCCGCCGCGCCCGCACCTGGCGCGCGTCACTGGCCGGCCTCGCGTGGGTCGCGTGGCCGTGCGCGGCGTTGCAAGGTGCGCTGCTGCTGGCCGCGCTGGGCAGCAGCGCGGCGGACGGCGCCTTCGTGATGGCCGCGTTCGCGATCGGGTCGATGCCGGGCCTGGCAGCCGCGCCCTGGGCCTGGGCGCGCTGGCAGTCACGGCGCGGTGCGGCACTCGCACCGGCGCAGGTCGCGGTGCTGGGTTGTCGCATCGCCGGCACCGCGCTGGTCATCACGTCGGGCTGGGCGCTGACGCATGGGATCTGGGAGCGCATCGCGGCCTGGTGCGCGATTTAGAAGACGCCGGGCATGTGACCTTTTACGCGTCGCATCGCGCGTGCGCGTGCGCGCAGCCGGCAGCAAGTGCGATGATCGACGCCAAACATACATGCGCCGCGCCGCGGGTGCGCCGCTCATCGAGGGAGAAACGCGTGTTCATAACCGGAGTGCGCCGTGGCCAAGCCGGCGCAATCGGTGCGAGCCTGCTCGCGCTGCTGCTGGTGTCCGCCTGCGCGAACCGGGTGCCACCGCCACCGATCTACAAGCCGCCGCCAGGCCCGCGCGCCACCGTTGTCATGCGCGGTGAGGTGAAGCCCGGCGAGACTTTCGGCTTCTTCGTGTTCCAGGACGGTCAGAACTGCAAGCAACCACAGGAGCTCGGTGTCGGCCGCAGCGGCGTCGACCCGGCCACCGTCAGCATCGGTGCGCGTTTCGTCACGGTGGAGATGTTCATGCTGCTGCAGGATCGCAAGTCGTGCCGGTTGATCTGGTCGTTCGAGCCGGCGGCTGGGCGCAAGTACCTGATGGTTGCGTCGAGCACGCTGAGCGGCTGCCGAGGCAATCTGCTCGACGCGACCGACCCTGACCATCCGATTGCCGAACGGTCGCTGCGCCGCCGCGACGACGGCACGACGCGCCAGTGCATCCCGCTCGCACAGACGCACACACGCGCCGAGCTAGCGACCGATGCGCGCGCGCACAGCGAAGACGATGCCGACCTGCCGATTCCATCGGATCGCCAAGCGAAACGTGCGCCGTCAGGGGCCGCGCCGACACCCACCCCTGCGCGGCCCGCGCCGGTCACCGAAGACGACTTGAGCGACCTGAAAGGATCCTCGCAATGAGCGCTTCGAACGCGCGCGGCGCGCTTTGGCTGGCGCTACTGGCGTTGCCGTTCATTGGTCAGACCGAGGCCGCGACGGGTGACAAGACGCGCCGCCCCGAGCCTGTCGCTGCGCCCGCGGCACCGCGTTCCCTCAGCGCCTCCGATCTGTACGCGAGGCTCGCACCGAGCGTGTGGGTGGTGCGCACCTACGATCAGGACAACCTCAGGCTCGGCCAGGGCAGCGCGGTGGCGATCGGGCCGCAGAGCCTCGTCACCAACTGCCACGTGCTGAAGAAGGCCAAGCGGGTCGAGGTGTCGCACGAGAGCACCGCGCTGGCGGCCACGCTCGAGCTGTGGGACGTAAGCGTCGACCTGTGTCAGCTCAAGGTGCCGGGGTTGACTGCGTCCGCGGTGGAACTGGCTGACGAAGCCTCGCTGCAGGTGGGACAGCCCGTGTATGCGCTGGGCGCGCCGCAGGGACTCGAGCTCACGTTGAGTTCCGGGCTGATCTCGTCGCTGCGGCTCGATCCGAAGACGCGCCAGATCGGCTTGATCCAGACATCGGCGCCGATCTCGCCGGGATCGAGCGGCGGTGGCCTTTTCGACGAATTCGGCCGGTTGATAGGCATTACCACCGCGATGATCGCCGCGGAGAACGCGCAGAACCTGAACCTTGCGCGGCCGGTCGGGATGGTGCGCGACCTGCCTCAGCGGCATGCCGCCGCACGCGCTTCCAAAGCGTCGCCCACGGCTGCGCCTGCAGCACCGGCGCAAGACGGGGTGCCGCCAACGATCGGCACGCTGGTTGGACGCTGGGTCGGCGAAATGCAGTGCGGGCCGTTCCTCGGCAGCGCACCGAATCCGCGCAACCCCGGGCCGTGGACCGTGCCGTTGCGCATGACCGTTACCGATACCGGATCGACCGTGCTCGAGCGCGGCAACAAGAGTTACTCGGAGACCCTCAGTGGCAGCATCCGCAGCGATCTGTCAGCGACGATGAGCGGGCTGGGTGCCGACTTCGATCGGCCGACGCTGACATGGCGCAACGAAGTCGTCGGGCGCTTCAGCGGCAACGGCGATGCCGCGCAGTTCAGCGGCACCGCGGAACTTGGCACTACGCGCGGCGACCTCGGGCGGCACTGCACCGTCAGCCTCGCGAAAGCCCGCTGAGCTCAGGCGGCCGGCGCGCGGCGTCATCTAGCGAAGGGTTCAGCAAGCCGTTGAGAAGCCTTCGTTGCGAGGCAGATGCCCAGCTCGCTCGTCCGCTTTCGGGCAATCAAGTCGGCGCAGACGTTGCCTGCAACGGGTCGAGGGCGAACTTTCGCCGTATTGCACCGCTTCATGCGTCGCGGGTCAGGCGCAGCGCGGCGAATCAACCAGGGTGAAATGACAATCCCCTGGGCGCGTCCAACAACACTACTCCCCGCAGCAAACTCAGGCCACTTACGGCGGCCCGACACTGGTCTGACGCTGCACCTGAAGTCGTTCAGCGTGAAGTCGTCGAGATGCCCAACAGGCTGTACAGCGGGCACATCGCCATCACGCCGGTGAGCAGCGGCACGACGCCGATGTAGCCCCACGCGCCGATCTTGCCGGACCCGGCGAGCGCGATCAGCGCCAGGCCGAGCAGCAGGCGCAGCGCGCGGTCGAGGTTGCCTACGTTGAGTCGGAACATGGTCTTCTCTCCTTCTGGCGCATGCACGCGCCGGCTTCGATTCAGGGTCGCGCGCTGCCGAGCCCGATCGGTGCCGGCACGATGCCGACGATGCGGGTGAACAGCGCGCGGTAGTCGGGCTCGGGCTCGCAGCCGGTGAACGGGTCGCGGTTGGCCGCGAAGGCTTCGTCCAGGTCGGCCCAATCCTGCGCCGTCAGCATGCGTTCGGCGAGCGGCAGGATCTCGCGCTCTTCGAGCGCCATGTGGGCGAGATAGAAATCGACGTAGCGCTTCGCCGCGCGCTCGAACGCGAGCCGGCGCGGCTCGCCCAGCATCTCGAAGCCGAGCAGCGCGTGCTCGAGTTCGCGGATCATGTGCTCGCCGAGCGCGTGGTCGGCATCGAGCTTGTCCAGCAGCTCGCGCGACAGCGGCGTGCGTGCGCGCAGCTTCGGGAACAGCAGCTCGGACTCCTTGCGGTGATGCCGTTGCTCGGGGAACTCGTCGACATAGAACAGCATCGCGCGCAGCGCAGTGAAGTCGGGCTGCGTCGCGGCGCGGCGGTGCTGCTCGAGCAGCAGCAGGATGGACCGCAGCATCGCGGCCAAGGCGGCGTGCTCTTCGCGAATGATTCGAACGGCGGCGTGTGTCATGCGGGTTCTCCGTGGGCCTGCATAGCTTTGCACCGCGGCGCGCCGGCGACCTTGTCGCAGATCAACCAATCAGGCCATCGCCCCGAGGAGCACGGCCTGCATGACAGCGCAGCGCTTGTCGGCCTCGGCCGCATCGCCGGCCAGCAGGCTCGCCAGCCTCGCGCTGGGGTGCCAGCTCGACGAGAGCGACTCGAACACCGGCACGCCGGCGGCGACGCCGATCTGGCGCACCAGCTCCGGCGGCATGCCCACGCAGTCGAGCGCGTCGTACAGGCGGCCGAGAACGCGCGCGGTGTGCTGCACCTCTTGCGGCGTGCTGAGCTTGGACAGGCTGGGCCGCAAATGCGCGACCTGCGCGCCCATGTCCGACGCGGCGCGCTGGAACAGCGCGGCACCGTTGGCATCGACCGCGTCGCACAGCAGCGCGAGGTTCTTGCCGCGCAGGATGCGGCCATTCAGGCCGGCCTGCGATGCCATCTGCAAATCACGCGCAACGGCCAGCAGCGCCCGCGTGTCCTGCTCGGACATCGCGGCGAAGTCGCTCAGGCTCCGATGCTTCAGCGGCGGAGCCATGGTGTGGGCGGGGGCATGCATGGCACGGGTGATTGCTCGTCGGTGCGTCAAGACTAGCCGCGCAAGGCGGCTCCACCTTGACGCCCGTCAAGCCGCGCGGCGATCCCGAGCCCTGGTTTGCGCGTGACACAAAGCGTTCACATCCCATTCACACACCGTTGTGCAGCGATGCAGACGGTTCTCATCCGGTTGTTCGTCGCTTCCTAGCATTCACTCCATCAAGCCGCACACACCTTCAGGAGCCGAACCATGCTGAGCCACGCCGCCCCGATCGCCGCCGTCAACCCGGTCCGCGTCATGCCGCCCGTCATGCCGCAGGCACCGCAACACGATGCCGGCGTCAACCAGCGCGCCAGCCAGCGCATCGCCGACATCCTGAAGCTGCTGAGCACAACGCTCGCGCCGCAGCGGCGCCTGGTGCATGCGGGCGAAGTGATCTACCAGGCCGGCGAGCGCTTCGGCAACCTGTACATCCTGAACTCCGGCTTCTTCAAGATCGTCACGCTGTCGCCGGACGGCCGCGAGCAGGTCGTGGGCCTGAAGTTCCGCGGCGACTGGCTCGGCTTCGACGGCATCGCCCACGGCAGCTACTCGTGCGACGCGGTCGCGATGGACACCGGCGAGGTCTGGACGATCCGCTACGACGCGCTGCTCGCGGCCTGCGCCAACGAACGCGAACTGCTGACGGTGCTGCACGAGGCGATGAGCCGCGAGATCGCGCACGACCGCGATTCGCTGATGTCGGTGTGCACGCTGCCGGCCGACGCGCGCGTCGCCGAGTTCCTGCGCTACTGGGCCGAGTCGCTCGCGAAGCGCGGCCTGCGCACCGACGAGATCGCGCTGCGCATGACGCGCGCCGAGATCGGCAACTACCTGGGCATGACGCTCGAGACGGTCAGCCGCGCGCTGTCGCGCCTGGCACGCGACAAGGTCATCGGCTTCGCCTCGAAAGGCCGCCGCGACGTGCAGATCCCGAGCATCGCCGCGCTCTCGGCCTTCGTGCAACGCTGCCTCGCGCCGGCGCCGACGTTGCAGTGAAGCGCTCGGTTCAGTCGGTGCCGGGCCGCTCGCGAGCTATGAGAAGATGAGCGAGCGTGACGTCGAGAATGCGATCGGCAAGCGCATGCAGAGTATTCGTTATGACGCAACACGAGCTTAGACGAGCGCGCACTCACGCAGCCGAGCAACCGGACGGAATGGACTCGCCCAATCGGCAGGCCGCTTGGGCGAGGGATCCACGATGGACGCGCGCCAAAGAACATGCAATGCGCGGCGAGGTGCTGCATGCAGAGATGCTGCTGCGTGGCCTGCTCGCCGAGCACCGCGACTGCACGCCGGCACGGTTGACGGTGGCCGACTACATGGTCGAGCGCGGGGACCTCGATGGTGCCGTGCAATGGCTGCGCACCCCGCAGGCCGATGACTCCGACGGCAAATTGAGCTTCGCGGTCGCGCGGCTGCAGTTTGCCCATGGAGACCCGGCGGCAGCGCGTGCCGCGCTCGAAGCCCTGCTACTTCGCCAGCAACGTTTCCTGGAAGCATGGTTGATGCTCGGCGAGGTTTGCGACGTGCTGGGCGATACGCACGCGGCATTGCGGGCTCGCAACCGCCTCTTCGTCGAAGCGAACGCCCAGGGTCGCTGGATCAGCCCGGAGACGACCGAGCCGCAGTGGCAGCACGCTGTGCAGCGCGGCATCGAAGCCTACCGGCGCGACAAGCGCGAGCGGCTGTTCGCGGCATTCGCTGAAGTTCGCGAACGACACGGTGCCGACTCGCTCCGCCGCTTCGAACGAGCGCTGACCGGTTATCTCCGTGAATGGGACGCGCGCCCGCCCGACGCGCGCCAGCGTCCGAAGTTCTTCTGGTTCCCCGATCTGCCGCCGGGGCCTTACCACGACCCGATGCTGCAACCGTGGGCGGCGACACTGCGTGACGCGTGGCAGGACATCCGCGATGAAGCCATAGAACTGCTGCGCGAGGATCGCGACTTCGTCAGCTTTCTCGGCCTCAAGCCGGGCCAGAGGGCTCCGGAGTCCATCGGCGGTGCGGCAGCGAACCCAGCCTGGGACGCGTTCTTCTTCTACAACCATGGGGTCCGCTATGACGCGAACCACGAGCGCTGCCCGCGCACCAGCGCGCTGCTCGAGTCGATCGAGCTGTGCCGCATACCACGCCAGGCGCCGGAAATCTGCTTCTCGCTTATCCGCCCGCAGTCATCGATCCTGCCTCACTACGGCGTGACGAACGCACGGCTCGTGTTCCACCTGCCGCTCGTCGTTCCGCCCGATTGCGCGCTCAGCGTGGGCGGGGTCGAGCACCGCTGGCGCGAGGGCGAACCGATCCTCTTCGACGACACCTATCAACACGAGGCCTGGAACCGTTCGGACCAGCCGCGCTTGATCCTGTTGATGGACTGCTGGAACCCCCACCTCACCGAGAGCGAGAAGGAAGCGGTGCGCCATGTCGTTGAGGCCATCGACGCGATCGAGCACTGAAGCCTAGGTTCAGCACGCGACGGCTTGGTAACGCAGACAAGATCGCTTGCTCATCATCCGACGCAGCGCCGAGCCGGATGCGGCTGTAGTCGTGCGAACCGGACCAGTGCGCCGGTCAGTCACGCCTCAACGAGGCAAGTCCCACCTCAGCCGTCGTTGACAACGCTGGCGATCGCGCGGGCGAGCTCGATGCGGCTGTAGGGCTTGCGCAGCAGCTCCCAGGCCGGCGGCGAGTCGCGGTCGGCTTCGAGCAGCTCGGCCGAGAAGCCCGACATCAGCAAGACCCCCAGCGCCGGGAAGCGCGCCTGCGCGCGCGCCGCGAGTTCGGTGCCGCGCATGCCGGCGCCGAGCGCGATGTCGGTCAGCAGCAGGTCGAAGGCGCTGCCCGCATCGAGCGCGATCAATGCCTGCTCGGCACTCGAACAGCTCGTGACCTCGCAGCGCAGCGCATCGAGGAAGGTGCTGACGACGGCGCGCACGTCGGCATCGTCCTCGACCAGCAGCACGCGCAGGCCGGGCGCGATGGCGTCGTCGACCGCGCTCGCGTCCTGCGCCGGCCGGGCCTCGCCGACGCGCGGGATGTAGAGCGTCACGGTCGTGCCGGTGCCCAGCGTGCTGTCGATTGCGATTGCGCCCTTCGATTGCTTGACGAAGCCGTACACGGTGCTCAGGCCCAGGCCGGTGCCGCGCCCGGCTTCCTTGGTCGTGAAGAAGGGCTCGAACGCGCGCTCCCTGACATCGTCGGGCATGCCGGTGCCGCTGTCGGTGATCGATATCGCGACCAGTGGCGCACTCGGCGCCGGGTCGTCGTCGACCTGGCCGTGAACGCCCTCGGGCAAGGCCTCGCAGGCCTGCGCCCGGAACCTCAGCACGCCGCCGCCCGGCATCGCATCGCGGGCGTTGATCGCGATGTTGAGCAAGGCCGATTCGAGTTGGCCCGCGTCGGCCAGGCACGGCGGGCACGGCGGCGCATCGACCTCGATGCGGATGTGCTGGTCGAGCGTGCGGCGCAGCATGTCGGCAAGCGACTGCAGCAGCGCGTTCACATCGACCGCGCTCGGCTGCAAGACCTGCCGGCGCGCGAACGCGAGCAGCTTGCCGGTGAGCTCGGCGCCGCGCTTGCTGGCACGGGCCGCGGCCGCGACCAGCTGCTGCGCGTAGGTCTCGTGGACGAGCGCGGGCAGCTCCTCGAGCACCTGCAGATTGCCCTGGATCACCGTGAGCAGGTTGTTGAAATCGTGCGCGATGCCGCCGGTCAGCTGGCCGACGCTCTCCAGGCGCTGCGCGTGGTTCAGCGCCTCTTCGCTCTGCGCGCGTTGCAGACTCGTCGCCAGCAGGTTCGACAGCGCCTCGAGAAAATGCCGCTCGTCGTCGCCGAAGCGCATGGCCTGGCGCGATCGCACCGCCAAGGCGCCGATCTGGCGGCCGCGGTCCGACAAGGGCACGGCGAGCGCGCTGACCAGGCCGGCATCGAGGTAGGCCTGCGGCACCGCGAAGCGCTGCTCGCTGCGATAGTCCGCGACGACGACCGCTTGCCCCTGCGCCAGCACGAAGCCGGGCGGCGTGTCGGCGGTATTGGCGCGCTGCGTGCCGAGGCCTTCGCCCGGCACCAGGCCGACGCCGCTGACCAAGCGGCAGGTCTGCCCGTCGCCGCTGACCAGCCACACCATCGCGAGCTCCACCTGCAGTGCCTGCGCGGCGATGCTGGGCACGTGGTCGAGCACGACCTGCGGGTCGCGCGCGTCGACCGCGAGGCGGCCGAGCTGCGCGAGGTGTTCGCTGTAGCGCGCGCGCTGCAGCGCTTGCTTGACGCGCGGGTAGGCGCCGATGTCGCGGATCGCCGCGACGACCAGCGGCCGGCCGTGCCCCTGGATCGGGCTGAGCGCGATCTCGACCATGACTTCGCTGCCGTCCTTGCGCCGCGCCGCCAGGTCCATGTGCATGCCCATCGGCCGCGGCTTCGGGCTGTTGCCGTAGGCCTCGCGGTAGGCCGCGTGGCGGCCGCGGATGCTGTCGGGCACCAGCCGCTCGACGCTCATGCCGATCAGTTCGCTCTCGGCATAGCCCAGCAATGCCGCCGCGGCCGGATTCGCCAGCACGACGATGCCCTGCGGGTCGCACACCAGCAGCGAATCGGGGTAGGCATCGAACAGCGAACGAAAGACGCTGTGGTCGTCGAGGCTGGCGGGTGTGGTGGGCATGAGTGACTTTTAAGCCAGCGTGACCGACGACACCAGGATGTAGCCGGCGCCGCGCACGGACTTGATGATCTGCGGATCGTCCGGGTCGGCCTCGAGCTTCTTGCGCAGCCGCCCGACCTGCACGTCGATCGTGCGGTCGAAGGGGCCGCCGTCGCGGCCGCGCGTCTCTTCGAGCAGGAAGTCGC
>Ga0307508_10004718_pt1 | contig 13199 bp, 13 predicted proteins | sample 9_EM_MG_FD_203089 | JGI IMG/M metagenome (GOLD analysis project Ga0307508, IMG submission 203089) | Populus trichocarpa ectomycorrhiza microbial communities from riparian zone in the Pacific Northwest, United States - 9_EM | ecosystem: Host-associated > Plants > Roots > Unclassified | place... | reverse complement strand
CGGGTAGCCGGTGTAGTTCCCGTTCGCGCCGTAGACGGTCTCCATGTGACACAGCGCCAGATCCGCGCGGGAGACGACGGGTCGGATCCCGGCGAGCATCGGGCGGAAGTCGTAGCCGTCGCCGCCCGCGTCGAAGCGGGCCCGGTCGATGATCGAGCTGTGCGGCAGGACGTCGCCGGAGGCGACGAGCGTGAAGCCGCGCGGTGCGGCGGACGGGGCCGGGCGCCCGGTCGCCGTGTGGTCGTGCGCCTGACAGGCGGCCCCCGCGGCGAGCGCTGCCGTGAGGGCCAGGGCAACCTGTCGTCTGCGTGCAATCATCAGCTCACCCCACTGTGGTCATATTTACTGATGAATAGGTATGAGCTTGTCCGTGTCCGCAAACGGTCCGGGCGCCTACTTGACCCGTCCGGGGCGGAAGCAACCGTTCAACGAACCGTTCGTCGACGCGATCGACCGTCCGCCGCAGATCCTTGTGCGTGCCCTGTCCACCGGCCCCGCCCTGAGGTGGCATACGGCCATGACGGCCGGAACCACCCTCACGAACGGGACGACCGCCGAGCACGAGCTCGCCGCACTGCAGCGGGAGCACGGCCGGCCCCTCTTCGCGCTCCTCCTCCGGCTCAGTGACGGCGACCGGCAACGCGCCGAGGACCTCGTGCAGGAGACCCTCGTCCGCGCCTGGCAGCATCCCGAGGCGCTGCGCGCCGACGACTTCGACTCCGTACGGCCGTGGCTGCTGACCGTGGGACGGCGGCTCGCGATAGACGCGCGGCGGGCCCGGCAGGCACGCCCCGCGGAGGTCGGCGACGCGGTGCTGGAGAACGCGCGGGTGTGCGGCGATCACGCCGAGCGGGCGGCCGCCGCCCTCGACGTACGCGAGGCTGTGAAGACACTCACTCCGGAGCACCGTGAAGTCCTGGTGCTGGTGTATTTCCAGGGGGCGAGTGTGGCGGAGGCCGCCGAAATCCTCGGAATTCCTCCCGGTACGGTGAAGTCCCGCGCGTACTACGCGCTGCGCGCCCTGCGTCGGGTGCTTCCGGGATACGCGGCCGACCTGCGGTGAAACCAATGGGAAAGTCAAACCTCCGTAAAGCGCCTTGCTGACGATCCCGGTTGAGGAATCGTCTGTCTTCATCCGTGTTCCGGATGGGTCCTGGCGACGGGCGACGCGCACGCACCGGAGGAAGGCAGGAAGGGATGCTGCACAGAGGTCAAGAGAGCACGGACGGCACCGGCGGCGGCGAGATCATCGTCCCCATGGCCTGGTTGTACGCCGAGTACATCGCCGACGAGCTGCTGCGGACCGGCGATCTGATGCCGCCGACGTCCTTCGAGTTCCGCGCCGGACGGGACGCGCTGGCGCTGACCGTCTACCTCGCCGACACCGAGGGCGAACTCTCCGGCATCCAGGTCGTCTCCCAGCTGGAGAACTGGCTGTCCCTGACGGCGTACGACCAGCCGTGGCAGGACTGGGTGTGCGAGCGGATGGCCGCGCTCACGGCGGAGGCGGTCGCCTCCGGCGGGCCCGCGCCGGACCTCGAACTCGCGGCGGAGGCCTGGCGCTGGCTGGAGGAGACGGAGCTGCTCGCCCCCGATCTGAACGCCGTGCCGGGCGGAGGTTCGGGGATCGGTGAGGACGAGGGTCCGAAGGTGTGGACACCGGCCTGGCAGCTCGGGCTGCCCCTCGGTCACCTCGCCATCCATCTCTTCTAGCTCTTCGAGATTCTTTTCGATCGGGACCAATCCGCGACGCCGACCGCTCCGAATCCCTTGGTCACGATTCTGTGCACGCCTTGAGTGATTCAGCGGGCTGGTGCGTACGGGTGGGAGCAAGGAGTAACCCCACCCACACCCAACGGCACGAGGTTTCCATGAGGTCCTTGGAGAGGCATCGCGACGTCGGCGCGTACGCGCTCGGCGTGCTGGACGAGGCGGAAGCCTTCCGGTTCGAGGACCACCTCATGGAGTGCCCCAGGTGCGCGGCACACGTGACCGAGTTCGGGCCCACGACCCGTCAGATGATGCTGTACCGGCGGGCCACGCCCCGCGTGGTGCATCCCATGGCGCAGCCTGGCCCCCAGCTGCTGAACCGTCTCCTCGGCGAGGTCGCGGCCCGCCATCGGGCGCGCCGCAGGCGGCTGTTGTACGCCGTGGCCGCCTCCGTCGTCCTCGCGGTGGGCGGGCCGGCACTGGCGATGCTGGCGGGCGGCGGCGACACCGCCAAGCCGCTGAGCGTCGAGGCCACCGACGCCAAGTCCGGGGTGTGGGCGCAGATCACCACCGAGGACGAGGACTGGGGCAGCCAGGTGGAGCTCAAGGTCAAGGACGGCGCGGGCCCCCGCGCCTGTCACCTGGTCGCGATCGCCCAGGACGGCTCCGAGGAGACCGTCACCGGCTGGAACGGCGGCGGCCACGCCACCGACGAGAACACGATGATGGGCGGCTCCACCTTCCACGCGAACCAGATCGACCACTACGAGGTGCGCACGTCGGGCGGGGAGCACCTGGTGACACTCGATCCCACCTGACACCGGTGCGGCGGCTCGGGCCCTACTTCAGGAATCTGGACATCCTGCGGTCCGCGAGCGGTTTGCCGCCCGTCTGGCAGGTCGGGCAGTACTGGAGCGAGGAGTCGCTGAAGGAGACCTCGCGGACGGTGTCGCCGCAGACCGGGCAGGGTTCGCCGGTGCGGCCGTGGACCCGCAGGCCGGACTTCTTCTCCGCCTTCAGACGGCCCGCCGCCACGCCTCGGGAGCGTTCGACCGCTTCGGTGAGTGTCGTGCGCAGGGCCTTGTAGAGGGTCCCGGTCTCCTCGGGGGTCAACGAAGCCGCCAGTTTGAACGGGGACAGTCTCGCCGCGTGCAGGATCTCGTCGCTGTACGCGTTGCCGACGCCGGCGATCAGGCCCTGGTCGCGCAGGGCGCCCTTGAGCTGTCGTCGTTCGCCCTCGAGGAGCGCCGTGAGACGGGCCTCGTCGAAGTCGTCGGCCAGGGGGTCGGGGCCGAGGCGCGCCACGCCCGGGACCTCCTGCGGGTCCCGTACGACGTAGACCGCGAGGCGCTTCTGCGTGCCCGCCTCCGTGAGGTCGAAGCCCGCGCCGGTCTCCAGGGCCACGCGCAGGGCGAGGGGGCTCTTGCCGGGGCGGGGCGGTCCGTCGGGGAGGCGGTCCTTCCAGTGCAGCCAGCCCGCCCGGGCCAGGTGGGTGAGGAAGTGCGGGCCGCCGTCCGTCTCCAGGTCGAGGAACTTGCCGTGGCGGTGCACGGCGACGACCTCGCGGCCCTCCACGGCGGTGAGGGGAGGGTCGTACGTCTTCAGGACGCTGATGGCCACCGGCAGTGCGCGCACGATCTCGTGGCCGACCAGGTTCTCGGTGAGGAAGTCCTTGAGCGCTTCGACCTCGGGAAGTTCCGGCATACGTCCAGAGTGCCACCGGGGGTGGTTGTGGTCAGTTCCGCAGTGCCGCCGGGGGGTCGGCTGTGCCGGTTCCGCAGTGCCGCCGGGGGGCGGCCGTGTCAGTTCTGCCCGGGCACCACGAACTCGCACCACACGCACTTGCCGCCGCCCCGCGCCTCCACGCCCCAGACGTCGCTGAGCAGGTCGACGAGGAGCAGGCCCCGGCCGGAGACGCCGGACTCCCCGGCCTCGCGGCGGCGTGGCAGGGCGCTGGAGGAGTCCTCGACCTCGACGCGCATCCGCCGGTCGGAGCCGGTCAGGACCCGCAGGGTGACGATGGCGGAGCCCTCGGTGTGCATCAGGGCGTTGGTGATCAGTTCGTCGGCGACGAGTTCGATCTCGTCGGAGCGGCGCCTGGCGCCCCAGGCGCCGACCGCGGCACGGATCATGTGCCGGGCCTGGGTGAGGGCCTCGGGGTCGCCGGGGGCCACGTGCTGCTGGAGCCGGCCGCCGGTCTGCGGGGCGTCCAGGCCGTGTCTGCGCAGCAGGAGCAGGGCCACGTCGTCGTCGCCGCCGCGCTCCTCGGCCACGTCGATGAGCCGGTCGGCGAGCTGCCACACGTCGGCGGGGCCTGTGGCGACGAGGGCCGTGAGGGTCTGCATGCCGTCGTCGAGATCGGCACCGGGCTGTTCGACCAGGCCGTCGGTGCACAGCAGCAGGGTGTCCCCGGGGTCGAGCTCGACGGTGCCGACGGGGTAGTCGAGCTGCCCGAACTCGGCGGACAGGCCCAGCGGCAGCCCGCCGTCCACGGTCACCCGGCGACAGCTCCCGTCGGCCGACCGGACCAGCGGGTCGATATGGCCCGCGCGGACCACCTGGACGACTCCGGTGGACAGGTCGGCCTCCGCGTACAGGCAGGTCGCGAAGCGGGCGGTGTCGAGCTCGTGCAGGAAGACGGAGGCCCGGGCCATCACCGTGGCCGGCGGGTGCCCTTCGGCGGCGTAGGCCCGCAGGACGATCCGCAGCTGGCCCATGACGGCGGCGGCGTGGGTGTCGTGCCCCTGGACGTCGCCGATGACGGCGCCGACGCGGCCGCCGGGCAGCGGGATCAGGTCGTACCAGTCGCCGCCGATGTCCCGGCCCAGCGAGCCCTCGGCGGTGGCGGCCCGGTAGCGGACGGCGACGTCGGAGCCGGGCACGCTGGGGATGGTGCGCGGCAGCATGGCCTGCTGGAGTCCGGTGGCGAGGTCCTTCTCCTGCTCGTAGAGCATGGCCCGCTGGAGGCTCTGGGCGATGCTGCTGCCGAGGGCGATGAGGACGTTGCGGTCCTCGGGGGTGAAGCCGTGCCGGTCGCTGTAGAGCAGGCCCATGGCGCCGATGGGGCGGGCCTCGGCGATGAGCGGGAGGTAGGCGGCGGCGGTGATGTTGAGGTCGGTGAGGTGCGGCCACAGGACCGGGTAGCGGTCCGCGAACTCCTCCGGCGACTCGATGAAGCGCGGGGTGAGGGTGCGTACGGCCTCGCTCATCGGGTACGGCTCGTCGATCCGGGTGATGTCGGTGCCGGGTACGAAGCTGCCCGCGGGGCCCTCGGCGATCAGCCGGATACGGCCGGCCTCGACCAGGCCCATGACCAGGCTGGTGGCGCCGAGGTGGGTGAGGCCGTGGGTGTCCTTGAGGACGTCGATGACGTCCTGGACGGTGCGGGCGTGGGCGAGGGCGGCCGTGGTGAGCTGGACGACGTTGGTCTGCCGGCGCCGGGCCTCGTCCTGGGCGGCCTGCTCCTTGCGGCCCTCCAGCTCGCCGACCTCCTGGGTGGCGTCGCGGACGATGCCGATGATCCGGCGCGGGCGGCCCGTGGCGTCCCGGCGGATATAGCCCTGGGTGTGGGTCCAGCGCAGGCTGCCGTCGCGGCAGCGCAGACGGAAGTAGGTGCCGTAGTTCTCGCTGCCGTCCTTGATGGCCTGGGCGACCAGCGCGTCGAGCCGGTGGGCCTCGGCCCCGGGGACCCGGACGGCGAGGCTCAGGGGGTTGTCGTCGTATTCGTCGGGGCGCAGGTCGAAGACCTCGTGGGCCTGGGCGTCCATGTGGAACAGGCCGGTGTCCAGGTCCCAGTCGAAGCTGCCCATACGGTTGAGCGCCAGGATCGGATCCGGGTGGGCGGGCCAGTCGTCCGGGAGTGACAGGGCGCTCGCTCCCCGATCAACCATGGGGCCACCTTGCCAGGATTTGCCCGATTCTTCGACCGGGGGCGGTGTGCTCGGGGCCGGCCGGAGAAGGAGGCTCCGCGCCCCGGCCCCCGCCCACCTCGGGAAATTCACCACCCTGGCCCGCTTCACCCGCTTGGGTTACGCAAGCGGAAGGGAGGTACACGGAGAGTCACGTAAGGTTCCGGCGCGACACTGGAGGCAGGAGCGCACGGTCGTGAACTGGTTCACCGCATCCGAGTACTGGTGGAGCCGGCTGGTCTTCCAGCGGGCTCTGGCCGGCCTGTACTTCGTCGCGTTCCTGGCGGCGGCCCTTCAGTTCCGGGCGTTGATCGGGGAGCGCGGGATGCTGCCGGTCCCGCGTTTCGTCGCACGGGTGCCTTTCCGGCGGGCGCCGAGCCTCTTTCAACTCCACTACTCGGACCGGTACTTCGCACTCTGCGCGTGGACGGGGTGCGCGGTGGCCGTGGCGCTGGCGGCGGGGCTCGACTCCCGGCTGCCGCTCTGGGGCGGGATGCTGCTCTGGCTGGTCCCCTGGCTGCTGTACCTGTCGATCGTCAACGTCGGCCAGACCTGGTACGGCTTCGGCTGGGAGTCCCTGCTGCTCGAGGTCGGCTTCCTCGCGGTGTTCCTCGGCAACGACGAAGTGGCCCCGCCGATCGTGGTGTTGTTCCTCCTGCGCTGGATCCTGTTCCGGGTCGAGTTCGGCGCGGGGCTCATCAAGATGCGGGGCGACGCCTGCTGGCGCAAGCTCACCTGTCTCGACCACCACCATGAGACGCAGCCGATGCCGGGTCCGCTGAGCTGGTTCTTCCACCATCTCCCCCTGCCGCTGCACCGGGTCGAGGTGGCCGCGAACCACGTCACCCAACTCGCCGTGCCCTTCCTGCTGTTCACCCCGCAGCCGATCGCCACGGCCGCCGCGGCGCTGATGATCGTGACCCAGCTGTGGCTGGTGCTGTCGGGTAACTTCGCCTGGCTGAACTGGATCACGATCACGCTGGCGCTGTCGGCGCTGTCGGCGCTGCGGCTCCCGGGCGATCCGCCGTCCCTGCCGGGCACCCCGCTCTGGTACGAGGCCCTGGTCCTGGCCGTCGCCGGGCTCCTCCTGGGCCTGAGCTACCACCCGGTCCGCAACATGCTCTCCCGCCGCCAGATCATGAACCGCTCCTTCGACCCGCTCCATCTCGTCAACACCTACGGCGCGTTCGGCAGCGTCAGCCGGATCCGCTACGAGGTGGTGGTCGAGGGCACGGCGGACGACGTACCGCGCGAGGACTCCGAGTGGAAGGAGTACGAGTTCAAGGGCAAGCCGGGCGATCCACGGCGCTGGCCGCGCCAGTTCGCGCCCTACCATCTGCGCCTGGACTGGATGATGTGGTTCGCCGCGCTGTCCCCGGCGTACGCCGAGACGTGGTTCGGCGCGCTGGTCGAACGGCTCCTGGAGAACGACCCCGCCACCCTGAAGCTGCTGCGCCGCTCCCCCTTCCCGGCGGACGCACCCCCGCACTACGTCCGCGCCCGTCTGTTCCGCTACCGGTACACCAGTTGGCGGGAGCTGCGGGAGACGGGGGCGTGCTGGGAGCGGACGAATGTGCGGGAGTATCTGCCGCCTACCCGGTTGGCGCGGGCGGCTCAGAGGACCTGACGCGTGCCGCGCGGCCGGGGTGGAGGGAGTCCGACAACGGCACGAGGGGCGTGGGGAGTTCCGGGAGCCGGGCCGCTTCCGCGGGCGTCGCCTCGGCCTTCGGCCAGATCCGGGCCGCCTCGGCGGCGAAGGACTCGGGGCCACTGTCCTCTAGTTGATCACGAACCATGCCACTGCCGTCTCTGTGGTCGATGTCTGGGTCAGGAACACGGTGAACGAACCGGCGGTCACGTCGGGCACGGCGGCGCGTACGGCGACTCCGGGCTTGTCCTCCTGCACGGTCGCGAGCACCAGGCTCGTCGCCCCGAGGGCCGGTCCCGTCACGGTGATCCGGTCGTCGCCGGCCGGGACCACGGCACGGCCGGCCGAGCTGAAGACAGCGGATCCCTGGACCTGGAGCGCGGCGGATCCGGCCTTCGGCGCGGTGGCGTACACGCCGACGCCCCCTGCGTTCGCCAACGTCGCGCCGAACACGCCGATCCCGCCCTCGCCCGTCGCGTCCCCTTCGACGCCGATGCCGTACTCGGTGACGCCACGTCCGACGACGCCGATGTCCCCGTCGCCCCACACTCCGGTGCGGGCGATGCCGATGACGCCGTAACCTCCTTGAAGGCCATGGTGGTTGTAGCCCTGCACGCCGAAGCCGCGCAGGTCGGAGGCGTCGCCGACCACACCGGCCATGGAGCCGGTGCCGCGAACGCCGAGGCCCGTCGCGGCCTCACCGTGGACCCCGGTTCCGTCGGCCAGGCTCCGGCCATGGACGCCGGTCCCCTCGAAGGACGCGCCCTCGACGCCCGCGCCGTTGCGATAGGAACCCCCTCGCACTCCGTGGCCGTCATACGCCAACCCCCTTACACCATCACCTCGTTGGGAAACGGCGTAGAGGCCGTGGCCGGTGGAGGGAACGTCGACGAGGGCACCACGAAGATAGAGGGCGGTGCCGTCCACGTCACCCTGCGCGGAGTTCCTCAACTCGGTGGGGCTGGTCTCGATGTTGTCCTTCCACGCACCCGACCCCTGGATGATCGGCTGTCCGTCCGCCATGTCGCCCCCAGTTCCGCCCGGTCGGTGAGGAAGCTAGCGGCGGCCACCGGGCCGGACAACCGGGGGGACGTGCCGGAAAGGGCGTAGTTTTCCCGGTCGTGCGGCTCGGGCCAGTCGGTCAAAGGCCGTAAGTCCGCGTGGCCGTGCCCTGGAAGACGTCCACGCGCTCGGAGGCGTCGAGATCCGCCGAGAACGCCTCGGCCACGGACACCACCTCGTCGTAGGCCGACGCGAGCGTGCACACCGGCCAGTCCGAGCCGAACATCAGGCGGGCCGGGCCGAAGGAGTCCAGAGCCGTCTCGGCGTAGGGGCGCAGGTCGTCCACGGTCCGGGCGGCGGGGTCGGCCTCGGTGACCAGGCCTGAGAGCTTGGCCACCGTGTTGGGCCGGGCGGCCAACGAGCGGAGGTCGCGGGCCCAGGGCTCCAGGGCGCCGGAGGCGATCGGCGGCTTGCCCAAGTGGTCGAGGACGAAGGTGAGTTGGGGCAGCGACTCGGCCGCCTTGACGCAGGCGGGCAGTTGGTGCGGGAGGACTACCAGGTCGTAGACCAGGCCCGCCGCGGCGACGGCGGTGAGGCCCCGGCGTACGTCGGGGCGCAGCAGCCACTCCGGGTCCGGCTCGCCCTGGACCTGGTGGCGGATGCCCTTCAGGTGCGCGCCGCCGGGGAGTTCACGGAGCCGGGACAGTTCGTCGGCGATGTCGGGGCGGGTCAGGTCCGTCCAGCCGACGACGCCCGCGATCAGCTCGTGCTCCGCCGCGAGGGCGAGGAACTCCGGGGTCTCCTCCGGGACGGTGACCGTCTGGACGAGGACCGTGCGGTCGACTCCGGCCGCGTGGGCCTGAGGCGCGAGGTCCTCCATGGTGAAGGAGCGGCGCAGCGGGCTGTCCCCGGCGATCCAGCCTTGGTCGCGGACCGACAGGTCCCACACATGGTGGTGCGCGTCCACGAGCGTCACGGCAGCTCCCATACGACGGGCAGGCCGGCGCCGGCGCCCTCGTCGGAGTAGTCGTGCACCACGTCGAGCAGTTGGGCCATGCGGGCCTGCCAGCCGACGTTGACCGGCAGTTTCTCCAGCTCGGCGAGGAGGCGGCCGTAGTCCTCGCACTCCAGGACGTGGAAGAGGTCGGTGCCGCTGCGCCAGATCGTCCAGGAGGTGGCACCGGAGGCACGGATCGCGTCGGTGAGTTCGACGGGGACCTCGCGGTGGGCGGCCTCGTACTCGGCGATGCGGTCCGCGCGGACCTTGGTGTGGAGGGCGACCCTCATGACGGCACCTCCGAGTCCAGTAGCCCGGTGTCGCGCAGCTCCTGCCAGAAGGCGGCCGGTACCGGCGTCGCGAACTGCTCGGCGCAGTCCCGGACTTCGGCTGCCGAGCGGGCGCCCACCAGGACGCTCGCGACGGCCGGGTGGGCCGCGCAGAACGCCAGGGCGGCGGCCCGCAGGCTGATGCCGTGGCGCTCGGCGACCGACTTCATCCGCAGGGCCCGCTCCAGCACCTCCCCTGGCGCCTGCGCGTAGTTGTACGTCGCCTCGGGCCTGGGATCCGCCAGCAGACCGGAGTTGAAGGCACCGCCGATCACCACCGCCACGCCCCGCTCGACGGCGGCGGGCAGCAGTTCGGTGAGCGCGCTCTGGTCGAGCAGGGTGTAGCGGCCGGCGCACAGCACCACGTCGACGTCGGTGTCGCGGACGAAGCGGGTCAGCATCTCCGCCTGGTTCATACCGGCGCCGATCGCTCCGACGACGCCCTCCGAACGGAGCTTCTCCAGGGCGGGATAGCCCTCGTGGAAGGCCTGTTCGGCGTGATCGTCGGGGTCGTGGAGATAGACGACGTCCACGCGGTCGAGGCCGAGCCGTTCGAGGCTCGCCTCCAGGGTGCGTCGTACACCGTCCGCGCTGAAGTCCCAGACGCGGCGCAGGGTCGCGGGGACCGCGAAGCCGTTGGCGAGGTCGTCGCCCTCCGCGTCGGACGGTTCCAGTCGGCGGCCCACCTTCGTGGAGATGGTGTACGCCTCGCGGGGGTGTTCCCGAAGGGCCTCGCCGAGCCGGCGTTCGGACAGGCCGAGGCCGTAGTGCGGGGCGGTGTCGAAGTAGCGGATGCCGCTCTGCCAGGCGGCGGTCACGGCCTCGTGCGCCTGCGCGTCGCCGACCTCGGTGTAGAGGTTGCCGATGACGGCGCCGCCGAAGGCCAGTCCGCTGACCTGGACGCCGCTGCTGCCGAGTGGGTTCACTGATCCACCGGCCTCAGCCGCAGACCTTGCATGCCGCCGTCGACGGCGAGCGAGGTGCCGGTGGTGGCGCCGGAGAGCGGGCTGGCCAAGTAGGCGATGGCGCCCGCGACTTCGTCCGCCGAGACAAGGCGGCCGGTGGGCTGGCGGGCCTCGAGGGCGGCGCGTTCGGCGGCCGGGTCGGGGGCCTTGGCGAGCAGCCGGCCGATCCACGGGGTGTCCGCCTTGCCGGGGTTGACGCAGTTGACGCGGATGCCCTCGCGGACGTGGTCGGCGGCCATGGCGAGGGTCAGGGAGTACACCGCCCCCTTGGTCGCGCTGTACAGCGCCCGCTGCGGGAGACCCGCGGTGGCCGCGATGGAGGAGGTGTTCACGATCGCCGCGTGCGCGGACTCGCGCAGGTGGGGCAGGGCGGCGCGGGCCACCCGGACCATGCCGACGACGTTGACGTCCAGGACGCGGTGCCATTCCTCGTCGTCGTTGGTCTCGACGGAGCCCTGGGCCCCGATCCCCGCGTTGTTGACCACCACGTCCAGGCCGCCGAGGTCGGCGACGGCGGCGGCCACGGCCGCGCGCACGGAGTCGTCGTCGGTGACGTCGGCGCGGTAGGCGAGCAGCGGCTTCTCGACGGACGAGGGGTCCAGGTCGAGGACGGCGACCTGGGCGCCGCGTGCGGCCAGGAGTTCCGCGGTGGCCCGGCCGATGCCGGAGGCGCCCCCGGTCACCAGGGCTTTGAGACCCTCGAAGTCGCTCATGCGGCCTGTCCCTTCTTCTGTGATTCAGCGGCGAGGTCTTCTGCCCAGAAGGCGCCGTCCGGGAACGTGTACCGCGCGATGGACTCCGGGCGCATGGCGGCCGAGAAGCCCGGCGCGGTGGGGGCCGTGTAGTGGCCCTCCCTGATCACCACGGGGTCGAGGAAGTGGTCGTGCAGATGGTCGACGTACTCGATGACCCGGTTCTCGGTGGTGCCGGTGACGGCCACGTAGTCGAACATCGAGAGGTGCTGGACGAGTTCGCACAGGCCGACCCCGCCCGCGTGGGGGCAGACCGGTACGCCGAACTTGGCCGCGAGGAGCAGGATGGCGAGGTTCTCGTTGACACCGCCGACGCGGGCCGCGTCGATCTGTACGACGTCCAGCGCGCCCGCCTGGAGGAGCTGTTTGAAGACGACCCGGTTCTGGACGTGTTCGCCGGTGGCCACCTTCACGGGGGCGACCGCCCGGCGGATGGCCGCGTGGCCGAGGATGTCGTCGGGGCTGGTGGGCTCCTCGATCCAGTACGGGTCGAACTCTGCAAGGGCCTTGGTCCAGCGGATCGCCTCGTCGACGTCCCAGCGCTGGTTGGCGTCGATCGCCATGCGGATGTCGGGGCCGACGACCGAGCGGGCGACCCGGCAGCGCCGTATGTCGTCCTCCAGGTCGGCGCCGACCTTCAGCTTGATCTGCCGGAAGCCGTCGGTGACGGCCTCGGCGGCGAGCCGGGTGAGCTTCTCGTCGTCGTAGCCGAGCCAGCCGGCTGAGGTGGTGTAGGCGGGGTAGCCCTTGGCCAGGAGGGTCTCGCTCCTTTCGGCGGCCCCTTCGCGGCCCCGGCGCAGGATCTCCAGCGCCTCCTCGGGGGTGAGCGCGTCCGTGAGGTACCGGAAGTCGATCTGGCCGACCAGCCACTCGGGGTCGCCGTCGGCGAGGAGCCGCCACAGGGGTTTGTCGGCGCGCTTGGCGGCGAGGTCCCAGACGGCGTTGACGACCGCGCCGATCGCCATGTGCATCACGCCCTTCTCGGGGCCGAGCCAGCGCAGTTGGCTGTCGCCGATCAGGTCGCGGTTCAACGTCCCCGGGTCGGCGCAGAGTTCGTCGACGGACCGTCCGACCACATGCCCGCGCAGCGCGTCGATCGCGGCGACCTGCACCTCGTTGCCCCGCCCGATGGTGAAGGTGAATCCGTGCCCCTCGTGCCCGTCGGCCGCGTCCGTGCGCAGCACGACATAGGCCGCCGAGTAGTCGGGGTCCGGGTTCATCGCGTCGGAGCCGTCGAGCTCGCGCGAGGTGGGGAAGCGGATGTCGTAGGTGTCGACCGCGGTGATGCGGGCGGGGGTCGGGGACACGGAGTGCCTTTCGGTAGGGGACGGGGGCGCGGGGATCAGTCCTGGGCGCGCCCCGTCGTCACACGGGCGATCATGAGGGCGACCAGGATGATTCCGCCGTAGATGGCCTGGATCCAGAAGGACGGCACCTGGGCGAGGGTGAGCAGGTTCTGTACGACACCCAGCAGGAGTACGCCGGTCAGGGCGCCGAACATGGTGCCCTTGCCGCCGTCGAGGCTGATGCCGCCGATCACCGCGGCCGCGAACACGGTGAAGATCATGTTCTGGCCCTGGTTGGCGCTGATCGCGCCGACGTAGCCGGTCTGCATGATGCCGCCGACGGAGGCCAGGACGCCCGCGACGACGAACACGCCGAGCATCACGCGCTCGACGCGGATACCGGCGGCGCGGGCCGCGTCGGCGTTGCCGCCGATGGCGTACAGAGAGCGGCCGATGCGGTGGTACTTGAGGACGAATCCGACGATCGCGAAGGCGACCGCGGCGAGCCACACCGACATCGGGATGGACAGGAAGGTCGTGGTGGCCAGGGAGTAGAAGCTGTCGGGCATGCCGAAGAGGGTCTTGCCCTTGGTCGCGCCGAC
>Ga0307508_10004717_pt1 | contig 13199 bp, 9 predicted proteins | sample 9_EM_MG_FD_203089 | JGI IMG/M metagenome (GOLD analysis project Ga0307508, IMG submission 203089) | Populus trichocarpa ectomycorrhiza microbial communities from riparian zone in the Pacific Northwest, United States - 9_EM | ecosystem: Host-associated > Plants > Roots > Unclassified | place... | reverse complement strand
CTGGGAGAAGGCCCTTGGGAAAGATCACCCCAACACTCTCGGCACAGTCAACAACATGGCCAACACATATGACAGCCAAGGCGACTATGGCAAGGCCTTGGTCTGGTACCAGCGCGCACTTGATGGCAGAGAGAAGGCCCTTGGAAAAGATCACCCTGACACTCTCGCCACCGTCAACAACATGGCAAACACATATAACAGCCAAGGCGACTATGGCAAGGCCTTGGTCTGGTTCCAGCGCGCACTTGACGGCTGGGAGAAGGCCCTTGGGAAAGATCACCCCAACACTCTTACCACCGTCAACAACATGGCCAACACATATAACAGCCAAGGCGACTATGGCAAGGCCTTGGTCTGGTACCAGCGCGCACTTGACGGAAGAGAGAAGGCCCTTGGGAAAGATCACCCCGACACTCTCGCCACCGTCAACAACATGGCCAACACATATAACAGCCAAGGCGACTATGGCAAGGCCTTGGTCTGGTTCCAGCGCGCACTTGACGGCTGGGAGAAGGCCCTTGGGAAAGATCACCACGACACTCTCACCGCCGTCAACAACATGGCCAGCACATATGACAGCCAAGGCGACTATGGCAAGGCCTTGGTCTGGTTCCAGCGCGCACTTGACGGCATAGAGAAGGCCCTTGGGAAAGATCACCCTGACACTCTCACCACCGTCAACAACATGGCCAGCACATACGACAGCCAAGGCGAGTATGGCAAGGCCTTGGTCTGGTACCAGCGCGCACTGCACGGTCGAGAGAAGGCCCTTGGAAAAGATCACCCCGACACTCTCGCTACCGCCAAAAACATGTCCAACACATATATCAAACAAGGCTGTAGGAAACGGTGGTTTGGTGTTAGCCCACTAGCTGCCGGGGTTCCGCTGGGCGTCGGCACTGCGGGTCTTCCTGTTTTACTCTTTCTTTTTTCCTTTCTTTTCTGGCGCTGGTTTTTGTAGCTATGTAAGTTCACTCGAACAACAATCCCTGTGGTTCGTCCCCATCGCTCAGATTATCGCTCCCATCAAGTCATTGCCTATTCCTTCCTACAAAGTGGAGTATGGCAAGGCCTTGGTCTGTTGCTAACGCCCATTTGACGGCAGACGAGGATACCCGAGCCGGAAGAGGAAGACGCTCAGAGCGATGTGTCGGAGTGGGAGCTTCGTGAGCGGGAGGAGAAGACGGAAGAGAGGAGGCAGGAGTCGGAGGAGCTGGATACTGGGCTTTCTGCGGGGAGGAGCAACAGTAGGAGTGGAGGGCGGTTCCGCTCAGGAGTTGGATTATGCAAGGCTTATTGCCGGTGTTGAGAAATCTCCAGATCAGCACCGAATCAGAGAGTGAGAGGGTTTGCGGCGCGGTGAGGAGATGTTAGAGCTTAGCAGTCTATTGAGTCGAGATGGTGGCGAGGCGGGTCGAGATAGATCAATTCAAGAAAACGGCTGTCGATTTCTATCTAATATCTAGGTGTGTAAGGGAGAGAAAGAAAGAACGAAGACGAAAGCACTAAGTACAGAACGCCAGCCGTTACACGACGCTAATCCCAATCTGGCCCCATTGCTACTCCCATTGCCACAGTGTTGCTACGGCGTCTCTCAATTATGGCGTCGCCTAATCCTCCGTCGGCACGCCGTGCCGGAGCGGCGAGAAGTATTTCCAACAGCCGGCGTTGATGGGCTGTTTCCAGCACTTAGCGCCCGTTGCTAAGTGCTTGCACGTTGCTTGCACTCAGCGCTCGTTCTCAGCATTCAGCGTGTGTTGCTGGCACTCAGCGCCCTTTCCCAGAACTCGGCGCCCTTTCCCAGAACCCAGTGCATGTTCCTGGCGCGCAGCGCTCGTTGCGGGCGCCGAGTGCCCATTGCTGGCACTCAGCGCCCAACTCTGCGATATGGCGAATCTCAGTGAAGTACATACTTCATTCCGGACGGAGGATCGACATATCGAATAGAGGTCAAACGCTCCCTCAGCTGTCTCCCATCAATAGCGAACACACGTTCCCGCTCCTTTTTGATATCCTCCCACAGTCTCTTGGGGTCCGTGGTATATGCAGTGTCGGCATACTTCCTCTGCAAAGCTGGGTCGAGTAGAGTGCGGATGGCACCACTTGCCTTGACGAGATTGGAAGTATACTGCTGATACCTCTCGTAGTAGCGGCAAAACTGGCTGAGGTAGGTAGGGTCGTTCGATTCGGGTATATTCGGTGCAACCGTAGTTGTGCTTATAGCAGTACCAGTGGTGGTAGGCAGTGTTCTCCATAGTCCGGACGGGATATTGGTAGTCTCGTCCGAGCTCCGGACGGACTGCACCAGGATAGTCCGTCCAGTCCGTGATGTGTGGAGGACGGTACTGAGGTAGTCCGTCCAGTCCGTGATGTGGGGAGGACGGGGTCCGTCCCGTCCAAGCGGTTGGACGGACGGCAGTAGTATTGTTATGTAATATATCACGTGATATTACTAGGCGAATGAAAATTTTCCTAAATATTACCCCGCTGAAGACGTATATTCCGACCACAACCAGTACCACCACCAGTACCGCCACGATCATGCCGCGACCTCGGGCAAAGAAGAGCAATGCAGCTCCTATCAAACTCCCGCGAGAAATAGTGACCTCGTTGTTGAGATATCTCAGGTCTCGCTGGGTTCCAAAAATATCACTATTTTTGCGGTGTCTTGGCAGTCGACCGCCGTCCGTCCCAGTCCAGAGGTTGGACGGACGGCGTAAATTGTATATAGTCCCGTCCGAGGTCCAGGACGGACGGACAAGAATAGTCCGTCCCGTCCTAGCTATGAATGGACTGGAGACAGGCAGTCCAGTCCCGTCCGAGGGCCCAGGACGGACGGACTGGACTATGGAGAACACTGGTGGTAGGTGGGAACGGCTTCGGCGGCGGCAGTTCAATTCCCTCAACATAGCCCCAGTATCCGGTGTTCTGGAGATAGGCCATAGCGGCAAGGGCCCACTCCTCGTAATTCGTCTCATTCAGCGGCTTTATCGATGGAGCCGACATTTTTTTCTTCAATCGTCTCGATACCAGAATGGGTATGACGATGAAATTCAGATCGGAATAGGCAATACCAGAATGGGTATTCTATCCTGAAGTCTTCAGCCGTAGTAATGAGGGGGGGGGACAGGGTCAAGCGGTATCTGTTTCTTATTTTCGAAGAAGTTCAGATTCGCATCCAGCGGCTCATAACCTGTTATAACGGAGCAGGTGGCGTAGAGGAAGAAGAGAGACGGGCACACCAAAGAAGGTAGATGGCAGTGTATTCGGTGAGGTCGAGGATGTCTAAGAGCTGGTCTAGCTAAGATACTTACAGACAACAAGAAAATATTGGGTGCTGCCGGCACACTAGTGTGTGGCCCGAACCCTAGGTTCTCCAACCCTCACTCTAACACTATTGCCAGCGTTGCTCTCTGAGCGCCAAGAACGGCCGGGGTGCTGGGCGCCAACACTTAGCGCCCGTTCCTCAATTCGAACGACTAAGGCGTGCTGAGTGCAGAGCGACTAAGTCGCCGCTGTGAGGGGGGGTATCCCGTCTCCGTCCAAAATGGGGGGGGAACCAAAAGTGGGGGGGGGGTCAATATTTACGAGAGAGAGATGAGGGTGGTGAATTGAGTGGTGGCTATCTCTCGGTGCGGTGTAAGATGATCTCTATGTACAAGAGAACCGTCCCCGGGACAGACAATTTATATGCCTGGAGCCCTCCTCGGTATGACTAATTCCACTGCGTTCTTGGCGCCTCCGTCATCCCAATTCATGCTCTTGGCATTTCAGTCCCACAGCTGCTTCCCTTTTCTCCAGCGAGAGGACCCCCTCTCAGTGGCCTCTCTCCCATGTCCTCCGCCAACAATTTCCCTAGACAAATCGCCCCTCCTAAGCAAACTTCCTTCCAGACACTGCCATCCAACATCCTCCTCCCATCCCAATGCATTTCCACGCAAGAAACCTCTCCCATAGCCATGCCTTCTCTCCTCGGCACAAACACCCTCAAATCATCCAAGTGTACCGGATCCTTCAGGCCTGAAATCTTCGTCTTGACCAACTGTCCAGTCGATAGGCTGAATAACCGTCCACTTCTTCCATGATGTGCAACATCATTCAAGCGGAATGGCCCTTCCCAGCGTGGCTCCAGTTTCTTATCTTGTCGGTTATCCAAAGCCGCTCGCCGTAACAACACTAGATCCCCGTTCCTAGGTGCCTCGCATCGGCCCGAATCGCGACCGGTTTCCGTTCGGTTGAATCTGGTGAGGAAACGCTGGTGTATTGCCTTCATCCGCTCGTCCCGACATGACATGAAGGACTCGTGCTGGCCTCGTAGCAACTCTCGATCCTGTAGGTGGTCCCACTGGGAATGCGGCGCCTGTAGATCCAATGCAGTTTGATGATCTCGGACGGTAAAGTCGAACCGGTGCCTCGTCGGGTTAAATCCCAACATAACTTCAGCAGGAGTGAACTGATGGATCTTCACTGCCTTGGTGTTCATGGCATGGAGGACGCCATTCATGTATTCGCTCCACTTCTCCGTCCGTCCTCTGGCATTCCCGATTATCGCTCTTCGGAGCCCATACAACATCAGTTGCACATAACGCTCCAAGAGGCCGACGGATGATGGATGTATCTTCGGAGCCAGGAATTGTCGAACTCCTCTTGTGTGCAGGAACTTCAGTAACTGACCCTCGACGAAATAGGAAGCATTATCAGTGTAAATGGACCTAGGAAACCCGAAAACGCTGGCTATCGATTCCAAGAACTTCACCACCACCGATCCGTTTATTGCCGGCACCGTCACTGCCCAGGCGTACCTCATGAAATAGTCGACAGCGATCAGGATGTAGTTGTTCCCATGTGAGACCGGTGATATAGGTCCAAGTCCGTCGATCCCCATCATGTCCATAGGCCTCACCTGGATTATCGATGTCAGGGTCTGGGATGGAGTCGGCCTCGCTGTCAGCTGACAACTAGGATAACTACGGCAGTACCTTACTGCGTCCTGGTGTTGTGTTGGCCAGAAGTAGTGCCCCATAAGCCTTTTGATAGTCAGGTCAGCGGAGTAATGGCCATGACAATCGTGAGCCCACTGAAGAGCCCTGTTAAACTCACGCTTCCGGACACACCAGGCCTGATCTCCCGACCGCTCCACGTAAGCCAACAACGGATAATCCTGGTCTTCGTCCATCAACCAGTAATTGGCGATCTTCCTCATCCACCAACGCCATACTGGCACACTCCCGTCTCCGGCATCCTCTGTCCTGAGTTTGACATGAAAGAGGAAATGCGCCACACCTCCATACCAGTCGTCCTCCAACCAGGTTTTCCATCGCTCCGACCGATCGTCCGTTTCCGACCGATTATGCGCTTCCGACCGATTATCCGTTTCCGACCGATTATGTGTTTCCGACCGATTATGTGTTTCCGACCGATTGCGGGTTTCCGACCGATTATGCGTTTCCGACCGAATATCCGTTTCCGACACACCCATAGCCTCAGACCACGAGTCCTCCACAACACACCCCGGACAAAACTCACCACCTGAAATCGCCAAGACTTTCGCCCAACACACCAAAAACCTAGCGCAACCTGGACTTCACAGACATCACGATGTCTGGCGGAGCGACCGCATCGGACGAGGCAGCCCAGTTGGTGGCTGCCGAGGTCGACCAAAATGAAAAGCTCCTTTGTAGGGAGCTTGTGGGGGACCAGGAGGAGGAAATGGAGGACGATACCGGCAGTGAGCTCAGCGCGCTCGAGAGCAGTGTGGCAGGAGAGATGGCAGTTGACGAGGCCACCGAAGGGTGGGAAGGACAGGCCCGCAGAAGGCCCAACTACAAGCGCGCCGCTCCCAGTGCTGGTCAACAGAGCACCCAGGAATTCTTCCGGCGCGGTGCCCGACTCAGCATGGGCGAAGTTAACATCTTCGACACGCCCGAAAAGACGCCCATGAGGGGAGCGCTTGCACGTGCGCTCTCGGCGGTGGGTACGCCGGAGACCCTGAACTCCGCCAAGGCCTTGGAAGGGAGGGGTGGGAAATTGGACGTGGGGGCCAGCGATTGGGCGGACGAGATGGCCAATGAGGTGGAAATGGAGAGCGTGGCGGACTCCAGTGGGTCGACGACCCCAACCCCCCCGACGCGCTGGCCAACCCCGACCCCGGTGCCGGTGACGCCCACCAGGGGCAGTAAGCGAATGGCCATGGGCACCCCCAGGCCAATCAGACAAACCCGGCCGACGACTCGCCCGAGGCCCGTCGGGGGCGCAGCGGCCCCTGTACTTGAGCATGTCTTGGCGGCGATCGCGGGGATGGAGCGGAGGATGGAAGAGAAGATGGCGGCGCTGGAGGGGAAGATGATGCAGGGAATGACAGCCATAACTGCCGATGCGGACGCCAGGGCGGCAGGGCTGTTGGAAGACGCGGAGGAGAGGGAGAAGCGGGTGGCGGTCAAGCTCCTGGCCACAGAGGCTATCGAGTCGGAGCTGGGCCAGAAGGCAAGGTGGGAGCTTGGCCAGTGGGAGAAACTGGACGGGCTGATGGAGCTGAGGCGGGAGGATCTGAGGAAGATGATGGGGATGGTGGACGGGATCGCAACCGAGATCGCGGAATGGCGCGCGGCGAGCAGGGCCCCAGTGGCCACCCCCGCAGCCACCTCGCCGGAGGCGAGGGAGGATATCAGGGAGGTCAAGCGAACGGTGGACGAGATTGCGGCGGAGATGGTAGGATTGCCCGCAGTGCGCCTGGCACCACCCCCGATGCCGGCCACAGCACCAGCGCTGGGCCCAACAGCACCACCGGGCGCAGCGCGGGGCCAGGCAGCAGCCCCTCGGCGATTGCTCCAAGCGCCCGCGCCAGCGGAGGGCTCAGGGGCACCGGACGCGATGGAGGGAGTGGTCACGGAGGCGGGGCGGGTCAAGGAGCAGGAGGACCAGATCGCCGAACCCTGCGACATGGAGGGCGTGGAGCGGGAGGGGATGATCGCGTCGCAGCATGCGCCGCCGTTCGGCACGCCCGCTGAGTCACCGGCCCCAGCGCCCAAGGGCCCGCAGCCGAAGAAGAAGAAGAAGGAGGGAATGGGGAAGGGGAAGGAGGTTGCGGGGGAAGCGCCGCCGAGCTCGGCTCGCGTAACCCGCCAGCGGGCAAGGCAGGCGGAAGTCGACAGGGTGGCGGCGGAGGTGGGGGAAAAGCGGGGCCCGCAGGTCACCCCAGCAGTGCCTCAGTCGATCCTGAAGTGCCCGCCCCCGACCCGGGCGATCCTCGGGCGGCCAGAGACGGCGGCAAGGGAGAGTAAGGCGGAGGCCGGGGCGAGGTGGGAAAAGGGGGATTTCAGCAAGGAGGAGGAGGCGGCCTACCTCCAGGCGTCAATGCCAATCCGGGCGCTGGACTACGGGTCCGAGGATGAGGAAGCGGTCCTGGGGAGGGTGGCGGGCCTGGCGGGAATGAGGGCAGTGGAGAACTGGTGGGAGAACGAGAGGGAACGGGAGAGCGAGAGAAAGCAGGAGAGCCGGGTGGGGCAGACCGATGGGTGGGCGACGCAGCAGGGGCAGCAGTGGCAGCCGGGGCAGGCGCGGCCGGGGGCGTCGTAGCAGCGGCAGCATCAACAACAGCAACAACAGCGCCCAACCCAGCAGCAGTGGCAGCAGCAACAGCAACACCAGGGGCAGCACACGCAGCCGAAGCCGCAACAGGCGGGCAGCTGGGCTCAGCGGGCCGCAGACGTGCGAGGAGGGGTTCGCCAGGGTTGGACGGAGGGGGGGCAAATCGGTGAAGGCGGTCACGGGGCTGGAACCGATAAGGAAAACCATCCCGTGGGACGAACGGATGATTCTGTTCGAGAGGGCGGTGGGGGCCCCACAGATAGACGCGGCAGTGGCAGCGAGCGCAGCGGCGCAGGTAAACATCGCACTCAGTCGGGTCGCACCGCCGCATGTCCGTACGGAGGCGTTCAAGATCAGCCCCCAGGGGAGGCTCACCACAGCAGCTCGGGCAGGGGCCTCGGCGGCCATGCTCCTGACGTTCAAGAAGGAGATTATCGAGGGGGCGAGGCAGGCCGACAAGGCGATCATCAACGTGATTGCGAGCGAGACCTGGGTCGAGTTGAAGATCCTGGTACCGTACGTGCAGTACAGGCACCCCAGCGGCCTGACAGACTTGCGCGAGCGGATTGAGGCAGAGAATGAGGGGGTGGTGGTACACCCCTTCTCGATGCGGTGGATGCGGGCAAGGAGGCAGATTGAGAACCGCTATCTTGCGGGCACGCTTCCCCAGAATGCCGCCTCGGTGGTGTTTAAAGTCTGCAGCAAGGCCGCAGGGAACAAGCTGCTAACGGAAATGTGGGTGGCAGGCATCAAGTTCCGGGCCCTCCCCTACATTGCAGACAGAGCGGACACACGCTGCGGCAGGTGTAGCCAGTGGGGACACAGCGAGTTCCGCTGCCATCAGGGTGGCGCTGCAGTGTGCTCGATCTGCGCGGGGCAGCACCGGACTGAGGAACACAAGTGTGAGGTCGTCACTTGCGGGAAGACTGGAAAGGGGTGCTCCCACACAACCATGCGGTGCCCCAACTGCGGCAAAGGTCACCCTGCCCAAGACGCGAGGTGCATAGCGAAGGCAGCGGCTATCGACATCGCTAGGGGTGGACGCAAGGCAACCCCCCGGACAAGAGCACAGAACGCCGCGGCCGCAGGTCCCGCACCACCAGGAGGACCAGGGCCGGAGCTTGGCCCCGCCCGGACCCGGGCTATTGACGAGGCAAGGGAGGTGGGGAGCGCAGGGCCGCTGAGCTGGGTCCCAGGCGCGGACGCCGCCAGGCGCGGGGCAGAGTGGACCGAGGACGACATGGAGGTTACGGAAGAGGAAACAAGTGGCACCGCCCCACCCGTGGCCGCCTGATGGCGAACCCCCCGAGAACCTCGAAGCTGCTGGCGCTGCAGCATAACTGCGCCAGGGGAGGACAAGTTTTGGAGGCGGTTTTGGAGACAGCGGTCAGAAGGAATGCAGATTTGGTCCTGATCCAGGAGCCAAAGGATGTGGGGGAAAGGGACAGCACCAACTCGCACCCCAGCTTCACATTCATCCGGGGGTCGGAGGGACTGCCGGCGAAGTGTTGGATAGCGGTGAACCGGGCCTCAAACTGCCAGGTTACAGAACTAAGGAACCTCACCGAAGAGTGCGCAAACCACGTGCAGGTGGTGGAAGTCACGATGCCAGGAGGGGAGGCGGTGGTCATTGCCAACGTCTACGACCAGCACTCAGGGAGCGAGAGGGACCGCCCAGCTCAGCGAGCGTGGTGGGGGGAAATCGCCACGCACAAGAAAGTGATCATCGGGGTGGACATGAACGCCCACAGTAAGCTATGGAACCCCAGGACCACGAGACCCAGGAACAGCGCCTTCTGGGAGGAACTCATACAGGACCACGACTTGGTCATATGGAACTCGGAGGAGGAAACGAGGATGGGAGCAGGGGCGAACCTCCATTCCATCATAGACCTGACCCTTTCCTCCCCAGCGGTGGAGCTCAATTGGTGCATAGTCTCCGGTCACGCCTCAGGCTCGGACCATGAGATATTGCAGTGGGAAATCTTGGGGAACGCCTCCCTGGAGGACGCTACCAGCTCGGCCACCACAGGGTGGGATGTCAGCGGGTGGGACCCCAGGGGTAAAGAGGAGGAGGAAGCGGAAGCAGCAAAGGGCAAGAGAACCCAGGCCCAGGAGTGTTACCGCAGGGGCGTCCGGGACTCCCCAGTGCTCGACGACGGCAGCACAGCGGAGGAAGTGGACATAGCAGCAGCGGTGCATCAGCAAAAAAATGAAAAGTTGAAGTATATTGCTTTTTTTACAGGTGAGACATCAATTTGAACATACTTTTCTCGAGGTTTCAGCTAAAAATAAACAACTTTTTTTTTTTCAAATCCTTACAGGAGCAAAATATAACTTCTCCTCTTACGGGAGTGAAGGAGCCAATAGGAGCACTGGGATCATTTTTCAATTTTTTGCTGATGTGCTCAGGGAGGCAATGGTGGGCACCCTGGACCAGCACGCGTGCCAGAAACGCTGGTGCAGCCGCTCCAAGAGGTGGTGGAACCCGGAACTGCGTAACCTGAGAAAGGCACTGGGAAAGGCGCGGCGGGGCTGGAGAGTGGCAGGAATCAGCAGGGTCCAGGCGGCGAGGTGGGAGCTGAGGAGGGCGATTCGGAAGGCGAAACGGGACTGCTGGAACCGGTTCCTCCGGGAAGGAAAGGGTGACGACGTCTGGACGGCGGCGGGCTATACCGAGCCCAGGATCAGCAGGACCGGTCAGGCGCTAGTGCTCGAGGACGGCTCGGTGGCAGAAGGGCACTATGACCGCGAGCAAGCCATCGTGGCAGGCCACTTCCCGACGGCTCCGCCGGGGGGCTACGACCCGGCGCCAGGCGGATGGGCATTCCGACAAGTCGAGGGCAAGCTGGTAGGAACGCTACTGGGAAAGGCCTCAAACACCTCGGCCCCAGGAGACGACTGGATCTCGGCCGGAATCTTCAAGGTGTTCTGGCAGTGGGACGATGAGGGGTAACGGAAAGCATGTCCATTCTAGAGAGGCGAGCGCCAGACACTTATAGGAAGTGTCCGTGCGCTGCCTGTGACTGTCTACCGTGACTGTCCTATGTAGCCCTATGTCACCCTCCCGTAGCGACGTCTGTGTCACCCGAACTCTAGACACCCCGCTGGGCGTAGCATCCGCAGCGCCCACAGTGACCGGAATCCTCCTCCTACAACCACTCCCCTCCTAATAAAACCAGCCCCGTCCACGGCAAAGTCCAACCCTTTTGTAAAAACAAAACAACAAAAATAACACAACAAAACAAACAAAACAAGAAAATCAGATCCATCCACAGCCCCACATCTGTCGCACCCAAGCCCACATTCCGTCTTTCCGCCAACCTTCTTCCCGCACCCTTGTTCCATCCATCGGTAGATGCGTAGGCCATTTGCAGAGTGGTATTCGCGGAGCAGCTCGTTGCTGCTGCCTCTCAGGTTCGCCAGAGGTTCCCATGTTGCGTCGTCGTAACCCACCCATTTGACCAATTACTGGAGGCCCCGGACGGTGGTGCCTCGGTGTTCCCGGATGGTCTCCACCTCGTATTCGACCGTTGCCGTAGAACGTAGTGGCGGCGGCGGCGGGTGTTCGTGACTTCTGTCGTCTTTGGAAGGCTTGAGTCGTGCGACGTTGAAGACAGGGTGCAAGCGCCAATGTCTTGGGATATCCAATACGAACGCGTTTTCCCCGACCTTTTTCAGCAGTTTGAATGGTCCCGCGTACGGATGCTGGAACTTTCGAGAGTTGTTACTGTCGTTTGCGGTTCCTGTCACGTTGGCGTATCCGATAGGCAGCAACCGCGTATCCAGAAACACCTCATCTCCTACTCGGAACGGGTGGGGCTGACACTTCTCGTTGGCTTCCGCCGTCATCGCCACCTGAGTTTCCTCCATCCTCTCGCGGAGCATTCTGAGGGTCTTGGACAACTTCTCTGCGTAGGCAAAACCTTCCTCAGAGTCCAGACGCCGCGGGTCTGGTGCCAAAAGGTCTAGCGGTAGCCGTGGAATGTAACCGATGTCGGCCTCAACAGGTGCCATGCCGATCGCCTTATGCTTCGCCACGTTGTACGTGAACTTGGCCAACGGCAAGAGTCGAACCCACTGCTCTGGGCGTGGTAGCTGCGCTATGTACGCCTTTAAAAACGTTTCCAGCGTGGCATTTGCCTTTTCCGCTTGTCCGTCCGATTGAGGGTGATCTGAGGCTGTTGACATCCGGAGCTTGATCCCGAGTAGGGCGCAAAGGGTTTGCCAGAACTTCGAGGTGAACCTGGTGTCCCTGTCCGAGACGATTGACAGTGGGAGCCCGCGGTTCCTGACGTATCCCGCGACGAATGCCTCTGCGAAGTTTTTGGCTGTCAAGTCGGCCTCTTTAACCGGTATCCATCGGGCCCTCTTCGTTAGCGGGTCAATGATGGTGGCCACGGCGTCGTATCCTCCTTCTCCGGCTGGGAGCTTGCTGATGAAGTCGATATTAACTCTTTCAGCCCGCTCCGTAGGTATTGGCAGTGCCTGAAGAAGTCCGTAAGGCCTGGCGTTTTTGTGCTTCACCTGGTGGCATACGTCACATCCGGCCACCCATTCCGCAATGGTGTCCGTTTGTCGTGGCCAATGGTATCGTGACGCTACTGCCGCTGCTGTTTCTTCAACGCCGGCATGTCCTCCTCCCAGAATAGCGTCGTGCGCTTCTCGAATGACATCGGCCTGCAAAACCCGAGGGATACAGAGCTTTTCTCCTGAGGCCCTGTGGAAAAGGAGTCCGTCCCGCAGGATGTATCCCTTTGCGCGTTCCCGTATCCGGCGGCTTTTCTTGTCTTTGGTTGCTGTAATATCTCTTCCAATGCCACTGTTCTGAAGGTGTTCCAGAATTGGTGCAAACGTGATATCCTGCGTATACTCCTTTTGGACGTCCTGAAGCCACTCCTGGTATGCCGAAATGCGCAACTCCACCACATTCACAAGACTGTCCCCTACAACCGGCTCCGGGGTCTCAGGCATCCGGGTATAGGCTATGCGGCTAAGCGCGTCCGCAACGACGTTTGCCACGCCAGGGTAGTATTTTACCTCATAGTCGTGCTGTTGCAGCTTGTCGAGGTGGCGCCACTGCCGACTCGTCAACTTATTCTGTCCCAGTATGTGCTGCAGTGCCGCGTGGTCCGTGTAAATGGTGGTGCGTTTACGCCCGTGGACGTAGCAGGCCCAATGGTCCAGGTTTGCGCTAATCGCCAGGAGTTCCCGGTCGTAGGCCGGGTACCTTGTCTCGACTGCGTGAAGTTTCCGCGAGAAGTATCCCAGTGGTCGCTCCACCATTTTTCCTTCAAACAACTGTCTTTGTGCCACTACCCCTCCAATAGCCGTGTCTGATGCGTCCGTTCGTAGGATAAAGTCGGCCTCCGGATCCAACGTTGCCAGATGTCACGAATCTGGCGAGACAGGCTCGGCGTCGCCACGGGCGCCGCCCTCGCGCTTGCCACCATATGGCTGTTCCTTGTCTCCGCCGCCGCCGTCATTGTCCTACGCGCCTAGGCGCATCATCCCGGCCTCCCTCGATAGCGCTCCGGCAGCGCTGTCCTCCAGAACCCTGGACCTAGTCGCCGGCCGACCAGGATCCCTTTCCTTATGCATGTGTCTGCCTC
>Ga0307508_10004716_pt1 | contig 13201 bp, 6 predicted proteins | sample 9_EM_MG_FD_203089 | JGI IMG/M metagenome (GOLD analysis project Ga0307508, IMG submission 203089) | Populus trichocarpa ectomycorrhiza microbial communities from riparian zone in the Pacific Northwest, United States - 9_EM | ecosystem: Host-associated > Plants > Roots > Unclassified | place... | reverse complement strand
GTACGGAGATATTTCCTCCCACCGATGCCGGCCAGGCACAGGTACGGCTTCGCCTGCCGGTGGGTTCCCGCCTGGAGCGAACGGAGGAAGCGACGCAAAAACTATTGCGGCTGGCAGATAGCATCACGCAGGGTAATATCGCCATCAGCTCTGCCTTTGTGGGTACGCAACCTTCGAGCTATCCGATCAATACCATCCATTTGTGGACAAGCGGCCCGCAGGAATCGGTTATAAAAATCAACCTGAAAAAAGAGGCGGGTATGGCCATCAGAGATTTCAAAGAAGCCCTCCGCCAGCGCGTCCGCCAATCCATTCCGGGTGCTACGATTTCTTTTGAACCGGGCGATTTGGTAGAACAGGTGCTAAACCTCGGTTCAAATAATCCCATTGAAATAGCCATTACAGGGCGTGACCAGGCTAAAGCAAGAAAGATAGCGGAAATGATTAACCGGAAACTGAAGGAGATAGCTTATTTGCGCGATGTGCAGATTGCCACCCCGCTCGATTATCCTGGTATCAGGGCCGATATCGATCGTATAAAAGCCGGTCAGCTGGGCCTGACGGTAGATCAAATCAGTAAGTCTGCCATTGAAGCCACTTCTTCCAGCCGCTTTACGCAACCTAATTACTGGCTGGACAAGGCAACGGGCACGGCCTACCAGGTACAAGTAGAATACCCCCAATACAAAATGAACTCCGCAGATCAATTGGGGTTTGTTCCGGTAGCCGGTAATACAGGCGCTCCCGTGTATCTGAGGGATGTGGCATCGCTGAAAACAACCAGCTCCCCCGGTGAGTACGATCGTATCAACCAGCAGCGGTTTATTACGCTAACGGCGAATATTGATAAAAAGGACCTGGGAACAGCCCTTAAAGACATCAATGCCTCTATTGCTTCTCTCGGCGCCTTGCCACAGGGTATAAAAATAATGGTAAGAGGACAGGCGGATTTGTTCAACCAAACGATGAGCGAGCTGCAATCGGGTTTGTTGATAGCCGTGGTAGTGATACTGCTGCTGCTGGCCATCCACTTCCAGTCGTTTAAACTGTCGCTTATTACATTGGCCATCGTGCCATCGGTGATAGCGGGTTCGTTGCTGTTATTATTCATCACGGGGAAAAGCCTTAATATCCAATCCTACATGGGTACGATTATGGCCGTGGGCGTTGCCGTGGCAAACGCTATCTTATTTATGACCCATGCAGAACAGGCCCGCAAGGCGCAGCAGGCAGGCAGCCACGCCATCAATGCTGCGTATCACCGGGTAAGGCCAATACTCATGACCAGCCTGGCCATGATAGCCGGCATGATACCCATGTCATTTGGAATAGGTGAGGGAAGTGATCAAACATCTCCTCTCGGCGTGGCTGTTATCGGCGGCCTGTTGTTTTCCACCATCAGCACACTCATCTTTTTGCCTATGTTGTACGATAGGGCAATTGGCGCAAAACCATACAAAGACCCTTCACTTAACCCCGAAGATATAAACAGCAAATATTATGAAGCAAACATATAAACCGGCTCATACAAGCGGTTATTTCGTGCTACTGTCTTTTGCTCTCGTGGGCATTCCGCTTTTGTTAACCAGCTTGTTTACGGGCTGTAAGCAGCCCGAAGCTAAACAGGAAGCGAAGAAGCCCGGCATTGATTCCGTTGCTGTTTTCCTGTTGCAAAAGCAAGCGGTTAATAAACAGATCAGCTTTCCTGCTGAGCTGGTACCGTATGAGCGCGCGGAGATTTATGCCAAAGTGAGCGGCTATATAAAAAATCTGCAAGCCGACATTGGTGACCATGTACAAAAAGGGCAGGTATTGGCTGTGCTGGATGCGCCTGAAATGATAGCTAACTATGCGCAGGCCAAAGCCGATGCGCAGGCGGCCCGTTCCAAATACCTGGGCACGCTGGATGCGTGGAAGCGTATCGTCAATGCGTCGGGAGTTCCGGGTACTATTGCCACCGGTGAAATGGAAAAAGCAAGAAGCGCCATGCAGTCCGACAGTGCGTCGCTCGAAGCGTTTAATTCCCGGTTAAATGCCTACGGGCAGCTAAAGGATTATCTTACCATTCGGTCGCCGTTTAATGGAATTGTTACTCAACGTAATATAGATCCCGGTACGCTGGTGACGGCCGGCAATGCAAAACCATTATTGGTCGTGGAGAATAATAATACCCTGCGCCTGCGTGTGCCAGTACCGGAAGTATATGCCGCCGCTATTCCTGATACCTCTTTTGTTAATTTTACAGTTGATGCGCAACCCAGCACTGTCTACAAGGCTTCCCTGTCAAGAAAATCCGGCGCGTTGAACCTGGCCAACCGTACCGAAACCTGGGAGTTTCTATACAACAACCCGGCAGGCCAGTTAAAATCAGGCATGTTTGCCAACGCCGTTTTAAAGCTGGGAAGAAAAGAGCCATCTTTCCTGGTGCCGTCGTCTGCCGTGGCCACCAACCTCGAAAAGAGGTTTGTCATCCGCTTAAAAGAGGGCAAAACGGAGTGGATTGATGTAAGAAACGGCATCAATATGACCGATAAAATAGAAATCTTTGGCAACCTGTCTGCCGGCGATACCCTACTAACCCGGGCGACAGATGAGATAAAACCCGGTACGCCGTTGGCGCCAAAGCCGGAAGTGAAGGCAAAGAGCCTGTAAAACCGGAAAAAGAAACTATTTTTGCAGCCATTCCAAATAAACTATGGCTGAATGAATGACCGGCTACAACAACTGGCAGCAACACTAGAAGGAGAATTGCACTTTGATACTGTCATGCGTACCCTTTACGCCACCGATGCTTCCGCTTACCGCGAAATGCCGCTGGCAGTAGCCATTCCCGCATCAAAAGCAGATATTAAGAAGCTGATTGCCTTTGCCCATGCAGAAAAAACATCGCTGATTCCCAGAACCGCCGGCACCTCACTGGCGGGGCAGGTAGTGGGCAACGGCATCATTGTAGATGTGTCAAAGCATTTTACCAATATACTGGAGCTGAATACGCACGAAGGATGGGTACGGGTAGAACCGGGCGTCATCAGGGATGAGCTTAACCTGTTTCTGAAACCGCATGGTTTATTCTTTGGTCCCGAGACTTCCACTGCCAACCGGGCTATGATTGGCGGCATGGTGGGTAATAACTCATGCGGCTCCAATTCTGTTGTATACAGAAGTACCCGTGAGCACCTCATTGAAATAAAGGCCTTGCTGAGTGATGGAACAGAAGCCGAATTCAAAGCGCTTACTATCGATGCGTTTCATGATAAATGTGAAGGAAGCGGCGCCGAAGCAGCGATTTATAAAACAGTGCGTAGCTTATTAAGCAACTACGATAACCAGGCAGAGATAAGAAAGGAATTCCCCAAGCAATCGGTAGAAAGAAGGAACACGGGTTATGCGGTAGATGTGTTGCTTGAAACGGCGCCTTTTACGGCCGGCGGTCCCGACTTTAATTTTTGCAAGCTCATTGCAGGTTCCGAAGGCACGCTGGCTTTTATCACAGAAATAAAACTGAACGTAGTACCGCTGCCGCCGAAGGAAACCGGTTTGCTGTGCGTTCATTTTAACAGCATCGATGAATCGTTGCGCGCTAATCTTATCGCACTTCAATATAATCCCAGCGCCAGTGAGCTGATAGATCATTATATACTGGAATGCACCAAAGGCAATATCGAGCAAAGTAAGAATCGTTTTTTCGTGCAGGGAGATCCCGGTGCCATACTGGTGATTGAATTTGCCCGGTCAACGCGGGAGGAGATTATCGCTATCGCCGCACAGGCAGAAGCGGATATGCGCGCCGCCGGGCTCGGCTATCATTTTCCCCTGCTGTTTGGCGCCGACACCAAAAAGATATGGACCCTTCGCAAAGCAGGATTGGGACTGTTAAGCAACCTGCCCGGCGATGAAAAGGCAGTGCCGGTTATTGAAGATACGGCGGTAGATGTGCACGATTTGCCGGCGTATATACGTGACTTCAATGAGATCCTTAAGAAATACAATTTGTATTCGGTGCATTATGCGCACGCCGGTTCGGGCGAAATACATTTGCGTCCCATCATTAACCTCAAGACAAAGGAAGGCAACGAACTGTTTCGCAGCATTGCGGCAGAGATTGCCACGCTGGTAAAAAAGTACAATGGGTCCCTGAGCGGCGAACATGGCGATGGCAGGCTCCGCGGTGAGTTTATTGAGCAAATGGTAGGCCCTAAAAATTACCAGCTGCTCAAAGCCGTTAAGCAGGCATGGGACCCGAAGCATATCTTCAATCCCAATAAGATTGTAGATACGCCTTCCATGAACAGTATGCTGCGCTATGAACCGGGACAGCAAACGCCGGCGTTTAAAACCTTGTTCCGCTTTTATAACCAGGATATTTTGCAGCACGCAGAGCAATGCAACGGCTCCGGCGATTGCAGGAAAACGCACCTGTCCGGCGGCACCATGTGCCCGTCTTATATGGCCACGCGCAATGAGAAAGATACCACGCGCGCCCGCGCCAATATCCTGCGCGAATTCCTGACGCATTCAACAAAGCCCGACCGGTTTAACCACGATGAGATACTCGAAGTAATGGATCTTTGCCTGAGCTGTAAGGGCTGCAAATCGGAATGCCCGAGCAATGTGGACGTAGCCAAGCTGAAGGCGGAGTTCCTGCAGCATTACTACGATGCCAATGGTGTTCCGCTGCGGTCAAAGCTCATTGCCAATTTCACTAAATCGGCCAGGCTGGGCGCTATTATGCCGGGCTTCTATAATTTTTTAGTGAGTAATGCGCTTACCGGTAATGCCATCAAGCGTTTTTCGGGGTTTGCCACCAAAAGGTCTATGCCCACGCTGTATAAAACGACCTTACAAAAATGGGCAGGGAAGAGCCGGAAGGCGGTAGCCGGGAGCCGGGAAACAGGAAAAAACAAAAGAGTATATTTATTTTGCGATGAGTTTACCAATTACAATGATGTAGAAGTAGGCATCAAAGCCATACAGCTGCTGGAAAAACTGGGTTATGAGGTTATCATACCTGAACATGAAGAAAGCGGCAGGACCTGGCTCTCCAAGGGATTGGTGCGGGAAGCAAAAAAAATCGTCAATAAAAATATTGCCTTACTAAGTCCGCTGGTTACTGCCGATACGCCGTTGATAGGCATCGAACCTTCGGCTATCCTTACCTTCAGGGATGAATACATTGACCTGGCCGACGATGACCAGTTTGAAAAAGCAAAGGCATTGTCAAAGCATGTTTTCCTGGTAGACGAATTTATTGCCAACGAAATAGCAAAGGGGCATATTACAAAAGACCGGTTCACCAAAGAAAAAAAGACCATTCAATTACATGGGCATTGCCAGCAGAAAGCGCTGTCGTCGGTAGCCGCCTCGGTAACCATGCTCAGCCTGCCTGAAAATTATACCGTAGAAACCATCCCCTCCGGCTGCTGTGGCATGGCCGGCTCTTTTGGCTATGAGAAGGAGCATTATGATCTGTCTATGAAGATCGGAGAAATGGTGCTCTTCCCTACCGTGCGCAAGCAACCCGCAGACACTATCATCGCCGCTCCCGGCACCAGCTGCCGCCACCAGGTAAAAGATGGCACCGGCAGGAAGGCCTTGCATACCGTGGAAATATTATATGAGGCGCTGGCTTGATAAAGGATTAATAATCAATGTTATTTTGTAGGGCTTTCCCGCTATACCGGGATTAGTTTCCTTTATCCGTAAACGCTTTTCCGGGTTGCTACTCCATTTTCCTTCCTGTTATAAGACTTTTGCATCCTCAAGTAACAACCCTCAAAGAATCAAGCCCCAATGGTAAAGCTGTTTATTGCTATCTCTGTATTAGTGCTATCTGGTCTGTCTTGCCTCGCTCAAAATGCTACTATAAGAGGAAAAATCACGAACGGGCTTGGCAAGCCGGCAGAGTTCCTGAACATCGAATTAAAGGGCGCCAACAAAGGCGCCATCAGTGATGAAACCGGTGAATACAAAATAGACAATATCAATGCAGGCACCTATACCCTCGTGGTGACGGGCATTGGCATTCAGAAAAGAAGCGAGACCATTGTAATCACGAAGGGGCAGAGCAGCTACACCGTCGATTTCACGATAGAAGAGAATATCGGCAAGCTGGATGAAATCGTTGTACGCGGTTACCGGGAACGGACATACAGGAATGAGATGTCTGTTGCGGCCGCCAAATCGCCTATTCCGCTAAAAGACTTACCGCAATCGGTTAGTTATGTTACCAAAGAATTGATCATCGACCGGCAGGCTTTCCGCGTAAATGATATCCTGAAAAACATCAGTGGCGTAAGTCTTAATAATTTCGAGAACAGGTTTACGCTGCGCGGGGTGGCAGGGAACAGTTACCAGTTCATCAACGGTCTCAGGGTAAGCGGCAGGTCTTTCAACTCCCTTATCGTAAACAACCTGGAGCGGATAGAAGTAATGAAGGGGCCGGCATCGGCACTCTATGGCAATACAGAACCGGGCGGCTCGATAAATAATGTTACTAAAAAGGCATTAACGGTCAACAGGAATTCGGTTAATGTATCCGCCGGCAGCTTTCAAACCTTACGAACATACGTCGATTTGACCGGTCCGCTGAATAAAGAGAAAACCGTGTTGTACCGTTTGAACGGGGCTTATCAGAATAGCGCCACGTTCAGGGATTTGCAGGATAGGGAAGATGTGTCCATCGCCCCCACCATCGCATTTATGCCCAATGATAAAACAAGGGTCGATGTGGATTTTGTGTACAGTGTTATCAACGGGAAAACCGAAAGGGGACAGCCGCTATACGGTCCGTCTACCGACGGCCCCAGCCGGTTATTTACCACGCCCATTTCGCAAAGCATGTCGAGGGCGAACGATTTTCTGAAAGAAAGAACGTTCTACCTGTCGGCCATTATGAACCATCAGTTCACCAGTCATATTTCATGGAATGTTTCTTACCTGAAGTATAGGTTTTTTGAAGACATGGTGGAGCATCGCGGGGCCAATACGTATGCCCTTGACAGTGCGGGTAAAGAAATTCCGTCCCTGTTATTGCAAAGCACTACGGAGCGCAGGCGTACCCGGTATGATGATAATCTTACTACCTATTTTAATTTTACTGTAAGCACGGGCGATATTGAGCATAAGCTGGTGCTGGGTTCGGATTATATTCAGAGCGCCGTGCCTCCCGGCACTACCAATGGTGTGGCCACCGGTTATCGTAACAAAGCGAATACTGGTTCTATTGCTACTTACGATCGTACAAAGAAAAGCCTGTACCTGCTGGATGTCAATGGCAATCCCGTGCCCAATGTGCCGTTTTACAACCTGGCTAAACCGGATTATTCCGATGCCAACACGGATAACTACTTTACGACAAGAACGGTTAATGCCCCTACCAAATATTATTCACAGAGTGTTTATGTGCAGGACCAGCTTAAATGGAAAAAGCTCCAGTTGCTTTTAGGTGTCAGGCAGGAGTTTTATACCGATTATTTAAATTATAAAACCGGTACGGAGAAAAAAGTAAGGCAAAGCGCTTTAATTCCCCGCGTTGGCCTGGTATACAGTATCACACCGCAGGTAAATCTTTACGGTACATACGTAGAAGGGTTTCAGCCGCAAACAGCCGGCACCATCGGAGCGCCCGATATTTATGGCGGTCCCTTTGACCCGCTTACCAGCAAAATGACGGAGTTTGGTATTAAAAGCGAATGGTTTGATAAGCGGCTGGCTATGAGCATTTCCGTTTACCAGATAGAGCAAAATAATATTTTGGTCAATGCCCAGAATACGGCTAACCCGCAATTGCTGGAGCAGCGTGGCCAGGAAAGATCCAAAGGGATAGAATTTGAGGTAACGGGAAATGTTTTACCGAATTTATCCATCAACGCTAATTATGCTTATAATGATGCCCGCATCACACGAAGCAAAATAGCTACCGAAATCGGGCAGCTGAAAGAAGCAGCGCCTCATCACCAGGGAGGATTCTGGGCAAAATATACATTTTTAAACGGCGCCATCCGGGGGCTCGGTGTGGGCGCAGGCGCCAATTTCGCTTCGGAACAAAATACCCGCTTAGCATATTTTGTGCTGCCGGGCTATGCCGTTGCCGATGCGGCATTGTATTACCAGGCAAAGCAGATGAAGTTTTCTGTTAACCTCAATAATATGTTCGACAGGTTGTATGTCGTCTCGCAGGCCAATCCCAATATGGTAGGACCCGGTACGCCGAGGAATCTCATGTTTAATATCGGGTATACTTTTTAGCGGGACGGTATTGGTATGAGCGCTGGTATATCTGCCAGCATTTGCCAGCTTTTTACGGGTGCTTCAATGGCCAGGGCGGCTGCTATCGCGGTATATATATCAGCGGCTGTCTTGCCCTGCTTTCGCAGGTGCTGTATGGATGTAGCGCCGGCGGATTTGGATAATTTTTTGCCAGGCATTTCTTCCAGCAACGGGTGGTGATAAAACGTACTATTAAGAAATGCCTCTTGTTTAAGCAGCGACGCCAGGTAAAGCTGCGCCAGTGTGGAAGCCCATAGATCTTCACCCCTCACGATTAGATCGACGCCATAGTACACATCATCCAACACAGAAGTCAGCTGGTAAGCCGGGAAGCCGTCTTTCTTTCTGATAATAAAGTACTGCATAGCGCCGGGTAAGCTTGTTTTTATAACATCGCCCTGCAGGGTATTAACCGATAGTTCCCGGGCATCGCTGGTATGCAGCCGCCAGCTGGCGTCTTTTGTATCGAGCGGAATGCCTTTATCGCGACAGGTACCGGGATAAATACCTTCCGGGTTATCCCTGAGCACCTGCGCGCGGGAGCAGGTGCAGGCAAATACATGGCCCCTGTTTTTTAATTGCTGCAGGCCATCGCGGTAGATATGCATGCGGTGCAATTGTGAATATTCCGTTTCATAGGCATGCAAGCTGGCAGGCCCTTCATCACAGGCAATGCCAAGAAAATGCAGGGTATCGAAAATATCCTGTACATAGGCATTGTCTACTCTTTCCCTGTCGAGATCGTCGATGCGCAATAGTAGCTTTGCGCCTGTTTTTTGCGCCAGCGCCGCGGTCAGGGCAAATGACAGGGCATTGCCCAGGTGGAGAAAGCCGCTGGGCGTGGGCGCTATTCTTGTTTTTTTGAAAAGAAGGGGGTTATTCATTCCGGGGTAAAATTCATGCTTTTTTGGCAACCGGCATCCGTTGTTTCCTGTCTTAATTCCCAGGGCAGTATTTGCTGAATTACCCTGTTTTGTTCTATATTTGAGGCCCGAAAACGGATGGATTGGTAGTTCAGTTGGTTAGAATGCCGCCCTGTCACGGCGGAGGTCGCGGGTTCGAGTCCCGTCCAGTCCGCGAGAAGTTTACCAGAATTTATCAGAATCCCGTAAAGTCAAGGCTTTACGGGATTTTTGTTTTTATACTTCACCCGTTTTTCACAAAAAATACCAGTCTTCAGGTGAACTATTCGGATACCTGTAAATATCCAAAACTACAGGTATCCGAATGGCTGGAATCCTTATCCAGTAAGGGTCTCATCCGAAACTATTTTTTGAATACTAAATAATTTAGCGTAAATTCGGATAACAAAAGCGACCTCACCACATGAACCGAACCTTCTCCTTACTTTTCCATGTGCTGAAGCATAAGCCTCAGCCGGATCAGACAGTTCCCATTTATATGCGGTTAACCGTTGACGGCCGCCGCGCCGAAGTTTCCACCGGCCGATATGTAGATCCAAACAAATGGGAAGCAAAGCTGCAAAAGGCGACGGGCAAAACCGATGATATCAGGTCTTTAAACGACTACTTAAAAACACTTGAGCAGCAGGTTTATGATGCTCACCAGCAACTCATGATTGCCGGCAAAACCATCACTGCCGAAACGCTCAAAAACAAATTCGCCGGCGTGGACGACCGGCCCCGCATGCTTATTCCAATTATCCAGCAGCACAACGACAATATAAAAGCGTTGATCGGCAGCGGATATTCCCGGCCTACCTGGGTAAAGTACAACACCACCCAAACCCATATACTCGACTTTTTGAAGGTAGACGTCAACACCAACGCCAAGTACATTAAAAACCTCAAAAAGATCATTCAGGAATGCGTTGCCAAAAACTGGCTTGATAAAAATCCCTTCCTCGATTATAAACTGAAGGCGAAGAAAACCGAACGGGAATTTTTAACCCCCGCCGAATTACAGGCACTCGAAACCGAAGTATTTACCGTTGAGCGCGTTGTCCTCGTTCGGGACATTTTTGTATTTAGCTGCTATACCGGTTTGTCCTATGTTGATGTAGCCAATCTCACCCCCGATAACATAGCTTTGGGCATCGATGGAGAAAAATGGGTATTCACCCATCGCCAGAAAACTGAAACCGCTTCCCGCATTCCGTTGCTGCCGCCACCGCTGGAAATTATCGTTCGATACGCTAGGCATCCCAAAGTCGTGCACAGCGGCCGGCTATTGCCCGTACCCTCCAATCAAAAGCTAAACGCTTACCTCAAAGAAATAGCCGCCTGCTGCGGCATCAAAAAAGAACTCACCTTTCACATGGCCCGCCACACGTTCGCCACTACCGTTACCCTCACCAATGGCGTTCCTATGGAAACGGTCAGCAAGATGCTCGGTCATACCAAACTGAAGACAACGCAGATATACAGCAAAATCGTGGATAGCAAGGTCAGTAATGACATGCGGCAGCTACGCACCAAATATGCCGGAAAACTGGAAGTTGTCAAGGGCAAGGAAGCAACAGGCGGTTAGCTCCGCCTTTTCCTGTTCGCTGTTCGCAAACTGCGAACAAGCTTGAAGAGAATCCTAATTGAGTATCAATGTCTTAATCAGATCATAAATGGCTCAAATCAGCTCAAATCGGCTCATTATGTAATGAATTTTGGTAATGTGATATCGGCTCAATATCCTATCAAATCGGCTCAAATCAGCTCAAAGTCAAACCGTTTTACTAAATTCGCTATCATGGAAACCAATATTTACACCTTCAGGTTATCGCTCGATATGAAGTTGCTCAACGAGATCAGCAAAGTAGATCGCTTTGATGGTTCATGGAAGGCAATAGCAAGGCGTGAAGGCCAAACCCTGAAGCAGCTTAAATCCATCGCCACAGTCCGAAGCGTTGGCGCATCCACCCGCATAGAAGGTTCAGCCATGACAGATGCGGAAGTAGAGGTATTGATCGGCAAGCTGGATATTTCAAAACTCGAAGACCGCGATTCGCAGGAAGTTGCCGGATATTTTGAAGCGCTGGATATTCTGTCAGAATCTTATGCAGAGATAGGCGTTACTGAAAGCGGTATCAGGAACCTGCATAACATACTGCTAAAATATAGCCGCAAAGATGCCTGGCACAAAGGCGCCTACAAGCAACACAGCAATGCGGTAGAGGCCACAGCGCCCACGTGCGAAAAGCAAATAGTTTTCCAGACCACACCAGCTGGATTTGCTACAGAAGACGCCATGCGTCATTTAGTAGACTGGTATAATAATGACACAGAAATTCATGCTGTCATCAAAGCAGCCGTATTGGTATATGATTTTCTTAGCATCCATCCCTTTCAGGACGGCAATGGGCGGTTAAGCCGCTTATTGGGAACCCTGCTTTTATTGAAAGCGGGCTATACGTGGATTCAATATGTCAGCTTCGAGCACGAGATCGAATCCCGCAAAGCCGAATATTACCGCGTTCTTATGCAGTGCCAGCGCCAGCGGCCCGGCGAAGATATTTACCCGTGGGTGCTGTTCTTCCTGGATTGTCTTTGCAATATATCGGAACAGCTCATGAATAAGTTGTCCGTACAGGGTCAGGAAGCCAGTTTAGGGCCAAAGGAGAAAAAGGTATATGCGTTTATTGAATCGCATCCCGGCTGCAGGTCCGGCGACATCGCCGAAAGTTTGGCGATATCCATACCAACTATAAAACGAGTATTGACGGATTTATTGACGCAAAAACTGATTACTAAACACGGTGCCGGAGCAGGGACTAATTATAGTCTTTAATTCATAGACATGTATATAAATAATAAATACATTGAGGACTTAGATGACAATGATATTAAAGCACTTCTGGAAAACAAAATTAGAGAATCAAAGACGCTTGAGTATAAGCGACAACTGAATATTTCCGATGACAAGGATAAGAGTAAGCTAGAGTTTATATGTGACATTATTTCACTTTACAATACCGAAGGAGGCTGTATTATTTATGGTATTCAAGAGGGGAAAGATGATAAAAATAAAAATACCGGATATCCGATACAGCTTTATCATCAGAATTTCGACCAGCCGGATGCACTGATACTACAAATTCAAAGTATTATTAAATACAATACTGCCCCTAGTATTATCAATATAATAATAAGGTTCATTAAGGTAGATGAAATTACTGTTATGATAATTGGCGTTCCTAAGGGGCTGGGGCTACCAACGATGGTAACGCTTAATGAAGCTAATAAGTTTTATAAACGTAATAATAACGGAAAATATGCCGTAGACGTTTATGAATTGAACCAACTATTTATGCAACATGCGGGCGTTAGAGAAAATGCAGTGACTTTTCAGGCAAACCGTATTAAAGACGTATTGTCTGGTACAATTTACCCTACGGTAAATACGCAAGGTGGGTTTTTCTTGCATGCTATTCCCATAGATTTTCAAAAAGACAATTTGGTCGATTTTTCAGTTCTGCGTGGTTCAGAACTAAGTGAGTCCATAGAGCCAATACGATTTTATACAGATTTAGACGAAACGTACCCGCAGTATCAAAGCTCATATAACTATGACGGTTTCATGACGTCCTTTAGGAAAGCTGAAAATTCAAGCATCTATTCATATAACCAGTTTTTTCGGAATGGTATTATAGAGTTTTTTACTGGGGGCTTTTATGAACCGGTTAGCTTAGAGAATGGGAAACGAACGTTTTTGTACGGAGATGCACTTGTTAAAGGGACGATTGAGTGTATCAAAAAAGCAATCATTATATGGAAGACTTTTAAAATTGAGCCGCCCTTTTTGATATTGATACAGTTTAATGCCCCTGCGGCTATTCTCTTAGTCGGTTCTAGCCATTCTGTAAAAATCACTAGAAATCCGATCACACTTCCAGTTATTTACTTTGAGAAATTTAATCTGACAACGGAAGATATTTTTCAGCAAATGGTCAAATACTTTGATATTATTTGGCAAGCAGCAG
>Ga0307508_10004715_pt1 | contig 13201 bp, 5 predicted proteins | sample 9_EM_MG_FD_203089 | JGI IMG/M metagenome (GOLD analysis project Ga0307508, IMG submission 203089) | Populus trichocarpa ectomycorrhiza microbial communities from riparian zone in the Pacific Northwest, United States - 9_EM | ecosystem: Host-associated > Plants > Roots > Unclassified | place... | reverse complement strand
GACACAAACAAAACAAAAAAGCCAAAAGAGCCACAAAAAAAAAAAAATTCTAATTAAATAGAGTATATTATATATGTATGGACAAATTAAGAAAACGACGATTATATTTAAGAGCTAAATGGTAAATTGTTAAAATAGTGGATTGTGAATTTACAATAAAATAATTCTTCCAATCCTAGTGTTTCAATAAATAGAAGAAAAAGAAGATCTAATTAAAAGAGAGAGAAGAGGGGAATTAAAGGGCACATTAATAATTATACAGCAAGGACTAGGTACCTGAGGAAGGAATTTCGAAGGAGGAGTTGGAGTCACACATTGAAGAAAGCGTTCAAGATTGGAGTGGTGCTGCTGCTGGGTTGCTGAAGGCATCAACACAGACCACGATGACCTTTCTTTACCACTCATGCCCACCATGACGATGATGATACTAATTCACTGCTCGCCAAGTACTCTTCTCGAGTTGAAGTTTGCTGGGCAGCGAGATATATATATATATATATATATATAGAGAGAGAGAGAGAGAGAGAGAGAGAGAGAAGCAGGCTGCAGGTCAAGCTAGCTATTTTGGCGATTTCTTCGCTATTATTTTAAACCCCCCACCCCACACACACACAAATAAATACACGTGATCTTAAAGAAGGAAGCAAAATATCAAACCCCAAATTTTGTTTCATTTCTTGCACAGAAAGAGAGCTCTCCTAGCTAGAGAAATAAATTGATATCAAGACATATAAACACAGATAACAGCAAGAAAAAATGCAGAAGAAAACGAAGGATTGGCGAGCAAATCCAACTTAAACTGACAGACAAACCAACGCCTTAATTAACTCTCTAATTTGCTTAATTTTCGTTGCAGCTTTGGCTGCTAGTACGTATTAGGTGATTAAGGAGAAGGGGAGGGGAGTTCAAGAAATTAAAGAGTAGTGATGAGAGTAGAGTATTCTGAAGAGAAAAACGCAATGCTGCTTTAATTAATAAAATTCAGTTCAAACTGAGATCAGATGTTAATTAATTAATTAATTAACAGTACTCCTCTCTCTCTATACACACACACGCTACTAGAACTAATGTACACAATTACACAATTTTATATTTTGAAGGTAGTGATTGATTTTTAAATTATTTTTTATAATATTATTTTATTTTTAAATTTTTTTTAATAATAGCACATCAAAATAATATAAAAATATTTATAAAATTAAAGTAAAGTAAAAAAATAATTTTTTAAAATGTTTTTGAAAAATACTTTTAAAAACAATAAAAAATTTCCAAAAATACTTGTGTATATCGTGATTGGCTTCTCTCTCTTGTCTATTTAATATTTTTTTATTGAATATCGTTATTTTAAATAACAAAAAAAATATAAAAATCATGTTTTTCAATTATGACATATAAATTGTGTTATTTCATTAAAAAAATTTAATTATGTTAAAAATAAAAAAAAATAACCATCGTCACATGGGTCTTTTAGCTTTCTAAAATAGTTTGGAAGATTTTTTTTAAAAAAACAGCATATGTTAGAAAATGTATTTAACACAATACAACCGTGTTTTTAAATATCAATTTTGTATACAATTATTATTGAAAATAATGATTATAAAATACATTTTCCATCCAAATGAATTATTATATACAAAAATTAATCAAAAATCTTATGAAAACGCAATTCAATATCTCACGACAAAGAAAAAAATATAAACTGATGCGGAATGATAGAGAAATAAAAGAAAAAAAAAGTTATTAAAAAATAGTCACTGTGGAATTTTATTTTCTACACATTTAATATTATTAAAAAGATTTTAATAAGATAATTCTAATTATATTTTAAAATATCATAAAACAAGATTATAATTAATTAAGAATTTTGTTTGAATTTAATTTAAGATTTATTATTACTTTGTTTTATAGTTATCTCAGATATTTTTAAATATTATTATTCATATGCTTGGAACACGTGCTTGTTTCAATTTTATAATTCGATATCCCTCATCGCAGGACCATTGATTAATAACGGGTGTTTTTGAGGCTTCTCTCCTACATAAATGTTTTCTTTAGAGGAGGGAGAGCAAAATATTCAAGCCAGTCCACTTCCCAAGTTCCCATGCTCACTCTTTCTCTCTCTCACTCTAGAGGGGGGCTGTAATGATTAATCATGGCCTGGACAGAGTTTGCTCCGTTATTATTTTTACAACTCACCGGCACGTCCAAAAGTCGTACAGATTTGATGCTACATGTAGGCATTAATTTTACTATTCCAATTATTATTTTTTGGAGGGACCACTGCTATTTCTTTTTTTCTTGCGATTTTCAGACCGCTAGAATGTACACCCAATTACAGCGTCGTTTTTCAAAGTTTTCCAATCCATAGAGGCGTCGAGAGACAGTTGAATGCAAGGATTTTTTTTATTTTTAGTTATAACCATTTTAAAATACAAATTATATTTCAAAACAAATATATAATTTTTTAAAACACAAACTACATTTCAAAAGCTAAAAATACAATTCAAAAGCTAAAAATACTTATTTTTTATACAAATTTCATAAAAAAACCAAAGCTACCTCTAAACCAAACATTCTTCAATCTCCTTCGACGACTCATTAAAAATAATAATTTTATTTATTTTTATGTTTTAAAAGTATTTTAAAAATTTTTAATTAATTATTCTATTTTAAATTAATAGTTTTTTGATATTTTTAAATCATTTTGATGTGCTGATGTCAAAACTATTTTTTTAAAAATAAAAAATATTTTGATGAAGATAATGATTTTGTTTATTTTTGTGTTTTAAAAGTATTTTAAAAAATTTTAATTTTTTAATTTATTTTAAATTAATATTTTTTTGGTATTTTCAGACAATTTTGATATGCTGATGTCAAAAATAATTTTTTAAAAATAAAAAAAATATTTTGATAAAGATAATGATTTTGTTTATTTTTGTGTTTTAAAAGTATATTAAAAAATTTTAATTTTTTAATTTATTTTAAATTAATATTTTTTAGTGTTTTCAGATCATTTTGATGTGCTGATATCAAAAATAATTTTTTTTTTTTAAAAAATATCTTAATACCATTTCGAGTAAAAAATACTTTTAAAAATAACAATAATCTCATTCCCAAGTACCCCAATATAGCAGAAAACGTTTGTCACTAAAATGAATTTATAAGGCTTCAAAAAGAAATTTTGTTTTGCTCTTTTGAACTTGAAAAAAACATTCTACGAGTTAGCATAATTATTCATGATTCATGTTGAATATTGTCAATTATTTTGAATATCTTCGTTCATCATTTGTTGTTTTGCATAATAAAAATTGTGTCCACTTTCATTTTTTTATAGTCTTAAATGTGTTGCTTGCAATTATTATCAAATCAATAATATTTAAGTTATATTTTTTTTTGAGTTATGGATTTTTTATTATTATTTTGGTCTCTTATTTGAGTTATGGATAGCAATTTTCATTTCATATGTTACATGTTAAATTTTGTACTTATCTTTTTGTATAGATTAAAAAATAAAAAAATATTTTCCAAATCATTTTTTACCACACAATCTAGCAACTATATAATATTTAAATGGTGGACCCGGGGGACTTTTATAATAACTCTACAACTTTTTTAACAAGCAAAATACTTTAATTTTTTCCATGTCATCTACGGTTTCTTTTTCCTTTCTTCCTTTTTCGGACAAAATATATAATGGTCGCGTGTTTAACTGTTTGACATACCATCGCTTAGTTGTCGTGTCACTGTCACATAATCATTTAACACACATGTCATACATGACATGCCATCATTTGAGCCATGTCGGCCATGCATTAACGAATATACAAAATCTCATTTGATTATCACAATTTTTATAATCCACCTATTAATTTCTTAAGAATAAATTTTAACACGTTCGATTATAAAAATTTTCAAAGCATAAACGATCAATATGTTATTAATACATTTTTTACAAAGAGATTTATTCCTAATTATAATTTTGTTAGGGTGCCATTAAATTTAAGTTTTGCAATTAGCCTCCTATATAATAATGCCACAGCAACATCATTTTTTTAAAAGAATCATTTAAATTTTTTTACTCTCTAAGCTATAAATTAATATCATTAACAAGGATATTATTCCTGAATATTACTTCCAATTATCCCCATTTATTAACAATTAACTTTGACATTGAAAATTAATATTAAAAAAAACTAAAATAAAATGTTGCTTTAATGTTAATGTTTCCTAAGACTCATTTGCACTATGAATATGTAACTGTGTTAACTACAATATTTCTATCTTTTTTTCCCCATCTCATTTTATTCTTGATCCTTTTATCTTTTGGGTGAAACTCAGAGCCTTCTATTTTCACCATTTATTTATTTAAATTATAATGTCCAAGCCATTAGCGTACTTTATTTATCCTGTGTTTGGTCAATATTGGTCCTATTTTTTAGTTATTTTTCAAGCCATCATCATCGCTAATGTATTGTTCCCACATTATCTTGCCTTGGTGGGATGGGTTGTTTTGTTAGAGTTTTTCCGTGTGGTTAGTTTGAGTCATCAATTTTAATCAGCTTTTGTCTTGCATTACCAGTTTTCGCCTTTAATTTGTTGCCTAAGTTTCATTAATATTGATGTGTGCTTTTTTTTTTTTTTTGTAATTTTATAAGATTAACGAAATCATAATCTCTAAAATCCAATTCTATCTTGTCAAGTGTGCATCTTATCATTTTAACCCAATTTATCATCAAAGAACCAACAATTTCTCCTCTTTGTTATTCACGTGCTCTTTCTTTCCTTCTTTCCCCTCTCTCCATCACTCATTTTTGCACATAAAAAATATCATTTTCAAATTAAAAAATTAAAAAACAAGATGAATCTTAGGTGATTTTAGGATATTCATCAACCTTACCATCCAAATATATCTTGAGTTTTTTTCCCATCAATTTCTGGAATTTGAGTTTCTTTTAAAAGATCTTTTATTTGTTGGCTTTATAATTACTTCAAAACACTAATCATCCCTACCATATAGTATTTGAAAGTGAGAGCATCTCCAAGGCAATATGTTATTTTGAAGTGTCAAAATGTCAATGTAACATTTTAAGTAGTATAAACATGGCTCTGTTTACTATATATATATTCAAATGAAAAAAAGTCATTTGAAGAGTTAATTGTATTGACCGAATTTAATTGGGTTTTTTTTTATTAGCCCAACTTTGTTGAATTTCACTCTTTTGAGAAATATATGCGTGTTAATTAAAGGTTTTGATTAGTTGACAATCGTGAAGGGACCGTTTTTATGGACCACTTGCGGAGCTCATTAAGAATATTGTTTGCTATAACAATCATTAAGGAGGCCAATTTTAATTGATTTTATTATGATTTTCCTGGCAGTTTGAGCTGCTGGTTTTTACTTTAAAAAACAAGTTCTTGAAAACAAAAATATAAAGAATATCAATCAATCAGTCAATCCCCAAACAAAACGATCCGAGTTTTAAGTTGTTAAGATAAAATTGAGATCTTATGATTGATTTAATATGATATTTCCCTTGGAAGTTATAATTAAGATGTGATTGTATGAGTGGAGTCTTGGTTTGCTCGCTTAAATTAGAAAAAGTTTCAACATGCAGCAGGCAAGAAAATAATCAGTGCTCTTGTTTCTCTAGCCTCTGATTATCTGTAAAGGGGTGGAAAGCCGGGCCTGGAACTCGAGGCTTGCCACAACTTGTATCTCTAGCCCACTTTAAGCTTCTTAAATCAGAGGGACTTGCGTTTTCATTGCTGGGCATTTGCCTTCCATTTTAAATTGAAAACGGGTTCGGTTTCAGATGGTAATGGCCCAATTACATTTTCTCCACGAAGCCTGATAAGGGCGTTTGTTTGTCCGAAATTGATTTTTTTTTCCTATCATGAAAAATAAATTAGAAATCATTTTTATATACTTAGTTATTTCATGAAAATAAACTGGAAAAATAATATTTTTAATTTACTAATTTTTTTAAAATAGAACAATTTTATAATTATCAACTTTCTTTTGAAAAATAAATTATTTACTATAATTATTTTTTCAATTAGTTGATTATTTGTACTTTGTACAGGATCTAAATAGTTATAATTTCACATATAGCTGCCACAATTTTTAAAAATCAATTTGTTTTTGTTCTCTAATTGCTTGATGTTTTCTTTTGAAATTAAACTTCACAATAATAGTTTTTTATTTATTTCCATTTAAGATCTTTTAAGAACAAATTATTATAAAAGAAAACAAGTAATCATTCTTAATATGATAAGTAATCATAAAAGATTTAAATTTGTGATTATTGAAATGCAAATTTAAAGCTGGGTGTTGAGAGGAAAAGAGGTGATGAGTCTGACCGAAGTAATGGGCTGTAGGTGTGAAAGGGAGAGAGGTGATGGCCGAAGTAATGGGCGGTAAAGACTTTACTCCTCCGCTACTAACTAACAAATCACTATCATTAATTAAAGGGTCGGTCGGAATATATTAGAGGTTATGGTTTAAAATATTTTTTTGTTTAAAAATATATTAATTTTTTTTATTTTTTAAAAATTATTTTTAGTATTAATATATTAAAAAAATATTTTTTAAAATTTTTGTTACGAGAGGCAAGTATAATCTAAAATATACTTAAAACCAATTATGTCGTAGAAATAGAAGATGAAAAACTAACAACTGGGTTTTTAAATGGAGGTCGGTCTTGAATTAAATGCTGCTGCCAACATCTACCAGAACTCATTTATTGGATAATAATGGAAACAAATGGTCCAGTCTAAATCTTGTTGATGCATCCAATATCTGCTAACCAATTCATATCATTATCATCATCATCATCATCATCATCTTTTCTTTTTTCTTTTCTTTTTAAGATGATTACGATCTTCTTGTTAAAGTATTTCTTTCACAATTACTCTAGCTAATTCCATGCATCAACTTACTTGTTCGGTTATGTCTGAGATTATTCGAATCTAATCGATTCTTGAAGATAGAGGCAAGCATGACCTATATGTGAAGTTGAAGAGAGTAAAAAATTGTGTTGCAGCTTGCTTGGTGTCAGGTTTTTTGTTTTGTCACACCAAAGACGACCAAGCAAAAGTAACCAAGTTGTTGATCAGTTGAGGCTGTTTTTGCATGAGACTTTCTTATTTTAACCTACTCTATTCCTCCACCGGTCAAATTCACACAATATATACCTCCAGCTGCATCTTTACCTTAGCTTGCTAGCTCAATCCTCTCTTGCGTTCCATCTTTCTCCTGATCAAGACAAGCTATAATAATATACATATAAAGGATGGCGAAGAACCCATCAACGAATAATGTAACAATGGAGATAGAGGCAAGCATACCATCAGAGGTTGTAGATGGAATAATGGTAGGTTTGAGTCCTCTAAGCGAGACCCTTTGGAGGGACAGAACTAAAACAGAATTCGTAGGAGATGTGTCGGCAAGGCTTACATGGAAGGATCTGACTGTGATGGTTACCCTCAGCAATGGAGAAACACAGAGGGTTTTGGAGGGACTTACTGGCTATGCTGAGCCTGGAACTCTCACTGCACTTATGGGTCCTTCTGGCTCGGGCAAATCCACTCTCCTTGATGCTCTCTCAAGTCGCCTTGCTGCTAATGCCTTCCTCTCTGGAACGGTTCTCCTCAATGGTCGCAAAACCAAGCTCTCTTTCGGGACCGCTGTCAGTACTGACTACACTAGCTAGTAGCTCCTACTCTTCTAGTTTCATTTCTATGTTTCTTACTCCATACTCACATATATGCACTGCTTTTCTAGCTCTTAATTAATTAAGTTATGTGTAATTAATCACTAGCACATGTTTTGTAACATATTTTAAACAATATTATTGTAAGTTCTGTTTTTCCAAGAGAGAAATTAATCAGACATTATTAATTAATTATAATATTTTTTTGAACTTAATTAGGCCTATGTAACACAAGATGACAACTTGCTTGGTACTCTGACGGTGAGGGAAACAATCTCCTATTCAGCTCGGCTACGTCTTCCTGATAAGATGCCCTGGTCAGAGAAGCGTGCCCTGGTTGAGAGTACCATAATAGAGATGGGTCTCCAAGATTGTGCTGATACTGTTATTGGGAATTGGCATTTGCGTGGGATCAGTGGGGGAGAGAAGAGAAGGGTCAGCATTGCTCTTGAAATCCTGATAAGGCCCAGACTGCTCTTTCTCGATGAACCAACTAGTGGACTTGACAGGTGCATATTTCACCTCTCATGGCAGTGATTCTATTCTGTTTCCTAACATTCTGTTTTTTTCTTTTTGATGAAATCATGGCGTTCCCCTTTCCAATTCCGTCATTAGACTCTAATAATTATCTTTTATACATGTGGCAGTGCTTCAGCTTTCTTTGTAACTCAGACCCTCCGCGGCTTATCTAGAGATGGCAGAACTGTCATTGCTTCAATACACCAGCCTAGCAGTGAAGTTTTTGAGCTTTTTGATAGACTGTACTTGCTTTCAGGAGGCAAAACTGTTTACTTCGGTCAGGTTTCAGAGGCATATGAGGCAAGAAACGCCACTTTCTTTTTTCTTTTTGGTTTAATCTAATTGGTCATTTGATTCCTTTCATTTACTTCAAACTGTTAATCATTTTTAGCTCTTTCTTACAGTTCTTTGCACAAGCTGGCTTTCCCTGCCCTGCTTTGAGGAACCCTTCTGATCATTTCCTTAGGTGCATCAATTCTGACTTCGACAAAGTGAAGGCTACTTTGAAAGGGTCCATGAAACTGCGGGTATCTCATTTTCTCTTAATTAATTGTTTTCGAATTATTTTGTTTTTTGTTGTATACTTGAGCTTTCTTGTGCACTAGCAATTTCTGAAATTTACAGGCCAAGGACATATTATTGACTTGCATCTATAATTAATGACAGAAATGATGAGATGATATTGAAAACACAGTTTTTTTTTTCGTTGAGAAAGCTTCATGTGATCTTTAATCAACTATTCAAAATTGACGAGTTCCAGCAATAGGCTATTATAATTTAAGGGTCCGGATAACTTAGTTTCATCTCTTCCTTCGCAAAATTGATTCTAAATCTCCATGTTTGTATATATCCTCCTCTCTTTGATTTGTTGCTTGAGGCCTGATTGATAATGCTCTTAATTAACTTATGTTTCTGCAAAGTTTGAGGCAAGTGATGATCCTCTGGAGAAGATAACCACGGCCGAAGCTATCAGAACTCTGATTGATCACTATCGAACTTCTCAGTACTGTTATGCAGCAAGAGAAAAAGTCGAGGAGATATCCAAAGTTGTAAGTGCTTTAATTTCGTGGTGCTCCTCCAGTTTGCAATCTGATCAATATTTATCTTCACTAATTTAATTTTAGAGAGGCCTTCTCTTCAACTGTATAGGCTTAAAATTAGTAGCTAATTGATAATTGATGTCTGGTCGCAGAAAGGAAATGTGCTAGAAGCAGGAGGGAGCCAGGCTAGTTTCTTGATGCAGGCCTTTACTTTAACAAAGCGTTCGTTCATCAACATGTCAAGGGACTTTGGGTATTACTGGCTTCGACTAGTGATTTATATTGTGGTCACTATCTGCATTGGAACTATCTATCTCAACGTGGGGACGGGTTACAATTCTATACTGGTACTGTTAATGAAATATACCAATCCTATGCTCCTAAGCTTAGTAAGTTGCTATTTAGGAGGAGTAAACATCTTATCTTCTAACTAAATATATATACTTGTTTCTCTCGATTAATCTGGAACAGGCAAGAGGGTCGTGTGCCTCATTTGTCTTTGGTTTCGTCACGTTCATGTCAATTGGTGGGTTTCCTTCCTTTGTAGAGGAAATGAAGGTAATTAATTACCTTTTTTTTTTTTACTCGGGCTCACAAGTTATGCACAAGTGCCTTATCAAGACTGCTAATCAATAATGATAGCGCTTGCTAGTTTAATTATTTTTTATCGTTTCGCAGGTCTTCCAAAGAGAAAGGCTAAATGGGCACTATGGTGTGGTCGCATTTGTGATTAGCAACACCATTTCTGCAATGCCGTTCCTGATAATGATTACTTTTATTTCTGGAACTGTTTGTTATTTCATGGTCCGCCTTCATCCAGGATTTGAACATTATGTTTTCTTCGTGCTGTGCCTTTATGCGAGTGTCACCGTAGTTGAAAGCTTGATGATGACCATAGCCAGCATTGTCCCTAATTTCCTCATGGGCATTATCATTGGGGCTGGAATTCAGGTTTCTATATATATGTATTCTTCTGTTAATTTTACTTGTAATAAATAAATCAACTAACTGCGTGTTTTCTTCATGTCATTGTCAGGGAATATTCATGCTAGTATCTGGGTACTTTAGGCTCCCAAATGACATACCAAAGCCTGTGTGGAGATACCCAATGTCGTACATTAGCTTCCACTTCTGGGCTCTACAGGTAACACTGAACCTGCATACATACATACATACATACAGTATATCGATAAATCCTAAGATCTTTACGTTGCTGAAAGCAATTAAAGAGGCATATCTATGTATGCGTTTTCAGGGACAATACCAAAATGATTTGAAAGGATTGCTGTTCGACAACCAATCGCCTGATCTTCCCAAGATACCTGGCGAGTACATACTGGAAAACATATTCCAGATTGATGTGCACCGGTCCAAATGGGTAGATCTCAGCGTCATATTCAGTATGATTGTCATCTACCGCATCATCTTCTTTATCATGATCAAGATCAGTGAGGATATTACCCCTTGGATCAGGGGTTACATAGCAAAGAGAAGAATGCAGCAGAAGAATGGAACTCAAAATACAACAGTTGCTCCTGATGGTCTCATCCACTCACCTTCTCTGAGGAACTATGTTGCCGATCGTCCGACTGAGATGTAGATCAAGGGATGCCGAAGGTTAATGGATTAATGTATCTTGCTTAATTTCTTTCAGTTCAAACAGAGCATATTATTACTGTTGTTGTTTGTTGAAGAGCACAAGTTATGTAACCTTTGTTTCAACAATAGGCTCCAGTGCAGGTTGATGATGCTGAAAACTAAATTTGGCAGTTTGGTATGTACTTACAAACCAGAGACAAACTCTGTAATGCCTCGGTTATAAATGTAATCTCAATACCTTCTGAAGCTCAGCTTTTTTATGGATGACACGTAGGAAGATTATTTTGAAGGATTCAAATACTTTAAAATTTCTAAGCAATTTTATGTTTTAAAAACAATCCGATTTAATAAATTTTTCACATAGCTAATCATGATTTTTTTAAAATAAACAAATAATTTCATGAATTAAAAAAGTATGAGATGGATCTGGCAATGAGAAAAATAAGACTTAATAAAAGTAGAAAATAAAATAATTTGGAGATTGAAAATGTTCCTAATTTTGGAGGTTTTGGGTTGGTAGGTTTCAACCCAAGAATGCTCGTGTCGCTATTAGGTCTCCACCCGAAGATACTTGGGTTAGCATAAATGTGTTTAGAGTTTGAGGTTTGGGTTTGGGGTCTGGGGTCTGGGTTCGGGGGTTCGGGTTTCAGGTTTTGAGTTTAGGTTTGGGTGTAGATTTTAGGGGTTAGGGTTTAGGTGTTCGTGGTTCCGGATTCAGGGTTTAGGTTTTCAGGTTCACGGTTTCAGAGGTTGGGGGTTTGGGGTTGAGGTTTTGAAGGTTTTAGGGTTTAAGGTTGGGGGTTTGGGGTTGAGGTTTAGGGTTTCCGGTTTAGGGTTTGGAGTTACGGTTTAGGGTTTTGGTTTTTTGGGGTTGGGGTTCGGGGTTCGTGGTTCGGGGTTCGGGGTTCGTGGTTCGGGGTTTTAGGGCTGAGGGCTGAGGGCTTGGGGCTTGGGGCTAGGGGCTAGGGTTTAGGGTTTCGGTTTGTGTTTGGGGTTAGGGTTTAAGGGTTTAGGGCTGCGGGTTGAGGTTTAGGGCTGCGGGTTTAGGGTTTTAGGATTTAGGGTTTAGTGTTTAGGTTTTAGGGTTAGGGTTCGGAGTTTTGGGTTTAGGGTATAGGGTTGAAGGTTCGGGGTCTAGGGTTCGGGTTTAGGGTTTAGGGTTTAGGTTGTGGGTTCTGGGTTTGGGTTTGGGGATTAGGGTTTAAGGTTTGGGTTTTGGGTTTCGGGTTCGGGTTCGAGTTCGGGTTTCGGGGTTCGGGTTCGGGGTTCGGGGTTTCGGGTTCGGGGTTCGGGGTTTCGGGTTTAGGGCTTTGGGTTTCGGGTTTAGGGCTTTGGGTTTCGGGTTTAGGGGTTAGAGTTTTGGGTTTAGGGTTTTGACTTTTCAGGATTGGGGTTTAGGGTTTTGAATTTTGGGTTTAGGGTTTGGGGTTTGGGTTTTGGGTTTCGGGTTTAGGGTTTCGAGTTCGGGGTTCGGGTTTAGGGTTTTGGGTTTCGGGTTTAGGGTTTCGGGTTTAGGGTTTACGGTATACGGTTTCGGGTTTATGGTTTTTGGTTTAGGGTTTTGGGTTTTGGGTTATTATGGTTATTAGGGTTTGGGGTTTAGGGTTTAGGGTTAGGGTTTCAGGTTTCAGGTTCGGGTTTCGGGTTTCGGGTTTAGGGGTTAAGGTTTAGGGTTTAAGTTTTGGGTTTGGGTTTGGGGTTTTGGGTTTAGGGTTTAGTGTTTACGGTTTGAGTTTCGGGTTCGGGTTTGGGTTTCGGGTTTGGGGTTTGGGGTTACGGGTTTTGGGTTTAAGGTTTAGTGTTTAATGTTTACGGTTTGGGTTTCGGGTTCGGGTTCGAGTTTTAGGTTCGGTGTTTCGGGTTACGGGTTTAGGGTTCAGGTTTTGGGTTTAGGGTTTCGGGTTTTGGGATTAGGGTTTAGGGGTTACGGTTTAGGGTTTAGGGTTTTTGGGGTTGGGATTTAGGGTTTAGGATTTTGGGTTCGGGTTTCGGGTTTCTGGTTCGGGGTTCAGGGTTCGGGGTTCGGGATTTCCGGTTCAGGGTTCAGGGTTTGGGGTTTGGGGTTCGGGGTTAGGGTTTGGGGTTCGGGGTTTGTGGTTCGGGTTTTGAGGTTTAGGGTTTAGGGTTTAGGGTTTTAGGGGTTTGGGGTTTAGGGTTTTAGGGGTTTGAAGGTTCGGGGTTGAAGGTTCGGGGTTTAAGGTTTAGGGTTTAGGGTTTAGGGTTTAGGGTTTCGGGTTAGGGGTTTAGGGTTTAGGGTTTAGGGGTTAGGGGTTAGGGTTTCGGGTTTAGGGTTTAGGGGTTAGGGTTTAGGGTTTAGGGTTTAGGGGTTAG
>Ga0307508_10004714_pt1 | contig 13202 bp, 11 predicted proteins | sample 9_EM_MG_FD_203089 | JGI IMG/M metagenome (GOLD analysis project Ga0307508, IMG submission 203089) | Populus trichocarpa ectomycorrhiza microbial communities from riparian zone in the Pacific Northwest, United States - 9_EM | ecosystem: Host-associated > Plants > Roots > Unclassified | place... | reverse complement strand
TCGCTTGCTTGCCTAAATGCATCACGGTTCTCGGCTGCTGGTGATTTTCGATTGTGACGGCGTGCTCGTCGACAGTGAGCCCATCGCCGCGCGCCTCACGGCCGAGGCCGTCTCGGAGCTTGGCTGGCCCATGTCGCCCGAGCTGGCGAAGGCCGAATTTTTGGGCGACACCTTCACGAACATCATCCGCCGCGTGGAGGAAAAAATTGGCCAGCAGGTGCCGGTAGATTGGCCCGCGCGCAGCCAGGCAAGCTTGTTCGCAGCGCTCGAGCGCGAGCTCGCTCCCGTGCGCGGCGTGCGCTCCGCCGTCGATGCGTTGCTCGCGCGCGGCGTTGCGCTGGCCGTGGCCTCGCAAGGCAGCCACGACAAGATGCGGCTCACGCTCGGCGTCACCGGACTCTTGCCGCTATTCGAAGGTCGCATCTTCTCGGCGTCGCAGGTCAGTCGCCCCAAGCCCGCGCCCGACTTGTTCTTGCTCGCGGCAGATACGCTAGGATTCTCACCGCAACAGACAGTCGTCGTCGAAGACAGCACGCGCGGCGTGAAGGCCGCGCTGGCAGCCGGCATGCGCGTCCTCGGTTACACCGCCTCCGTCGGTCGCGACGCGATCGTCGCCGCGGGCGCTGAGCCGGTCGACGACCTTGCGCAGGTTCCGGCGCTGCTCGGTCTGTGAAGCTCCCATCGCCCTAAGAGCCAATCCTAAATCCCTCCCGTCGCCCACCCGCGGATCCGCGTCGCATGCCGTCGGTGCTCCTTCAGTACGCCTCGTCGTCGCGCCTAGGCCTGCTCGCGCCTCCTTGGCGGGCTCGGTCCGGGTTTTAGGACTGGCTCCAAGCACGTGCGCGAACGCCGCCAAGGGTGCTCGGCCCGGGGGGGCACGACACCGCCGTCGTCGAGGCAGCCATCATCGGGAAGCTGGCGATGGGGAGCTCAACAGGCAGATTCAGCCGTCTCGGCTTCTTCAGTCGACGACGCCTCCGCCGCTCAGATTTGCGACGGTGCCTGTCATGCCGCTGGCCTGGTCGGACGCGAGAAAGACGGCTGCGTTCGCCAGCTCGGCGAGCGTGGTCAGGCGTTTGAGGTGCGTCGTGCCCTCGATCTGCGCTTGAAATTGGGCGGGCGCGACGCCCATGGCCTTGGCGAAGCGTCCGAAGCTTTCGCGGATGGTCGTGGTCTCCGGAATCGCGTTGGGCATCAAGCACACGACTCGGATCCCTTGCGGCCCGAGCTCGACCGAGAGCCCCCGGGTGAGCGCGACGACTGCGGCGTACGCGGGCCCCGTGCCGCCTACATTCGCAAAGCCCATCCGACCCGGCGTGCCGGTGATGGTCAAGATCACCCCCGAGCGCTTCCCAACCATGTGGCGCGCCGCGCTGCGCGCGGTCAGGAAATTCGCCTGCGCATAACTCATGAACGGCAGCGCGAAGTGCTCGGCCGAGAGCTCGACTAGCGGAGACTTTGGAACCTTGGGCAAGGAAATGGCGTTGAAAGTGATGTCGATCCGAGCGGCCTTTTCTGCGACGGCGCTCAAGTGCTGGTCCACCGCTCGCTCGTCGAGAGCGTCGACCTCAGCGGCCTCGGCGACGCCGCCGCCACCCACAATGTCTGCGGCGACCGCCTCCACCTTGCGCAGGCTGCGCCCAGTGAGAAAGAGCTTGGCCCCCTCGCGCGCGAAGGCGCGCGCGACGGCGCTACCAACGTCTCCTCCCGCTCCATAAACGACTGCGATCTTGTCTTTGAGCATCATCTGGGTCCTCTCGTGAGTCGCGGCTGAGTTGCGGCTCACCTAGCTATGACGATGCGAGGCTCCGAAGATCATCGGCGCCCTCCGTGAAAAGTTTCGTGGCATTCTTGGCCGATGACGGCGGCCCCGAACGACGCCACTTTTCGCACCCTTTTCGAGCCGCACCGGCGGCCGGTCACGCTCCACTGCTACCGGATGCTGGGGTCACTCCAGGACGCCGAAGAGCTCGTCCAGGAGACGCTGCTTCGGGCCTGGCAGCGACGCGACGAGGTGAGATCGCCCGGTGCGCTCCGCGCCTGGCTCTATCAGATCGCGACCAACGCTTGCCTCGACCATTTGGCGAAGCTGCGTCGGCGTCGCAGAGCCTTGCCGCACCTGGTCGCGTCGCCGAGCGCTGCAGGCCAACTCGGGCCCGCGGCGGACGAGCAGCTCTGGATCGAGCCGGCGCCCGACTCGCTGCTCGACGTGGAAGACAATGCCGATCAGCGGCCCGATGAGCGAACATCGCGGCGCGAGAGCATCGGCCTTGCATTCATCACGGCCCTGCAGCTCTTGCCACCCAAGCAGCGTGCGGCACTGCTGCTGGTCGACGTGCTGGGCTGGACGCCGCAAGATACGTCGACGCTGCTCGAGGCGAGCACATTTTCAATCAACTCATTGCTGCAACGCGCGCGCAAGAGTGTCGGCGCGCGCAGCCACGACGCCGAGCTGCCTCAGGTCTCGAGCGCCGACGAGGCCCTGCTGCGGCGCTTCATCTGCAGCTGGGAAAGCGGCGACATCGACGCATTCACGGCGCTGCTCGCCGACGACGCCATCTTTTCGATGCCGCCGCAGCCCGAGTGGTACAGAGGACGCGAAGCCATTGGCCGATTCTTTGCGGCCGTGTGGGCGGCGCTGCCGAGCCAGCGGCGCCTGCTCCCGCTCGCGGCGAACGGCGGGCATGCCCTCGCCGTGTACGTTCGGCCGATGCTCACAAATGGAGCGTACGAAGCGTCTGCCATCACGCTGGTCACGATTCGTGAAGGGCGCGTCGCGGAGCTGACGCGCTTCGGTTCTTTGCGGCTTTTCCCGTTGTTTCAACTACCGTCGCAGCTTCCCGGCGAACGCGAGTGAACACCGTCGCCAGCAGGCGAATAGCCCGGAGCGTTGGCGCCCAGCTTGTGCTGCTCCAAGCGCGCGCCCTCGCTACGTTCGCGAGCATCGGATCCCAAACGCATTTGTCGTCGTGGCTGCGTGCGTCGTCAACTCAACATCCGTGCCCGCTGCGGATGGAATCGACGACGATGTCGTCGCGGAACGGCCCACCGCCGTCGCGGCAAACGAGAACGAAGCGAGCGCCAAGACCGAGCATGACCGGATAGTCCTTGAAGCTGGCCAGCAGCGGGACCGTGGTGGCAAACTGATAGAGGCCCCGTTCCGACCCGTAGAATATGAGCATTTCGTCGCCGGTGTTGCAGCCGGTCGAACAACCGGTCCCGCACGCTTTGCCGATACTGCGCGCACTTATGATCACGGGGTCCAGGTTCACCACCGCGCCGAAGTCCGCGGCGACGCAAGCCGTCACGGCGACGTTATCGATGAGCGCGGAGCCCCCTCCGGTGCAGTCGAGACCGGCCCACGCGCCGTCGGAAACGACCGCGTTGGCGGCGGTGCAAACGCTGCCGCACGTACCCGCTGGCGTGGCGTCGAACGCCGTTATGGGCTTCCGCCCACAAGCGGTGCCACCGGTGCCGCCGGTGCTGACGCCACCCGTGCCGACGCCACCCGTGCCGACGCCACCCGTGCCGACGCCACCCGTGCCGACGCCACCCGTGCCACCGGTGCTGACGCCGCTCGACCCGCCACTCTCGGCGCCGCCACTCTCGGCGCCGCCACTCTCGGCGCCGCCACTCTCAGCGCCGCCACTCTCAGCGCCGCCACTCTCAGCGCCGCCACTCTCGGCGCCACCACTCTCGGCGCCGCCACTCACCCCTGCCGAACCCTCGCCGCCGCTCGAGCCGCCTGCCATGCCGGTCGCTCCGCCAGAACCGTCAGCGAAGCTGGATCCGCTGCAGCCGGCCGGCAGCATCGCGAAACCCAAAACCGTAGCGGCAGCGCCAAAGAGCTTCATGTGTTTCTTGGTAGTTTGGCGCCCAGCGTCGGTCAATGGCGTGAGCGCCGGGTAACGGATGCGCCAGCCGTAGGACGCATAGTGAACACTGGGTGGTCCGCCGGGTCGCTGGCCCGCCCACTTGGTCCTCGCGAAAGCCTCGCCAGAACCCAGGCTTGGCGGGCGGGCAGCTGAAAGATCCGGCTAAAGGTCCGCGCTGGCGGCGACCCTTCAAGATGGATGGCCGGAAGCTCGTTGCAACGCGACAGCCGGCCCGGCTTTGCCCAGAGACGCCACGGAAGTTTCTGCGATTTGAGCTGCAGCGCGGCAGCCCAAGCGAAGATGCGATGAATCCTTAGACGCGGCGTGCGGCCGCGCGCGGACTCTTACACCACGCCCAGCCGCGCCTTCAGCTCCTCGAGCTTCTCGCGACTGACCGGCACGCGCGCCCCCGCCGCGCCCGTGACGACCGCAACGTACTTGCGATCGCCTTCTTGCTGGAGCTCGCGGACCTTGCCAAGGTTCAAGATCGCCCCGCGGTGAACGCGCAAGAACTGCTGCGCGTCGAGCCTCTGCATGAGCGCGTCGAGGGAGTCGTCCGACAGGTGCTCGCGGTCGTCGACCAGGATGGTCGCGTAGTGATCCTGGGCGAGGATTGCCGCGATGCGGTCAGTCTCGAACACCACGTATTTGTTGCCGGAACGAACCGCCATCCGCCGACAGCGGGGCGACACGCCGGCAAGGGCCGCGCGCATCGACGTGACATTCACCGATGCCCGTGCCCGTTCGAGCGACGCGCTCAGGCGCTCTTTGGAGATCGGCTTGAGCAGGTAGTCGACGGCCGCCAGCTCGAAAGCGCGCAGGGCGTGGGCGTCGAAAGCGGTGGCGAAAATCACGACCGGGCAAGGTTCGCGAAGCGAAGCGGCCACTTCGAGACCGTCCATATCGGGCATTTGGACGTCGAGAAAGACCAGATCGGGACTAAGCTGGTCGATCTTTTCTAAGGCTTCGAGCCCGCTATCGGCCTCGCCGATGCATTCGACGTCGGCGTGAGCTTGCAACAACCGGCGAAGCCGATGGCGCGCCGGGGCCTCGTCGTCGACCAGGAGAGCGCGCATCTCGCTAGCCTACGCCGCCAATGGGGAGCGACACCAGAACGCGCGTTCCGCCGTCGCGGCGCGCGGCCACCTCGAGGCTCGCGCTCTCGCCGTAGGTGAGCGCGAGGCGCTGTCTGCAATTGGTAATGGCTTTGCCCGCCCCTACGCGGGTCGATTTTCCGAAGCCGATGCCGTCGTCGTCGACGGTGATGTCGAGGCGCCGGCCGTTCATTCTGGCCGAGAGACGGACCTTGCCCCCCGCCGCGCGTTCGGACAAGCCATGCTTTACCGCGTTTTCGACGAACGGCTGCAGCACGAGCACCGGCACTTGGATGGCTCGGACGTCGACGGCAGGGTCGAGATCGATCTCGCCGACCAGGCGCTCTCCAAATCGAGCATGCTCGATACGCAGGTAGGCGTCGCACAGACGAAGCTCGTCTTCGAGCGGGTGCGTCGCCGAGCTGGCCGAGCGCAGGATGGCGCGGTACAGCTCCGACAGCTGGATCACGACTTCTTCGGCGCGGTTCGGGTCGTGGTGAACGAGAGCTGCCACCGTGTTGAGGGCGTTGAAGAGCAGGTGCGGGTTCATTTCTGCGGTGAGCGCCGCGAGCTGCGCCCGCAGACGCTTGTTCTCCAGCTCGCTTACCCGCGCTTCTGCGGCGCTAGCTGCGTCGCGCGCCTCGCTTCCGCGTCGCTGAAAGAAGAACACGATCGTCAGCAGCAAACCGATGCCGACGCCTAGACGGTACGAGCGTGAGTCGAGCGGCGCCCACTCCTGGCCGAAGGCCTGAGCCACGAACCTGCCCACGGCGAAAGCGACGGGCAAGGCGAGCGGTATCCACGCGGCTGCCAGAACGAATTGCGCGCCGAGACGCTTGGGCCCCACGCTTCGGCCTGCGCGCCCGGCCCAGACCCGTTCGATCCCGCGGACGACTGCCACGCCCGCGAAACATTGCACGACGACCAGGTCGGCAATCAGGAGGGCGAACCCGGCATTCGAAACGAAATCTCTTGCTCCGCCAAACGTGAGGGCAAATGCGGACGCGACGAGCGGATTCCAGACCAACAGCCCCAGGGCGAGCGCCCTGGCTCCTGAGCTCGGTCGAACTAACGCGCTTAACCTACGCATGGCTGCGTACACCGCGAAAGTAGCACTCACGGTTTCTTCAGCAATGTTTGCTGGAAGAACCGCACGGCCCTGCCCTGTTCGAGCTCGGTCACGACGATGCGAACCTTGTCGGCGCCGTCAGCCACGACGCTGGTCGCAAACGCATGGCCGTCCGCGCGCCACTCGAACGATTCGCAGATACCGTTCGCGAAGCACTTTCCGCCACCGCTGCCGTTGCTCGACATGAGGCTGAAGCCGTTCGGTCCGTGGTCCTCGAGCTCCTGCCAAAAGACGACCTCTTGGCCACTCGCGAGGATCACCTTACCCTCGGAGCGCACCTTGCGCTGACCGATGCTCCTTCGGACCAGCGAAACGCTGAATGTCCCGAGGTCGCGGCCGGACACCTCGTACGCCGTGCCGGACCCTTCCCAGTAGCCGAGCCCGTCCAGAATATCAGCCGCTGCGTGGCCAGAAATGAGGCATCCGAAGAGGGGCAGAGCCACACCCAGCATTTTCGTCGTGTTCATCGGCGTTTTCCTTCCTGGTCGCGTGTTTTTCGAGCGCCGGCGTAGCGTGCACGCCGGTCGACGCACTCGCAGTATGCGAACGGCAGGGCGACGTGTCCGCGCCCTTCCACCGAATCGCCGAACCAGGCTCCCGAGTGGCCGTGGGCCGCACGTGGGGCGCCGGAGCTGCGAGCGAGAGCGAACAGCTCGGCCGCCGGGCGCGACGACGGCACTTTCACCCTGAGCTACTGCACGCAACAGAGCGACCGGATTCTCAATCGCGCGCAGCAGGCTGTTCCGAAAGTGATACGGAGCAACCGCTGCAGGACCTTCGAAAGTCGGCACGACGAGAAGCTCTGCGCCGCGTTCGGAATACGCGCGTGCAATGTCCCGAAAGTTGTCATCTTGGCAAATCATCGTTCCGACCCGTACGCCATCGACCTCGAAGATCAGCAGGCCGCCGTCGCACCTACGAATTTTGCCTGCAAGAAGCTCCGTTTCGTTTTGATCGCGCATTCGTGCGGCGCCTGCTCAAGGCGCGCGGTCGAGACAACCGTGGTCGACAAGCACGACTACGTCGACCGCCAGCCACCGGGCCGTTCCGGCTGATGGCGTTTGGACTGCCTTTCCCCGTCCGCCCGACGAGGTAGTCAGTCCTTGGGCGGCGAGCCGAGATGCGCTCACGCAGTGAACACTTCCGCGCCCGGTGGGCACGCACCTTCATGCCTCACACCATGCACGCGCTTTTGCCCTTTTGCTCCTGCCTAGTCTTGTTCGGCTGCGGCGATCACGACGAGCCGGGCCCCGGCCACGACCGCGGAGGCCTCATGAAATCCTACGAAGTGGGGACGTTCGATAAAGCTGAAATCACCCGCTATTTGGCGGATTTCGAGCTGGACACCTCCAAGGTGGAGCGCGGTCTGGCGGGCTATCGCCTGGTCTACGAAACCGTCGACGCACAGGGACAGGCAACGACCGCCAGCGCGCTGCTGGCGCTGCCGCAAAGCAACGGCGCGTCCATGCCGGCCGCTGTCTGGATGCATGGCACAACGGTGTTTCGGGGCGAAGCCGCATCCGTGAACAACGAGAGCTCGGACCGCGCCGCGGCTTTCTACCTTGCTGCTGCCGGCTACGTCACCATCGCGCCCGACTACTTGGGCCTCGGAGAAGGACCCGGCACGCACCCCTACGACGACGCGGACACGGAGGTCTCGGCGTCCGTCGACGCGCTGAAAGCAGCAGCGCACTTCCTGGAAGAACGCCACGTAACGCTCGGACCAAAGCTCTTCGTCAGTGGGCATTCACAGGGCGCGCGGGCGAGCTTGGAGCTCGGCAAAGCGCTTCAAGCCGGTGCAGCCCCCGGGCTCGAGATCGCGGGTATCGCACCGATCAGCGGACCTTACGACATGAGCTACACCCTCTCGGTCGCCGTCTCGGGGGACATCGCTTTCGCGACGGCCTACGTAAGCTACCTGGTAGTGGCTTGGAATCGTTTGCACCACCTCTACGATACGCCGAGCGACGCTTTCCTGGCTCCCTATGCCGCGAGCATCGAGACACTGTTCGACAACAATCACCCGCCCCAAGAGGTCTTGGCCGCCTTGCCGCAGACGCTGGAGGAGCTGTTCACGCCTACGTTCTTGGGCGAGCTACGCAGGCCGCGTGGCGCGCTCCGGGCCGCTCTGCGCCGCGCCGACAGCGCGTGCGACTTCAGCTCGAGCGTGCCGGTTACTTTGTTCGCCGCGAGCGGCGACGAAGACGTGCCGATCAGCAACGCCGATCACTGCTTGAGCCAGCTCGAGCACCACGACACCAAGGCGCGCCTGGTCGATGTCGGAGCGGTCGACCACTCCACGTCTGCGACGCTGGCTCTGCCGCTCGTGGTCGACGAATTCGCCGCGCGCTGACTTGCGGCCGGCCGCTTGGCCACTGCCCACCGGTTGGCCAAGCCCCGTCAATTGTCCCCGAGCGCGCTGCAACCCGACCCGCGCTCCTAGGGCTCTATACTGGCCCAGTCATGACCCGGCAAGCGAGCGGTAGCGAGGCTGGCTTCAGCGACACGAGCACGGTTACGTCGAACGAGGAGGGTCGCGCGTTCTTCCAAGCCCGACTCTGCATCTTCGGGTTCTGCTTGTTCGTGCTCGGGGGCGTCAGCTGGGGCGCGCTCGCGCTAGCGTACTACCTTGGCCCGGGTAATGACGCCCACAATCCATTCTCGTTCGGCGGCTCGCTGCATCTCACCAATACGTTGCTCTTGGGTGGGCTGTGGCTCGCCACGCGGCGCGGGCGTCGCTCGGGGCGCGTCTTGCATGCTCTCGACATCGGCACGACGCTCGGTCTGTTGACGGTTTGGGCGATCTCCGGCGCGACGCTGCCGGACGCGGTGGTGGCGAGCTTCGTTGCGCTGCTGTCGTTCGTCGTCGGCATCTTGGCCCGCGCCATCGTGGTTCCGAGCACCTTCCGGCGCACGCTCTCGCTGGGCGTCACCGGAGCGGTACTGCTGGTGGGCGCGGTCATTTGGAGGGGCGTCGCCCAGCAGGGCGTGCTCGCCAGCGCCGTGGCTTCTGGTTGCTGGGCGACCACGGCGGTGGTGCTGGCAAGCCTCGCGTCGCACACGATCTTCGGCCTGCGGCGTGAGGCGCGGCGCGCACGCGTGCTCGGGCAATACACGCTCGAAAGCAAGATCGGCGAGGGCGGCATGGGCGTGGTGTGGCGTGCCAGCCATGCGCTGCTTCGCCGACCGACGGCGGTCAAGCTGCTGCAGTCGAGCCGTACGGGCGACTCAGCCATCAGACGCTTCGAACGCGAGGTACAGCTGAGCGCGTCGCTCACGCACCCGAACAGCGTAGCGATCTACGACTATGGGCGGACGCGCGACGGCATCTTCTATTACGCCATGGAGCTCCTGGAGGGCACGGATCTGGAGCGCTTGGTCGAAAAACACGGCCGCGTGCCGCCGGCCAGAGTCGTGCACATCTTGACGCAGGTGTGCGGCGCGCTGGCGGAGGCGCACGACCTCGGCCTCGTGCACCGCGACGTCAAGCCGGCCAACATCTTGCTCGCACCGCGGCTCAACGAGCACGAGGTCGCCAAGGTCGTCGACTACGGGCTCGTGAAGCGCATCGAAGCCGATCCAGCGCAGACCGCTATCACGGCCGTGAACACGATTTTCGGCACGCCCCTGTACATGTCTCCCGAAACCATCCTGACGCCGGATGCGGTGGACGGTCGTAGCGACTTGTATGCGTTGGGCGCGGTTGCTTGGTTCATGCTCGTGGGCAGGACGGTCTTTCGAGGAAGGTCCGTGGTCGAGGTGTGCTCGCAGCACTTGCATCAGCCGCCTGCGCGTCCCTCCGAGGTGCTGGGCCAAGCCGTTCCTGCCGACCTCGAAGACATCGTGATGGCCTGCCTCGACAAGAAGCCCGAGGCACGGCCGCAAAGCGCGCGGCTGCTACGCGAGCGGCTGCAGCGCTGCGGCGCCGCCGGGCAATGGTCCACCCACCAAGCTGCAGCCTGGTGGCAGACCCACGCCTCCGGCCACGCCACTGGCTCGACGCCGGCTCAACCGCAAACTCTCACGCTGGATATCGCTGGACGGGCTGCCTTGCGCGGAGCCTCGCTTGCGCATGAGTCTCGATCACCGCGGGAAGATGCTGCTCTGTTGCGACGATCTCACCGGTCATTTCGACCTTGGTAGCTTCCCCAAAATCCATCGCAGCGACCTGCATCAGGAGATCGTGCTCGAGCTGATGCAACGCTGGCGGGCACCTGACCGGGGTCGTCGCGCGGAGCGGGCGGCAACCTGGCGGGCTTCAGCCCTCGACGTGTGCGGTCATCATGACCGACACGAGCACGTTGGGCAGCTCGACCCCGAGCTTGGTGACCGCGCGCGCCGGCGGCTCCGTCGCAAAGACCTTCGCGTACTCCTCGTTCATTCCCGCGAAGTCCGCCGGATTCGCGAGCAATACCGTGACCTGCACGATGTCCTCCAGCTGGCCGCCACCCGCCTCGACGATCGCCTTGCAGTTGCGCAGCGCCTGCCGCGTCTGCTCCTGGATCGTCGTGCCCGCCATCTGCTTGGTCGTCACATCGATCCCGACCGTCCCCGACACGTAGATTGTCGATCCGACCTTCACTCCTTGGCTATACAGGGGCGAGCTCGGAGCTTGCTCCGTCTTGATGATCTGCTTCTTCACCCGCCGAACTTACTTCAGTTCGCGCTCCGGTGGGCGGCGGGCAGAGCCCGACAGTCGGCGGCGGTAGCAACGGCGGCAGCGTCGCGACGCAGGCCGGCTCTGGCGGCACCCCGACAACGGGCGGCGGCAGCGGGAGCGGCGGCGAAACTGCGGGAACTGCGGGAACTGCGGGAGCTCAACCGATGGGCGGCGCGGGTGCGGGCGCCGGGGGCGGAGCCAGCGCCGGAGCCGGGGGCGGAACCAGCGCCGGAGCCGGCGGAACGAATCCGGACCAACCGCCCGAGGGCGTGCCGGCGAGCTACAAGCTAGTGTACTCGCAGTCGTTCGCCGACCCGGCTTCGATGGGCGACTTGGTGTTCGCCAACCCGACGCAGTGGAAACGCGACCCCGCCGGCTTTATCGCTTCCACGGGCGCCTCGTACGCACCGCCATTCCGCTCGCCGTTCAGCATCGCCATCATCAAGTCGATCAAAGTGACCAGCTTCGTGATGGACGCCGAGATGCTGCAGACAAGCCCCAGCGGGGACGGTCACCGCGACATGGTGTTCGTTTGGAACTTCACGAACCCAAGCCAGTTCTATTATGCGCACATCTCGACCGTGCACGACGGCGTCGCTCACAACATTCTGATCGTCAACAACGCGGACCGCAAAGCCATCTCCACGACCTTCACGACCGGCTACGACTGGGGCCGCAACGTCTGGAAAAAGCTACGTGTCGTGCGCGACGTAGCGAGCGGCGCCATGTCGGTCTTCGACCTCGACGTGCCAGCTACGCCAATCCTGACGGCGAAGGACAAAACCTTCACCGACGGCTACGTCGGCTTCGGCAGTTTCGACAACAGCGGCCAGGTCCGTAACGTCAAGGTCTGGGCCGCGACATCGGCCCCTGGCGCGCCTGATTTCTTCGCGCCAGCACAGTAGGGGCGAATCCCGAAGGCCCCGGTTCCGGATTGCGTCCGCGACGGACCACCGCGCCTGGCAAGACACCTCAACGTCGAACCGGAAACACCGCAGTAGTCGCGACCAACACGATGTGATTGCGTCCACATTCGGATCGGGTCGAGGTCCCGCGACGACACCGTCGCAGCCGGGGCAACTGCTGCGAAGCGACATCCGGGAACGCTGACGATCGCGTCGATCGATCGGCGGTGCGGTGGGTAGGCCAAGGTTCCTGGCGCGGCCGCCGGCCGCGCGCGCCGCGGCCAGCGGGCCGCGCAGGCAAGGCCTCCTCAAGATCAGTCGTGCCCTGCAGCGCTCACCGTCCCTATCTTTCTCTGCTGTCGAGAGGATTGGTCGCGGCGCTACTGCAAGCTCTTAATCCAGGTCGCAAGATCCGCGATCGGATCGTCAGGCACCTGGGACGCGGAGGTCATCGGCGGCAGTTGGCCAACGTATTGTGGCGAATCGGTCTGAGGATTGGGGCGGGTCATGTCCGCGATGGCGACACCGATTGGCGGCATCATCCGCATTTGGACGCCGGCGCCGCTGGGTAGCGGCGAGCGACGCGCCTGCGCAAACAAGATGCTGAGCTCGGGCTTCTTCGGCACCACGCGCTTCCACGTGGCATCCGGCGGCATGATGCCCGCGCCTTCACTGGCCATATTGACCGTATTTGCCACGAACACGTCGGGGTGCAGATCGAGCATCCCTTCGGCGCCGTTGTGGCAATGCACGCAGTTGCCCTGGACCCAGGCTTTCACGCGGGCCAGCACCGGGTCCGCCTCGACGATCGTGGCGGGCGCAGCCGGCATCGTGGACAGCACCTTCTTTGCGACCAAATCCTCGAGCTGCGTCTTGTCGGCTCCGGCAAGCTTCCAATTCAAGCGCAGCTCATCGAAGCCGATGACGTCGGCATCAGTCGTCTTGGCGTTAGCGTCGTGGCAGGCCTGGCAGCTCTGCCTGGCAGGGATATCGTGCATGAAGGGCTGGCCGTCGTTCAGCTTCAGCGGCTTGCCGTTCTCCATACGGTCGACCACGACCTGAACCGGCGTGGCCTTCATCGGGTCTGCGAAGCTCACCAGCGCGGCGTCGGTGCTATCGGCGTTCCACTGATAGACGGCGAACTCCCATTGCGCAAACGGATCCGCCGGATCCATGCCGCGACGGATGAAGCGCGTCTCGATTGGTCGGCGCGTCTTGTTCGGCCCGCTGTCGTCGAAGAATGTCTTCACCATCAGCGTCCCTTCCGGGAACACCCACTTCTTCGAATTGCTGTTGTCGACGACGCCGTTGGCGGGCAGTACGACCAGACGCTCTTTGGCGAGCCCGTCGCTCCACAGCGGCGGATTCGGCTCGAACAAGTGAGCGTACGGGTTGTGCATGCTCAGGTCGGGCAAAGCGGGGAAGATGCCCGTGTCCTTGATCGACATCGGGAACGGGATTTTGGTGCTGCAAACCAGCGCGGCAGCCGGGGCGCAGGGGCCAACCGAACCACCGCCGCCGCCCGGCACGCCGCCGCCG
>Ga0307508_10004713_pt1 | contig 13202 bp, 13 predicted proteins | sample 9_EM_MG_FD_203089 | JGI IMG/M metagenome (GOLD analysis project Ga0307508, IMG submission 203089) | Populus trichocarpa ectomycorrhiza microbial communities from riparian zone in the Pacific Northwest, United States - 9_EM | ecosystem: Host-associated > Plants > Roots > Unclassified | place... | reverse complement strand
TTTAAAAAAATCCAGTTTAAATTTCATATTATTAAATTACTGGATCTAGTTAATAACTATAATTGCAACGACTTTCTGTTAGATTCTTCTAAAATAACTTATAGATTTTCATTGGCTAGCTCTGAGGTCAGGTCCTAAATAATTTTTTTTTATCTTTGCAAGTGATGACTTTGATTCCAATTTTTTTTTTTAAAAATTTGATTTGGTTATTTTTTTCAGATAAAAACTAAATCAAACTGAAAATAATCACTCATAATTTTATTATTTGTATAGTTGTTGCATGTGAATTTACAGAGAGGTGATACTTTTTTTAGTTATTATTATTGGTTTAAGAATATATTTTCATCTATGATGTTTTTATTTTTTTCCATTAATATTATTAATTTTATTTTTTTATATTTTGTTTAGCACCTTTATTGTTTTCCCTTTATTTCATGTCTTAGTTTGTCTATGTTGGTTTTAAACTTATCTAAGGAGTTATAAACTCTTGGAAAAGCACATTACATAATAGTTATTTATTCAATAATAACAAAAATGAATTAAGGTTCTGTGTGGACAAATTTAATTTTGTTTACTTTAGAAAATTAATTTTTGAGATTGATAATTTTATTTATTTTTATTTTTTCCAGGATTTTTATTTTTTTTTTGAAATAAAAAGATGTGAAACTTTTAGAGAGACAAACTAAATCAAATTTATTTATTGAGTAATAAAAATTTGAATTGAGGTTCCAGGTTATAATCCCATTGACTTTAATTCTGTATCTCTAACTTATTATCTTAATATATTGTTTATATTTACGTTAATAATTCTATCCACAATTAAAAAAAAAAGGTTTTTAAAATTCTTGATACGAATGATTTAAGAGTATAAATTCTTATTTTTTTTTGAATTAAATTATTTGTTCATATTTGTTAATGAATTATGAATTCGTTCAAATAACCTGTTCATGTAAAAAAATGTTCCATTTCGTCCCTATCTCGAATAACCGAATAGTCACTTGAAAATGAAAAGGACCTAAGTGAAATAAATAATTTATTAAGGGCTTAATGTATATTTAAATTATAGCGTGGGGATAAAATTTGATTCTTCTTTCTTATTTTCCTTTACACATACGGACAGCAAGTACTGCAGTAGACTATAAAACCCACCAGAGACAACTTTCAGATTTTTACAGTGCTATTTTCACACACTCTCCCAATCACGGCAAGCGATCTCTCCGCTTGTCTGTTCGATTCTTCATTTCATCACTCGAAGAATCAACACCGTCCAATCTCTGATCAGATCCACAATATTTCTCAACCTGATCCACCAACGCCCCTGATTTCCTCGTCAATTTCAATCCAATTCAGGTACATTTCCCTTCTTAATCCTGGATCTGTTGCCTTGTATCTCAATCTGATAAGATGTCTGTCTTGTTAACGTTAAATAGTCAATTAATTAAGCTGATGGATTTAATTGTTTAAGGTTTCACAAGTGATGAATTTCAGTAACCTTGAACAGTTTTCAATGGGAACAGAGGAGTTTAAGAAGGAAATGGAAGTGGCCAATTGGTTTTCGCAATTGCCTTATGAACAGTGGGTCCCAATCCCTGTCTCCGGCACACGACCTTCAGCTCGGTACAAGGTGATGTTTGTTACAATTACAAAAACCTAGTAATCAATTATTGTTATTATAGTTGTCTAGATTAATGAATGTATAATTTTCTTAATGGCAATGTGACGTGTTGTTGTCAATTTTTAGCATGCTGCAGGAGTTGCTGACGAGAAATTGTATATTGCGGGTGGGAGTCGTACTGGTCGGTATCTACCTGATGTTCAGGTATACGATATTGCCGGTTGTGTGCTTGTTGTGTATCGACGTGGGTTGTGTGTTTACTTGATCTTGGATTGGATGTTTTTGCAGGTTTTTGATTTTAGAGGTTTGGTGTGGTCTAGTTTGAAACTTAAAAGTGAGGCGGATGGTGGAAAAAGTGAAGAGAATGGCGCACAGGAAGTTCTCCCGGCCACTTCAGATCATAGTATGGTAAGACTTTGTATGCATTAATGCAGTGTTTTGACATGATTTGTGTTGTGCATTCAGACAGTTTATTGATCTTTGTGTCAGGTTAAGTGGGGGAACAAACTTCTTCTCCTTGGGGGGCATTCGAAGACAACTTCCGATAGTATGACAGGTTTGTTTCTTTACAATATTTTTCAAGAGATGGGCTTAGATGTTTTTCTAAATTAGTTGGCGATGCTCGCAGATGTATATTGAGAAGAATCTTTTCCTCTGTCATTGATTTCTTGCAGTGAGGTTCATTGATCTGGAAACACATGCCTGTGGTTTTATTGAGACTTCAGGAAATGCTCCGGTAACTGACTTTATCAATGGCTTGTTTTTTTTATATATATCTGTCCTGGGCTTGTTCATCGAGTTCATGTTTTCCTCTATGATATGTTTTGAAGTTGTTATGTACTCTACAAGGAGGCAAAATGCACTTTTGTTTATGGAAATTTGGTTGGTAATTTCTTGAGTGTATTTCAGGTAGCCCGTGGGGGGCATTCTGTTACACTGGTTGGTTCTAGACTGATAATTTTTGGCGGAGAAGATAGGAACAGGAGATTGCTGAATGATGTGTATGCCCTTGACTTGGAAACAATGACTTGGGATGTGGTAGTGGCGAGGTAAGTGTCTGTTCAACTTTTAGATCCAGCTGCTTGCAACTTTTCAGAAGTCTTCTGCATCATTTTCTTGTGTCTTGATAGGCAGACACCTCCAGCTCCCAGATTTGATCACACAGCTGCAATTAACAGGGAACACTACCTTCTAATCTTTGGTGGCTGTTCTCATTCAATCTTCTTCAATGATCTTCATGTACTCGACTTACAAACTGTAAGTGTTGCTGTTTATTTATCTTTTGGGATGAGAGGTAGGTGTTGGATGTGGGCTTGATTGAATTGACGTGTATAATGCGAGGTAAATGTTACCATGTTTAATTTATTTATTGAGAAATGAATTACTAGAAACTCAATGCATATGTTTAATATGTGTCAAGAAGTGGATTGCTAAGGCATCACAATAAGATACATAGCATGCCAGTGTATTCTATAAATGATAATATTTCTTGATGAAATTATTAGTCCATGAGACACTTGTAAACAAAAGAAGCATGCTATGGGTGTTGACATTGGCTTGCATATTCAGTGATAATATTCCAGTGGCTGCTTCTAGACTAACCAAGACATGCTTATTTTTTATTTTATTGCATGGGATTTTTATGTAGTAAGAAAATTATGTTGACTGAGCAGCAGTTACTGCTCTGGTATATCAATATTTGGAATATATACAGATTTTGCATTCCCTAGATTCCATAGATGCAGACATCTGTCTCCTTTTAACAATGACAAGGTCTTTTCTTATCGTAGATGGAGTGGTCCCAGCCTGAAGTTCAAGGTGATTTGGTCACTCCTAGGGCTGGTCATGCTGGTGTAACCATTGGTGAGAACTGGTATATTGTTGGTGGTGGAGATAACAAAAATGGTATGCTGTAATGTTTCTTTGTTTAATTGTATTCCTACCATTGGATGCGCTCACCACTATTCTCTAAAATTGGTACCTCCAATTGGTGATGATGTACAGGTTGCCCAGAAACCCTCGTGTTAAATATGTCTAAGCTAACTTGGTCAGCATTGACAAGTGTAAAGGAAAGAGATCCACTTGCTAGTGAGGTCAGTACTTTGTGCCTTTCTCAAGTTTTTAATTTTAGCCATCTGTTTTATTTAGAAAATTTTTTGGACCAGAAGCAAAACATTGTTAGTACATCTTCATTTTTCAGGAAAGCTGGATAATGGATAGCAATTTCATAGGTCAAAGATTAATAATTTGAAAAGGACTGAAAACAATCAAAATCAGTTTAAAGACACGGGGTGTATCATTCTGGATCTCATTTAAATTATATGGCTATAACCTAATCATCAATTTGAAGAAGACGAAGAAACCCCCAGTTTCAGACATCAATTCACTGATTGTAGGTTTTAGACTCCAGAATGATCCGTTTATGGATTCCATGCTTGTACAGTTGATTTTGATGGTAATTTTAAGTCGTGTAGAAAATTCATAGTTGTTGGGAAACACAAAAATTCTGGTGGATTATAACTAAAATGATGACGAAACTTATATGCTAATTATGTGTCCAAGATAGCTCAATCAACTTTAATGTGTTGATCTAGCTTAGTTGTGGTTGAATTGACGTGGTAGTTACTTCTATGCTTGCAAAATTTCTAAATATAATTTCAAAAGCAGGGACTTAGTGTTTGCTCAGCATTAATCAACGGAGAGAGGCATTTGGTTGCCTTTGGTGGCTATAATGGGAAATACAATAACGAGGTATGTGCTATAGTAACATTTGCGCTGGTTATGGTGCCTATATGCACCATCTTTCTCACTATAACCTGATTTCCTTGATTGACCTGTATTTTCTAGGTTTTTGTTATGAGACTTAAACCAAGTGATGTATCACGTCCAAAGATTTTTCAGTCACCAGCAGCAGCAGCAGCTGCAGCTTCTGTTACTGCTGCATACGCTTTAGCCAAATCTGAAAAGTTAGATTTCTCCAGCTTAAATCTGAACTCTAATGGAGTTGGAAACAATCCTTCTGAACTAGATTTAGCATTTGAAATTGATGCACTTAAAGAAGAGAAAAAGGAGCTGGAATTGTTCCTCACCGAAGTCAGAGCAGAAAATTCTAGGCTTACAGAAAAGGTTGATGAAGTTAATGGTACTCATGCAGAACTGTCCAAGGTATGTTCTTGATGATTATTTTCTTGTACTAGGGAACACATTCTTTCATTAAGTGGTAATATATAGTTTTAATAACATTTTCTCTCTGGTTTCTCTTTCTTTCTCTCTGTTTCTTTTTTTTTTTTGAAGGAACTCCATTCTGTTCAAGGTCAACTAGCTGCTGAGAGATCAAGATGCTTTAAACTTGAGGTGCTCCCCTCTCTCTCATCTTGTTCCTGCTATCCCTTTTTTTTCCCCCTCTGCTAACCTTTTTATGTCATCTTGTGGTGATCTGACCGGTTTATTGCGTGGACTTTGATTCCCTTTTCCTAAATCTGGTTTACTTTGGTTAATTGTAATTTCCAGGCTCAAATTGCTGAGTTACAGAAGATACTGGAATCATTGCAGTCCATAGAGAATGAAGTACAACTACTTCGAAGACAGAAATCTGCACTGGAGCAGGAGATAGAGCGTAGTGCAGCTCAAAGACAAGGTTCTGGAGGTGTCTGGCGCTGGATAGCTGGCTAAACTAGCAAATCATCGAACTGTTCAAGGCCAAAGCCTCAAAATTGTGCCAAAATTTTAGCAGCCATAGCCGTCTCAAGCTAATACAAATAGCTTGTGTGTATTTGGCCAATGCGTGCTAATCCTCGGCCACTGTTAGAGTTTTTTTGGGAGGTTTAAGTTTGAAACGGGTACAGTAGTCTGTGCAGTCGCACCGTTGTTTTCTGTGAAACGGGTAAATTGTTTGATTTTTTCCCCATCCCACACATGCACTTATTTTATTTGTTTTTGTAGAATTGAATTATTCTCTCCTAGTACATTATAAATTTCATTGGATATCATATAATAAACAAATATTTTTTATTTTATGAACTTATTTATTTTATGGAGAACAATATCATATAATTCTTTGGAAGGGAATTGATTCTGGCGATGCCTTTCTAAAACCAACGTTTTACTTGTTTCCCTTTCCGGTGGCAAGCAGTTCCATGTAATACTGCATGACTTTTCTCTGCAAGATGATTATGGTAGAGCATTCAAAGTGTTTTTGTTTTTTAAATATATCAAAATAATATTTTTATTTTATTTTTGATATTAATACAAGATCTGAAAACAAAAATAAATTATTTAAAGTAAGAAAAAAATTAAATTTTTTCAAAAATGTTTTTGAAATGCAAAAATATACATATCCACAAAACATCATAAAGCATCCGTAAAATTTAACCCACAGCATCCATTTTTCTTCTAGATCTGACGTTGTTATTGAGAATCACAAGTAGCCTTCCAATTTTCCTCCTCAGGGTGGGAAATGGCTATGATCTTTACATTACGAGTTCTACTTCAACAGCAAAAGATGATGACGGTAAGAGACCCTAGGTTTCGAAAGCATTTTATTTCATCATCAGGTATCATCACTCTGTTCTACGTTATCATACATAGATATGCAATTATCCAAAGCTCACAGTACAGAACCGGAAAAAAAAAATCAAGTTTGAATGACTATTTTCTTCTATTGATCTTTATCTGAGGTGTTTATGCTCTCTCTTTCAAGTCCTTTCTGCCTGAGAGTTCTACAGCTCCACCATTTCCTGGCCTGGTATCAAGTTAAAAACGGAGGAAAGTTACAATTTTGAGATAACTTGTTGGCTGTGGGATACAAGCTCCTTCCTCAAGATTTTGCCCGCAGCAGACTTTGGAATGGCGCTGATGAAACCCACTCTTCGTACTTTCTTGTATGGGGCTACCTAAGATTTTCATATAACAGGATCAGAAGAAATAAATCTTAAGAGTCTGCTTGAAGTAAGAGGGAGAAGCTATCAGATCAACCTGATTAGCAACAAATTGAATGACTTTTTCTTCCGTGAGTTCAGAACCAGCTGTTCTCACCACATATGCCATTGGTATCTGTCCAGCTTCTTCATCTTCAACACTGCAAAATATGTGTTAATAAATACTGATAGATCAAAGAGGGAAAGAGAGAGACACTGAAAGACAACTTACGGTATAACTGCTGCATCAAGTACTTGGGGATGACCCAGAAGAATAGCTTCCAATTCCGCCGGAGCCACCTGCATTTAGCACCAGACAGTTTTGGTTAAAAGAACCCCCAAACTTGACAAAGAAAGGAGCTTGGTTCTGGATCATTCGAAGAGCTAAGCTTTTCGCAAAAACATGATGAGCAGAACTGGTGAAAGAGTATTCTGAAATACCTGATACCCATTGTGCTTGATCAGCTCCTTAATCCGATCAACAATATGAAGAAATCCATCTTCATCAAAATAACCCATATCACCAGTTTTCAGCCAACCATCAGGATCAAATGTTGCAGCAGTAGCGGCCTCATTTCCCAAGTACCCTTTCATTATAGTAGGACTCTTCAACCACAGCTCTCCTTTTCTACCAGGTGGCAAAGCTGATCCCGTTTCAGTATCTACAATCTTAGCACTGAAAGTTGGCACGAGCCTTCCACAAGAAGCTGGATGTGCCTTAGCCTGCTCATCAGAGATGAAAAAGGTTGTTGCACCACAGCTTTCGGTTAGCCCATATCCTTGCCTTAGCTCTACCCATGGAAACCTTTGCCTAAACTCGTCAGACAGTTCCTTACTCAATGGGGCAGCCCCAGATCCCACCCTTCTTAAAGATGACAAGTCACACTTGACTTTGTTAGCATGTTTCACTAGCCCAAGTATCACTGGAGGCACTGCAGGAATGTTATTAATTTTGTAAGCTTGAACAGCATCAAGCATTGCTTGAAAATCAAATCTTTGCATTAACACAGTAGTAATTCCAGCACAGAATAATCCTAACCTGAAAAACGCAAGGCCGTAGATGTGAAATATTGGGACGAAGCACAAGAATATGTCATTTTGCGATGAACTTGCATAGACTGACCATTTCAGGAGGGTCATGATGGCTATGAAGTTTGAATGTGTTAATATCACACCTTTGCTTGTGCCAGTAGTACCTGAAGAGTATAGTATAGCTGCAGTGTCTGATTGAGTTATCCTGACCTGTGGCAACTCAAGCGGACCAGTACATTCAATTAGTTCTTTGACAGATAGTGAATCGTCATTTGACTCTCGAGTTGTAACTAGTGTAGGCACTCCATTTTCAACCAACTTATGCAACTCCTCTGGTGCTGAGATGACAAGTTTAGCACCCGAGTCCCGTATTTGTTTCAAAATTTCTGATATTGTGTTAGCTGGGTTGGCAGGGCTAAGGATTGCTCCAATGGAAAATACAGCTAGACATATTGTCGGGTACAAGATTGAGTTTGGTGACAGAAGAAACACCACATCACCTTTTCGGACTCCAAGACCATTGTACAAGCCTGATGCAAGGGCATGGATAGATCGATGAAGCTGAGCATAGGTGATTTGCTGGTTGGTAGCCAAATCAACAAGTGCAACTTTAGTCTCAGCATGATCAGGATGGGGGAACTGGGATAGCACATAACTGGACGTATCTAAGTCATGTCTAGTGGGGATTTGGAGATTTTCTCCAAGTTGATGTAAAGAGTGATAAATTCCGGTTTTTGGATTGAAACCACTCTTGGATTGAGCATTGTCAGCTTCCTTCTCGGTGATGATACTAGTCCACAATTCTTCAGCAGGCATCTTGATGAAATTTGAAAAGCTATTGAAAATGTCCTGGACTGAACCATCTGCTGCATGATGTCTACATAAACAATTGCTAATTGGGACTAATGCATGTCACCGCGTCTGAACTCAGATAATCAACATTGGTAAATACATTGACGATTGGCGTATTAGCTGTCAAGGAAGATACAATCAGGTATCATGGTATCTTGAAAGTCGAACATTCGTGTTTACGTTGCTGATAAAAGAGACATGGAATAATCTATCTTTAGCATATACCATGAAACTTTGTTTTACCCATAAAGGTTCATATATTGCTGCCGCCTAGTATACAAGCTAGCTTCGATGAAAACACTCACTGATCAATATCACAAAACCCCATGGCTATTGACCAGGTCTTGAAAAATTCATTCTTGTCCTCTTATTTTCCCAAGTGGGGGTTTGACACATGAACCCCTGGTTTCTGCACCTCAATAGATTATTGAAAAGCTCATAAAGAGACTTGGGCTTTGGCTCTTCAACCTTGTCTGACATCATGAACCAATGCGAGCAGGCTATGTCATCTCTGCATACTTCTCGAAGCTGGGCTTCAATTCCATTATTAGATGATATGGAGTTTTGTAGAAACATCAAAAACTTAGCAAGAGCTTCTCCTTAAGTTATGCTACATCCATGGAAAATTTTATAGTGTTTAGTAGTAATTAATAATATCCTGAGATTCACTTAAAAAAAAAAAACAGACACCAGTTCCTCCCTGCACTCGTACCACACTAACAAAAACTACCTAATAAACCAAATCAACATAGTTTCACCTTAATCATATGACTTGCCTGCCCAAAAAGGTGGGACCAAGCTTCCTTCCTTTCTTCTCCTTTCTCTCATTTTTTTTTTTGTTTCGAACAGAATGTTGATCAAAACTAACAAGACAGAAAGAAAAAAGAAGAAGAAGAAGAAGAAGAAGACAAACTTATCATGTTTAGTTGGCAGTTTATACTTAATTTGCCAATACATTAACTCATAATTTTGAGTGGAACACACTGTAATTACTCATGAGCTGTTGGGACAATGGATGCTAACATGTAACACACCAAAAATAGGAAGGTAAAACTAACACTATCAAGAAACATTAACTGGATTGTCTCCAGAAAACTCACAACTCACATGGAAACCCTGTCAATGAGCTGTGCATAACCATAAAGCCATGCCTATAAAACCCGACCATGTCTTTCTCAAAACTTCACCCACATTTACAGATTTCTCTCTATTTCCTTTTCAATGGAAATGAAGGGGAAACTTTTTGCTCTTCTGCTTCTATTTTCCCTCGTTGCTATTTCCACAGGTTAATCACACCATTTATATTTGAAGTTGTTTTTCTTCTTCTTTCAAAATTTTCTTATGTATTTCTGCTACTCTTTATTGAACATAGAAATTAACCCTACGAATTGCAGGACATGAAGAGAACAAAAAAACAAAGCTTTTTGTCATCGGAGACTCGTTCGTAGACACTGGAAACATGGGTATCAAGACCTCTGATGGTCTTATGTTGACGGATTATATAGGTACTTAATTGTCTGATTTTCACTTGCATATATTGGTTTGATTTAAAAAAAGTACGAATTACTACGTTATCCTATCAACCAGAATATATTATTTTTATCCAAAATTATACCGTTTTATTTTAAATTTCTTGGTGTTAAGCTGGTTAAATTAAATTTAGACCGGATTTAGAAATTGTTTGTAATTGGTTTCAAGCAGTGTTTTTTAAAAAATTAAAAACTATTTTTTTAATGATTTTAGATTGTTTTATAGTATACACTTTAAAAACCAATCACTTAACGTTTACTAATTCTTTAACGATCTCCATGTTTGCTCATCTATTTGTTACTTTTGGACTTTTTAATACATGCAGCGTCGTTTCTCCATATACGAGCTCCCGTGATTTATGCACAGAGGGACAAAGCATCAAAATCAGAACTACAGGATGGAATGAACTTTGCGCGTGGAGGGAGCGGTGTTCTCGACGTGTCATTTAATAACTACTCAATGACACTCCAAGTGCGTAATTTTAAGGAACAAATTGCCCGAGAAGTCTACACCAAAGCTGATCTTGGAAATTCTATTGCTCTGGTGTCTTACACTGGCAATGATTATATATACAAATCTAGAAGCCAAAAAGGCACCATGAACGTAAGTGCCTCGACTCGTTTACTTTCTTCTTTTTTTTCCCTTTCTCAAATAAGCTGCATATTTTTCTGTTTTCGTAACAGGATGTGTTCGATCAAACTAAAGAAATTGTTGATCTGCTTACAAAGAACCTAAGAGAAATTCGTGCTTTAGGAGTGAAAAAGATAGCAATATTTGGGACACCTCCAAGGGGATGCTTTCCAGGCATGTATAGTGAAACGCTTCGAAGGTGTGACAAAACTTGGAACAAAGCATCGAGTACGCACAACAAGTTATTGAAAGAGTCACTGCAAATTCTGAACAAGGAGAGCAATGGAGCCAAATTTGTGTATTTGGATCTTTATAGTGCCATCGAGTCAGCATTATTTGACGAAAACAAAGGTGATTTGTTATTATTATTCTGCATAATTAAGATGCGTTCTTCGGTGCTTCCAAGTATATTGAAAAGACATGAAAATATATAGTGTTGATCGAACCAGAGATGTTCAATGTTGTTTTGATCTGCATCCTTTCCATGCCTTTAGACCTAGGAAAAACATGGAAGAGCTAATGTTTTACCTCTATATATATAAACATTTAATGCACAAAATCATGATAGTTTCTTTTTCATGTTGTAGAAACTGTGGGATCTGAGAATCGGTTCAAGGCATGCTGCTTCGATGCTCACATGTGTGGCCCAATTGCTCAGAAAATATGCGACCAACCTGCATTGTCAATCTTCTGGGATGCTGGACATCTTTCACAGAATGGTGCGAATATTGTTTATTCATATCTAGTGCCATCTCTCAACAAACTCCTTTAGGTATGCAACTAGATTCTAAGATACGCTTTAATTTCAAATATATTAAAGAAATTTGCATTTTTCTTCGTTTTGTTCAGGTGATTACTTCTGCAGGATATTATTTTGGGAATCATTCTTACATTTTTATTTGACTGTGTTGTTTTAGGTTGCTAAAAATCGAGAAATCAAATTGGGTTCTCATAAACAATATGGCATCATCATGTGCTTACTTGGATGGGATCACGCACAATGTTCATCATGGGGAATTTTTTTTCTCGGTCATTTGTTTCTTTTATTAAATTGATATAAAAGCTCTGTTTTCATGAAGAACTGGGAAGTGGTAGAATGTGAGTCGGGCTATTATTGTATATCATTCGGCTTAAGAAAGCTTGTGTGCCAGTTTGTGTTCTTGTCTCTTTTTGGTTCAATTTTTGTTGTCACTATTTCATTTTAAATACAACTAGAAAACTTGGGGTCAAACTTGGGTCGGTTTAACTGTATATATAAAAACTAGGTTAATATATTTTTAATTACCCCGTACAAATTTTGTGGAGTGGCCGAATTGGTTGACGCATGGTGGTGATGAGTAGAGAACGTCATGGGTTCGAAATTTGAGCACAACAATTTGTATTGTTATGCGATAGAAGACTTGTCATTTATCTTTATTTTTTTAAAAAATAATATCTGTTTTTTTTTAAAAAAAGATGAAAAACCTATCTCCTTATCAAAAATAAATAAATAAAAAACACAGCTCAAGCACACTAGCATGTCTCTAGCTTGAGCCCATGATTTTTTTTAGTGATTTTTTGAGTTTTTTTTTTTTTTAATGTCATGCTTTAATATTGATATTTTATTAAATTTTATTATTCATTATTGAGTTGATTATGAATCAGTTTTTATATTTTTTTTTTATCTTTTATATTTTTTATTATATAATAAAAAATAATAATTTAATTCAATAGAGTTTACAACTCGAGTTGTGAATTTAATAGACTAATTAGGATGAATTTAACCTTTTTTATTTGATTTTTAAAATTTATTTAACTGATAAGATAACAACGAGATAACTTTTAAACAATTTAATTTAAAATATAAATTAATTTAAAAGTTGGGTTGAAACTTTTCAAAATTAAACTATTATATCAAGTTTAATAATAACATTCGAGAATTTTTATAGTTTAGATATTATTTTTTTACATCCTAAAAAAGCTGGGTACAACCCACAACAAAAGCGCAGGCAATAAACTCTTTACTCTTACATCTCCGAAACACACATCTCACCCAACTCATGGGTAAATGCATTTGTGAAATGCAAGAAAAAATAATGAATTTTTTTCAGGAAAGAAATTCATTTTGTAAATTTGTAGTTTTGTATTAGTATGAAATCGCCTTAATTTTGGGTCTGTGAATTGACCTAATCCAAGAAACTGGACCAGTGCATTTTGAGGGGAATTTGGTCTAACAAAGTAATAAAGAGAAAATAGAAAAACTCAAAAGTAAGAAGATTCTTTTAGTACGGCTGAGTGCCCTCAGTGTTTCTAAAATTTTTGTTTTTTTATTAAAAATAATTTTTTTATATATTTTTAGATTGATTTGATATGATGATATAAAAATAATTTTATTTTTAAAAAATATTATTTTAATAAATTTCTAAATAAAAAATATTTTAAATTTAAATCGTTACTACATTATCAAATAGTATTCTACTAGTGTTTTGCAGTATATTGAAAAGACATGAAACTATAAAGTGTCGAACCAGAGATGTTTCAAAGTTGTTTTGCTCTGCATCTTTTCCATGCCTTTGGACTTATGAAAAACATGGAAGAACTAATATTTCACCTCAATATATCCAAACTTTGAATGCACAGAATCGTGA